>Ga0315307_1000023_pt1 | contig 63464 bp, 54 predicted proteins | sample TDP2_MG_FD_203079 | JGI IMG/M metagenome (GOLD analysis project Ga0315307, IMG submission 203079) | Freshwater sediment microbial communities from Lake Towuti, South Sulawesi, Indonesia - TDP2 | ecosystem: Environmental > Aquatic > Freshwater > Lake > Sediment | place: Indonesia: South Sulawesi...
AGGAGATCCTCGGCGGCCTCACGGTGCGCCAGCTCATCGAGCGCGTCACCAGCCCCAGCTCACTGCTGTCAGTGCAGATACCATTTGCCCAGTTGGACGCAGAGCGGCCCACGGCAGCCGCGGTCTCTGAGCTGCTGGCCGCCGGCTGCTGTGAGGTGGTCCTCAGCGGCGACGCGGACGGGGGCGAGCGGGTGGTCACGCTGGAGGAATCAGCGGCCGGGATCACGCAGGCCCAGGTCGGCCCCCAGGGAAGCGCCTTCCTGAACATCAACCTGGAGGTGCGGCCAACGCGGGATGCGGTGCCGCCTGCTACCGGAGAGCGGCGCCAGCTCGCCCTGCCGGAGGTAGTGGAGGTGGCTCCGCAAGAGGAGCTAGCGCGTGCCGAACTGGTCTCCGTGCCCGCGGTAAGCGACTCTATTCCCGCGAGCGAAGCGCCGCTGCCCGAGGACGAAATGGCACTGGCGGAACCCGAGCCATCTGTCGGGCAAGCGAAGGCTCAACCCGGGCTGGTCACAATCGTCGCCCAGCCCACGCCTAAACGCGAGCGGGCGAAGCCGCGGCGCGATGCTCACTCGGAGGAGCGCAAGGAGTACATGCGCAAGGCGGACTGGCTACGGGCGCAGTTCCTGCCAGAGATCCAGGCCCTTGACTTCAGCGGGCTCTTCGTGGGGAACCTGGGCTTCGGGGTTCGAGAGGCGCACGGGCGACGGAACGTGGTGCTGGCTGACCCCGCTCGCGTCACCGATATCCTGCTGCGGGGCAACAGCTATCGCCGGAGCAACGATCACGCCAAAGCTCTGATCTGCTATCAGGAGCTGGTGGACATGGACCCGGCGAACGGCGACTTCCGCTTCCTGCTGGCGAAGACGCTGCTCGCCCTGAACCAGAAGGCTGAGGCTGTCGAAGCCCTCGGCCGGGCGCGGGACTTGGGGCACGAAGGCGCGCGCAAAGAGCTGGAGCAGCTGAAGGCGGCCTTGCCCCGCTCGCGCCGGCCCCTTGGATTCTTCCGCTTCTGGAAGCAGTAGCAGGGCAGGGCCTATCGCGCGAATCCTGCGCCCCGGGCCTGACATGGCCCGGGGCGCTTTGTGGCCTTCCTGTGCCAGTTGCTGGCAGGACAGGCCGGAGCCCCACAGCGAATAGGCGAATCATGGAGAAGAGATCGGCTCTCATCGCCTTCGCTCGGGCTCCCGTCCCTGGGCAGACAAAGACGCGTCTCATCCCAGTGCTCGGGCCGGCGGGCGCGGCCGAGCTCTACCGGCGCTTCCTGGTGGACGCGCTCACGCAGGCCTGCGAACTCAGGGCTCACATGGTCGTGGCTGCGGCGGAGCCGGATCAGGTGGCGCCGTTGCGCGCCATCGCGCAGGGGGCCTGCCCAGAGGCCGAGATCACCACCCAGAGTGGCGCTGACCTGGGACAGCGGCTCGCCCGCGCCTTCCAGGAGGCGTTCTCGCAGGGCTACCACAGTGCCATGGTGATGGGTACCGATCTGCCGAGCCTTCCCTTCGATCGCGTGCGGAGGGCCCTGTCTCTCCTGCGGGGCGGCGATGTGCGGCGCGGCCGGCGTTGCGAGCTGGTGCTGGGCCCTTGCCTGGACGGCGGCTACTACCTCATCGGGCTGACTGCGCCGGTGCCACGGTTGTTCGAGCACATGGACTGGGGCAGTCGCACGGTGCTAGTAGACACGCTGCGGCGGGCCCAGACTATGCGCCTCTCGGCATCGCTCCTGGAGCCCTGGTACGATGTGGACACCCCCGAGGACCTGGCTGTCCTCCGCTCTCACCTCACTGCGCTCGCGCTTGCCGGAGAACCAATCCCCTGCCCGGCGACCTGGCGGTACCTGCAGGACGAGCTGGCGGAGCAGTGAGTCGTGCCTGAAGGGGCGCTCCGGCTGGCGGTGATCATCCCAGCCCTGAACGAAGAGGAGTCCATCGGCCGGGTCATCGAGGCTATCCCCAGGCACCTCGAGCCGGATGTCATCGTGGTGGACAACGGCTGCACCGACCGGACGGCCGAGATCGCGCGGCAGCATGGCGCCCGGGTGGTGCACGAGCCCCGGCGCGGCTATGGCTCGGCCTGCCTGGCCGGGATGGCCGCCCTCCGGCAGCCGGATATCGTAGCATTCCTGGACGCCGACCTCAGCGACGATCCCGGGCTGCTCACAGATTTGGTGCGGCCAATCGGGGAGGGCCGCGCCGACCTGGTGATTGGCTCGCGGATGCTGGGCGAGCAGGACCCGGGGGCCCTGCCTCCCCATTCGCGCTTCGGAAACTGGCTCGCCGGGCTGATCCTGACCCGCCTCTACCGCCGGCCCACCTCCGACCTGGGCCCGTTCCGCGCCATCCGGCACAGCGCGTTGCAGAGTCTCCAGATGGCTGATCGCGGCTACGGGTGGACCATGGAGATGCAGGCCAAGGCGGCCCGGCTGGGGATTCCTACAGTGGAGATCCCCGTGTCATACCGGCGGCGCGTGGGACGATCCAAGATCACGGGCACCCTCCCGGGGTCCCTCAAGGCCGCCCTGGTCATCCTCGCCACGGCTTTCCGCCTGCTGTGGTGGCGGCCGAGCGAGGGGCCCCGCTGCTGAACATCCCAGCCCTCCCGCGGGGGCCGGGCGCTCTCCCTCGCCACCAGACAAACTGCCCGATGAGCAGCGCATACACTGGCAGGTACTCGATCCACAGCAGCAGGTGGTACCGATCCCCGTAGGCCCAGCGGAGGTAGTACTGGGTGGAGACAGTGAGGGTGAGGAGCACTCCGCCCGGGATGGGCCACCAGCACAGCAGCGGCAAGGCCCAGATCACATACCAGGGCAGAGTAGGCGCGCCCAGGAGAAGGCAGGAGGCAAGCGCCAGGAAAGTGGCCCGCAGGAGGCCTTCTGTGCCGGGCCCCTGGCGCACTGCGAGCCAGGCCACCGCGACCAGGATAGCGGCCGTGCTCAGGGCGCGGGTGATGTAGTACGCGTAGTTGTCGGGGAGACCGAGCGCGGCCAGGCTCCAGTGCGAGAGGGAGAAAAGGCTGGAGTTCGTCTCCCAGTGCGCGAAGTACTCGCTGACGCCGCCAAAGAGGTGCAGCCCAGACCCCACGAAGGGCGCCAGCATGACTAGGCAAGCGGCTGCCACCAGCACGAGCACGCGCCAGCCCCCCCGCCTTACGAAGAATGGCACGGTGAGGGCCGCGAATCCTTTGGCGAATATCGCGCCGGCAAGGGCCAGCGCGCTGGCTGGCCCTGGGCGACCCTGGCTGCGTGCCGCGAGCAGGAGCGCGACCAGCAGCAGAAAGAGGCCGAAAGCATCCACATGTGCGCCGGCACTGGTCTCGGCCACAGGCAATGGGCACCAGGCGTACCAGACCACGCGCTCAGCCGGCCGGCCGGTCCGCAGCAGCAGCGCGATCAGCACGAGTATGCTGGCCATGTCAAATCCCAGAGATGACCACCTGAAGGCCTCGGCATCGCGGGAACGGAGGCAGGCGATCCCCGCGAACAGCAGCTCGGCGGCCGGCGGGTAGATAGCCGGGATGTATTTGAAGCTCAGCCGACGCCAGTTGGCGTCGCGGAGATGGCGCAGCGCCGGCGCATCGGGGCGGTAGCGGTACGGGTTGACGCCCGCGTTGATGAGCCGGCCGTCCCAGAGGTAGCGCCAGTAGTCCGTGGACAGGGGGTGAGTTCGCTCCAGCGCGATGAGGCGCAGGCCGAGCGCAGCCGCCACGATCCACGCCAGGGCCCAGCGGGGAAGCCGCACCGCTCGGGTCGCCAGCACTGCGGCCGCCAGATAGCAGAGCCAGGCGATCATGTAGCCTCGCACGAAGGGCACGGCCCAGGGGCCGTCAGGGTCGGCCGGGGCCGTCGCCCAGAGGGCAGCGCCGCTGCACAGGCCCAGCGCGACCAGCACCCAGGGCACGGCTCGCCCTGCCAACATGCGTTGTGATGGGGAGGTGGTCAGGAGCTGCTCGCCTCTACTCTGGCCATGTAGATGTTGCAGTGGCCCGAGGTGTCCGAGGTGTAGACCACCGGCTGGTCGTCGGGGCTGGGAATTAGGATGGGGATGGGCCTCGCTCCAGTTGGTCAACTACAGAGTCTCTTGAATCATGGTGACAGACCATGATCCAAGAGACTCCCCAGGAGAACGTCTGGGGCCCCTCTGAGGGATTCTCTTGCATCAGGGGTCTTACCCTGATGCAAGAGAATCTAGAGATGACCTGGGTCCCTGTCTCCGGGTCCTGGGAGTCGCGTCTCTCGCTCGGCAAGGCCTTACCGCGTGCCACGGGTCAGCTCTTGCTGCGCCGTTGTGCCGCCGCGCTCAGTGGGTGCTCCGATCTGGCGAAGAACTCCTCCTGGAGGGCGGGGGTCACCTTGTCTCTCTTCACAGAGCGGATGACCTGGGCCAGCCCCCTGACTCCCGCCTCCAACGCCAGCTTGCCCAGGTCCGCGTTCGCGGCCTTCGGGTCCCCGGCGTAGTGGTTCGGGAAGTCGGCATACCAGAACATGCCTGTGAAGGCGTCCAGGTCGCGGAGCCGCTTCAGCGGCCGGCCGCTCTCATTGGCTATTCTGTCCATCTTGACCAGGTCAGGGCGAATGGCGAGCATCCCGCTGGTCTCCAACTCACACGCATGGCCGCCCCAGTTGGTCTTGCGCATCTTCTCGATACGCTTCGCCAGCTCCGCATCGGTCGCGTGGCGCGCGACGTACACCACATAGCCGCGGCGGCGGGCGAGCTGATTTTGACAGAAGAAGCGCAGCCAGTCGTTGTTCCCGCCGTGACCATTGACGATGAGGATCCTGGCGAATCCGTTGCGCGCGATCTCGTCGCATATCTCCTGGAAGAGCGCGGTCATGAGGCCGGCCCCGACCGTGATGCAGCCTGGCTGGTGCCTCGCCTCGTAGATCTGGCCGAAGTAGTAGTGAGGGAAGACCACCGCGTACTCGCGCTTCGCCGCGCCGATGGCCAGCGCCCGGACGGCCATGACATCCGTTCCCAGGGGAAGGTGGGGACCGTGCTTCTCGATCACCCCGATGGGAAGAAGACACACTCCCGCCGCTCGCTTCACAGCCTGCGGGAAATCCGAGGCAGTCAGCTCATCCCACTGCACCGGCAGCGAATCAGTCTTGCGCGCCTGTCTCGATCTCATCTCTACCTCCTGGCCAGGAGAGTTGGCGGGGATGTGGCGCGACTCCTCCTCGCGGGGCCGGGGAGAGGGCCGGGGGCTGGCTGTCCGCGCCCCGCACGAGCTTGACCGGGTGCCACTGGCGGAGTAGAATCCGGCCGGCCGAGGGATTGCAGATTCCTGTTCGTGCGCTGCCGTCTCGCTGAGCGACCATGCGCTTCCCGGTGCTGGATTTCGCGTCGGCCGGGGCCGAGTCAGGCATGAACTGCGTCAACCACCCAACGGAGGACGCCCCCTACCAGTGCTCACGCTGCCGGGCGCCGATCTGCGTTGACTGCGAGACCAAGGTCGGCGGCCTTTCCATCTGCCTGACCTGCCTGAACCTCAGTCGAGAGCGGCTGGCGGCCCGGTATGAGGCTGAGACGCGGCAGGTCAACTACGGCGGGGCAATCTTTGCCGGCCTGCTCGCCGCGCTGGTGCTGGCCTTCATCTGGTCCCAGATCGTGGTGTCCCTGGGCTACCGCGCGGGGGCGGTGGCGACGGCGATGGGCGGGGTCGTCGGCTATGCGGTCATGTCCGGGGCGGGCGGCAAGCGGGGAAGGACGCTCCAGCAGGCCGCCTCCATCCTGACCGTCACCGGCTTCGTCTGCGCCCATTTCCTGATCCTGCTGCGGACCCAGGAGTACGCCGGGCTGGGGCTGCAGGGCACCGGGTCGGCCCTGGTAGCGGCGCTGTACGCCTTCCCCTCCCGCCTGAGCTCTCTGAAGCCCCTGGACGGGCTTTTCTTGGTTCTGGGGACCATCTGGGCCTATTGGGTGCCCCATGTTCGACAGCTCCGGGGCTGGGAGAGGGGTCCGGGGGCGACTTGATAACCGGGCAGCCAAATGGGGTATTTCCTGGTGGGCCATCCCGGGGAACGGGAGGCCCATCGGGGACCGCAACCCCCCCCACCCATAGGCGCCCCGGCGTCCGCCTCCGTCGGGGCGCCAGCCTTGAGGGCCCTCGGAAGCTAGACCTTTCCGCCGTCGCGGCGGCCATCGGGGTGGGTGGCCGTAGCCGCAGCGAAGCGGTCGGCGAGGCCTCGCCTGACCTACAGAGTCTCTTGGATCATGGTGAGAGACCATGATCCAAGAGACTCCGCAGGAGATCGTCTGGCGCCCTTCTGAGGGATTCTGTTGCATCAGGGGTCTTACCCTGATGCAAGAGAATCCGTAGGCGCGCCAAGGAGATCCAGTGGAGGTGCAAGTATCGTTCCCGTCGCAGGGAGAGACGGTCGTCGGGATGCTGCACATCCCGGCGCGGAGGCCTGCGCCCGGCATCATCATGTGCCACGGCTTCACCGGGCACAAGGCAGAGGCCCACCGGCTGTTCGTGAGCGCGGCCCGGGAGTTCTGCCAGAAGGGTCTGGTCGTGCTCAGATTCGATTTCCGGGGCTCGGGAGACAGCGCGGGCGAGTTCCGGGACATGACCGTGTCCGGCGAGATCGCCGATGCCGCCGCCGCGCTCGACTACCTGGCATCCCGGCCGGAGGTGGAGGTGAAGCGCTTGGGTGTGCTCGGCCTGAGCCTGGGCGGTTGTGTCGCCGCGTGCCTCGCCGGACGAGAGCCGCGGGTCGGGGGACTTGTGCTGTGGGCCCCCCTGGCCCATCCGGAGACGCCCTTCGAGCGGCTGGGCCCGGAGTTCGGGGACAAGCAAGTGCTGGACTTCAGCGGTTGGGGGCTGGGCCGCAGGTTCCTCGAGGACCTGCCCAACATCCATCCCCTGGAGGAGGTGCGGCGGTATACAGGACCAGCCTTGGTGGTGCACGGTGAGAAAGACGAGGCGGTGCCGGTGGCGGCTGCCGAGGAGTTCGCCGCCGCGCTCGGCAAGGAGAGCAAGTTGCACATCGTGAAGGGCGCCGACCACGTGTTCTCGAGCCTCGCGTGGCAATCCGAGGCGATCGGCCTGTCTGGTGACTTCCTCGAGCAGGCGCTCGGTGTGGGCGAGTGAGGGCGGCCGGGCGCTCCTCCGTACACCCAGGAGGTGGCCGTGGTGATGCGATTCCGCGACCTAGATGAGATGATCGCCAGCCTTCGGGAGAGGCAGGTCGGCGAGGTGTCGCTGGCCGGCAAGGTCGCCACCACCACGAGTCCGGGTGGTGAGCAGATCAGCTTCCGCGGACGGCTGATCGTTTCCGCCGATCTTGGGTCGGGCGAGCGGGGCGAGTATGTGGAGCAGGTGGAAGCCTATGTGACCCAGCCCGGTGTCCCGGAGGTGCCGGTGAGCAAGCGGCGAGCGACCGAGCTTCAGCGCTTCCAGATGGCGCTCACGCAGCAGCTCAGGGCCTACCGAGGCGAGTACCAGGGACTGATGGAGGCGGCGCGCCGGAGCCTGACAGAGCGGCTGGGGCGAGCGGGCATCAGGGTCGTGGAGCCGGGGGACTAGCGGGCATGCGGGTCACCATCGCGGTCCACGGTCATTTCCGCCAGACCTCCTCGATTGGCAATGACGAGGTCACCTTCACACTTCCCGACACGGGCGACGTCCGCATCCGCGATCTCCTCGACAATCTCAACATCATCGAGGAGGAGATCTGGCGGATCCTCGTCAACGGGCGCCCTGGTCGCCTCGATGAAGCGGTGCGACACCGGGTCAAGCTCGAGTTCTACCCCAGAGACCGGCAGCACGCAGCCTGACCCCGCCTACCACCCGACAGCGTAGCTGGGCCCCCGGGGCGATGAGGCGCCGGAGATGACACCGGTGTCGGCATCGAACTTCACCGCCATCACCAGGCCGTTCACCCAGTCGCCCAGCACTTCGACGACGTGGCCTCTCGCCTCCAGCTCCTTGCGGACCTCCTCCGGGATGCGCCCCTCCACGCCAACCACCCCGGGCCGGGCCTTCCGGGGGTAGAAGGAGCTGGGGAAGTGGGCGGTGTGGAAGCTGGGCGCATCTATTGCCTCCTGAAGGTTCATGCCGAAGTCCACGTGGTTGAGGAGGAACTGGAGAGTCCACTGGTCTTGCATGTCCCCGCCCGGGGTGCCAAAGACCATCCACGGTCGGCCCTCCTTGGTCACCAGAGAGGGAGTGAGGGTGGAGCGGGGCCGTTTGCCTGGCTGGAGGCAGTTGGGATGAGAGGGGTCGAGGCTGAACATCTGCCCCCGCGTGCCGAGGGGGAAGCCCAGGCCGGGCACGACCGGAGAGGAGGAGAACCAGCCGCCGCTGGGGGTGATGGAGATCATGTTCCCGAAGCGGTCCACCACGTCGAGCTGAGTGGTGTCCCCGAGGTGCAGGTTCGGCCACTCGCGGGTAGGGGCCTGCGGCTCCAGCTTGCGGCTGGGAGCGCCTGAGCCAGGACGGTCCTCGGGCGAGGCTCTCTCGCCGATGAGCCGCCTGCGTTGGGCCGCGTACTCCTTCGACAGCAGGCGGTCCAGCGGCACCTGCACGAATTCCGGATCTCCGTAGTAGGCCTCGCGATCGGCGAAGGCGAGCTTCGCGGCCTCGACGATAGTGTGGATGTACTGAGCCGTGTTGTGGCCCAGGGCGCAGAGGTCGAGCCCTTCCAGCAGGGCGAGCTGCTGGAGGAAAACCGGCCCCTGGCACCAGGTGTTGCACTTGTGCACAGTGAGCCCCCGGTACTCCACGCAGACCGCTTCCTCCACCCGAGCAGTGTACTGGGCGAAGTCCTGCTCACTCAGCAGGCCGGCATGTGGCTTTCCGCTCGCATCCATCACCTGCGTGGCGCGCGTGAACTTGACGATCTCTGTGGCGATCTCGCCTCTGTAGAACACATCGCGCGCGGCCCGCAGCGCGGCGAGGCGGCCCCGGTGGGCCGCCTTCCGTTCCGCCTCCACGAGCAGCCCGATGGCATGGGCCCAGTCCGGCTGGGCGAAGACCTCGCCGACCGCGGGCACCCGGCCGCTCGGCGCGAAGGCCGGCACGCTGCTGGGGTAGCGCTCTTGCCACCTCCGCAGGTTCGACTCGATGGCTGCCCTGAGCCCGTCGTACATCGGGAAGCCGTCGCCGGCCAGCTCCAGCGCGGGCGCAAGCACCTCCTCCAGGGTCATCGTGCCGAAGACTGCCAGCGCGGTGATGTAGGCGTCCACGGCCGCAGGCACGACCGCGGGCAGGAAGCCGTCTCCGGGGACGAGCTCAATGCTTATCTGGCGATAGCGCTCGATGGTGGCCTCCCGGGGGGCGACACCGTGTCCGTTGACCGCGAACACCCGGCCCCGGTCTGAGGCGTAGATCAGGGTGGGGGCTTCGCCGGCGATGCCGTTCTGGTGGGGCTGAAGCACGGCCAGCGCGAACCCGGTGGCGACGCCGGCGTCTATCGCGTTTCCGCCCGATTCGAGCATGTGCAGGCCAGCCTGAGCGGCGAGGTAATGCCCCGCGGTCACCACACCGTGGGTGCCGTAGATCACCGGCCGTGTCGTGAAGCCAGCCACTTGTGCCTCCTATTCCAGCCGCTTCTGGAACCGCAGCGCGCTCAGCGCGAAGATGGTGCCTCCCAGGGCGATGAGCGCCACCACCTGCGGCCAAAGCACAGCCATTCCAGCTCCGCGCAGGAATATCCCCCGCACAATCTCCACGAAGTAGCGCAGTGGAATCAGGTAGGTGACCCACTGGACCACCCGGGGCATGTTCTCGATGGGGAACATGAAGCCGGAGAGGATGACGGAAGGCATCACCACAAAGAAGGCGGTGAGCATCGCCTGCTGCTGGGTGCGAGACACGGTAGAGATGAAGAGGCCCAGCCCGAGCGTGGTGAGCAGGAAGGCGACTGCCAGGGCCAGGAGCAAGGGGGCGCTGCCAGCGATGGGGACCCTGAACCACAGTCGAGCTACGACGATGATTAGGAGGACGTCGAACAGCCCGATGACCGCGAACGGCAGAGTCTTGCCGAGCATCAGCTCGATGGGGCGGATGGGGGTGACGATGAGCTGCTCCAGGGTGCCGGCCTCCCGCTCCCGCACGATGGCCATCGCGGTCAAGGCCGTCATCACCGTTCCCAGGATCATGCAGATCACACCAGGGACCATGTAGTTGACGCTTCGCAGCTCGGGGTTGTAGAAGACGCGCGGCTGGTTCTCGAGGGCCGCCTGCATGACTGTCTCGGGTGTGCGGGTGAGAGCGTAGTGAGCGATCAGGGCCCCGGCGTAACCCCCTGCGATCCCTGCCGAGTTCATGTCGGTGCCGTCGAGGACCACCTGGAGCGGCGCGGGCTCGCCCCGGGCCAGGCGCTTGGCGAAGTCAGCGGGGAGGTAGAGGCCTATCAGGGCGCGGCCGGACTCGATGAGTTCGTCCATCTCATCCGGCGAACTCACCCACCCGCGAAGCTCGAAGTAACCGGATCGCGCGAACCTGTTCACCAGCGCGCGGCTCTCGGCCTGGCGGGCCCGGTCGCAGACCACCATGGGGAGGTGCTTGATGTCGAGCGTGACCGCATAGCCGAAGAGGAAGAGCTGGAAGATCGGCGCGAAGATGAGCGCGAACATCATGCGGCGGTCGCGCCGCAACTGGAGGAGCTCTTTCCGGATGAGATGGCGGAGGCGGTTGCGCATGACAAGAGCCTGTCCGTGAGGCGCCCCAGGGGGCTGGTGGTGCGTTCCTCCTACAGCGTCTTCCTGAACTTCCGGATGCTGGCCAGGAGGAGCGCGGCGGCGATTGCCGTCAGGGCCGCGGCTCGCGGCCAGAGTACCTCCAGCGGCGCGCCCTTGAGCATGATCGCTCTGGCGATCACCATGAAGTGGGTGGCGGGGTGAAGCTGGACCAGGGTGCGGAGCACCGCCGGCATGCTGCTGAGCGGGAACACGAACCCGGTGAGGAGCATGGTGGGAAGCAGGGTCGCGATGAGGGCGATGAAGTAGGCCACCTGCTGATTCTGGGTACTGACCGAGATGAGGAAGCCCGCTCCCAGGGCGGCGAGGAGGTAGACGAAGGTCAGCCCAAGGAAGAGGAGGAGATCGCCCCGCAGGGGCACTCCGAAGAGCAGGCGCCCGGCGCCGGCGATCAGGGCTACGTCAGCCCAAGCGATGACCACGTAGGGGAGCAGCTTGCCCACGATCAGCTCACTCGCGGTCACCGGGGAGACGACCAGGCCCTCGATGGTGCCCTGCTCCCGCTCCCGCACCACCGTCTGCGAGGTGAGCAGGGCCGCCAGCATCATCAGGATCACCACCAGCAGGCCCGGGACGATAAAGTTGGTGCTGGACAGGTCCTCGTTGTACCAGATTCGGACCTGCGGGTTGATCGGGGCCAGCGCGGCCCCTCTGGGCAGCTCGGCCTGGGCGCGGCGCATGGCCCAGTCCTGGAGGATGGCGTCGAGGTAGGAGAGCGAGAGGCTGGCGGTGAGTGAGTCCGCCCCATCTACCAGTGTCTGAACCCCGGTGGGCCGTCTCGCCGCGAGGTCGGCCTCGAGCCTGCTGGGCAGGATCAACACGACTTTCGCGACGCGGGCCTGGAGTGTGCGCTCGGCGTCGCCTGGCCCAGAGAGCACGCTCACCAGCCGGAAGTAGCCGGTGCGGGTGAGGGTTTGGACGAGATCGCGAGTGGCTGCGGTCGGGTTCGGATCGTAGAGCGCGAGGGTGATCCCTTTGATGTCGAAGTTGATGGCATACCCGTAGAGGATGAGCAGGACCAGAGGGAGCAGCAGCGCGACGGCCAGGCTGCGCGGGTCGCGCAGGATGTAGCGCACCTCCTTCTCGGCCACAGCCCGAGTTCGGACGGGGCTCATGCGGCAGCTCCGGCCTGCGCGCTCTCCGCCTCGCGGATGAGTGACACGAAGACGTCCTCCAGGGAGGGCGGCACGGCCTCTGCCCGCAGCAGCCGCAGGCCCTGTGCGGCCAACGCGCGGGCGACGCGTTCCTCTGCCTGCTCTGGGGTGTCCAGGGAGACGTGAAGCCGGGCGCCGTGGAGCCGGCTGTAGCGCACACTCGGGTCACCCCGGAGGACCTCCAGCGCTGCCACCGGCGGGTCGCACTCGACCTCCAGCAGCGTGCCTACCTGCGGCGCTTGCTTCAGTCCCTCAGGGCTGTCGAGCGCGATCAGCCTGCCCCCAAACATCAGCCCGAGGCGATCACACCGCTCCGCCTCTTCGAGGTAGTGCGTCGTCACCAAGCAGGTGATGTCGGAGGCCGCCAGATCGCAGATCAGGGCCCAGAACTGCCGCCGCGACACCGGGTCCACACCTGCTGTTGGCTCATCCAGGAAGACCACTTCCGGCTGGTGGAGCAGTGCGCACCCCAGAGCTAGCCGCTGTCGCCAACCAGCCGATAGCTCACCTGTCAAGCGCCGCCTCTGCTGCTCCAGCCCGGCCATCCTGATCGCCCAGGCCATGCGTTCCCTCAGCCGGCCCGGGGGAACGCCATAGATGCCGCCGTAGAACCGCAGATTCTCCTCCACAGTCAGGTCGAGGTAGAGGGAGAAGCGTTGCGACATGTAGCCGATCCTGGCGCGCACCGCCTCTGGTTCCCGGGTGATGTCGCGCCCGGCCACCATGCCCCGGCCTGAAGTGGGCGCGAGGATGCCGCAGAGCAGACGAATGGTGGTGGACTTGCCAGCGCCATTGGGCCCGAGCAGGCCGAAGATCTCGCCTCGCTTCACCTCGAACGAGACGCGGTCTACGGCAGTGAAGCGGCCGAACCGCTTCCTCAGCTCCTCGACCTGGATCGCCGGCCCGGTCATGCCCGCGCCTCGCGCCCTCGCCTCACCAGCTCGAAGAACGCGTCCTCTACACTGGTCGGGATGGGGCGGAAGCTGGTGACCCTGATGCTCCCCTTCCCCAGCGCCTCCCGCAGCGGCCTCTCGCTCTCTCGCGTCGACCCGACAGCCACGTGCAGGCTGTCACCGAAGATCTCGGCCCATCTCACGCCAGGCGCCTCCTGGGCGATGGCCTTCGCCGCTGCCAGCGGCTCGCAGATAACCTGGAGGATCTCCAGCCCGGCTTGGGCGCGAATCTGCTGCGGCGTGCCCTGGGAGAGGAGTCGGCCCTCGTAGATCAGCCCGACGCGCCCGCAGCGCTCCGCCTCATCCAGGTACGGCGTGCTGGTCAGGATGGTCTTGCCCCGCGCGGCGAGGCCCAGGAGCAGCTCCCAGAACTCGCTGCGGGATACCGGGTCAACGCCGGTGGTCGGCTCGTCGAGCAGCAGGAGTTCGGGCTCGTGGATGAGCGCGCAGGCGAGGGCCAGCTTCTGTCTCATGCCGCCCGAGAGGTCCCTCGTCAGCCTGTCGGTGAAGCGCCCCAGACGGCTGAAGGTGAGGAGGCGCTCCCGGCGCTCCTCCAGCAGCTTGCCTCGGACACCATGGACGCGGGCCACGAAGAGGAGGTTCTCATCCACCGTCAACTCGCCATAGAGGCTGGAGCGCTGGGGCACGTAGCCGAGCCGCCGCTTCGCCTCTTCGCCCTGGGTGATCACGTCGAATCCGGCGAGCCGCGCCACTCCGCTATCGGGCGGCATGGCGCCAGCGAGCATGCGCAGGGTCGTGGTCTTCCCCGCGCCATCCGGCCCGACCAGGCCGAAAACCTCGCCGCGCGTCACGGCCAAGTCCAGGCCGTCAACCGCGCGGACCGCGCCGAAGGACTTGCGCAGGCCCCGGGCCTCGATCACCGCGGCGGCCGCGGGATCAGGCATGGCCACTCCTTCTCCCCACCTTGATCCGGGCATCTGCCGGCATCCCTGGCTTCAGCTCGTGATTCGGGTTTTCGATCTCGACCTTCACACCGAAGACGAGCTTCTCGCGCTGCTCCCGGGTCTGCACATTCTTCGGGGTGAACTCCGCCTGCTGAGCGATCTCTGTCACGCGGCCGGGGTAGACCCTGCCGGGGCTCGGGTCCGCGGTGACCTCCACTTGCTGGCCGAGCTTCACCCGGTCCAGTTCGGTGACCGGAACGTAGACCCGGAGCCACATGTGGTCCAGATCGGCCAGCCGCACTATCCCCTGGCCCGCGCCGACGGTCTCGCCGGCCTCGCGGATCTTCACTGTGACGGCACCCTCGAGAGGGGCGATCACCCGGGTCTCTGTGAGCCGCTTCTCGGCCGCCCCCAACGCGCCCTGCGCGCTCTCCACCTGCCCCGCGGCGGCCGCGTGCGCCTCCTGAGCTGCGCGATAGTGGGCTTCGGCCGCATCGAGCTGCTGCTTGAGGACCAGCCGATCCTCGTAGAGCTGCCCCGCGGTGGCAAGGGCGCGCTCAGCCGCCTCGACGTTGGCCTGAGCTTGCGCGTAGGCGGCTTCGGCCTGCCGGCGCTCCTGGCTTCTGGCCCCCGCTTCGAGCTGTGCCAGCCGCGCCTTCGCCGCGTCGAGCGCGGCCTGCGATGCCTCCCGCGCGCTTCGCTGGAGGTCAACTTGCTGCTGCGACACGGCGCCGTGCGCGAGCAGCCCTTGAAGGCGGGCGAGCTCGCGCTGAGCGTTGTCGAAGCTCGCCTGCGCGCTCGCCACCGCGGCGCGCGCCTGGTCCAGCTCCTCCGAGCGGGCGCCTGCCTGAACCAGGTCGAGGGCTGCCTTGGCTTGCTCCCGCGCGGCGAGGGCCGCCCGGTATCGCGCCTGCGCGGTCTCGTATTGGCCCTTGAGGTCAGTGCTCTTCACATAGGCCTCGCGGGCGTTGGCCGCGGCGGCGCGCGCCCCCGCCACCACCGCGCCAGCCTGAGCCAGCGCGCCCTGCGCGGCGGCCAGAGCGCCACGAGCCTGGGTGACCTGTGGCTCCACGTCCCTGCGGTCCAACTCGGCCACCGGGTCGCCGCGCTTCACCCACTGCCCTTCGTCCACCAGCAGCCGGACGATCCTGCCTCCAGTGAGAGAGGCCACATCTACCTCGGTTGCCTCCACGACGCCGCTGGCCTCGAGCCAGTCGCTCGACGCCGGCCGCCGCTGGACCGCGTAGTAGATGACAGCCCCGATCACCGCCACGAGCACAACGAGGATCGGCAGAGGCCTTCTCATGCGCACCTCCGGCTCGCACCCGCGCGAGCAGTAACGGTTCAACTTCGCTCCCCGGGCCCCTCCCGCGGGGCAAGCCCATGCGGGCCCCGGGGCGAACGCTGCCGAGGTCACGTCTCCAGCGAGCGGAGCGACAGCTCGCGTGCGCTGACCTTGACAGAGGGGGTCCCGGTAAGTATCCTAGCTGTGGAATACTGAAGGCGATGGACGCGTCGTCACGTAATCAGGCAGGGACGAGAGCCGATCCGGCGCAACGCTTGCTGAGTCGGCTCGGCCGAGCGCGCGTGCGCGGCCCCGGGGTCCCCCGCGGTGCGCCTGCGTAGGCGCCTGAGTGCTCGCGCAGCCTTCCCTGCCCGGGAAGGCTGTTTTGCTTGTGGCGGCGCGGGCCCACGCAATTGCCCTGACGCCCTGCGGGGCGGCTCAGGAGGTGGCAGGATGATCTTCTTTGCCGAGGCCTATCTGAGCGATCTGGTGCGCATGAACGTGCTGGACCGGGACGGCTCTGCCGTGGGCAAGCTGCGCGACGTCGCGGTCAAGCTGGGCGAAGTCTTCCCGCTGGTCACCAAGCTGGTGGTGAAGCGTCAGGGGCAGCGGCGGCCCAGTGTGCTCCCTTGGGAGCTCGTGAGGAGCGTCTCGGCGGAGTCGGTGACCCTGCTGCAGCCCGCCGCGCAGCTTCCGGCCAGCCAGCTCGAGCCCGACGAGATCCTGTTGAGCACCATCCTGGACCGCCAGATCGTGGATGTCGAGGGGCACCGGGTGGTGCGGGTGAACGACCTGAAGCTGGGGCACGTGCAGGGACAGGTGCGACTGGTGGCGGTCGGCGTGGGCACGCGCAGCCTGCTGCGGAGGCTGGGGATGGAGGGGCTGGCGCTCCGGGTGTGGAGCTGGTTCGGCCGGCGGCCCCACGAGCACCTGATTAGCTGGGAGCACGTTCACGCGGTGGAGCCCGCCTCCCAGCAGCTCCAGCTCGGACTGGAGCGGGCGAAGCTGCGGCGTCTCAATCCTGCCGATCTGGCGGATATCCTCGGTGAGCTGAGCGCGCTCCAGCGGGCCGCGGTGGTGTCCGCCCTGGATGACGAGACCACGGCGGCGGCGATGCAAGAGATGGAGTTCGACCTCCAGAAGTCCGTGCTCGACGCGGTGGAGAGCGAGAAGGCGGCCGACATCCTGGAGGAGATCAACCCGGATGACGCCGCGGACCTAGTGGGCGACCTGCCCAAGGAGCGCGCCGACGAGCTGCTCAGCCTGATGGAGCCGGAAGAGGCCTCGGACGTCAAGGCGCTGCTCAAGTATCCGGACGATTCGGCCGGCGGCCTGATGACTCCTGAGTATGTCACCCTGCCCGCCGGGATCACCGCGCAGCAGGCGATAGAGCATCTCCGTAGAGTAGGAGAGGAGGCGGAGACAATCTACTACTGCTATGTGATCGAGGAGGACAACTGCCTGGTCGGCGTGCTCTCTCTGCGGGAGCTGATCATCGCCCGCGCGGATCAGCCCATTGACGAGATCATGGAGCGAGAGGTGATCGCGGTGCCGCCCTCGGCCTCGCAGGAGGAGACGGCGCGCCTCATCTCGCGCTACAATCTGCTGGCCATCCCAGTGGTGGACGAAAGCAAGCGCCTGCTTGGCATCGTGACGGTTGACGACGCCATAGACGCGGTGCTGCCCACGCGCTGGAAGAAGCGGCTCCCGAAGGTCTTCTCCCACTGACCGAGTGGAAGGCCGATGCTCCAGCTCCTGCGGCGGCGCCTCCTGCTTCCCATCTTCGCCTTCTTCTGGGTGATTGGCCCGGCCTTCATCACCGCGAATGTTGACAACGACGCCCCGGGCATCGCCACCTACTCCGTCGCCGGCGCCCACTATGGCTACACCCTCCTCTGGATGCTGTGGCCCACCCTCATCGTGCTCATCGTGGCGCAGGAGATCTGTGCCCGCATGGGCGTGGCGACCGCCAAGGGCCTGGCCGACCTGATCCGAGAGGAGTTCGGGGTCAAGGTAACGCTGACGCTGATGGCGGCCCTGCTGGCCACCAACTTGGCGAACACTGCGGGCGAGTTCGCGGGACTGGGTGCGGGGGCCAGCGTCTTCGGCGCGCCGCCGTACATTTCGGTGCCGATCGGGGCGATTATTGTCTGGGTGCTGGTGGTCCGGGGCAACTACAGCAGCGTGGAGCGCATCTTCCTCGCCGCCTGCCTGGTCTACATGGCCTATCCCATCTCTGGCATCCTGGCCCGCCCGGACTGGCGCTATGTGCTGGGGCAGTCCTTCCATCCCAGCTTCCAGGTCAACCTGCCCGTGATGACCATGGCGATGGGCATCGTCGGCACCACGGTCGCCCCCTGGATGCAGTTCTACCTGCAGGCGACGGTGGTGGAGAAGGGAACTCGGGCGGCGCAGTACCTCTACGCGAAGCGGGATGTGATCATCGGGGGCCTGTTCGCCATCGTGGTGGTGTTCTTCATCATGGTCGCCTGCGCGGCCACCATCCACCCGAAGGGCATCGAGGTCAGCGATGCCGCGCAGGCGGCCGCGGCATTGCGGCCCCTCGCCGGCCAGTACGCCTCCGCGCTCTTCGCCATCGGCCTGCTCAACGCGGCGCTGTTTGCAGCCTGCATTCTTCCTCTCAGCACCGCCTACAGTGTCTGCGAGGGGATCGGCTGGGAGCGCGGGCTCGACCGCCGCTTCCGCGAGGCCCCCCAGTTCTACTTGCTCTACACTGGCCTGATCGTCGTCGGCGCTGGCCTGGTGCTGTTGCCTGGCGCGCCGCTGCTCCGCATCATGCTCCTCTCGCAGGTCATGAACGGCATTCTCTTGCCGGCGGTGCTCGTGCTCATGCTTCTCCTCGCGGGCCGGCGCAGCCTGATGGGCAAGCTCGCCATCTCCCGGGGCTACGCCGTCCTGTGCTGGGCAGTCGCCCTGCTGCTGATCGCCTTCGATCTCTTCCTGCTGGGAACGACGTTTGCCAGCCACTGAGGGGCAAGGGCAGAGGAGACCGCCAGGTGAGCATGGACCGATTCGAGTTGTGGAGAGGCGGTGCGCTGTGGGGGGCGAATGCGTCCCCGCGGCACACCGGACAGGACCTTTCGGCGCTGCGAGGTCGTGGCGGCAAGGCGGCCTCCGTTGCTCCGCATAGGGCCGATGAGTTCGAGGAGCAGTTGCCGTTGGGCGGCCAGAGGGGCGTTGCTGTATTGCCGCCAACTGCGTGGGAAGAGTGAGAGGAATGCACCGACACATGATCGTCCTGCTGACTGCGGCCTGCTTCATGTTGATGGTGTCCACCACGGCCCGGGCTCGGGAGAGGCGCGCGGAGGCCGGGCGCGACGCCTTCGAGCTTTGGCGTCAGGGCGCGTTCCGGGGGGCTAACGCCATGCTCGACATGGGGTACGAGGACTTCAAGGTGCTGCGCTCCTGGGGCGCGAACCTGGCCGAGATCCCGGTGATGGGGATCTTCAGCCCGCGCCCGCCGTACCAGTTCCGGCCCAAGGCCCTGGAGGCGCTGGATCAGTCAGTGAGCGCGGCGGAGCGGGCCGGGCTGTTTGTGGCGCTGACCTGCCGCACCGGTCCGGGGAGGGCGAACTTCGAGACCAGCCAGGAGATCTGGACTGATGCCCAGGCCCAGGCGGCTTACGCCCGGATGTGGGCGCATCTGGCGAAGCACTACAAGGGCCGCAGCAGCATCGTCGGCTATGACCTGATGTGCGAGCCGCACCCGAGAGAGCGGCACGCACGCGTCTGGAACACGCTCGCCAGGCGGGTCACCAGGGCGATCCGCGCGGTTGACGCGCGCACACCTGTCCTGGTCAACTCGATAGGCTGGGCCTATCCCGAGGACTTCGACACTCTCGAGCCGACCGGGGACAAGCGCACCGTCTACGTGGTGCATTTCTACCAGCCTCACTACTATACTCACCAGCACCCTGAAGACGGCCGCGCCTATCCGGGCTTCCGCGATCCAGATGAGCCGGAGACAACCTGGGAGGAGCGCACTATCGAGGAGAAGCTCGAGCCGGTGCGCAGATTCCAGCAGAAGCACAAGGTGCCGATCTTTGCAGGTGAGTTCGGCTGCGCCCGCTATGCGCCGGGGGCGACTGAGTGGCTGCGCGACCAGATGGACCTCTACGAGCAGTGGGGCTGGTCGTGGGCCTATTGGGCATTCCGGGAGTGGGATGTGATGGACATCGAGAAGACGGCCGCCCCGGAGGACCACAAGCGCTACCCGGACACACCACTGCTCCGGCTGTTCCGGTCCTACTTCGCGCGGAACACGGTGTTCCCGCCCGCGCCATGAGCATGCCGCCCTCGCCGGCGCCGGTGCCCTGTGTGAATGATCGCCCCCGGGCCGGCCTCGTCCAGTTCGACCAGGCGCCAGGGAGCCCGACCCACATCGGGGCGGCGCAGTGATCCTGTGAGCTCGCTGCGCGGGCGCTAGCCCAGTGTGTTCAGCAGCGAGAGCGTCTCCCGCACCAGCACGAGGCCGGCGTTGTCGGCGAGATGGGCCGCAGTGTCGGCCTCGTAGCCGCCCTCCTCGAAGGCCTCGGGAGTGGGCACGTAGCCGATGGAGCCGTTGGCGTAGCCGATCGTGTAGGTGGGATGGAAGGCCGACCTCTGCTTCACCTCCATGCCGAAGTCGCAGAAGATCTCGCCCGGCCAGCCCAAGAGGGCCACGCGTCCCACCTTGATGACCTGAATCTCGCAGCGCAGCGGTGAGTCGCCCTCTTCCCTCATGCGGGCGATGCGCTTGCGAATCCTCTCCGGGTTGGGCGGCGCATACCAGGTCATGTAGGGCGAGCGCTCCTCCTGCGGGCCGGCGGCGGCGCGCTCCGCTTCCTTGAGCGCCTGCTCTGCGGCAGCGATGGCGCGCTGACGGTTGGTGGGCAGCTCGATCTCTCGCCGGGCGAAGGAGAGGGGCGCCTGGTCGCTGGTGACGATCTTCTGCCACACCCGTGCCGCCTCCCGGGCGACATCGCCGCCGGCGCGCTGCGCGATCATGAAGCTGCCGCCGCTGGCCACGCCGTGGCTGACAGCTGCCTCCCTGGGGTTCACGTTGCCGCAGGCGCCGTTGAAGAAGAGGCCCATGCCGCCTCCCAGCCGCTGCTCGACGAAGTGCACCGCGTAGCCGGGATAATCGGCGCTGGTCAGGTAGTTGTCCTGCATCAGGCAGACCGCATGGCAGGCGTAGTTCATCACGCACGCCAGCGGCTTGCCGTCCTCGCGGTCAATGCGCACGACTCCCAGCTCGGTGTCGAACTTGCCGAAGTGGTTGCGGCCCAGCACGACCTTGTTCCCCGGGACCACCTCGCGGCGGTTGATCCCAATGGCCGACCAGCCACTCGCCGCGCCCAGCCGCGCGGGGGCAAGAGCGGAGGCACCCTCCGCGACCACGGCGGCCAGCTTGGCCGGCAGTTCTTCCCAGTAGCCGCGCTCCTGGTCAGTGAAGGTCCCGTCGTCCCAGAAGCTGGGGCCGGAATGGGTATGAGTCCCGGCCAGCAGCAGCCCCTCCCGCGGAATCCCCGCCGAAGAGGAGGCCGCCTCGCGGACCTGGGCCACGGCCTTTTCGGAGATTCCGATCAGGTCGAGCGCGACCAGCCCGGCCCTCCGCTCGCCGTCGTCGAGCACCAGGGCTCGCGCCCACAGCGGGTCGTGCACCGCGAGCGAGGGGAAGACACGACCAGCAAAGCCCGACATGCGCACTCCCACGGGCGGCGTGATGTCCAGCTTCGCCACTCCTGCTTTCAGCATCGAACTCCCTCCTGTGTCTGGTTACTTGGCCGTCGCACAGCAGGGCAGGAGCGCGTCTCCTGCCCCTGTCGTCTAGCGTGCGAACTGCGGCAGGTGTTCCGCGTGCGCCTCGAGCAAGTCGTCCAGCAGCGCCTTCGCCACTCGCGCTGACGGGACGATGGGATTGGCGATCAGAGCTTGGAGAGCCGCGCTCCGGTCTCCGGTCACGGCCGCCTCGATGGTCAGCTCCTCGTAGGCCTTCACCTGCTGGAGCAGGCCCCGGAGCTGGGGAGGCAGCGGACCGATGGTGATGGGCCGGGGTCCGTGCCGCGTGATCACGCAGCTCACCTCAACCACAGAGTCTGCGGGCAGGTCGGAAAGCGCGCCCCGGTTGGTGGTGTCCACGCACTGGATGTCGCGGCGATCGTTGTGGAGAGAGGAGATGAGGCGGACGGCCGCCTCGGAGTAGAGGGCGCCGCCTCGCTTCGAAAGGGCCTCGGGCTTCTCCGCAAGGTTCGGGTCGCGGTAGAGATCGAAGAGTTCCTTCTCGATGCCCACTATCTGCTCGCCCCGGGTGGGCTTGCCCTCCGCGTCGGCCCGCTGGAGGCGAGCCAGCATCTCGTCCTTCATGTAGTAGTAGTGGTGATACCCGCAGGGGATCGCTCTCAGCGACTCGATCAGGCCGGCCGGCCAATCGCCTCCTGCCGCCACTTTGGCGAGCAGTTGGTTGCTCACCTCCGCGCCGCGGCAGAAGACACGCTTCAGCCACACCAGGTGATTGCAGCCCACGAACTCGATGAAGATCTCCTCGGGCGCGGCGTTGAACTCCCTTGCCACCCAGCGCTCCGTGTTGATCGGGATGTTGCACAGGCCGATGACCTTGCTGGTGACGTGCCGGGTGGCCGCCTCGGTGACCATTCCGCTGGGGTTGGTGAAGTTCACGAGCCAGGCCCCGGGCGCGAGCTCCTGCATGTCGCGGCAGATGTCGAGGATCACCGGGATGGTGCGGAGAGCCTTGGCGAACCCGCCCGGCCCGGTCGTCTCCTGGCCGATGACGCCGTGCTTCAGCGGCACGCGCTCGTCCTTGATTCGCGCCGGTATGCCTCCCACGCGAATCTGTGTGACTACGTAGTCGGCGCCGGGCAGAGCCTCTCGGCGGTCCACCGTGAGCTTCAGCTCGAATGCGCTTCCCTGCTTGGCGACCATACGCTTGGCAAGGCCGCCGACGATTTCCAGCTTCTCTCGGCCTGAGGGGATATCAACCAGCCAGACTTCGCGCAAGGGGAGTTCGTCCGCGCGCGAGAGGAGGCCGCTGACGATCTCTGGGGTGTAGCTCGACCCGCCGCCGATCACCACCACCTTGCAGCCCCGCTCACTCGCCATCACCTTCTCCTTCCGCGTCTCCGCCAGATTCGGCGCGAAGCCAGCCGTGCTCACCAAGCGAGCGCCGCGCTTCCTGCCAGGCCTGCTCGGGATCGTCTGCCTGCGCGGCCAGCGCCCCGCGAACTGCGCCCATGACCGGCGGGTGCTGGGAGAGGACGAGGTGCGCTCGCGGCGCCACTGCCAGCACCTCGCGCGCGAACACTTGGAACAGGAGAGGCCCGCTCTTCACGAAGCGCGAGCCGGCCGCGATCACAGCCGGGTCCTGCTCGGCCAGCCCATAGCGTCTGATCAGGTTCGTGGCGCAGAGCGCCAGCTCGCGCCCGAACCGGGTCACGATCGCCATGGCCACCGGGTCGCCCTTGCCGGCAGTGGCGAAGAGCGCCACGTTGACCGCGGTGTGAGGTACGTGGTAGCCGCCCCGATGGATGGCGTAGACCAGATGGTACGCGCTCTCGCGGCCGGTCGCCTCCAGCAAGGCCCCTGTCAACGCGGTCGGCTCGCCTCTTCCGTCCTCTGCTCGCACCACCGCTTGGAGGGTCTGAACAGCGGTGTCGTAGCCTCCCCCGAGGTCGGTGAAGCCGCCGTAGAAGTACTTCTCGCCATCCGGCCGGATGATCGCGGCGCAGATCCCTGTCCCGGCGGTCACTCCGATGCCATGTCCCTGGGGCGCGCCGGCCCGGATGGTGAGGAAGGAGTCGTTCTCCAGGAGCATGTCGGCGCGCCAGCCCGCCTCCGCGAGTTCACTCTGGAGCTTCGGCGCATCATCCGGCCAGTCCATACCGGCCAGGCCCAGATGCGCGTAAGTCAGATCCTCTCGGCGAGCGCCGACCATGGCGAGAGCCTGCCCGACAACCTCAGTGAGCGCGTCGGCTGCGCCCTTGAGCCCGAGCCCCTCCCAGTTGCTCGAGCCGCCGCGGCCGATCCCCAGGGCTCTCCCGCGCAGGTCGCACATGATGGCGATGGTCTTCGTGTTCCCGCCGTCAACGCCAACGAGCAGCTTCGGGGTGCCTGACCTCATGCCCACCTCCCCCAGCCGTAAGCGCAGGTTTCCTTCTCCGGTGGCCGCGGTCCTCCCCCCGGACCGGGGCCAGCTATGGCTCAGCTCCCCGGCTGGCCGCGTCGTAGATGCTCGCCACCCGCGGCTCGCCTGCTCCCCCATCGGATAGATGTGCAGGCCGACTACATCCGCGGCCCGCTTGATCAGGCGCGTTGCGCCGGATGGCATCCGTGTCGAAGACAAAGCAGTCCGTCGGCGCCTCGCCAGACTGATGGAGGGAAACCGCGGCGCGCACCAGGCCCGGGTTACGCTGGGCCAGGGCCTCGAGGAACATCGCGCCACCTCCCGGTCACTGCCCTCACATTCGCAGCGACGGAGACGGGACCTGCTGGGCTGAGGACGCCGGTCAGCCTCCGGCCGCCCCTCCAGAAAGAGAATGCTGCGGCGGCGCAGAAATGGCCGTGGTCATGGATCGGCAAGAGCTGGAGCTGGAATCGCTGGCGGGTATCGAGCGTGAGCTGGAGCATATGGCTCCTGAGCGCGACGGGCACCTCCGCTGGCGGGTCACGCTCTACACCATGTGGGTGGCCCAGCTTCTCGCCATGATCGGCTTCGCCTTCGTCATGCCGTTCATCCCCTTCTACATCCGCGAGCTCGGAGTCACTGATCCCCGGCTGGTGCCCATCTGGGCCGGGCTGCTGGTGACTGGCAGTGGGGTGACCATGAGCCTGGCGGCCCCGCTCTGGGGGTGGGTGGCCGACCGCTATGGGCGGAAGCCGATGGTGCAGCGGGCGATGTTCGGGGGCGCCATCATCCTCTCCCTGATGGCCTTCGTCCGTAGCGTCCACCAACTGCTGGCCTTGCGGGTGCTGCAGGGAGCGATCACCGGGACGGTCGCGGCCTCGGTGGCGCTGGTTTCCAGTGTCGTGCCGAAGAGGAGCCTGGGCCACAGCCTGGGCCTGATGCAGATGTCGGTGTTCGTCGGCAGCTCTCTTGGGCCCTACCTGGGCGGGAGCGCCGCGGAGCACTTCGGCTATCGCAAGCCCTTCCTCGTGACCGGGGCCCTGCTGCTGCTTGGGGGCCTGCTGGTGCTCTTGGGAGCGAGGGAGCGCTTCTCTCGGCCGGCGCCGGAGGAGCACACCACCCGCGGGTCGCTGCGTGAGATCCTCCACGCGCCAGGGCTGCTGACACTGCTGTCGGTCTACACGCTGATGAACCTCACCGGCTCCTTTGTGGGGCCGATCTTCCCTCTCTTCGTCGAGGAGATCGTTGGCGAGAAGGGTCACGCCGCCGCGCAGACCGGGCTGATCCTGGCGGTCACCGGAGTGGCCGCCGCGGTGGCAGCGTTCATGGTGGGAGGAATCAGCGACCGCATCGGGCACAAGCCAATGCTGGTGATCTGCACTGCGCTTGGCGGGCTCATGTGCTTGCCGCAGGCCGCCGCCCAGAGCGTTGGGCAACTGCTGGTGATTCGCGCCATCTTCGGGCTCGGCGCCGGCGGCATGATCCCCGCGATGAACGCGTTGGTCGCGGTCACGGTGCCGCGGCGCAACCTGGGCCAGGCCTACGGCATCACCACTATGGCTTCGGCCCTGGGCTGGTCCATTGGGCCGATGCTGGGCGGATGGATGGCCTCGGCGTTGGGGCTGCGGCCCCCGTTCGTAGTCGTCGGGGCGCTGCTGCTGCTGCTGGCGCTGGGCGTGCAGCGGGGCATGCGGGTTCGCGAGTGAGGCGAGGGCCATGCGCGTTCTCTTCCTTGATCTCGACACACTGCGTCCCGACCATCTCGGATGCTACGGCTACCATCGGGACACGTCGCCGAACATAGACGGCATCGCCCTTGGGGGAGTTCGCTTCGATCAGTGCTACTGCTCAGACGCTCCCTGCCTGCCTTCGCGCGCCGCGCTGGTGTCCGGGCGCTTCGGCATTCATACTGGCCTGGTGGGGCACGGCGGCAGCGCAGCCGAGATGCGGCTGGAGGGGGAGAGGCGTGGCTTTTCCGACCTGCTCCGGCGAGAGAGCTTGCCGGCCTTCCTCCGTTCGGTCGGCTTCAGGACTGTCACTATCAGCCCATTCGCGGAGCGGCACGGCGCCTGGTGGTTCCACGCCGGCTTCAGCGAGACCTACAACACCGGCCGCGGGGGCATGGAGTCGGCCGAGGAGATCACTCCCACTGTGCTCGACTGGATCGAGCGCAACGCGAGAGAGGACGAGTGGTTCCTCCATGTCAACTACTGGGATCCGCACACGCCCTACCGCGCGCCGGCGGAGTTCGGCAACCCCTTCGAGGAGGATCCGCTGCCTGCGTGGTTGACCCAGGAGTTGCTAGAGAAGCATCGGGCGATGGTCGGCCCCCACGGGGCGCGCGAGATCGGCATGTACGAGAGCCGCGAGGACCCCCGCTATCCGCGCCATCCCGGTGAGCTGAGGGACATCCGGGACCTGCGCCGGATGGTTGATGGCTATGACTGCGGCATCCGCTACATGGACGAGCACATCGGCCGCGTGCTCTCCGCGCTCGATGAGCGTGGGGTCCTGGATGACCTCGCCATCGTCATCGCCTCCGACCACGGTGAGAACATGGGCGAGCTCGCCATCTACGGCGAGCACGCCACGGCCGATGCCGTCACCCCACACATCCCTCTGATCGTCCGCTGGCCTGGCGGCAAGGCCGGCCACGTGGACCCCGGCCTGCACTACCAGCTCGACCTCGCGCCGACGCTGGCGGAGCTCTTCGGCCGATCCGCCCCGCCTAGTTGGGATGGCGAGAGCTTCGCGGCCGCCATCACCGAGGAGGCGGACTGCGGCCGAAGCTATCTCGTGCTGAGCCAGTGCGCGCACGTCTGCCAGCGGGGCGTGCGCTTTGGCCCGTGGATGTATGTGCGCACCTATCACGACGGCTATCATCTCTTCCCGGAGGAGATGCTCTTCGACACCGAGCGCGACCCACACGAGCAGCGCGACGCGGCGGCAGATCGCCGGGATGTCTGCAAGCAGGCGATCTGCCATCTCAACCAATGGCATGACACCATGATGAGGTCCATGCCCCATGACGTGGATCCCCTCTGGACGGTGATGAAAGAGGGTGGGCCTTACCACGCGAAGGGGCATCTGAGGGCCTACTGCGAGCGCCTGGAGCGAACGGGGCGGGGATGGGCCGTGCCCGAGCTGAAGCGCCGCCACCCGCGGGAGTTCGCCGACTGAAGCAGAGCCCTGGACCAAGAGCGCCCGTGCCCGACCTGACCTCGAGGCCGTTCCATCTCATGATCAAGCCGGCCGGCCCGTCCTGCAACCTGGCCTGCGACTACTGCTACTACCGGGAGAAGGCGGCCTACTACCCCGGCAGCAGTTTCCGCATGGCTGAGGAGACGCTGGAACGGGTGGTCGCCGCCTACCTGGGCGCGCATCCGGGGCCCGAGGTAGTCTTTGGCTGGCAAGGTGGCGAGCCATTGCTTATGGGCCTGCCGTTCTACCGGCGGGCGTTGGAACTTCAGGCCAGGCACGCGCGGGCCGGCCAGCGGGTTGTCAACAGCCTCCAGACGAACGCCACGCTGGTGGACGAAGGATGGGCCGCCTTCTTCGGGGCGCACGGCTTCCTGGTGGGGGTGAGCCTCGACGGGCCAGCGGAGCTGCACGATCGCCACCGGCGCGGCCGCAGCGGCGAGCCGAGCTTCTCGCGGGTGCGAGCCGGACTGGAGATCCTCCAGCGGCACGGGGTCGAGTGCAACGCGCTGGTGACGGTGAACCGGGCGAATGCAGAGCATCCCTTGGAGGTCTACCGGTACCTCACCTCCCTGGGACTCGATCACCTGCAGTTCATCCCGATCATGGAGCGGGAGTCGGCGTTGAGCCGCAAGGTCACGCCTTCTTCAGTCCGCCCAGGGCCGCTCGGCAGGTTCCTGTGCGAGATCTTCGACTACTGGGCGAGGCACGACGTCGGCCGCGTCTTCGTGCAGGTCTTTGAGTCGGCGCTCAACGTCTGGCTCGGCCACCCTCCGACGCTCTGTGTGTTCGCGCCGAGGTGCGGCCACGCGCTGGTGGTGGAGCACAACGGCGACCTGTATGCGTGCGATCACTTCGTCTACCCCGAATACCTGAGGGGGCAGGTGACCCCGGGCACGCTTGCCTCTCTGGTGGAGGGGGAAGACCAGCGCGCCTTCGGCCTTGCCAAAGCCGATCTCTCTCAGCAATGCCGCGGCTGCCCGGTGCTGCGGTTCTGCGGTGGGGACTGCCCGAAGCACCGCCTGCGCTTCGCCGGCGACGGGAAGCCGATCTCCTATCTCTGCCCGGCCTACCGCCGGTTCTTCACACACAGCGCAGAGGTGCTCCGCGCGATGGCGGCCGAGGTCAGCGCAGGTCGCGCTGCTCGCAATGTCATGGAGATGCTGCGCATGGCTGCCGAGGAGAGCGCGGGGCGCGCTCTGGGGCGAGAGGGACGGAGGGGCGATGGCGGCCCACTCTGACCACGAATCACGAGGAGGCTGTGATGGGCAAGATGGTTCGGCTCGCGACGACGCAGTACAGCTACCGAGAGGTGCCACCGGAGGCGATGCCCTATGGTGATGTCTTCTCAGTGGATGCCGCCCGCCAGTACGCCAAAGCTCAGGTGGACGGCAATGCCGCGCTCCTGGCGGCGGCCGGAGAGGCCCGCGCTGATCTCGCGGTGGCTGGGGAGGACATCGCCTCCCTGTCTTATGCCATGACTTACCTCGATAATCCCTCCCTCTTCCGCCGCCTGACGGAGGAGACGGCGGCCCACGCGCATCAGGCGCTCTCCCAGGTGGCGCGCAGCTATCATATGCACGTGGCCGCCAGCTTCTACGAGGCCGAAGGGGAGCGGATCTACAACTCATCGGTGCTCTTCGGCCGCGATGGGCAGGTCATCGGGCGCTACCATAAGGTGCACCTGCCGGTCTACGAGACCTGGCTTGCGAGCCCAGGCGACGACTTCCCCGCCTTCGAGACGGACATCGGCGTGGTCGGCATGATCATCTGCTACGACGACATGTGGCCCGAATCCACCATTGCCTGTGCCCTGAACGGCGCGCGCATCATCTGCCATTCCTCGGCGGCCAGCCCGGCGGAGTACCGGGTGCGGACTCGGGCGATGGATGCTCAGGTGTTCTATATCACCTCGACACACTTCGGCTCGCGCATCGCCGCGCCGAACTCGACCCTGCTGGCCGATGCGGGAGAGGGCGACAAGGTGGTGACGGCCGATGCGGATGTAGAGAACGGCTCCCTTGCGCCCGAGAACTACTGGGAGTACCTCTACAGCGGCATCCGGGATCACCGGGAGCGCCATCTCAAGCTCCGCCGACCAGAGGCCTACGGCGTCCTGCTCAGCGGCTCCCCGCCTGCACTGGGGGCCTACCCGGAGGGAGGCGTTGCGAACACGCCGGAGGCGATCCGGGCCGTGTACGAGAAGCAGAAGGCTGAGTACCGGCGGGGCCTGCGGGGAGAGCCGGCCCATTACCAGTGGAAGTGGTCGGCCGACTGACCAGGCGAGCGCGGAGCGCTCGCGACCACCCGGGGGGCTCGGAGCCCGCCGGAGGCGCGCGAGGCCCCTTGCAGGGGAGAGGCGCTCGGTTGGCGACTGAGGGAGCGACTGTGGAATAAGGGCCCAGTAGGCGTCTAGCCCCCTCACCAATGGGGAGCGTTGCCTCTTGCGGGATCTCGAGCGGAGGTCGGTAGGCCTGGGCCTACGGAAGAAGTCCATGGTGTTGTCGGCCCTGCTCGCCCTGTTCACAGTGGGCGGGTGGGCAGCCGCGCTGGTCGGCTGGGCGCACCTCGTCTGGCTGGTCCTCGGCGCCATCGCCTCCCTGCTGGTCGTGCTTGCCGCGGCCGACCTGGTGGGCCGGCTATCCGAGGCGGTGCTGGCGGCGCGGGATGCCGCACAGCGGGCCGCCGAGGGGCAAACCCAGGTCCGCATGCCCTCTCGGCCCGCTGGGAAGCTCCGCGATGAGGCTGACGAGCTGGCCGACTGGTTCAACCGGCTCCTCTCGGAGGCGCCCGGGGCTCGCGCCCGCGTGGTGAAGACCAGCAGCGGGGACCCGCTGACCGGCCTCCTGGGCCACCGCCAGTTCCACGATCGCCTGGCCGAGGAGATCAGGCGGTCTGAGCGTTACGACCACGAGCTGTCCCTGCTGATGGTTGATCTCGATGGTTTTCAGGGGATCAACGAGTCCCAGGGCCACGCTGCTGGCGATGAGGTGCTGCGGCAAGCCGGGCACGCCATCGCCAGCGCGGTCCGCGCCACCGATGTCGTCGCCCGCTATGGCGGGGACGAGTTCGCCCTGTTCTTGCCCGAAACCGACCTGAACGGAGCGCTTCAGGTGGCGAGCAAGATCCGCGCAGAAGTCGCGGCGAGAGACGTCTTCCTGCCCGCCCAGTCGCAGAGCGGCCGCCGCGGGCTGGTGCGGCTGACGGTGAGCATTGGAGTGGCCTCCTACCCTCAACACAGCACCCGCAAGGACGGCCTGATCATGGCCGCGGATGTGGCGATGTACATGGCCAAGCATTCGGGCCGCAACAAGGTCTGCCCCTTCAACCGCGTACCGGGCGGGCGGGAGTTCACCGACCCCTACCAGCTCTACCAGTTCCTCCAGAACTCAGACTGGGGCGCGCTCGAGGCCCTGGTGGCAGCGGTCGACGCCCGGGATCGGATCACCGGCGGCCACAGCAAGAATGTCACCACCTACGCGGTCACGCTCGCCAGAGCGATCGGTCTGGCGGACTACGATGTGAACGCGGTGCGCACCGCGTCGCTGCTGCATGATGTGGGCAAGATCGGCATCCCCGATCGGGTGCTGGTGAAGGCCGGTCCTCTGACCCCGGAAGAGCGCGCCCTCATGGAGAGCCATCCCGGAGTCGGGGAGTCTCTGGCCCGGCGCAGTCTCAGCCTCTCGAGCGCCCTCCCTGGTATTCTCTACCACCACGAGCGCTACGACGGACGGGGCTATCCCACCGGCCTGGCGGGAGAGGACATCCCTCTGATCGCGCGCATCATCGGCATTGCCGATGCCTATGATGCCATGGTGTCCCATCGGCACTACCGTACGCCGCCGGGGCAACTGAAAGCGCGGCGCGAGCTTGAGGCGGGTGCCGGCAAGCAGTGGGACCCGGAGCTGGTGCGAGCGTTCCTGAAGCTCATCGCGCAGGGCCATCTAGAGCCGGAGCAGGCGATCGAGCCGGGTGTCCTTGCAGGGCGATAGCAGCCGCGCCCCGCGCCTGCGGAGCAGGCCTGCGGGCAGGACCCCTTTGGCAGGCCGGCGAAGTGCGCGGCTGTGGCCATTGTCATCCTGGATGATTCGGTCGCCAGCAAGATCGCCGCGGGTGAGGTGATCGAAAGGCCCGCGTCGGTGGTGAAGGAACTCGTGGAGAACGCGCTCGACGCGGGCGCGCGGCGAGTGGAGGTGGAGGTCCGCGAGGGCGGCCGGGGGCTGATCCGGGTCTCTGATGATGGCTGCGGCATGACCCGCGAGGACGCGGTGCTCGCGCTCCAGCGCTACGCGACGAGCAAGATCCGGACAGCCGAGGACCTGTTCGCCATCCACACCTTCGGCTTCCGCGGCGAGGCGCTTCCGAGCATCGCCGCCATCTCTCATGTTACCATGGTGACCCGCAGCCGGGACGCGGATGCCGGCACCCGGCTGGTGGCCGCGGCCGGCGAAGTCACGGAGCTGGAGGAAGTAGGCGCTCCTTCGGGTACCGAGGTATCGGTCGCCAGGCTGTTCCACAACACCCCGGCGAGGCTGAAGTTCCTGAAGCGTGATGAGGTGGAGTTCGGCCACATCGCCGAGGTGTGCACCCGGTTCCTCTTCTCCCATCCGGAGGTGGCGCTGCGGCTGACGCGTGAAGGGCGAGAGGTCGTGCAGCACGCCGGGCTGCCTGATCTGCGGAGCGCGGTGACCGCGGCCTGGGGCAAAGAGCTGGCCGCGGCGATGATCCCGGTCGAACTCTCGCTGCCGGGCATGGCGGTGCGCGGGCTGGTGACCGGCCCGGCAGTGCACCGCGCCACCCGGAGCAGGCAGTTCCTGTTCGTGAACCGGAGGTGGGTGCGCAACCGGACGCTGACGCACGCCCTGGAGGAGGCCTATCGTCGCGTCCTCCCGGAAGGCCGCTATCCGGCGGCGGTCCTGCTGGTGGAGATCGAGCCGAGCGCGGTGGACGTCAATGTTCACCCCACCAAGGCCGAGGTCAGGCTCAACCGCGAGTGGGAGGTCCATCACCTCGTGTCCAGGGCAGTGCAGGAGGCGCTGGCTGGGTGGGCTGCCCCCGCGCAGGTGGGGCTCACCCAGCCCTCGGCGCGCGTCTTGCGTGGGCCCGCGCCGGTCGCCGCCGGGGACCAGGGCGAGCTCCCCGGAGGCTGGGCCGGGACGCTCGCCGCGCCGGGGGTGCTGTCTCCAGGCTTCCAGCCGGGGCCTGGCGGGCGACTGGAGATCCGGCCGCTGGCTCAGCTTCGGCAGACCTACATCCTTGCGGAGGGCCACCAGGGCTTGCTCTTGGTGGATCAGCACCGCGCCCAGGAGCGAGTCCTCTACGAGCGGTTCACTCAGGGCCGGCTTTCGGGGCGGAGCAGTGGCCAGGCTCTGCTGGAGCCGGTGGCAGTGCAGCTTGGCCCTCGCGAGGCGGCCTGCCTGAGCGAGCAGCTCGATGAGCTGGCCGCGCTTGGCCTGGAGCTCGAACCATTTGGCAGCAATGCCTACCTGGTCCGGGCCCTGCCGACTGTGTTGGCGAGAGAGGACCCGGCCGCGCTGGTGCGCGACCTGGCCGAGGATCTCGCTGCTGGGTCCAGCGGCCAGGCCGTCGAGCGGCGGCGGGAGCGGCTGCTGATCACGCTCTCCTGTCACTCCGCCGTGAAGGCCGGGGACCCGCTCACGTATGAAGAGACGGCCGAGCTGCTCAACGCGCTCGCCTCCACGGCCCGACCGTACACCTGCCCCCATGGCTGGCCCATCGTTATGACCATCTCGAACTTCGAGATTGATCGCAAGTTCAACCGGTGAAGGCCGGCTGGTCTCATGCTGCCGCGCCTGCTCGCCATCGTCGGGCCCACTGCCACCGGCAAGACCGAGGTCGGCGTCTTGTTGGCCGAGGCCCTCAAGGGCGAGATCGTCTCGGCCGATTCCATGCAGGTGTACCGCCTGATGGAGGTCGGCACCGCCCGGCCGACACGAGAGCAACTCGCCCGCGTGCCCCACCATCTCATCGGCATCATCGGCCCGGATGAGCCCTTCTCGGTGGCCGCGTACCAGGCCCGCGCCGATGCGGCCATCGCTGGCATCTGGGAGCGGGGCCGCCAGCCGATCCTGGTCGGCGGCAGTGGGCTCTATGTGCGCGCGGTGATTGATGGGCTGAGCTTCTCCCTGGTGCCCGCGGACCGCGGGTTGCGGAAGCAGCTAACCGAGGAAGCGCGCGCCACGGGCCTGCGAGCGATGCACGCGCGCCTCGCGGAAGTGGACTCGGAGGCGGCCGCGCGCATTCATCCGAGGGATGCGAAGCGGATCATTCGCGCGCTGGAGGTGTACTATCAGACTGGTCGGTCAATCTCTCGGATGCAGGCGCTTGACCGGAGGAAGCAGGCGCGCTACAATACGCGGCAGTTCGGTCTGACGCTGTCTCGTCCTGAGCTGTACCGGCGGATCGAAGCCCGGGTAGAGCGGATGATCGCCGCGGGGCTCGTCGGGGAGGTCAAGCGGCTGCTTGACCTTGGCTATGACGAGTCGCTCGTCGCCATGAAGGGGCTCGGGTACGTGCAGCTCGTTCCCTATGTGCGCGGCGAGTGCTCGCTCGAGGAAGCAGTGCGGCGGTTGCAGCGCGACACGCGGCGCTTCGCGAAGCGGCAGTTGACCTGGTTCCGGGCCGATCCGCGGGTCGAGTGGGTGGATGTCGGGAGAGCGGGCGGGCCGGCCGGAACCGCGGACTTCATCAGGGAGCGATGGGAAGAGCGATGCTGCGGGGCCGCATGATGACCAAGCGCGTGAAGCCTGTGGGCGGGCCGCTCCGGTCCGCCTTGCCTCGCGCCGCGCCCCGGTGGATAAGACGGTAGCCTGAAACTGAACCAGCGGAAGGAAGCGGGCAAGTGCCGGAGCGGACGGAGAGGTCCCACCGGCACTGCTGTGTTTGTTAGGGCTCGAAAGGAAGGGCAGATGGTCCGCTTCACGAAGATGCACGGGCTGGGCAATGACTACCTTCTGGTGGAGGCGATGCGGGAGATGCCGGCACCTGAGGGGAAGCTGTCGGCCCTCGCCAAGGCGCTCTCGGACCGGCATTTCGGCATCGGCGCCGATGGCTTGATCCTGGTGCTGCCGTCAAGGGTGGCTGACTTCCGAATGCGCATCTTCAACTCCGATGGAAGCGAGGCCGAGATGTGCGGCAATGGCATCCGGCTGTTCGCCAAGCTCGTCTATGAGCGGGGCTATGTCCGCAAGCAAGAGCTGGAGGTGGAGACACTGGCGGGGATCATCCGGCCCCGGATGCGGGTTCGCCAAGGGCGCGTCACCAGTGTGCGCGTGGACATGGGCGCGCCGCGCCTGGGCCGCTCGCAGATTCCCATGAAGGGGCCCGATCAGCCGCAGGTGGTGGGCGAGCGGCTGCGCGTGGGCGGCCAGCGGTACCCCATCACCGCGGTCTCGATGGGCAATCCGCACTGCGTACTCTTTGTCGAGGAGGTGGAGCGCGCCAAGGTGGCAGAGCTTGGCCCCGCTATCGAACACCATGATCTCTTCCCGCGCAGGACGAACGTCGAGTTCGTCCAGATGCTGGGGGACGGAGAGATCAAGATGCGAGTGTGGGAGCGCGGGGCCGGGGAGACGCTGGCCTGCGGCACCGGCGCATCCGCGGCGCTGGTGGCGGGGGTGCTCAACGGGCTCTCGGCCCGGAAGGCGATCGTGCACTTGCGCGGTGGAGACCTGAAGGTGAACTGGAACCCGGAGGACGATCACGTCTTCATCGAGGGGCCTGCTGCGGAGGTGTGCTGCGGCGACACCCGGCTCGATGAAGCGCTGTGAGGGGCTGGACACCAGCTCTAGCCCTAGCCTTGGCAGGAGGAGCGAGGATGCAGGTAGCAGAGCGACTGCTGAAGACGCCGCCCTACCCGTTCGCAGAGCTTGCGCGGCTGAAGGCAGAGGCGCGGGCGGCTGGCCGAGACCTGGTGGACTTTGGCATCGGGGACCCCGACCAGCCCACCCCGCCGCATATCGTCGAGGCGCTGTGCGAGGCGGCCTACGACCCGATCACCCACCAGTACGACGAAACCGGGAAGGGCTTGCCTGAGTTCAGGCAGGCCGCCGCCTCTTGGTACCGCGACCGCTTCGGGGTCTCGCTCGACCCGGACACCGAGGTGCTGCGCCTGATTGGGGCCAAGGAGGGGATCGCCCATCTCGCCTGGGCGATCCTGAACCCCGGCGACCTCGCGCTCCTCCCCGATCCTGGCTACCCCGTGTACAAGGTCGCCTCCATGTTCGCCGGCGCGGAGCTGCACTTCATGCCGCTCCGCGAGGGGGCAGGCTATCTGCCGGACTTGGCCGCGATCCCGGCTGAGGTGCTGCGCCGCGCCAAGCTCATGTATCTCTGCTACCCGAACATGCCCACCGGGGCGGTGGCGGGGCTGGACTTCTACCGCCACCTCGTCGAGTTCGCGCGCGGCAGAGGAATGCTAGTCTGTCTGGACATGGCCTACTCGGAGCTGTACTACGATGGCATTCGGCCTCACAGCCTGCTGGAGGTGGAGGGTGGAAAGGACACCGCGATCGAGATTCACTCCCTCTCGAAGACCTATAACATGACCGGCTGGAGGATCGGCTACGCGGTGGGCAAACCAGAGGCGCTGAACGCTCTGGAGAAGCTGAAGTCCAACGTTGACTCCGGCGCCTTCCTGGCCATCCAGCGGGCTGCGGTGGCCGCGCTGATCGGGCCGCAGGAGTGCGTAGACAGAATGCGGGCGATCTACCAGAAGCGGCGGGATATGCTGGTGGAGGGCCTGGCCGAGATCGGCTGGCACATGCCCAAGCCGAAGGCGACCTGCTACGTCTGGGCGCCGGTACCGGAGGGCTACACTTCGGCCGGCATGGCTGAAACCTTGCTGCGGGAGGCGGGAGTGCTGGTCACTCCTGGGAGCGCCTATGGCGAGCACGGGGAGGGGTATGTGCGGTTCTCGCTGACAGTGCAGGGCGGCGACGCTGAGGCGCGGATCGCCGAGGCCGTCGCCAGGATCAAGCAGAAGGTGCGGCTGACCTGATGAGTGTCGCGACGCCATCGCGAGAACGGACACTGCTGCTGGCCATCGAGGGGCCGGGTGAGCAGTGGCGTCACTCGCTCGACGAGCTGGCGCGGCTGGCCGAGACCGCGGGCGGCGAGGTGGTGGGAGTGGTGACCCAAAGGCGGGGGAAGCCCGACCCCGTGTACTTCGTGGGCAAAGGCAAGGCCCACGAGGTCAGGGGCACCGCGGCTGAGCTCCGCGCCGACCTAGTGCTGGTGGACAGCGAGATCACCCCGAGCCAGGAGCACAACCTGGAAGACGCGACCGGCTGTGGCGTGCTCGGCCGGAGCGCGATCATCCTGGACATCTTCGCGATGCGGGCACGCAGCCGCGAGGGGAAGATTCAGGTGGAGCTGGCGCAGCTCAACTACCTCCTGCCCCGGCTCACGGGCAAAGGCACAGAGCTTTCCCGGCTGGGCGGCGGCATCGGCACTCGCGGGCCTGGTGAGACCAAGCTGTCGGTGGACCGGCGGCACATCCGGAAACGCCTTCAAGCCCTCAAGAAGGCGGTGCAGCGGCTGGAGAAGCGGCGCGCCCTGGAGCGCAGCCACCGCCAGGAGGCGGGCCTGCCGACGGTTGCGCTGGTGGGCTACACCAATGCCGGCAAGTCCACGCTCCTCAACACCCTGTCCGGCGCGGAGGTGTTCGTGGAGGACCGGCTGTTCGCAACCCTGGATCCCACCGTTCGCCGCGTCCCCCTTGCGGGTGGGCGTGACATCCTGGTGGTGGACACGGTCGGCTTCATCCGCAACTTGCCGCACCAACTGGTGAACGCGTTCCATGCCACCCTCGAAGAGGTGGTTCAGGCCGACGTGCTGGTACATGTCGTTGACGCCGGCCACCCCCAGATGGAGGACCAGATCGTCGCGGCCCAGCAGGTGCTCTCCGAGCTCGAGAGCGCTGGCAAGCCCACCGTCATGGCCTTCAACAAGGCCGATCGAGTGCCCGATGGCGAGCGCCTGCGGGAGCGCGTGGCGCGCGAGGAGCACGGAGCTGCGATCTCGGCCCTCACCGGCGAGGGGCTGGACGAGCTCCTGTGCCTGGTCGGCGAGCGGCTCGAGCAAGCGATGGTGCCCGTCGAGCTGCTGCTCCCGTTCGCGGCCGGGGATCTCCTCTCCGAGGCCCACGTACGCGGGCGAGTGCTCTTCGAGGCCTTTGAGCCATCTGGAGTCGCGCTCACCGCCCGGGTGCCGCACGACCTCGCGGACCGGCTGCGGCGCGCCGCGGGCGTGGTCGAGGACGTGGCAGCGGAGTGGTGATGCCCGTCCACCTGCTGTACGAGGACTTCTTCAGATTCCTCGAGGCTCTCGCCGTCGGCCCGGCCGATCCCTGGGAGGTCTACCAGCGCTGTTACCTGGAGCCGCACCGCGCTGCGCTCGAGGCCTGGTGGGAGCAATGCATCGGCCGACCGCGCGTGGTCTGGCAGGACCGGGTGCGCAGCCTCCGGCCACAGGACTACGGCCTCCTCTACGACGTAGTGCGGGAAGGGGATCTGAGAGAGATCGCGCGCCAGGTGACGGCGCGCTGTCAGGAGATCATCCCGCTCTGCCCTGAACCGGATATCTACTGCCTCGTCGGCTTCTTCAGCCCGGAGGGATTCGCGTTCGAGGTCGAGGGCCAGTGGGCGATCGGCATCGGGATGGAGCGGCTCGGGAACCTGCGGCTCGTGCCGGTGCTGCTCGCGCACGAGTACGGGCACTGCTACCGCCGTTCGCTCGGGAAGTCGCGCACTCTCGGGGAGCGGCTGGTGGACGAGGGCTTCGCGGTCGAGCTATCTGCCCGGGTGCTGCCGGAGCGGCCCACACATGACCACCTGCTGATGCGGCCGGGGCAGCTCGCCGCGCTCCGCCAGTACCAGGCCCAGCTCTGGCAGGCGGTCGAGCCCTTGCTCGGGTCCCAAGATGAGGCCCTGGCAGGGCGCATCATCTACGGTCGAGGGGAACGCCAGCGGTGGCCCTCTCGGGCAGGAGTCTACCTCGGCTGGCGTCTGGTGCAGGAGTTCCTTCAGGCCCGCCCGGGCGGTTTCGCCGCTCCCGCCGCATTGGTGCTCGCGGCGGCCGCCATGAGGGCCAGGAGCAGATGCGCTGCGGAGCTCACCTCAGAAACCGACCCGGGCGCGCCTCCATGCTCTTGAGCCGGCCTCATTTCCTCTGGCGCTGAGGCTGCATTTCCTGTTCGAGGCCCTCGCGCTCGGCATGCTGCCGTCCTCGCTTGCGCGAGCGACCCACAGGCTGGCCTCTGCTGACTCAGGCGACGCGAGCCTATGCCGGCTTGCCAAGGAACTTAGCGCCGTCTTCCTTGACGAGCGAGCGCTGCTCGGCCTCTCCGACCTGGAGTGGCCGGCCATGCGCGATGTGGCGGTTGAGCCCTTGCTCTGCGTCGTCCGCGCCGCGTGCGAGGGCGGACCGCGCACCCCCAGTGCGGCCTCGGAGCGTCTCCAACGCTCGTGCGAGACGCTCCTGCGGGCACGCCGCGACCCGCGCCTGACCGGCAGCTTCTACACGCCGGGGTGGCTGGCGCGGCAGGTCGCCGATACGGTCGTGACAGGGGTGCTTCGTGGGCGACAGGAAGGGGAGGCGAAGGCCCTGTCCCTGAAGATCCTCGACCCGGCGGCGGGCTCAGGAGTGTTCGCGCTCGCCGGAGTGGAGGCGATAGCGCGCGCGGCAGGGGAGGAGCGACCGGGGGCACTCCAGGTGGCCGCACGTGACTGCGTCTTCGGCATGGAGATCAACGAGCTGGCGGCCGAGGCCGCTCGGCTCGTGGTGTGGCTTGGAGCTTCTCGGCCCGGGCTGCCCGCGGCGATCCCGGGGGGCCACATGCAGGTCGCTGACGCTCTCTCTCCTCCGTTCCCGGTGGGCGAGTACGACGCGGTGATGGGCAATCCGCCCTGGGGAGTGCTCCTCGATCCGCGGCGCGCCCAGGCCGTGGCTGACCTAGCGCCAGAGGCCCTTTTGGGGCATCGGGACAGCTTTCTTCTGTTCCTGTGGCTGGCCGCCCAGGCGGCGCGCGACGATGGCGCAGTGGGAATGCTCCTGCCGGACGCGCTACTGTGGCAGGTGCGATACGAGGGGATGCGCAGGCATCTGCTGGAGCGCTTCCGGCCCTTGCGCGTCATGCTCCTTGGTGACCGCGTCTTCCGCGGCGCCACCTCCCCGGCCTGCGCGCTCTGCTTGCTGGGCAGGCCGATCGCCCCGGCCCATTACCTGACCGATGATCTCCGCCGGGCGCCGCGCAGGATGCTCGAAGGGGCCGCGTCACGGCCCGGCCAGGTCACAGCGAGTCGCGCTCCGCTGGCTGCGCCTCACCACAGCTTCTTGGCTCCGCCGGACTGGCTCTCTGAGCTGTTCGCTCGACTCCGCGCTGCCCTGCCCACACTGGGTGAACTCGCTGGCATCCAGTTCCATGACGTCGGGATCAATTACCCGAGAGCAGAGATCGGGCGAGCGGTCCTCTACACGGGCGAGCCCGAGGATCCTCGTGACATACCGGTGGCGCGCGGGCGCGACTTCGGGCCATTGACGGCCGTTGGTCACTCGGCCTGGCTCAGACATGACTGGCACGAACGCAGTGACAGTGTCTCGATCAGAGATCAGGTCTACCGCACTGTGCCGAAGCTCCTCTTCCGGCAGACGGCCGATAGGCCGGTTGCCACGCTCGATAGGAAGCCCGTCTGGTTCGGCCGCAGTGTGATCGCCATCACGGCCCGCGATGAGCAGAACCTGCTCTGGCTGGTCGGTCTGTTCAACGCGCGCTCCTTCGCGGCGCTCTACCGCGCCGTGGCCCCGGAGGGTGGTCGGTCATTCGCGCAGGTGAAGGTGGGGAAGCTGAAGGTGCTTCCGGTGCCAACAGCAGGACGAGATGAGGTGGCTGAGCTGGCGGGGGCCCTCCTGGCGGGCCCTGAACCCGAGCGCGCCGCGGCTCTTGTCCAGCAGCTCGACGCAGCCGTCTACCGGGCCTACAAGCTGACTGCTGCCGAGATCACGCGGGTCGAGGAAACGGTTGGCCCGTGCCGCGCCGCCGCTGGCTCAACCAGGCGATGCCGGCCCGCGGCCACATGGCCAGCCAGGCGGCGGCGATGACCGCGGCGTAGCTGCACCAGCAGATGCCGCCCCGGTAGTGCTTCTGATAGAACCGGATCAGGCTGCGATGGGACTCGATGATGCCGGCCGGGCGGACCTGCCAGGTGCTGCTCTGCCCATAGTAGTGGACGACTTTGGCTCTCGGCTCGAAGATGATCCTCCAGCCGGCCGCGCGCAGCCGGTAGCACAGGTCCACATCGTTGAAGTAGAGCGGGAAATCCTCGTCGAACAGCCCCACCTCGTCTACCGCAGCGCGCCGGAGGGCGAGCGCAGAGGCCATCGGCTGGTCCACATCGCGGCGGCTGTCGTGATCCCAGTCGGCCATGCGATAGCGGGACAGGCTGCCGCTGCGAGGGAGCACCCGCGACAGGCCGAGCGCATCAGAGAAGATGGCGCCCGGCCCAGGGAAGGCGCGGCAGGAGCGCTGGATCGAGCCATTCGGCAGGAGGAGTTGCGCGGCCACTGCGCCCACGCGCGGGTCCTCGGCGAATGGCATCAAGAGCGCGCCGAGCGCGCCAGGTCGGACCTCTGTGTCGGGGTTGAGCAGGAGCAGGAAGCGCGCGTAACTCGCTCTGATCGCCTGGTTGCTCGCCGCCGCGAAGCCCAGATTGCGGTCATTGGCGATCAGGTGAACCTGGGGGAACTCCTCCCGCACCACCTCGGTCGTCCCGTCCCCTGAGGCATTGTCCACCACCACGATCTTGCCGGCCTCAGGCTGTCCGACCACTGAGCGAAGACAGGTGCGGAGCAGCTCGCGGCTGCGCCAGGAGACGATACAGATGTCGAGCCGCTGCGCGCCGAGTTGGTTCACCTCACTCGCCGCCTGATGCCGCCGCCCCGCTCGCCCGCCTTCGGGACCATCGCCTGGTAGGCCAGGTGCATCATGTACTGGTCGAGCAGGATCAATGCCACGAACGCCTCTGCCACTGGCCAGACACGCGCCACGATGGTGGGGTCGCGGCGAGTGACTGCTTTCAGGACCTTGTTCTCGAGCGAGACCTTGTCAATGGTGTGCTGGTCCCTGGCAATGGTCGGCGTGGGCTTCACCGTGATGCGCGCCACGATCGGCTGCCCTGTCGCCAGGCCGCCGGTGATCCCTCCGGCGCGGTTCGACCTGAACCTGACCTGGCCGGCCTCGACGTACATGGCATCGTTGAACTGAGAGCCGGTGCTGTCCTTCGCAGCCACGCCGTCTCCGATCTCGACCGCCTTGACCGTGCCGATGCTCATCATCCGTCCCAGCTCACCATCCAGCTTCCTGAAGACAGGCTCTCCCAGGCCGACAGGGACCCCGGTGGCGATCACCTCCACCACGCCCCCGCTGGAATCGCCGGCCTCCGAGATCTCGAGGATGCGTCGGTACATCTCATCGGCGGCCGCCAGGTCGGGGCAGTTCAGCTTCGGATGTACGCCGCGCTCGGTACGCACCTTGGCTTCATCCATCTCGGGCCAGCGCAGGCCAGGGATCTCCCGCTCGAATTCGGCCAGCACCGCCATCTTTTCCAGAAACCGCATCTCCGGCCTCAGCCGGCCCGAGGCGAAGATCGCCTGGTAGACCGGATCGTGCTGCCGCCGGACCTCCTTGTAGGAGCCGACCTTCTGCTGGATCACCTCGAGCGGCAGCTCTGGAGCGCGGACTCCTGCCGCCTCTTTCACGTACCCAACGACCTCCATGCCGTGGTGCTTGAGCACCCGCTTGGCCACTGCGCCGGCGGCCCCGATGGTGGCGGTATACCGGCCGCTGAAGAAGCCGGCCCCGATGGCGTCATCCCACAGGCCGTACTTCTGATAGGAGGCGTACGAAGCATGACCGGGCCGGGGCATACGGTTAGTCACCTGGTACTGCTCGATGTGCTCGAAGTGTCGGTCCAGGTTCGGGATGAGGATGACCAGAGGCGTGCCGTTCGTGTAGCCCGCGTTCTCGACGCCCGGCATGGTGTCCGCCGCGTTCACTCCGCTGTAGATGACCGGGATATCGGGCTCCCGCCGCGGGGAGGTGAGCTCGCCCTGTCCGGGCTTGCGCACCAGCAGGTCCCGGTAGAGCTCCTCCTCCGTGATCAAGTAGCCCGGCGGGACGCCCTGGATGTGGACAGTGAGTCCCTCCTGGTACGAGCCCCCGGCGACCGCCACCTTGAACAGGGTCCCGATATCACATCCCAGCATGTCCACTAGGCCTCGACTCTGATGTGGGCCCCGAGCGCCCTCATGTGGTCTGGGAACTCCGGGAACGTGACCGCCGCGGCCTCGGCGTCGTGCACCACGGTGGCGCCAGGGATCGAGCATCCCGCCACCGCCAGCGCCATCACCACCCGATGGTCTCCGTGCCCATCTACCTCCGCACCGTGCAGTTCGCTCTCGTGCACGACCAACCCGTCCTCCAGTTCCTCCACTCGGGCACCGAGCTTCCCCAGTTCCTGGGCCATCACCGCGATGCGGTCTGACTCCTTGATGCGCGCCTGCGGCACGTTGACCAGACGCGTCGTCCCGCGGGCGAGACACCCCAGCACCGCGAGCGTGGGAAGAGCATCAGGCGTGGCATTGAGATCAAGCTCGCACCCCACCAGCTCGCGGGCCTCTACCGTGACGGCGTGTTGCCTAACCTCCACCTGCGCGCCCATCGCTCGCAGGTAATCAACCACCACCTTGTCTCCCTGAATATCGCTCGTATCCAGGCCAAGCAAGGCGATGCGGTTGGCGTTGAGCGCGCCTGCTCCGAGGAAGAAGGTGGCGGAGGACCAGTCTCCAGGAATGGCGCGATCAAAGGGGAGATAGCTCTGCCCCCCGGGGATACGGAACTCCCGCAGGTCCTCCCGCTCCAGTCTGATCCCCTGCCGCCTCAACCACTCCAGCGTCATCTCGACATAGGGCGCCTCGTTGAGCACCGGCACATGGATCACCGAGTCGCCGTCGGCCAGCGGCGTGTTGATCAGCAGGCCGGTCACATACTGGCTGGTGGTGCCCTCGATGGAGGTTTCTCCGCCGCGCAGCCGTCCTTCCACAACGAATGGCGCGCTGCCGCTGCCGCGCGTGGAGCGCACCCTTGCTCCGAGGTCGTTGAGCGACTCCGCCAGCGGCCCGGCGGGCCGGCGGCGGATCTGCTCATCGCCGGTCAGCACCGCCAGGCCGTCTCGCAGCAGCGCACAGGTGCCCAAGGCGGCGCGAAGCGTCACCCCCGAGTTGTGGACATCAATGACGTTCTCGGGAACCCGTATCTTGCCACCGGTGCCTTGCACCCGCCAGACCCCAGTCCCCACCTCTACCCGCGATCCCAGAGCGCGGTAAGCCGCGATGGCGGCCAGGGTATCGTCCGAGACCAGAGGAGCGCGAATGGCGCTCTCGCCCCGGGCCAGGCTAGCGATCGCGACCGCCCGGATGGTGTGAGACTTCGATCCGGGGATCTGCACCTCACCCCGCAACTGCGATTGCTGACAGATGAACTTCACACGCGCCCCACGGATCCACCGAGTCTCGCCCAACGAAGCAAGAGCGGGGCCGGACTTGCTGGAAGCCTCAGGCGCCTCACTTTCAACTGCGAAGCGCACTGATGGTGAGCCGTCTGGGACTCGAACCCAGGATATCCGGATTAAAAGTCCGGTGCTCTGCCAACTGAGCTAACGGCTCCCCTGGAAAGCGCCGTCAGAGCCGTCTTCCGCTCGCCTTGCCTGCACACAGACGGCTGTGACAGCAGCAGGCACCCGGCTCCCACACTCGCTCCTGGGGAGAATGTACCAGCAACCCCCGAGGCATGTCAATTGTGCGCCCCGCCAGCGCCTCCCGTGCTCCGTGTTGGCCTATGACACAGCGTGGGCGCCACATGATTTGACCCGGCGATATGGGTGATGGTACAATCCCGCCGATGCTGTCAGCGTGACGATGACGTGTTCCCATTCCGAGACGAGAATCCCACGCGCACCTTCCCCTTGGTAGTGGTCGCTGTCATCGTGGCCAACATCGTCGTCTTCCTCTACCAGTGGTCGCTGTCGGGCGTGCAGGAGCTGATGTTCAGCGCCAAGTACGGCGCGGTGCCCGCGGTGCTCCTGGGTCAGGCCACTCCGGAGGAAGTAGTGAAGTACCTGCTCTCCCGCCAGGTCCCCGCAGGGGTGCTTGTCGCCTATCTGCGGGACCATCCCGTCACCATGACGCCGCTCCAGCCCGCCTGGCTGGCGGTCTTTACCGCCATGTTCCTCCACGGCGGATGGGTGCACTTGGGCGGCAATATGCTCTACCTCTGGATCTTCGGGAACAACATCGAGGATGCCCTGGGTCACCTCCGGTTCGTTGTGTTCTACCTCCTGTGCGGCGCGATCGCGGCAGGCCTTCAGATTCTGCTCAGTCTCCGCTCTGCGGTGCCGATGGTCGGGGCCAGCGGCGCCATCGCGGGAGTGCTCGGGGCCTATTACCTGAAGTTCCCGCGTGCTCGGGTGCAGACGCTGGTGTTCGTGTTCTTCGTGGTGACAGTGATCTGGCTGCCCGCCAGCCTGCTCTTGCTCATCTGGTTTCTGGGGCAGTTGCTGGGAAGTCTCCAGGCGGCCGGCGAAACGGCGCGCGGGGGCACAGCGTTCTTCGCTCACATCGGCGGGTTCCTGGCCGGCTACCTGCTGGTGCGGTCATTCGAGGCCCGGCGAAGGCGGCCCCGCCGGATCGAATGGTGGCAGTGAAGCCCTGACCTGGCGGCCGCCGGAGGCGGCGAGCCGTCCCTGCGGCTAGTTTTCCTCCTCGGGCTGCGGTTCAGGCTCCCAGGGCACGCCCAGGCGGCGCAGCGCGCCCTGAGCATAGGCATTGGTAGGTTCGAGTCCGAGCGCTGTCTGGTACTCCTTGATAGCGGCCGCGCGCTCGTTCTTGCGCTCCAGGGCCAGGCCGAGCCAGACGTGGAGCTCTACATTGTTGGGGTCGAGCGCCAGACCCGCGCGGAACTCGCGGAGCGCCTCGTTGAAGTGACCCGCCTCCCGATACCCCGCCTTGACGAAGGCGTCCCCGATGTTGATGTGGGCGGCGCCCATCTGGAGGTGCGCGTAAGCTCGCAGTGCCGTCGGCACCACGTCTGTCGCCGCCGCGCTCCTGACGGCTCCGGCGGGCGCGGCGAGGGCAGCGGCGGCCGCATCACGCACCCCTTTTGGCACCGTCGGCCCATAGCCGACGAACCGCGCCCGAACCAGGCCCTTGCGGTCAACCACCCACAGGTCGGGTAGCCCGTTCACCCCGAAAGCGCGCGCCACCGCGCCATCGTCCAGCAGGATCTGGTAGGTGATGCCATGCCGGTTCGCAAAGTCGGCCGCGCGGGTTTTGTCCTCCCGCTCATTGATCCCGAGCACGAGCAGGCCCTTGGAGCCGAACTCTTTGGACAGGGCCTGCAACTGCTTCAGTTCTTCGCCACACTGCGCTCCCCAGCTCGCCCAGAAGGAGACCAACACGACGTTACCCAGGAGAGCGTCCAGGGAGACCATCTTGCCGTCTGTGGCCGGCAGCGTGAACTCAGGGGCCCGCTCGCCCTTCTGCAGCCCTTGGGCTGGCAGCGCGGCCACGGCCAGGAGCGCCGCAAGCAGCAGTGTGGACCGGCCCATGGTCATCGCCCTCCCCGTGATAGATAATGGGGCACTACTGAGTTTCGCCCAAAGAAGCAAGGGCGAAGCTCGGACAGACCAACTCTCGGCCCCGCACGACGCCTTCGGCACCTTACTTCTGTCTGCGAAGCTCATCAGTCATGCTACAGAAGGCCCTCGCAATGAGCGTCGCGCCTGCCCCGGGGGTGACAGGCGCGACGCGATCCGGGGCATTGGGTCCACGTGCGCTATCGAGTCGCCAGCTCGGTGGTGATTCGCAGGGCGTAATCGAGGCTGGGTGGGATCTGCCGCGCCCCTTCGGCCGCGGGGCGACCGGCGGCCGTCGCGCCCGGCGCGCGCTGCGCCGCCGTGCCACGCATCCCGGCGGCCCCGGGCATAGCCATGGCTCCGCGGCGCATCCCGCCAGCCATCATGCCGCCGCGCATCCCGCCGCCCATCATGCCGCCACGCGCACCACCGCCCCGCATCGCGCCGCCACCGCGGGCACCACCGCCCCGCATCCCGCCGCCCATCATGGCTGTCAACCTCACCGAATAGCCATCAGACAGGCGGGCGGAGGTCCGGGGGGTTGCCCCAGTGGTCGCCGCGGCGGCCCGGAAATCCACCTTGCCGCGAAGCGTGTCCTCAGTATACATTACCCGGCCCGTCTCTCGAGTCACATAGGTTTGGCGCTCGCCCTCCAGGTTGACCAGCCGGGCCCTGTCGAGCACAGTGGGACCTGGGCGGGCGACGCCGCCAGGCGCGGCCGCTCCCGGCTGGGCCTGCCGCGCCCCGGGCCGTGCGGTCACGCCGCCGCGCATCCCAGCCCTGCCCATCATCCCGCCGGCCATTCCACCCCGCATGCCGGCCCCGCTGCCCCGCATTCCACCGCGCATTCCGCCGCCCATCATCTGGGTGAGCGCGACCTGATAGCGGCCAGCGTCGCCGGCGCGAGCGACAGCGGTGGCTCCTGCCGCTCTCTCCAGCAGCGGCACGGAGGGCACTGTGTAGGTCGAGGTGATCACCGCACATTCCCGCCCTCTGAACCAGCGGAGGCCCTCAAAGGTATGCTCGCCCTGCACGTAGATCGCCCGACGTGAGTAGAGATCGCAGACCACGCCCAACGGCGACTCCCAGGTGTCCCCAGGTGCCACCGGATAGTCGGCCAGGGCGAGGGAGATCTCCCCCAGCCCAATCCGCGGCCGCGAGGTGCCAGAGGCCACCGGGATGGTGAGGCCATTGCGCGACACCTGGATCATGGCGTACTGGCCGACCTCGGGGACTGGCCGCTTGCTGCCGTGCGCGACCAGGGAAGAGCTGCGCAGGCGGCTGCGGATCAACGCGGACACGCCTTCGTAGGAGGTGTCCAGGACGTTCTGGGTGACTTCAGCGCGCAGTTCCCCGGAGAGCACCTCGAAGCCCTCTGGCATGACTTGGTCAGCGCGCAGTGCGGAGACCTCGCCGCGCGCGGTGATGACGCGCTCCAGCACCTCGGCCTCGCTGAACCTGACCGTGAGGAGCACGCCATCCTCAGGAGTCGGGATGACGTTCTCGACCTGCACCTTCACCGAGCTGCTGCCCGCAAACTCGCCGGCCTCATCGTAAGCATCGGCGCGGATGACGTGAGAGCCATCGGAAGAGGTGCTCGTATCCCACCGCATCCGATAGGGCTCGGTGGTGGCGTAGGCGAACTGGCCGTCCACGCGGAAGATCACGTAGCCGGAGCTGTCGGGCCACTGGGCCTGCACCGCTGCGACTCCGCGGAGCTTGGCGTTGGAGTCTGGGGCCACGATCTCGATGCCGCCAGTGGCCTCCTCCTGGGAGAGTCCGGAGGGAGCGCCCGCACTCTCCGCGGTTCCGCCCGAGCCCTGCCCGGCCCTCGCCGCAGGCGTCTGGGAAGCCGAGCCGCCGCGCTCTGCTGCCCGCAGCAGCCCCGCACTCACGCTCGCCGCCAGTGTGACGAGCGCAACCGCCCACGCCAGGCGCCGTCTGCCGAGTCGTCTGCCCATCATTCGCTCCTCTCGCCCGCGCCTCCGCCCGGCCACGGGCAGAAATCGCCGCGCCATTATAGTCCAAACCTCCGGCGTATTCAACCAGTTCCCGCCAGACCCCCCTCGGGCCCGAGCCGCGCCTCACAGTCCCACGCCCTCGCCAGGAGATGTGGCTGAGTGCTTCTGGTCGCTGAGGCTGATTTCCGATCGCCCCGTGGACGGGGCTCCCACAAGGGGCGGCTCGTGAGCCTGTGCGAGGCCGGTCTTCCGGGCGGCGCACGCTCAGATGTCCGCTCACCGGAGGACTGGGGTCACGCCCTCCCTGGGCTTGACAAGGGCAGACTGACTCCAGTATCATCGCATCGTATCTACTGAGTCTTGCCCCGACAAGCAAGGGCCAGACTGAGGCAGAGCCGGGCTGGAGCCTGCCGCAAGGCTTGGCCTCCTTACTTCTGTATGCGAAGGGCATTAGCGGCTTTCGCCTGGTTCTTGGCTGCGAAGCGCATCAGGTGAGGCGTGACGCGTGGTGTTGCGGAGGACGATGAGTCAGGTGTCTGCAATCCAGACGGGAACCGGCCGCGACCAGCTCGAGCAGACGCTGGTGCGGACGGCATATTTCTCAGCAAGGAGGCGTGACCTCTGTCTGGCCCCGGTGGGCCCGCCGGCAGTGTCGCGCTGGCGGGTCCTTCCGTTCCTGGGCAGGGAAGCCGGTCTCCTTGGGGCGCAGTGATGGACAGCGTTCTGGTTCTTAACGACAACTATCAGCCTCTGAACGTCACCAACGTCCGGCGTGCTCTGGGCATGCTGTGCGTGGGCAAGGCGCACACCGTGGAGAAGGACTCCAAGGTCTTCCACTCCGCCCGTCTCAGCCTGGAGATGCCGACGGTGGTGCGGCTGAACCATCACGTCCGCCGTCCCACGCCGGTGCTGCACATCTCCCGGAAGGGCATCTTCGCGCGCGACCACTATACCTGCCAGTACTGCGGGGCGCGCAACGTGCCTCTCACCATAGACCACGTCATCCCGAGGGAGCGGGGCGGCGGCACCGACTGGGCCAACCTGGTGTGCTGCTGCACGACCTGCAACAACAGGAAGGGCAACCACCTGCCGGAGCAAGTGGCGATGCGGCTGCGGCGGCGGCCCTTCCGACCCAAGTTCATCCCCTACATCAGCTACGCCAAGTTTCTCGCCGCGGCAGCCAATCCCGTCTGGCGGCCCTACCTCGCGCCCTACGCCGATCTGCCTCCGCTGCGCCCGGCGGAGCGCCGGTAGCGCTCCGCCAGGTCCAGGGCCAGCTCCGCTACTCTCTCGGCCGCCTCGGGGTGGCCCAGCGATCGGCTCGCCTCTGCCATCCGGGCGCGCCGCTCATCATCCCAGAGCAGATCCCGCAGCACGACCGCAAGACGCTCCGAGCTCAGGTCCGCGTCTGCGACCACGACTGCGGCCCCCGCCTTCGCCATCGGCTCAGCATTCAGGGCCTGTTCTCCGCCGGCCGCGCCCGACCATGGTATCAGCACCGCGGGCAGACCCCGCGCCGTCAGTTCAGCAACCGTGCTGGCCCCCGCCCGGGAGACTACCAGGTCCGCGGCTGCGAGCGCGGCGGCGTACTCGCTTTCCAGATAGGGGAGCGACCGGTAGCATGGCGCAATGGACCGGGCCTCATCTGGCCCGAGGGCGACGGGATGCTGCCGGCCGGTGGCATGAAGCACCTGGAGCTGGCGCAGCCTTGGATCGTCGCACATCAGCCGCAGCGCCCCGACGAGGGCCTCGTTGATGCGGCGGGAGCCAAGGCTGCCCCCGAAGACCACAAGCGCTCGCCGAGCCGGGTCCAGCCCAAGCGCGGAGGCGCCTGCTTGCCGCGTCATCTCCAGCAGCTCCCGCCGAATCGGCAGGCCGGTGACCACGACCCGCGCCGACACCGGCACATGGTGTGAGAAGAACTCCTCCAGCTCAGGCCAAGCCACGGCCACGGCCTCGACCATCCTGGCGACCGCCCGGCTGGTCAGCCCGGGTGTGCGGTTGCCCTCCACCGCGAGGCCGGGGATGCCCAGCAGGCGGGCCCCGAGCAGCACAGGGCCCGACACGTACCCGCCAGTGCCTAGGGCTATGTGCGGCCGGAACGCGCGCAGAGCGCTCAGGCTCTGCCACAGGGGTATGCCCGCGAGCAGTTCCGCGGCCGCGCGCACGCGGCCCGACAGACCGGAGAGGCCGCGGCCCGCCAGCCCGTGCACCGAGATGGCGCGGAAGCAGTAGCCAGCCGCAGGGACGACCCTGGCCTCCAGCCTGTCGCCCCCGATGCACAAGAGCCGCGCCTTCGGCCTCAGACGGCGTATCTCCTCCGCGACTGCCAGCGCGGGGTAGACATGGCCTCCCGTGCCGCCCGCGGCCAGGACCACACGAACGGGGGCTCTTCCATCACCGTGATACCGCACCTCAAGCGCCCTCTGAGCGATGCGCCAGCCGCCCGCATAAGATCCGCCGCGGCGGCTCTCTGCCGCGTTTCCTGCACTCCCGTCATCGCGGCCGTGCAAGAGACTTGGTCGGGCCAGGCAGAGATCGAGCCTGGCTCTCCCGAGCATAGTACCACTTCTATAGAGTCCCTTGCATCATGGGAATGCCGCAGCCGGTCACAGGGCCCTCTGCGGGGTGGCGGAGCGATCTGGAGGGGCCATGGAGGCTTGCCTGGGCGGGCCGGGGCAGGCCTGTGGCTCACGAGGTGAAGAGTTCGCGCACCCAGGCCACGAACCGGCCGAGAATGGGAAGAGCCCGCACCTTCATCCGGGGTTCGGCCCCCCTGGACTCGGCCTCGCGGTGCGCGTAGTAGACCAGGCCGACTCCGGTCGCGAGGGCCGGCGTTTCGAGCAGCTCGACAGGCCCCGATGCCACCCGGGGTCTCCCCAGGCGCGCCCGGCAGCCGAGCGTCTTCCCCGCCACGGCCGTGATGCCGGGCAGCAGGCTGCCTCCTCCGGTGAGCACCGCGCCCCCAGGTGGAGGCCACCTCGTCTCCAGCCTGCTCACCTCGTGCGCCACCAGGCTGAAGGTCTCAGTGATTCTGGCCTCGGTCACCTCAGCGATCAGGCGGCGGCTTACGGTTCGCTCCTCCTCACCGGGCACCGGAACCATCTCTTCTTCTGGCACTGAGGCCGACTCGGAGCAGCCGCAGATCAGCTTGATCTGCTCGGCGACCGGGTGCGTCACCCCCAGGGCCACCGCGAGGTCGTGGGTGACATTCGCGCCTGCGACGGGAACCGCGCCGGTGAAGAGGATGCTGCCCTCGGCGAACAGCGCCAGGTCGCTGGTCCCGCCGCCGACGTCCACCAACAGGACGCCGAGCTCCTCCTCGTCCGGGGTCAGCACTGCGTCCGCCCCGGCCAGCGGCTCGGCCACGAGTTCGGCCACCTCCAGGCCGGCCTGCTCGACCGATCTGACGATATTCGTCACCAGGTTGCGGGGAGCGGTGACAATGTGTGTCTCCACCGCGAGGCGATCAGCAGTGAGGCCCAACGGGTTCCTCACCCGGGGCTCACCGTCCACCATGAACCCGCGGGAGATGGCGTGGATGATCTGGCGATCGGCGGGAAGCGAGACCGCGCTGACGGCCGCGCCCATCACTCGCTCGATGTCACTCCAGGTGACCTCGCGGCGGGCGCGGGCGAGCTGGAGCTCACCCCGCGAGTTGACGCAGGAGACATGCTGACCGGTGATCCCCACCCAGGCCGGCTCCAACTCGACGCTGGCCATGCGCTGCGCTTTGGCGACCGCCTCCCGCACCCCTCGGGAGGTCTCGCCGATGTCCACCACGCTCCCTCGCCGCAGGCCGTGGCAAGGGACGCACGCCGCCCCCAGGATGGTGACCTCTGCTCCCCGGTGCCCCACCACCGCGGCCACTTTGGTGGTGCCGATATCCACAGCAAGCAGGGTTTCCCCCGCCATTGCCGCCTCCGTCTCATCTGCGCGGCCCGCGGGGAACCGCGCCTGCCCGTCACGCGGTGCGCCAGGGGCGCGCCTCACAGCGGCAGAGCGCTGGTCTCCGCTACCAGGGCTCGAAGCCGCACGATGCCTTCGGCACCTCGCTTCTTCTTGCGAAGCTCGCTACTGCGAGGGCGTGACGTGTCTCGCCCGATGCGCCTCCATGCGCGCTCGGACGAACAGGCCGCGTATCCGGCCCAGGTTCGTGAAGATGCGGATCCCCAGCGCCACCACCACCGCCAGGTAGAGATCCACGCCCAGCTTGTCGCCGAAGTAGGCGAGCACCATCGCCAGGCCCATGTTCACGAAGAAGCCGCTGAGGAACACGGCCTCGTCGAACTGGCCCTCCAGCCGCGCCCGCACTGCGCCGATCAGAGCATCCAACCCCGCGAGGATCGCCACCGCGACGTAGTCGGCCCAGGCCGGCGGCATCGAGAAGCGGTAGACCACGAGGAAACCGATAACCAGCGCGAGCAGCGGAAGGGCAATCACGGCGTCTCCTCCGTCGCCGGCTTCGCGTAGCTGTACTTTGGCGCGATCGCGATGGGCGGGATCGTTATCTGGTCCTTGGGCGTGACCTTCACCTGGAACTTCACCAGTCGCAGTTGATCCAGCACCCCACCCCGCATGTTCAGCGCAGAGAGCAGGTTCTCTTTGCTCCCTATCGCCAGGAAGACGAAGGGGTGGGGGATGCTGGTGTTGTTGACCTGGATCAGCGGGCCCGAACACCTGATGGCGCTGCCCGCCACCAGTCGCTGCCCATTGAGGGAAACCGCCTCTGCGCCGGCCGCCCACAGCTCATTCGCTACCTGCAGCAGGTCGAACTCGTGGATCAGGTAGGTGCCCGGGCCGCCGATCCCCTTGTCCTCGCCGCGAATGGTGCTGTCGTCGAGCTCGACCTCGACACCTGGGCCCTTCACCGGCAGCAAGCCCAGCGCGATGCGGGTGTTCTGCAGCTCCTTGGTCACCAGGGCCGCCGCGCCCTTATCGCTCATCGCCCCCTTCTCGTACTTCGCCACTTGGGTGCGGAGCCGTTCGATCTCCTTGGTCTGGAGGTCAATCTGGGCGCGGCTGTTGCTCAGCAGGCTGATCAGTGCAGTGCTGCGCCGACCGACCTCCATCTCGCCTCGCAACTGCTGCGTGTGCACCTGGAGCCCTAGCAAAGCCCCCAGCACCAGGCACACCCCGGACACGGGCAAAGCCCACCCTTTCCCAGTCTGCCAGAACCCGTGCATCTTTGCCACCCTCGCTCCACGCGCTGAAAGCGTCTCTGAGCGTCACCCTGCGGCTGCGGCCGAGCTCGCTGCCCCGCGCGGTCGCCAGTAGGCTGCCCAGGGATCGCTCAGGTCAATGTATTCTACCCGCTGCGGGCCCAGGCGATCGAGCACCGCCGCCAGCAGCTTGACTTTCACTTCGATCTGGCTTGCCGAGCCCAGGCGCGCCCTCCCCCCCGACTCGAGCGTGGCCTCGACATTGTCTTTGCCCACTAGCTCCAGGCGGGTGACTCGCAGCCGGGGGTCAGGCCCCAGCGCGCGCAGCACCCCAAGCAGAGCCGCCAACTCGGCCCTCCGCTGCGCGGACACGGCTCTGCTCCCGGTCAGGTGAGGGGCCACCAGCTCGGGCAATCCCCATCCCCATTCGTCCTGCACCGTGAACAGCACGCCCTCCGGGTCAACCAGCAGCGCCTCCTCAGCCTGCCTGATCACCGCTACTGCCTCCCGCCGCTCCACGGTGATGACCAACCGGTTGGGCAAGGCCCGCGCCACGCGCGCTCGCAGCACTGCCGGGACCTGCTCCACCCTTTCCTTGAGGAGCCGCGTCGGCGCGCGAAGGAAGTTGGTGTTCGCAGGCAGACGCACCGCCGGCGCGAGCAGCCGCGCTACCCCGGCCTCGGTGCGCAACCTGATCTCGCGCACCGCGAACCGCGGGGAGACGAATGGGAGGCATAGCAGCTCCATCGCCAGCACGGCGGCGGCCCCGATGGTCAGCAGCCGCAGCCGGCCCAGCGGCTCTTGCCTTTCGCCGGGCAGGCCAAATGCCTCCAGCTTGGGCCTATAGGCCGCGCCTTGAGCCACCGCTCCCTCGCTCCTCGAGCGCCAGTTCGATGAGCTTGTTCACCAACTGGGGGAAGCTGATCCCGGCCGCCTCGGCCGCCCGCGGCAGCAGGCTGGTCTCGGTCAACCCGGGGATGCTGTTCACCTCCAGCACGTACACCTCGTCCGGGCCCGCCATCATGTCCACCCGGGACATGCCCCGGCACCCCAGGGCCTGGTGGGCTGCCAGAGTGAGCTGGCGGGCGCGCGCCGCCTGTGCCGGCGAGATGCGCGCCGGGATGATCTCTTCGGTCGCGCCAGGCGTGTACTTGGCCTGGTAGTCGTAGAAGCCACCGGCCGGCACGATCTCGATCAGTGGAAGCACTTGCGGGTCGTCGTTGCCGAGCACCGGGCCGGCGAGCTCCGTGCCCTTGATGAACTGCTCTGCCAGGGCCTCCGGCCCGTACTGGAAGGCGAGCCCGAGCGCGGCCTCCAGCTCCGCCGCTTCTCTGACCACGGTCACGCCGATGGTGGAGCCTTCGCAGGCGGGCTTCACGACACAGGGCAGGCCGACCTCCTCGAGCACCGTAGTCGCTGCTGAGGCGCGGTGACACTCGTGCAGCGGAACCCACCTGGGCGTCGGGATCCCCTCCCGCTCGAACAGTTTCTTGGACATGATCTTGTTCATCGCCAGCGCGCTCGCCAGCACACCCGATCCGGTATAGGGGATGCCCAGCAGCTCCAGCATGCCCTGCACCGTGCCGTTCTCGCCCGCGCCTCCGTGGAGAGCGATGAATACCACATCCGGCTGGCCGTCGCGCCGTGTCGCCATCTCCGACCAGGTGGGCTGGAGGGCCAAGTGCTGCGGCCCCCCAAACCCGGCCAAAGCGACCCGCTCGCCCTCCCCCCCGGCCGACAGCGCCTTCGGGTCGCAGCCATCAGGCGCCATCAGCGCCTTGGCGAGATCGGCTGCCCGGCCCTGGGTGATGGTCGCCAGATCCACCGCCCGGGCCTCGTAGCGCGCAGGGTTCAGCGCCGCCATCACCTTGGCCCCGCTCTTCAGGCAGATCTCTCGTTCCGCCGAGCTCCCGCCGGTGAGCACCACCACCCGCAGCTTTCTCATCTCGCCCTTACTCCCCGACCAGCTCGATCTCGAGTTCCAGGTCAATGCCATAGCGGCGCAGGGCCAGCGCGTGCGCCCGCTCGATGAGCTCTCTCATCTGCTGCGCGGTGGCGCCTCCCCGGTTGGTGAGGAAGTTGGCGTGCTTGGTGGAGATCTGCGCGTCCCCCACCCGCATCCCTTTGGCGCCGGCTCGGTCGAGCACCTTACCAGCCGCCACGGCCGGCGGGTTCTTGAACACACTGCCTGCCGACCAGGCCCGCAACGGCTGCCGGCCGGCCCGCTTCTGCCGCAGGCGGTCCACTTTGGCCTTGATCTCCTCCCTCGGGGCCGGCCGGAGCTTGAGGCGGGCCGACAGGACGATCGCCCTCGCCGCGCAGATGCTGCTGTAGCGGTAGCGGTAGGCGAGCTGCGAGGCCGTCCACTCTCGTACCTCCCCCTGTTCCTCCAGAACCGCCGCCTCTTCGACCAGGTCCCCGATGCAGCCGGTGTCCGTGCCGGCATTGGTCGCCAGCGCGCCGCCCAGGGTCCCGGGGATCCCGGCCGTTGACTCCAGCCCGCTCAGCCCGACTTTAGTCGCCTCCTTGACCAGCCTGCCCAGCTTGACCCCGCTGCCCGCGACCACGCCGTGCTCTGCCCACTTCACTTCGTCGAAGCGCGGCGCCAGCCTGATCACCATCCCCCTGATCCCGCGATCGCTGACCAGGAGATTGCTGCCGTTCCCGATGACCTTGGTGGGCAGCCCTTTGTCACGCGCGAAGCCGATGACCTCCACGAGCTCCCCGGTGTCAAGGGGCTGAACGAAGATGTCAGCGGGGCCGCCGATGCGGAAGGTGGTGTGCCGGGCCATGGGCTCGAACAGCTTGACTGGCCCACGGATGCGCCGGGAGAGTTCGGCCGCGGCAAGCTCGATCTGGCGCCCTGCCCCCAGCGTGACTGAGGCTGCGACGAAGGTCTGCTGTCCCGTGCTCATTTGGTTGCGGCCACCTCCTGGCCCCTCCCTGGCCTCAGCCCGAGGTGGCGGGCGAGGTCCCGCGCCACCTGCCCGATGTCGCCCGCGCCCATCATCAGCAGCACGTCGCCGGGACCCGCCAGTTCCTGAAGCCTGGCCGCGAGCTGTTCTTTCGGCACATCGCACACCGCGTCCTCTCCCCGACCCCGCCGCAAGCGGTCGCTGATGAGACGCGAGCTCACCCCGGCAAGGGGCGCTTCCCGCGCCGGGTAGATGTCCGTCATCACCACCAGATCCGCCTCCGACAGCGCGGCCGCAAAGCCATCGGCGAAATCGCGGGTCCGGGAGTAGAGATGGGGCTGGAAGGCAGCTACCAGCCGCTTGCCCGCAAACGCAGAGCGAGCGGTGGCGATGGTCGAGCTCAGCTCTGTGGGGTGGTGCGCGTAGTCATCCACCACGATCAGGCCGTTCGCTTCGCCCAGTACCTCGAACCTCCGCTCCACGCCGGAGAAGCGGGCAAGCGCTTCCCGGCTAGCTCCGATCGGCGCCCCCGCCCTCCAGGCGGCCGCCACCGCGCCGAGCGCGTTCAGCACGTTGTGCACGCCTGGAGTGCCGACCGTCAGCTCGCCCTCGTCTCGCTCGTCCAGGAGCAGGTGACACCTGCCCCGGAGGCCCTCGGCGGCGACAGCAATGCCCCGCACCCGGGCCGCGACGCCGAAGCCATAGGTCACGACCTCCCGGTCAACCCGGCCTGCCAGGTCGTGGAGTTCCGGCCGGTCCGCGCAGAGCACCGCGCAGCCGCCGGGCCTGATGCCATCCAGGAATCGGGAGAAGCTCGCCCGCAGCCGGGCCTCGGTCTTGTGGTGGTCGAGATGGTCGGCCTCGACGTTAGTGACCACCGCGATGTCGGGCCGCAGGTGGAGGTAGGACTCGTAGGCCTCGCAGGCCTCCGCTACGATCCAGTCCCCCCGACCCACCCGGGCGTTGCCGTCCAGTGGCGGGTACTCACCGCCGAGCATGACCGTGGGGTCCATTCCCGCTTGCACCAGGATCAGCCCCACCATCGCGGTGACCGTCGTCTTGCCGTGGGTGCCCGCAATCGCGATCCCCCGGCGGCCGGCCATGAGTTCGGCCAGCAGCTCTGAGCGCCGCTGAACCGGCAGGCCCAGCTCCTGCGCCCGGCGGAGCTCCGGGTTGTCGGCATGGATCGCGTCAGAGATCACTACCCGGCTCGCCCCCTCCACCAGTTCGGCACGATGGCCGATGGTCACCTGGGCCCCCAGCCGCTCGAGCCCCTTGGTGAGATGTGAGCCCTGCAGGTCGGAGCCCGATACAGGGACGCCCTGGGCGCGCAAGAGCTTGGCCAGTGCGCTCATGCTGATGCCCCCGATGCCGATCATGTGCACCCGCTGGCTCATGCCGGCTCCTGGCCTTGCGGCAGCGCGCGGCTGCGGCGGGAGACATTCAAGATCAGCCCAACCCCTATCATGGAGAAGAGGAGAGACGACCCGCCATAGCTGACGAAGGGGAGCGGCACACCTGTAGGGGGCAGGGAGCCGGTGACCACCGCGATGTTCAGCAGGGACTGCACGCCGATGAGGCAAGCGACTCCGGCGGCGACCAGGCCGGAGAAGCGATCCGGCGCTCGGCCGGCGATCTGCATGGCGCGCCAGACCAACACGCCGAGCATCGCCAGCACGGCCCAGGTCATGACCATGCCGAGTTCCTCGCCGACCACCGCGAGGATGGAGTCAGTGGTGGCGGCCGGCAGGTAGAAGTACTTCTCAATGCTGCCACAGTACCCACAGCCGGTCACTCCGCCCGAGCCGAGCGCGATGAGTGACCGCATGGTCTGGTAGCCTCCGGCCAGCTCCACCTCCTTGCCTCGGAAGAAGTCGAGGATGCGCTGAAGCTGGTAGGGATGCTTGAGGACCATCGCCGCGGCCGGGATGGCGGCGATGCTGCCCACCGCGCAGACATGGCGGAGCTTCGCTCCAGCGATGTGAAAGTAGACCATCATCGCGGTCGCGGTCACGGCCGCGGTGCCCATGTCCGGTTCCACGGCGATCAGGCCCGCCACCGCGAGCATCACCGCAAACGGCGGGAATGCCGCCCGCCGGTCTGGCAGGCCCTGCGGGAAGTGCACGAAGTAGCGAGCGGCAACGATCACCAGCACCAGCTTCGCCAGCTCGCTGGGCTGAAAGCTGATCGGCGTCCCCGGTATCCAGATCCAGGAGTGCGCGCCATTGCGGGCCGGCACGAAGAATACGAGGACGAGGAGGCCAGCCGCCAGCGCGAGCAGCAGGGAGGCCCGCTTCCGCAGTCGCTCCATACTCGCCCTGGCCGCCAGCACCATCCCGACCAGGCCGACCGCGACATAGGCGCACTCTCGCAGGAGGTGGGAGACCACGCTGCCGCTGTGAGCCGCGGCCGTAGGGATGCTGGCGCTGTAGCCCATCGCCACGCCCAGGCCCACCAGGCCCAGCGTCGGGACCAGCACCCACAAGTCCACCTCTGCGGGCTCCTCAGAGGCGAGCCGGACCCCGGCCATCTGGATTGCTCTCACTGCCGCCATGCCGAAGCCTCTTCTCGTGCTGCCAGCGCTCTCACCAGTTGCTTGAACGTGGTCCCCCGGTCCGCCATGTTGGCGAACATGTCGAAGCTCGCGCAGGCCGGCGACATCAGCACCACCTCACCGGCCCGCGCCTGGCCGCAGGCGCTCTGCACCGCCTCCGCCAAGTTCTCAGCTCGCGCGATAGATCCCACACCGGCGGCGCGCGCCGCCGCCGCGATCTCCTCAGCCGCCTCTCCCATCACCACCAGCCCTGCGCCGCGACGCGCCAGCGCCTCCGCCAGGGCGCGGAAGTCGTGCACCTTGGGCCGGCCGCCGGCGATGAGGACCACTCGCTGCTCGAAGGCCTCCAGGCCGGCGATGGCCGCCTCCGGGGTGGTCGCCTGTGAGTCGTTCACGAACAGCACTCCGCCCACGGTCGCCACCGCCTCGAGCCTATGCTCGACGCCTGGAAAGCGCCTCAGCGTCTCGCCGGCGGGCTCCAGGGAGGCACCGACCGCATGCGCGGCAGCAAGGGCGGCCAGCGCGTTCCCCAGGTTGTGCCGCCCCCGCAGGAGCAGCCCCTTTGCCAGGCAGACGCGCTGCCCGGCCACCCGCAGCCAGCCCGCCTCCACATCCGCTCCGGCCGGTTCTGGTCCCTGCACGCTGTAGGGCCTGACTTGCGCTGCGGTCCGCTCGCGGAGCGCCCAGGCTTCAGGGTCGTCGCGGTTGATGACGGCCACATCCGCTGCGGTCTGGTTCGCGAAGATGCGCGCTTTCGCCTCCCGGTAGACCTCCATGCTCTGGTGTCGGTCGAGGTGGTCGGCGAACAGGTTCAGCAGCACCGCCACGCGGGGCCGGAAGTCGTGCGTCGCTTCGAGCTGGAAGCTGCTCACCTCGGCCACCAGCAGACTCTCTGGGCGGGCCGCCTCCGCCAGCTCGACGAGTGGCCGCCCGATGTTGCCGCCAACCAGGGGCCGCTTGCCGGCCTCCCTGAGCAGTTCGCCGATGAGCGTGGCGGTCGTGGTCTTCCCCTTCGTGCCGGTTATGGCGATGATCGGGCAGGGCGCGATCCAGTAGGCCGCCTCGATCTCGCTCACCACCCTCGCGCCTCGCCCCCGGGCCCGGAGCAGGGGAGGGATGTCCAGCGGCACACCCGGACTGGGCACCACCAGATCGGCTTCCTCTATCCCCCGATATGCCTCTTCTCCCGTGTGGATGACTATGCCGGTGTCGGCGAGCGCGGCGATCTCCGCGCTCAACACCTGGGCCGACTTGACATCCGAGATCGCCACCTCCGCCCCTCGCTTCCACAGCGCCCGCGCCACCGCCCGGCCCGTACCGTAGGAGCCCAGGCCAATGACGTGCACCTTCTTGCCTGTTACCTGCTCGATCAGGGTCTTCATGCTCTCGGCCCAGCCAGGGAGAGAGCCACCACCGCCGCGGCCGCGGCGAGCGCTACCGCCCAGAAGGTCAGCACCACTCGCGGCTCGGGCCAGCCGGAGAGTTCGAAGTGATGATGTAAAGGGCTCATCTTGAGGAGGCGCTTTCCTGTTGACTGGAAGGAGATCACCTGGGCGATGACCGACAGCTCCTCTGCAAACGGCACCAGGCAAAGCCCAAGCAGCGCCAGGGGCCGGTTGAGCCAGGCGGCCATAGCGGCCATCGCCGCCCCCAGGGCGAGGGAGCCAACGTCGCCCATGAAGACCTTCGCCGGATGAAGGTTGAAGGCCAGGAAGCCCAGGCACGCGCCACCTAGAGCCAGCGCTAGGACTGCCACCTCCGTCTGCCCACTGGCCAGCCCCAGGATGGCGAATCCCCCGGCGGCCAGGAGGCAGAGGCCGGCCGCCAGGCCGTCCAGGCCGTCCGCGAGGTTCACCGCGTTGGAGGTGGCGACGATCGCCAGCAGCCAGAAAGCAGCTCCCGCCGGGGTCAGGGGCCCCGAACTCGAGCTTGCGGTCGTCCCTACGCTCCTCTCACCCGCGAGGGCGTAGACGAACCCGGCGGCGGCGATCACCTGGAGCGCCAGCTTGTCGCGCGCTCGCAGCCCGAGAGACCGCCCCCGCCTGATCTTCCTCCAGTCATCCGTCAGCCCGATGGCACCGAATGCCGTCATCACCGCAACCAGCACCAGCATCCGCAAGCTCAGCCCAGCGCTCAGCCACCACTCCCCGAGCAGCGCAACCACGACCGTCGCGCCGAGGATGAGTATCCCACCCATGGTGGGCGTGCCCGCTTTCTCCAGGTGGCGCTGGGGCCCGTCGTCCCTCACCCGCTGCCCTGCTCCGCCGCGACGGAGGGCCCGGATCATCGGACCTCCCAGGATAAGCACTAGGTCCAGTGCGCCAACCACGATCACGCCGACCTCAACTGGTGTGAGTGGGCTACCCATGCCCTTCCTTTCCGAGCAGCACACTCACGATCTCCTCCATCTTCATCGCCCGCGATCCCTTGACCAGTACCACGTCTCCAGCCTCGGCCCGCGCTGCCAGGGCCGCGGCCGCATCGGCGTTGCCGGTCACTTCGATCACCTCCCCGGCGAGCCCACGCGCCCGCGCGCCCTCAGCGATGTGGCGGCCCAGTTCACCGACTGTCACCAGTCCCTGCACACCTAGCTCGGACGCCAGGTCTCCGACCTCCCGGTGCCAGTCGGCGGCCATGGGCCCAAGTTCCTTCATGTCTCCCAGCACGGCCCATTTCCGTCTGCCGGGGAGATCCATGAGCAGTTCCAGGGCCACCCGCATGGAGTCTGGCGCGGCGTTGTAGCAGTCGTCAACCACGGTGTAGCCGCCCGGCGCCCGCAGGATGCGTCCTCGCATGTCGGCCGCCTCGAAGGCCGCCAGGCCGGCGGCGACCCAGTCGGGGGCCGCGCCTGCTGCCATCGCCCCGGCCGCCGCGGCCGCGGCATTGAGGGCATGATGGCGCCCGGCCGCTGGCAAAGCGAGCTCTTGCTCTCCCCACCAGCCCCGCAGCCGCAAGCGGAGGCGCGCGTCTTCGCCCACCCTCACCTCTGTCACGCGCACCTCGGCCCGTGGGCTCTGCCCGAAGGAGACCACTCGTGCTGGGCTGCGCGCTCGCAGGAACTCGAAGAAGTCGTCGTCGGCGTTGAGGACGGCGGTTCCCTCTGGTGGCAGCGCGGCGAGCAGCTCTGCCTTGGTCTCCGCGATCGCCTCTCGGCTCCCCAGTAGCTCCAGGTGAGAGACACCGATATTCGTGATCACGCCCACCTGGGGCCGCGCCATCTGCGCCAGGTAGGCGATCTGGCCCCGGCCCCGCATCGCCAGCTCGACCACCGCCGCGCGGTGGGATTGGTTCAGCTCCACCAATGCCAGGGGCACGCCCACCTCGTTGTTGTAGTTGCCCGGCGTCCTCGCGGTCGGCCCGCCCTGGGAGAGTATGGCCGCCGTCATCTCCTTCGTGGTCGTCTTCCCGATGCTGCCCGTGACGGCCACCACCCGAACGTCGAGGCTCGACCGGTGCGCCGCGGCAAGCGCGCCCAGAGCCGCGAGCGTATCCGGGACCAGCACGAGCGGCCCCGCGCCTGATACCTCCCGCGATACCAGTGCCGCGGCGGCGCCGCGCCCGAAGGCCTCAGCCACGAAGTCGTGACCATCGAAGCGTTCGCCGGTGAGCGCGACGAAGAGAGACCCAGAAGCCAGCGAACGCGTATCGGTGCAGATGCCACGCGCCACCGCCGCCGGTTGGCCGCCCAGCAGGCGCCCGCTCGTCAACGCGGCCACCTTCCGCAAGGTCAGCTCAATCACGCCGCTCGCCCTCAATCTGCCGGATGGCGGCCTCTGCGACTTCCCGATCGTCGAAGTGGATGGTGCGATCCGCGAAGATCTGGTAGTCCTCGTGACCTTTGCCCGCAATCAGAACCAGGTCTTCCGGCTTGGCTTGGGCGATGGCCAGCGCAATGGCGCTCTTCCGGTCAGGCTCGACCAAGCACTTGCTCCGCGCGCCCGGTGGAATGCCGGCCACGATCTCATCTATGATCGCCTCGGGCCGCTCGCTCCTGGGGTTGTCCGAAGTCACCACGCAGCGGTCGGCGAGCCGTCCCGCGATCCCACCCATCACCGGGCGCTTGGTGCGGTCCCGGTCGCCGCCACAGCCGAAGACCAGGACCACCCGGCCCCGGGTGAGCTGCCGCGCGGTCTCCAGCGCCCGCGTCAGTCCATCGGGGGAATGGGCGTAGTCCACCAGCACGGTGCGGGTGCGCGCGGGCACCCGCTCGAGTCGCCCCTTGACTGGCTCCATCTCCCCGAGGCCGGCCACCGCCGCGTCCACCGAGATCCCGAGGCCGGTGGCGGCGGCCAGTGCGCCCAGAGCATTGTAGACATTGAACCTGCCGAGGAGTCGCGTGCGGACCAGGGAGCGGCCGCTTGGCAGCACTGCCACGAGGCTCGTTCCCTCCGCCCTGAGCACGATCTTCTCGGCCCGGCAGTCCGCGGGTGAGTCCAAGGCATAGGTCAGAGTCGTGCCCTGCGCGGCGCGGGCGATCTCCCCTCCGCTGGGGTCATCCAGGTTGACCGCGTTCACCCGCGGGCCGCGCTTCGGCAGGTACTGCGGGTCCTCGAACAGCCGCTTCTTTGTCTCGAGGTACTCTCTCATGTCGGCGTGGAAGTCGAGGTGCTCGGGAGTGAGGTTGGTGAACACCGCGGCGGAGAACTGGCAGCCGTCTGCGCGGTGCAAGGAGAGCGCGTGGGAGGAGACCTCCATCGCCGCGTGGCTCGCCCCCGCAGCGACGAGCTGAGCCAGCAGCGCTTGCAGGTCCACCGCCTCGGGGGTAGTGTGCTCTGCCTTCATGCGACGGGAGCCGATGCGGTACTCGACGGTCCCGATCACGCCGCTGCTGTACCCCGCGGCGCGGAAGATCGCCTCCAGCATCAACGCCGTGGTCGTCTTGCCGTTGGTGCCGGTGACCCCGGCCAGCACGAGCTGTGAGCAGGGATCGTCGTAGAAGGCTCGCGCCATCGGGGCCATCGCCGCGCGGGTGTCGGCGACGATCGCCATCGCGCCCTGAGGCGGAGGAGCCAGCCCCTTCTCGCGCCCCGTCTCCACCACCAGGGCCTTCGCCCCTCTCTCGATGGCCTGAGAGATGAAACGGTGCCCGTCAGTGCGCGTTCCCCTCACACAGAAGAAAACCCAGCCCGGCTCCACCCGGCGCGAGTCGTAGCTGAGCCCGGTGACTTGGACCTGCGCATTCCCCTTGACCCGCGCTCCTGCTACCGACCTAACCAGAGAGGAAAACTCCTTCGCCCGCGCCCCTGACCCGCTGCCTTCCACTGCCACAGATGCCCTTTCTCGTCACTGGCCCGCCTGCCAGGCCGGCCCATGCAGTTGCCATTATAGTACGAACAAGGAAGCTCCGACAGTCCGGCCTCACCCGGGTGTGACCACCAGGTGCGGGGCCCCCGCGTTGCCTTCTGAGCGAGCGCGCCTGAGGCGTACGACCCGAAGGCTGCCCTAAGCGGAGGCGAGGGAAATCCCGCCATGTCGCTGGAGCACGCCCCGAACGCCGTGATTCTTCCCTGAACGCTCAGCATGACAGGCCGGTCCTTGCCAGAGGCCCATCGGGCCCGACGACAAACGCTCACACCCCCTCACCTGCCTGCGGCCGCCGAGGCGAGGGTCCTGGCAGGGAGCTCCACATCTGGCGGAACCCGCAGGTAGGCCAGCGACCGCTCGCAGATCTGCCTCCACGCCGGGGCCGCGACTACGCCTCCGTAGTGCCCGGCCTTCGGCTCATCTATCACCACCAGGATGCCCAGCCGGGGCCGTTCGGCAGGTGCGAAGCCCACGAACGAGCCGATGTACTTGCCGGAGCGATAGCCGGCCTCAGGGGTGGGCT
>Ga0315307_1000025_pt1 | contig 61565 bp, 46 predicted proteins | sample TDP2_MG_FD_203079 | JGI IMG/M metagenome (GOLD analysis project Ga0315307, IMG submission 203079) | Freshwater sediment microbial communities from Lake Towuti, South Sulawesi, Indonesia - TDP2 | ecosystem: Environmental > Aquatic > Freshwater > Lake > Sediment | place: Indonesia: South Sulawesi...
GCCCAGTTGCTGTGTGATATCTTCGGCTTCGAGCAGTGGTATGAGAAGGCGCGATTCACCAGGAACATGCGGCGAGCGGTGCACCTGCGGGGCGCGATGGTGATCGTGGAGGACGGGAAGCCGGTCTCCCATATCCTCACCATCGTTGACGAAGTCTCCATCAATGGCTGTCGCACGAAGGCCGCCAGCCTGGGCGGGGTCTGCACGCGGGAGGGATACCGCAACCGCGGCTACGCGGGACTGGTGCTGGGGGAAAGCCTGGCGCGCATCACTGCGGCGGGCGCGAGGATCCTGATGGTTTCTGGAAGCCGCAGCCTCTACCGCAGGAACCACTGCGTCCCCGCAGGCCGCCTCCTGGCGGCAACCATCCACCGCGGCTCACTGCCCGCCCCTGGTGAGGGCAAGCTGACGGCGCGGCGGGTCAGCGCTGGCGATTGGCCCCTGCTGGCCCCTCTCTACGGGGCCGAGCCGGTGCGCTTTGTCCGCCCCCTGAGCTTCTTCGACGAGTGCTGCTTCTGGTGGGATTGCGCCTCCCCCGAGATCTGGCTGATCGAGTCGGCCGCCAAGCCCCTCGCCTACCTCTGCCAGGTCCCCGATTGGAGCGAGCGCGAGCGGCCGGCGCGCTGGGTCTCGGAGTACGCGGGCTGCCGCGGGGCCATCGTGGAGGCTCTTCCTCTCATCCTGGAGCAGGGCCGGGTGGAGGAACTGCACTTGCGCGTGCTCGGAGACGATACGGAGCTCGCCTACCTGCTCGAGGGCCGCGGCCTCTCCCTCACCCCCACCACCGCCTCGGGCACCCATCGGCTGCTGAACTTGCCGGGCCTGATGCGGGACCTCCGCCCTTATCTGGCGGCGCGCCTGCCGCGGGCTGTGCTCCGCCAGCTCACCTTCGAGCAGCGCGGGGACATCTGCCGCATCGCCCTGGGTGATGAACAGATCGAGATGGACCTCTCCCAGGGCATCGGGCTGGTGATGGGCGGCCCCACCGCGCCCCAGGTGAGGGGCGAGCTGGGCCGGGTGCTCGCTGACATCTTCCCGGCCCCCTTCCCATTGCCTGGCTTCAACTACGTCTGATCAGAGGCAGATCGCCGGCTCTCTTGACCCTGCTCTGTGGGGCTGGGTATAATCTGGCCGTGTGCTCTGAGCGGGGATAGCTCAGGTGGTAGAGCGCTAGCCTTCCAAGCTGGATGTCGCGGGTTCGAATCCCGTTCCCCGCTCCAGCGGCGGTGGGAGGGCGGCAAGGCTACAGAGTCTCTTGAATCATGGTGAGAGACCATGATTCAAGAGACTCCCCAGGAGAGGGTCTGGCGCCCTTCTGAGAGATTCTCTCGCGTCAGGGCTCTTACCCTGAGGCAAGAGCATCCGTAGGCAGAGGAGGTCGAGTGGTGATGGGCAGTGGTGAGAAGAAGATGGCGGTTGTGCTGGTGGTGGTGTTGGCGGCACTGATCGGCGTGTATGTCATGCTGCCGAAGCTGGGGGTGCCGAAGAACGACATGCCCCTGCCCCCGGGGATGACCCCAGCGGGGGGAGCGCGCGCGGCGGCCGGCAGTGGCGGTGACGCGGCCTGCGCGCCGGGCACGACGACCGGAGGCGAAGGTGCGAAGACCCAGGAGTTCGGCAAGAAGGGCGCGAAGGTGGAGGTGATCGCGCTGCTCCCGATCACCCACGGCTGCCACGTGAACACCGAGGCCGAGCTGAAGAAGATTCAGCAGAGACACCCGGATGACATCCATCTGACCATCGTTGATCTGTTCGGCCCGGATGCTGCTAAGTACCAACAGCAGGTCGGCGGGGGTCGCACTCTGGTCTCCATCAACGGCAGGACCGAGTTCGAGTTGGGGGGCCGGACGGTGGTGCTCGAGCGCCAGGAGAACGGGAGCTATCAGGTCGGCGACCTGGCGCCCATCGTCGAGGAGGAACTCAAGAAGGCCTGACCGTGGACCCCAGCCGGCCCAGCGGCGGGCGAAGGCCGGCCCAGGGGCCAATGCGCGCCCGTAGCTCAGTGGACAGAGCGGCTGCCTTCTAAGCAGCGGGTCGCAGGTTCAAATCCTGCCGGGCGTGCCAGCAGGGGAAAGGCGAGGCCCGGCCTCGCCTTTCCCCTGGCCGGATTCCCCAGCGGGCACCTGGAAGGAGGCGGCTGTGGCGACCCTGTCCTCACGAGAGCGGCTGCTGGTCGCGATCAACCACAGAGAACCCGACCACGTGCCCTTCGTGTTCCACCTCCATGAGTACCCCCAGGAGGCCCTGCCCCCGCACCTGCGGCACCGCGACCAGGTCGAGCGCGCCGCGCACTTCCTCGCCATCGGCCTTGACGACACCCTCCGGGTCAGCCCACCCTGGCGGTTCCACCCCGAGGTGCGCACCCGCACCTGGAAGGAGCAGCCCGCGGGCCAGCCCTATCCCCTGCTGCACAAGGTCTACGAGACCCCCAAGGGGCCCTTGATGCAGGTGGTCAAGCAGACCCGGGACTGGCCCCACGGTGACGACGTGCCGGTGTTCTCGGATCACAACGTGCCCCGCTCCACCCGCTTCCTGGTCGAGACAGAAGAGGACCTAGAACGACTGCCCTATATTCTCGCCCACCCCTCTGAGCGGCAGGTCGCAGCCTTCCGCCGGGAGGCCCGGCGGGTAAGACAGGCGGCCGATCGGCTGGGGGTGGCGGTGGAGGGCCACTGCGGGAGCGGGGCGGACTCGGCGGTCTGGCTGTGTGGAGTGGAGAACCTCATCATCGCCTGCCGGGAGCGACCCGCCTTCGCCCGCGAGCTGCTGCGGATCATCCAGGAGTGGGAGATGCGGCGGCTCGAGCTGCTGCTAGACGCGGATGTCTGCGAGATTGTGGTGCGCCGCGCCTGGTACGAGTCGCCGGCCTTCTTCTCACCACCCATGTTCCGGGAGTTCCTGCTCGACAACATCAAGCAGGAAGTGGAGGCAGTTCACCAGGCAGGGGCCAAGTCCCAGTACATCCAGACCATCGGCCCTCAGCACTTCATCCGGGAGTTCCTGGAGGTGGGAATTGACGTCCTCTGGGGAGTTGACCCGGTGCAGGGCGAGGCCGACCTGCCGCGGCTGAAGCGGGAGCTGGGCGCGAGGGTCTGCCTGTTCGGCGGCATCAACTCCTACGTGACCCTTGGTTACAAGAGCCGGGAGGAAGTGCGCGCCGCGGTGAAAGAAGCCATCCAGGTGCTCGCCCCAGGCGGGGGGTTCGCGCTGCTGCCCGTCTGCTCCATCGGACAGGGCATTCCGTGGGAGCATGTGGAGTGGGCGATCGAGGCCTGGCGGGAGTGGGGAGGATACCCGCTCACCGATGTCTGAACGCCCCGAGGACCAGGCTCCCGCAAGGTAGGCACATGGCAGGCGCACGCGAGGATGTCCCTGTGGGAGCCGGGTCCTCCCGGCGATGAGGACGACAATCGCCCCGAGGACGGGGCTCCCACGGGGGGCGGTTCGCCGCGGCTTGACTTCGCCGCGCCGGCGCGGTAGCATTCTTACAGACGTGCTTCCCCTCTTCGGTGGTGAGCGTAGCTCAGCGGTAGAGCGCCGGACTGTGGATCCGGTGGTCGAGGGTTCAAATCCCTTCGCTCACCCCATTCCCCTGAGCGCATAGCCAGCACCGATGACCGCTCGCACGATAGCAGTAGCAGAGCTCGCAGTGTAACTGATGGAGTTCGAGCATGCCCTCTCCGACGCCCTTGCCAGTCGTGTCATACCTCCAAGCGGCTCAACTGCTCGAAGCGAGGCGCGCCGGCCGGTTGAGCGTGAGCGTCTCGCTCGACCTGAATCTGACCCAGACCGAGGTGAGCCTCCATCCGGACTACGTGGCCCTGCCTGACGGAAGCCGCCTCTCCTGGCCGCAGATCGAGGAAATCGCGGCGGCCAGAAACACCTGCTTCGCGCTTGAGCAAGGGGGGCTGCAAGCAATACAGAGATTCTCTGCCCTGACCAATCAGTTTTGCAGCCTGATGCCGACCGATTCCGCCCCCACGGTGCTGGTCGCGGGCTTTCCCATGCATCGCCTAAAGGGCACTGATCCCCACCGTGACACTTTGAGCAAGATCCGGGCCATCAGGCCTGTGGTCGGGAAGGTGCTGGACACCACAACCGGCTTGGGCTACACGGCCATCGAGGCGAGCCGGACGGCAGATCGTGTTGTCACCATTGAGCTTGACCCTGGCATCCTCGACATCGCGCGGCTGAATCCGTGGTCACAGCTGCTGTTCGACAATCCGAGGATCACGCAACTGGTGGGCGACAGCTCTGAACTGGTGCGGACGATGGAGGAGGGAGCGTTCTCGCGCATCATCCACGACCCGCCGACGCTCAGTCTGGCGGGCGAGCTGTACTCCGGCGTGTTCTACCGGGAGTTGTTTCGCGTGCTCGCCCAAGGCGGCCGCCTATTTCACTACCTGGGCGACCCCAACAGCAGAACGGGAGCCCGTGTCGCCAAGGGGGCAATCCGGCGATTACAGGAGGCAGGTTTCGCGCGCGTGCAGCCTTGCCCGGAGGCATTCGGAGTGGTCGCGTGCAAGCAGCAGGTGCGGTGAGTCGCGCCAGGAACGCAACTTGGAGCAGGAGGCCGGCTCGTGCCCCAGGAACAGGCCCGGTGGGTGGCTAGGCCCGAGGGGCCGCCATAGCGGTCGTCCGCCGTGGCGGGCGACCTACTGAGTCTCGCCTAATGCAGTCAGGGCGAGACTCAGACAGAACACCTCAGGAAGCTCCACGAAACCCCTGTCGCCGTGACTGCAATATGCGAAGCTCCCTAGCCATTCAAATCCCTTCGCTCACCCCACTGCCCTCTGTTGCGCGCCACGTATGCGCGTGGTCCCCTGCTGCCCGCACTCGGTTTGGCAGGAGGACCCCGCCAAGTAAGCGAACACCGCCCGCCAGAGGCCGAGGTTCGCGCCCGCGCGGGAGCACACATGGCAAGAGGCTGTTTCATAGCCCCCGAAAGAGGCTATGAAACAGCCCAGCAGGGGCGGCAGGCTTCCGCAGGCGCATTTCATGCCAGCGTAGGTGCGGGCCAGCCAGGCGACTCCGGGGTTATGAAATGCGCTCAAGCCAGCTCTTTGCCCGCAAGCCCATCAGCCTGCTCCTCGCGGAGATGGAGGGGGCAGGCCGGCTGCGGCGCGTGCTCGGGCCCTTCTCCCTCACCAGCCTGGGCATCGGCTGCGTGATCGGCGCCGGCATCTTCGTCGTGACCGGCATCGCCGCGCACGACAAGGCCGGGCCGTCGCTCATCCTTTCCTTCGTGGTCGCCGGGATTGCCTGCATCTTCGCCGCGCTCTGCTACGCCGAGTTCGCCTCCATGGTGCCGGTCGCAGGATCGGCCTACACCTATGCCTACGCCACTCTGGGAGAGCTCTTCGCCTGGATCATCGGCTGGGACCTGATCCTCGAGTACGCGGTGGGCGCGGCCTCGGTGGCCCACGGCTGGTCGAAGTACTTGCAGGACTTCATGGCCACCTTCGGCGTGCGGTTCCCCCACCTCCTCTCCTCTGCCCCCTTCGACTTCGAGCCGGCGATGGGCCGGATGGTGACCACCGGCTCGTTCCTAGACATCCCCGCCATCCTGATCGCGGCCCTGGTCAGCGGAGTGCTGGTGATCGGCATTCGGGAGAGCGCCACCTTCAACAACCTCATGGTGGTGATCAAGGTGGGCGTGGTGCTGATGGTGATCGCAATCGGGGCCCGCTACGTTGACCCCCGCAACTGGCATCCCTTCGCGCCCTTCGGCTACAGCGGCCTAAGCCTGTTCGGCAAGGCCCTGGTGGGGGTGACCGGCAAGGGCGGCGAGCCGCTGGGCATGCTCGCAGGCGCGGCGGTGATCTTCTACGCCTACATCGGCTTCGATTCGGTTTCCACGCATGCCGAGGAGGCGCGCAATCCCCGCCGCGATGTGCCCATCGGCATCATCGCCTCCCTGCTGATCTGCACCTTGCTCTACCTGAGTGTGGCGGCGGTGCTCACCGGAATGGTGCCCTACGACCGGCTGAGTGTTGAGACGCCCGTCGCCAATGCCTTCGAGCAGGTCGGGCTCAAGTGGGCCAGAGCCGTCATCTCCATCGGCGCGGTGGCGGGCATCACCTCGGTGCTGTTGGTGCTCATGCTGAGCCAGCCGCGGGTGTGGCTGGCGATGGCGCGCGACGGCCTGGTGCCGCGGGGCTTCTTCGGGGCCGTTCACCCCCGGTTCCGCACCCCCTGGAAGGCGACCCTGCTGACCGGGACCGTGGTCGCGGGGATGGCCGGGTTCCTGCCCCTGCGGGTGCTGGCTGAGCTGGTGAACATCGGCACTCTGCTCGCCTTCGTGATGGTGTGCGCTGCGGTGCTGATCATGCGCCGCACCAACCCGAGGGCGGAGCGGCCCTTCCGGGCGCCGCTGGTGCCCCTGGTGCCGGTGCTGGGGATCCTCTTGTGCCTGCTGCTGATGTTCTCGCTGCCGGCCGAGAACTGGCTGCGCTTGCTCATCTGGCTGGTGATCGGGTTCGCAGTCTACTTCGGCTATGGCCGCTATCACAGCGTGATGGCGAGACAGTAGGGCAGGTCCCCGCGACCTGCCGTGTGGGAGCCCCGTCCTCGGGGCGACCATTGTCCTCATCGCCGGGAGGACCCGGCTCCCACAGGGAGGTGCCCTACACCGCGGCCTCGACCGCCCGCAGGTACTCAATCCCCTCCTTGAGCTTCTGCTCAACTGGCAGGGGCCGGAAGTCCTCGATGCTGATGAAGCCGGCGTAGCCCATCGCCTTCAGCTTGCGGAGCATCCGCGGGTAGCTGTAGAGCCCCTCGGCCATCGGCACCCCGGGCCACTCCCACTCCACTGTCCCGAGGGCATCCTTGCCCTTCTCCACAGGCCGGTGGCCGCCCGCGTGCACATGCCCCAGATATGGCCCGAGCAGCTCGAGGGCCAGCTCCGTGGTCTCGTAGCCATCCGAGACCATGTTCTGCGGGTCATAGATCGCACAGATGCGTTCCGGCGACCAGTGGGACACGATGCGGTGGGCCAGCGAAGCGCTGGGATGGATGGTGCCCCCGTGGATCTCCAGGGCCACCTTCACCTGGTACTGGGAGATGGCGTCGAGCATCCTCCCGAAGGCCTCGACGGCCTCCTCGTAGAGGACAGGATAGCCCGCCGATCTATCATAGAGCCGCGGGCAGCCCACCCGGATGAAGGGCGCGCCGCAGGCCAGCGCCCCCTCAGCTAGCAGCTTCACCTGCTGCACATCGGCGGCCGTGGGATTGCTGGCGATGCCGGCAATCGCCAGCCCGTGCTCGGCGGCCACCTGCTTCATCCTGGGCGCGTTCGCCAGGAAGTTCTCCGGCGTCAGGTCGTTCTTGTGGGCCCCCCATTCGCTGAACCCGCGGGCGCGCGCCTCTGCCGACACCCGCCTCACCCGCCACTCGATGCCATCATAGCCCAGCCGCTGCAGCAGGGCCGCCTGCTCCTCTATGCTCAACTGGGGCAGCATCACACTGGTCGCGCTGTAGCGCATCCTCGCCTCCCGCGTGCTCGAAGGGACGACTCTGGCTTGTACGACCTGATGTCCCAATATCCTCCCAGGCCGCGAGGAGGGTAACACGATTCGCAGAATCATGTTACCAGAGAGGCGAGCATCGCGTGAAGGAGCTTGTGGTGGAAATGCTTGTCGGCTGCGCGGCGCTCCGGGCCATGCTCTCCTCCTGGCTCCGCCCGGATGACTGCTGCCTCGACGACAGCTTCATGGCGGATGTGGGCTGTGGCTGGCCGCCGGAGTCCGGCGGAGGATAGGTGATGCACATCCCCGAGGGCTACCTGGGGCCCCAGACCTACGGCGCGGCCTACGCGGTGATGGTCCCGATCTGGTGGCTGGCCGGGCGAGCGGCGCAGCGCACCCTCAGCGCGCGCAAGGTGCCGCTGCTCGCCATCGGCGCGGCCTTCAGCTTCGTGGTGATGATGTTCAACATCCCCATCCCCGGCGGCTCCACCGGCCACGCGACCGGGGCGCCCATCATCGCCATCCTCCTGGGGCCCTGGGCCGCGGCGCTGGCGGTCTCGGTGGTGCTCGCGGTGCAGGCCTTCCTGTTCAAGGACGGCGGCATCACCGCGCTCGGCGCGAACTGCTTCAACATGGCCTTCGTGCTGCCGTTCGCCAGCTATGCTGCCTACCGCCTGATCGCTATCCGAGCAGGCGCCAGGTCTGTTCGACGGATCATCGGCGCCGCCATCGCCGGCTACATCGGCCTCAACCTGGCGGCACTCACCACGGCGGTCATGTTCGGAATCCAGCCGCTGGTGGCCCATGGGCCGGATGGCCGGCCGCTCTACTGCCCCTTCGGCCTCAGGGTCGCGGTGCTTGTCATGGCCGCCGGACACTTGCTCGTGTTCGGCTTCGTCGAGGCCATCGTCACCGCGCTAGCAGTGGCCTACCTTGCCGCCGCCGAGCCCGAACTGCTGGTGCCGGCGGGCGCGTCGGCGGCGCGGGGATGAGGCCGTGAAGACGCGGCGCCTCTGGCTGATCGTCGCGGCGCTGGCCCTGCTCACCCCGCTGGGCATCTGGCTGCCCCAGCGGCTCGGCGCGGGCGATGCCTGGGGCGAGTGGGCGGCGGAAGACCTCCAGCGGCAGGTGGGCTACCTGCCCCGCGAGCTGGGCCGCCTCGCCAGGTTCTGGTCCGCTCCCCTGCCGGACTACGCGCCTTCAGGCTGGGAGCAGAAGCCCTTCGCTCACCAGGGCCTGGCCTATGTCACCTCCGCCTTCATCGGGCTGGCGGTCTGCGCGGCAGCCATGTGGCTGCTCGGCCGCTGGCTCGCCCGCCGAGGAGAGAGCCGTGCTCCCTGAGTGGATCGCACAGCCAGTGTCAGCCCGCCCCGGCCGCGGCCCAGGCCGGCTGCGCTTCCTCGAGGCCGGCCTCCGCGAGACCGGGAGCCTGATCACCAGCGCCGTGTTCGCGGAGCGGGCCGCGAGGCAGCCGGGCTTCCTCCAGGCCTTGGACGCGCGCGTCAAGCTGGTCTCCCTGGTGGCTCTGGTGGTGACCGCCAGCTTCCTGCATCATCTTCCCTCGCTCTGGCTGCTGGCCCTCTGCGTCGCCGCGGTCGCGCTCACCTCTCGCCTCGGCGCGCGCCTGCTGTTCCATCGCGTCTGGTGGTTCCTGCCGGCCACTTTCGTCCTGCTCGCGCTGCCCGCGGTCTTCAGCGTCATCACGCCCGGCGATCCCCTCCTGGTGCTCTACCACACTGATACTCCGGCCCACATCGGCTCCTTGGGCTTGCCTGCCGAGCTGACAATCACTCGCCAGGGTACAGCATCAGCCGCGCTGCTCCTCTCTCGGCTGTTCGTCGGCGTGCTCCTGGCAGTCACGCTCACCCTCACCACCCGCTGGCAGGAGCTGCTCAAAGCGGCCCACAACACAGTCAGCGCGCCCTTCATCTTCACCCTCGCGATGATGCACCGCTACCTTTTCGTGCTGCTCCGGATGTTCGAGAACATGCACCTCGCCGCCAAGGCGCGCACCATCTCGGCCGCCACCCTGAGGGAGCAGCACCGCTGGATCGGGGGCCGCATCGGCGCGCTCTTCTCCCACTCCCGGCAACTGGGCGAGCAGGTCTACGCGGCGATGCTGGCGCGCGGCTATCGCGGCACGCCCAAGCCACTGCGTCTCTCCCGCTTCGGCCGTCAAGAGGCGGCCTGGTCCCTCGCCTGCCTGGCCCTTGCTTGTCTTTGCATCTGGCTTGACCGTTCCCTCCTCGGGGGCCTGCCGTGGTAGGCCCCCTGTTCGAGGCGAACTCGGTCAGCTACCGCTACCCCGACGGCCGCGTCGGGCTGGCCGACTGCTCCCTGGCCGTGGCCCAGGGCAAGAGCCTGGTGGTGCTGGGCGCCAATGCCTCGGGCAAGTCCACCCTGCTGCACCTGCTCGCCGGCCTCGCCTTTCCCAGCCAGGGCGTCATCCGCGCCTTCGGGGTGAACCTCACGGAGGAGGCCTTGCGGGACGGAGACTTCGGGCGCAGCTTCCGGCAGCGGGTCGGCCTGCTCTTCCAGGACACCGAGGCGATGCTCTTCAACCCAACGGTCTACGACGAGATCGCCTTCGGGCCTCTCCAGCTCGATCTGCCCCAGGCCGAGGTGGGCCGCCGCGTCGAGGAGATGATCGCGCTGTTGGGCCTGGACGAGATCGCGCAGCAGCCGCCCCATGCCCTCAGCGGAGGGGAGAAGAAGAAGGTCGCCCTCGCCGCGCTGCTCGCGGTGTCACCCGAGGTGCTGCTGCTGGACGAGCCCACCGCGGGCCTCGACCCCCGCTTCCAGCGCTGGTTCGTGGAGGTGGCGGTCGAACTGCGGCAGATGGGCAAGACACTGGTCACCGCGACCCACGACCTGCACATCGTGGAGGAGATCGGCGACCGGCTGATCGTGCTGGGCGAGGACCACCGCATCGCCGCCGTCGGCCCGCCCCACGACCTCCTCTCCGACCTCGACCTCCTGCTCTCGGTCAACCTGATTCACGAACACGCTCACCCTCACGCCGAAGCCGCCCACCTGCACCCACATACCCATCTGCATGGGCATGAGCACTAGACGTTCTTGCAGTCTATGTTGAGAGTCATCTCCTCCCAACCACCGCGACCGCCTGTGGGGCGGGCCTTGCCACGCCCGCCGGGGCAGGTCGCGGACCTGCCCTACCAGTGGCCTGCTGTAGAGTCTATCGCAGAAGTCGGCCGAACGTGGAGAAGGTCACGGCTATGGGCCTTGAGAGCGACCTGGCAGGAGGTAAGCTCCTGCCCAACAGGGCTTTGCGATAGGCTCTACAGCGCCAGGAACTCGTCAACCGAGAGGCCGGCCAGTCAGCCCATCACGCAGCCACGGCGATGCGGAGATGAATCGGTTCACCTAGAGTCTGAGGCAGTTCGGGAGGAAGCGGGTCCCCATGCTCCAGACGCGACTCAATCAGCCTCCTCGCGACATCCTGGGCGATCTCCAGTGTTTCGGCCAGAGTGCGCCCCTGTGCAACCAGTCCCTGGAGCACTGGACTGGTAGCCAGGCACCCTCCCTCAGGCAACGTCTCGACGACGATCTCCACCAGGTGCTCGGCCATGCTTCTCTCCGCATGTGCATTACAGCACAGCTTGCAGGCCTGAGCCTCTTCGCGAGAGGGGTTCAGGTCAAGTTGTGCTATAATGCTATCGCCAAGATGTGATCGTGCTAGACGGGGAGCTAGCGGTGCCCTGTACCCGCAATCCGCTATAGCGGGGTCGAATTCCCGTCCGAGGGCGTGTCGCTTGGGGTCTGTGGGGGCGTAAGCGGTGTTGACGGTCGGGCCCTGCGCAGCCGGTTCCTTGTGAACCCCGTCAGGTCCGGAAGGAAGCAGCGGTAAGCAATGGAGCCTGCGTGCCGCAGATCGTCCGGCCCGAGTGGCCAGGTCCGCCTCCGGCGGACCGCCACCCCGGCCCGAAAGGGCCCAGGGGCAGGCTGCGCTCATTCCGCCCGGGCGATCCGTTCGACGGCGGGTGCACGATCACATGACATGCCCCCAGGGCAGGCCCGCGGGCCTGCCCTGGGGCCGCTATGGCGGAGGGCATGCCGTTGGCATGCGAACCCTTAGGGCGACCACATGAGGGGTGGACCATGGATGCGGATCTATTTCGCACGCGGTGGCCGGGCCTTTGGTCACTTCTGACCACTCGCGGTAGCACGTTGCCCGCGGCGTTGCGGACGTACACTGACGACGGGCCCCAGGGAACCGGGGCGAGGTGGCTCGACGTGGCCGAGAGGCAGGTTCAGTATCTGTTCCGCAGATGCGGGGCGAGGGATGTGCGCGACGTCTACCGCGGCCGCATGTCGGGACTTCGGGTGGAGCACCAACTCACTGCACTGTTATGCGAGATTCATGTCTGCGCGTCGGTGGCGCGGCCATGCAGTGACTTCGCGCTCGTACGGCCTCGTCGGGGCAAGCGGACTCCCGAGTTCGAAGCGGTCCTGGAGGGGCAACGACTCTATGGCGAAGTCAAGCGCTACGCCTGGAAGGAGGGCGAGGGAGAAGAAGCAGACATAAAGGAGGTTCGCAACGGCGTGGATCTTCGGGGTTGGGCGTTGGCCCGGAAGCTCGATGATGATCTGAGGCCCAAGTTCATCGCGGGCACGGTGAATCTCGGATTCGTCTACAGATCCTCCCTGGGCGACGTCTTCCCGCCTCGCGCCTTCAGACAGACCCTGCTAGGGACCCGCTCGGGAACCTCGTCCCCTGCTATCCTGGAGCGCTCAAGCGAGGAGGACCTCAGGTTCGCGCTCCGGCTTGCGTACAACATGCCCGGTTGGGAGGTAGTCTCGGGCATCTTCCTGGTGAGGCTCGCACCGCGGCTCTGCGGGGAGGGCTACGCGGCCGAGGCCCAGTGGTTCTCAAACCCCTGCGCCACAGCTCCGCTTTGCAGGGAGCTTGCAGCAAGGATCAAGCACGCGTGGGTCCAGGTGCCAGTTGAGTGACGCAGGGTGTGTTCGGAAGGAGCCCCCCTGCTGGCCTACGAACCCTCCATCCCACTACCTCTCTCTGGAGCCACTCATGCGCATCACCATCGAGAATCCGCTCTGCCGCGTGCCAGTGAGCATGATCCTGGACGACTCCTGCCCGGTGGTCAACCTCAGCCATTACTGGGTCAGACTCCGCCGACAGGCCGGGCGGCCAACGGATGCCATCGCGGACGACATGCCGGTCGAGATTCCGGTCTCCTTCCTGCGCAAGTTCGGCGAATGGTGCGCGGGCCATGGGGTGAAGGGCAAGTTCAGCTATGTCCCCATGCCGGGAGGGCTGGGCACCATTGACCTCGGCCTGCCGGGCTTCGCGAAGGCGAAGCTGGATGAGTGGATCGGGGCCACCAAGGAGGTCATCTGTCCGAACTGGGACCTGACTCCTGAGATGATCACCCACTGCAAGGTGGTGGACCTGAGCGACTGGATGATGACCGATGAGTGGGAACAGGGAGAGTGGGCCCAGCGGCCCATCCCCTTCGACACCCTCGCGCCCTACATCGCCGCCGCCCTGCGCCTGCTCCGCAACATTGGCATTGCCGCCGAAGGAGTCACCAGCCCGGGCGCGTTCCAGCGGGTGGACCTGGAGAACTACGGAGCAGCGACCCTCTGGGCGGAGAAGGAGGTGAACAACAACCCGAGGCCATTCCTGTTCTGTGAGGTGTACGCGAGCGGGGACGATCCGCTGCCCTACCCGAAGATCTACGCGCTCGACAAGGAGAAGGGCGAAGCCTGCGCGGGGATCATCGCGGGGACGGGCGACTGGTTCGCGGGCTGGGAGGGGAACAACCGCGGCGCCATCGGCCATCCCGACCAGTGCATCACCGAGGACCTCCAGGGCGGCCGCATGCCAGAGCTGATCGGGGCCGGGTGCCCCGCGATCATGGTGTCACACTGGCCCGGCTTCTACTTCCAGGGAGAGGAGATCGGGTTCAACATCTTCAAGACCGTGGTCGAGCGCCTGAACCAGCTCCCCAACATCACCTGGATGAAGACCAGCGAGATCGCCCATTACTGGATCGCCCGCGCCATGGTGGACATCGAGGAAAGCGGCGAGGGCTGCTCAATCAAGTCCGGGGTCCCCTGCCCCAACTTCACCCTTCGCCTCGCCGGCGCGAAGCCGGGCAAGTGGCAGGTCAACGGCGCGCCCTTGCGGGAGGTGGCGAAGCCGCTGATGCTTGAGCCCGGCACGTGGGCGAGAGATGGCGGGGGGATCGTGCTGGCCTTCGACTTGGAGCCAGGGCAGACGACGATCAGCTCAGGGATCTACAGAGTCTCGTGAATCATGGTGAGAGACCATGATTCAAGAGACTGCCCAGGAGAGCGCCTGGCGCCCTTCTGAGAGATTCTCTTGCATCAGGGGTCTTACCCTGATGCAAGAGAATCCGTAGGCTAGCCTCTGGTGTCGCTTTCCTCCGCGACCTGCCTGCCGGACGCGCCAGGGCGGGCCCCAGCATGTCGGTAACAACTTCGTTGACACCAGCGGACAAGGTGGTACACTATCTCTGGAATAATCTCCCTGTGGTTGGGCACTCGACCACAGGCCTATCACCTCCTGAGGGTTGGTTCCGTCCAACCCTCAGTGTCTTTGGGGGCGGATGATGGACAGAGTCGCCATATTCATTGACGGCAGCAACTTCTACCACGCGCTCAAAGCGGCCTTCGGGAGGGCGAGCATGAGGTTTGACAGGCTCGCCTTGGCTCTGACCAACCGTGTGCCTGGGCGCCGCCTGCTGCGCGTACACTACTACAACGCGGCCTACGATCAGAGCAGCGATGCCGCAGCATACGCAAAGCAGCAGAGGTTCTTCGACAGTCTTCGCCGCACTTCATATCTTGCCCTCACCCTGGGCCGCCTCGAAAGACGGCCGCTCGACTGGAGTAACGTTGACGCCGCAGCCCGACAGCAGATAGAGACCATCTTAGCATCGCCGCTACCGCAGCACACATATGTCGAGAAAGGCGTTGATGTCCAACTCGCCGTAGACATGGTGAAGCTGGCCGTGGCCAACACCTACGACGTAGCGATCCTCATCAGTGCGGACGGCGATTTTGCCCCTGCTGTTGAGTTCGTGAAGCAACTCGGGAAGCACGTGGAACTGGGCCGCGTGAAGGACTGCCCCTGCGACCGACTCCGCGAGGTCTGTGACGTAGAAGTGACAATAGACGCCGACATGCTCCGAGACTGCTGGCTCTGATGAGCTTCGCAGATAGAAGTAAGGTGCAGAAGGCGTCGTGCAGCGCCGAGACCTAGTCTGTCTCAGTCTCGCCCTTGCTTCTTTGGGCGACACTCAGTAGGTGGGCGGTGCACACGCCACACCTGTCGCACCCCGCTCCTCGGAACACAGCGGGCGGCAGGCCCTCTCATGTTTCGACTGCTCTCTCCAGCACTCGTCTCACCGCGCGGTTGGGGTTGGTGATCTCGTCGGGGGAGTGAATGGTGATGGTGGGGATGGCGCCGTGCTCCTCGTGGATGCGCATGCGCAGCTCCTCCTCGGGCGTCCTGCCGCTCAATCCCGAGTAGCCGATGGTGCGGCAGAGCTTGCCGAAGAGAAACTCGTTCAGCGCGCAGCCCCCGGTGCGCGCCAGGCCCTCGGCGGTCATCTGCCAGCTCTGGAAGAGGTGCGCCTGGGCGAACGAGAGGCCCTGCATAGTGATCTCGTTCAAGCCCTCCCCGCCGACCACCAGCCCGCCGCCCAGGTCGGCGACATGCGCGATCAGCCGCTTCATCCCCTCAGTCGAGGTCATCCCCTCCACCAGCGCATTCTGTAGGTTCCACGAGCAGAGGGTGACATCAATGAACACGCTGTCCAGCCCAAGAGCCTGGACGGCCCGCAGAATGCTGTCACCCAGGATGGCGCGCCACATGCTCAGGCCCGGGTGGATCTTCACCATCACCTTCTTGTCCCGGTGCTGCGTGCGAGCTTGGTTCGACTCCGGCACTCCGATGACGCGGCCCTCGTGCCAGCTCCATCCGGCCAGCCTGCTAGTCTCGATGTCGCGGTACTGGAAGTCTCTGACCTGCGGGTACACCGGATGGGTGGGGTCCATATCAACCGAGTTGAAGTGGGGCATGATGTGGAAGCCCATCTGCTGCGCCTGGGCGATGAAGGCCTTGCCGCTCTCGCTCGCCACATAGGTCGGGTAGTTCTCGTCATAGGCGTCGGTGCGCCAATTGGGGAAATGCAGCAGCACGCGGTGCGGGTTAACCTTCCGGGCGAGCGCCTCCAAGACCGCGGGATCGCCCGGACACCAGGAGATCGCCATCTTCACCTGGTAGATCCACTCCTTGCGCCTCTGCTCCTCCGCCTCCAGACGATAGGCGCGCCACAGCCAATCGCGATAGCGCGCCGCGGGCACCCTCCAGTCCCCCTGGTAGACATTCACCCGCCAGCACAGCCCGCCCGCGCTCAGGTTGCCCTCGATCGGACCATAGGCCTCGGAGTCCAGGCCGATGGCCCGGGGGTCGGGTCCTGCCCCGACCTTCAGCGCCTTGTAGCGGTACCGGTCGTCCTGCGCGTGCGCCCAGAGGCCGCTCTCCGCGCCCTGGAGGATGGCTAGCCCGGCCTCCCAACTGATGGGCCAGTGCCATCGGCTGTCCCTGATCAGGGGATCGTCGAGCTTCAGCTTGACCCCCTGGAACAGAGGCGCCACCAGCTCCAGGTCTTCTCGCAGGCCCTTCAGGTTCCAGCGGCAGGCGCGCACCCCAGGCCGCGACGAGTGGGCGGAGGGCTCAACCAGCAGATCACCTGTCTCGGGATCGGTGGAGAGAGCCAGCAGGCCGTCCGCGTCCCAGTTGTGGAGGACCACCTCGGCCCGGTCTGGTGCGATCTGGCGGCAGGCGACGGTGCCGAACTTGGTCTCGTCAACCGGGACCGTCTCACCTCCCCGGTAGACCAGCTCCAGGGCCGGCCCCTGGCTCAGGTCGAAGGTGCGGATGAACTCCTCGCCGTTCGCTTTGCTCCTGAGAGAGGTGAGGAAGCCCTTTTCGATCACCGCGATGAGGGTCTTCGTCTCGATGTGGACGCGGCCATCCTGCACACTGATCATCGCTTCACCTCCGCCCCCAGAGTATGCGCTCGCCCCCGGATCGCCGACCTCTGGCTCTAGCCGCGGCGTAGTCTATAGATTCTCTTGCATCAGGGCAAGGCCCCTGATGCAAGAGAATCCCTCAGAGGGGCCCCAGACGTTCTCCTGGGGAGTCTCTTGAATCATGGTCTGTCACCATGATTCAAGAGACTCTGTAGCAGAGGGCCCACTCCGGGGCAATGGCCTGTGCGCTCAGCGCGTGGCCGCCGCGGCGGTCCGAAGAGGTCAGCCGCTCCCACAGGGGGGGTCAGCAGGAGCGCGGGCTCGGCCTGCGGAAGAGCAGGGCAGGGGCCGTCCCGTGCCTTACCTCTCCCTCTATCGCAGATACCGACCCCGCAGCTTCGCCGAGATCGTCGGACAGCGGCATGTCACCCAGACGCTGGCCAACGCGGTCAAGGCCGGCAGGATCGCCCACGCCTATCTGTTCTGCGGGCCGCGGGGAACGGGCAAGACCAGCACCGCGCGGGTGCTGGCGATGGCGCTCAACTGTGAGCAGGGACCTACTCCCGAGCCGGACGGCACATGCGAGCTCTGCCAGCGCATCGTCGCCGGCTCGGCCCTGGATGTGATCGAGATTGACGCGGCCTCCAACCGGGGGATAGATGAGATCCGCCAGTTGCGGGAGCGCGTGGGCCTGGCCGCGGCCGACGCGCGGGTGAAGGTGTACATCATTGACGAGGTTCACATGCTCACCGGGGAGGCCTTCAACGCCTTCCTCAAGACCCTGGAGGAGCCGCCCGCCCACGTGGTCTTCGTGCTCGCCACCACCGAGCCCCACCGGGTGCTGCCCACCATCCTCTCCCGCTGCCAGCGGTTCGACTTCCACCGGGTCGGCAGACAGGAGATCGAGGAGACCGTCCGGCGGGTCGCAGGCAAGGAGGCCATCGAGGTGGATGACAAGGCCGTGGCCATGCTGGCCCACGCGGCCGACGGCTCGGTGCGAGATGCGCTCACCCTGCTCGATCAGGCGATCGCCTACGCGGAGGGACCGGTGACCCCGGAGACTGTCACCGAGATCCTGGGCGGCATTGACTTCGATCTGGTGGCGGAGTTCACCGATATCCTGATGGGCCGCGAGATGAGCAGGGCCTTCGGCTTCATAGATCGAGTGATGGCCGAAGGCAAAGACCTGCGGCAGTTCGTCGGCAGCCTCATCGCCCACTACCGCAATCTCCTCTTGCTCTCGGTGGATCACCGCAGCCAGGACGCGCTCGCCTTGCCGGAGGAGCCCACCCGGCGGCTGGTCGAGCAGGCGCAGGCGGTGCCCACCTCGGAGATCGTGCGCAGCCTGGACCTGCTCGCCGAGACGGACCGGGAGCTGCGCTTCAGCAGCCAGCCCCGCCTGCTGGTGGAGCTCGCCGCGGTGCGCATCTGTCGGGAGCCGGCCGCGGTCCCGGCGGCCGCCCACCCGGCCCCTGCCGAGCAAGCAGCCGCCCCGGCCCCGCCTGCACCGAAAGTGGCCGAGGGACCGCCTTCGGAGCCGGAAGTCGCCGCAGCACCAGGGGAGGAGATGGGCCTGGCCGAGATCAAGCGGCGCTGGGATGACCTGCTGGCCGACCTGCGGAGGTCGCGGAAGACATCGGTGGCCGCGTTTCTGCGGGAGGCGGTGCCAGTTGCGCTCGAGCAGGGGGAGCTGGTGCTCGCCTTCAACCACCAGTTCCACTACGACCAGATGATGAGAGACGAGAGCCGCCGCCAGGCCGCCGCGGAGGCGGTGGCGAAGCTCCTGGGCGAGCAGGTGACGATCAAGTATCAGCTCGCCGCCAGCGGCGAGCCCGGCCCGAGGGGCGCGCACCCCAAGCGCGTCCAGGACGCGCTGACCGCGTTCCCGGGCAGCGAAGTGGAGGAGTAGGGTGGGGGAGGGAGGCGGCGAATCAGGTGCCAGGAGAAGGTGATGAAGATGGGGGAGCTGGGCGGCGGCCTTGACCTGGCCGGCCTCTTGTAGCCCGACTCGGCGCTGCCCAGTCTGTCATCCGTCGCTGTCCCCCTGGACTCGGCCATGCGCGCATACCCCAGGCCGCTGGCGCGGCTGATCGAAGAGCTGGAGAAGCTGCCCGGCGTTGGGCCCAAGACCGCCCAGCGCCTCGCGCTCCATCTGCTCCAGGCGAGCCAGGAGCGCGCCTCCGCGCTCGCCGAGGCCATCCTGGAGGTGAAGGCGAGCATCCGCACCTGCCCGGCGTGCTTCAACCTCACCGATGCCGAGCTGTGCGCCATCTGCTCGGATCCCCAGCGGGAGGAGAGCTTGCTCTGCGTGGTCTCGGATACCCGGGATCTGCTCGCCATGGAGCGAGCCGGCGGCTACCACGGCCGCTACCACGTGCTCCAGGGCCTGATCTCACCCATGGAGGGCCTAGGGCCGGACTCGCTGCGGATCCGTGAGCTGCTGGACCGGGTGAGGGAGGGCAAGGTGGCGGAAGTCATCTTGGCGACCAACCCCACGGTCGAGGGGGATGCGACCGCTATCTACCTCGCCGGGCTGCTGAAGCCCCTGGGCGTGAAGGTCAGCCGGATCGCCCTCGGCCTGCCGGTCGGAGGCGACCTCGACTATGCCGACGACATCACCATCACCCGGTCCCTGGAGGGCAGACGGGAGCTATAGGCGGTCGCTGCCGGGGAGACGAGGGCCCTATCGAGCTTCGCATCTTGCGGTGACGGCGGCAGGGGCTTCGTGGAGCTTCCTGGCGTGTTCTGTCTGAGTCTCGCCCTCACTGCATTACAGATTCCCTTGCATCACCACACCTGCCTCAGCAGGCCGCCGACTGGTATCCAAGCTTCGTCGTCTCTGCTCTAGCCGCAGAAAGCCCCAAGATACTCCTGGAGTCAATGCAAAATATACCTGACATGATGGCGGTTATATGTTACACTCCTGGCCTAGCACCCTGGGAATTGGAGCATCGGCGTGAGGAAGGCGGATTTGCGCGTTCGCAACCGGGTCAAGTTGGCGCGGGTGGAACGCGGCTACACACAGCAGGAACTGGCGGATCTGATCGGGGTGACCCGGCAGACCATCGGGTTGATCGAGGCGGAGCGGTATAACCCGACGATCATCTTATGCCTGCGCCTGACACAGGCGCTGGGCAAGTCGCTGACAGATCTCTTCTGGACGGAGGAACTGGCATGAGCAAAGCCCTTGATGAACGCACGGTTGGCACAACGCAACGCTGGTGGGCGGGCGGGCTATGGCTGATCAACCTCGCGCTGGTGGCTGATCTGCTCGTACGCAGGTTCCTACTGAAACAGGAGCTGGGGCAGTACCTCGACATCGCGCTGATCTGGCTGGGGACGATGCTATTCACCACCCTCGGGATGACGGCCAGCGGCGCGGCGCCGTACGGGGGGAAGTGGTCGACGTCGCTGTGGGGCGTGCTGATCCTCGCGGTGTTGATCCCGGTGATAGGGGCCCTGACAGGCATGATACACACGCCGGCCGCTTTCATCGCCTACATGGTCGTGGCAGGCGCGAGCGCCTTCCTGGTGCTCCTCGTCTCACGCGGCATCTACGGCCTGTGGGAGCGCAGGACACTCGGGCGCAGTGATCAGTTGTAGGAGATCGGCGAGCGCGGGGGAGTGCGGGAAACAGGAAACTACGGGTAGTTGCCTGTTTCCGAGCGGCGACGTGCAATCGGCCCTGAGAAACGTGCCGAGGTATGTTTCGATGTGAGTGAACCTCGCTGACGAAAACCTCCTGGCATCGAAATCCGGCCACTCGTCGGAAGCCCCGTTGTTTCGATGCCAGGATGTTTTCCTCCAGGGGTCTTACCCTGATGCAAGAGAATCTCTCAGAAGGGCGCCAGGCGCTCTCCCGGGGAGTCGCTTGAATCATGGTCTCTCACCATGATTCAAGAAGACTCTGTAGAAGCCTGGGGAGGCGAAACTTTTCGACGCGCTGGCGCATCTAATGAATGGGGCCGGGCTACCCCCGGCGGGCATTCTGCGCAGCGTTCCCCATCTGGAGGATTGTATGAGCAGCCACTGCTTCGCGAGGCTGGTTCCCATCGTGGCCGTCGCCATCGCCTCTCTGGCGCTGCCTGCCACCGCGCCGGTCTGCTGGGCCGGGGAGGGCGGCAAGCAGTCGAGCGAGGCCAAGGCCGAGGCCAAGCCCGACGATAAGGACAAAGAGAAAGAGAAGGAGAAAGAGAAGGCGGCGGAGCCCGAGATCACCCTCAGCGCCCGCGGGGTGACGGTGCACGCGGTCAGCGTCTACGCGCATCGGCTATTCGCGCGGCTGGCGGCGCGCACCGGCCTGCAATTGGTGGTGGACGACGCGATCAAGGATCGCAAGGTCACGGTTCATCTCACGGACAAGACGCCGCGGGAGATCGTGGACTACGTGGTCGCTGCCTACGGCTTCTCCGCGGGCGAGTTCAGCGGCGTGCTCATGATCAGCGAGGGGATCCCGCGGCGGCCCTCCTCCTACCTGCTGAGCAACATCGAGTCCATCCCCACCCAGTACGTGGAGGCGAACAACGCCAAGAGCCTGCTGCCGGTGTTCCTCCAGGACCACGTGAAGGTGAACTTCGAGCAGAACGCGGTGGTGCTGTCGGCCCCCGGGGATGTGCTGAAAAAGTTCCGGGAGGACATTCGCCAGTTCGACATCCCGGCCGCGCAGATCATGCTGGAAATTCTGGTGGTGGAGCTGAGCGACTTCGACGCCGACCTCTATGATCTGGGGGTGCGCTGGCAGAACGCGGGCCGGGGGGCGGAGTTCGGCACTCTCTCCCTGCCCCAGAGCAACCTGCTGGTCCCAGTGCGGACGATGGGGCAGATAATCGTCCAGGGCGTGGCCGACCTTCCCACCGAGTTCCGGGCCCAACTACAGGCGCTGGTGCAGAACCGTCGCGCCCGGGTGCGGGCCTCGCCCCGCATCGCCACGGTGTCGGGGCAGAAGGCGAGCTTCTTCGTGGGCATTCAGCGCTACCTGCGCCAGCCGATCGAGATGCCGCCGGAGACAGGAGCCGGCACGCAGGAAGGAGCCTGGTATGGCCCCTCGGTGCGCAACTACATTGACGCGGGGGTGCGCCTGAATGTCACTCCCTGGACCGGAGACGGCAAGGAGATCATCTGCGATATCCGGCCCTCCGAGGTCTCCACGCTTTCCGCGCCTGATCCCCTCACTGGACTGCCCGAGAAGAGCACCCGCACGGCCGATACCATGGTGCGGGTGCGGGATGGGCAGACCATCATCATCGGCGGGCTGCGCCAGGACGAAGAGCGGGCGGTGAGGACCAAGGTGCCGCTGCTGGGCGACCTGCCCCTGCTGGGGGGGCTGTTCCGCTCCAAGAGCAGTGTCAGGTCACACACCGACCTGGTGGTGTTCATCACCCCGCGGGTGCTCTCCCAGACCGGACACCTGCCTCCGGAGCAAGAGCAGCAACTGCGGGAGAGATTCCTGAAGGAGCAGGAGCAGTAGCTTGCGGCATCCCCTGTGCCTGCTGTTGGGGGCGCTGGCGTGCCTGGCGCTGGCCGCGGGGCCGGCCGCGGCCCAACGCGGCAAGGCCTACTGCACGGTGAAGGAGATCAAGGCGGAGCAGGTGAGCAACGGAGTTCGGGTGATCATCCAGACTGACGGCAACGTGGAGTGGGACTGGGACTTCCAGGAACTCATTGACTCGGGGGCGCTGACCATCGAGTACATGGGCGAGTACGGCATCAGCTTCATGCCCACCGAGAAGTTCACCCACATGCCCTTGCTCCTGCGCAACGCCAAGTCCGGATTGGGCTCCGCCTTCATCCCCATCGGCAAGTACCCGGTGAGCCACGCGGTGATCTCCATCCCGGACTGGGCCGCCCAGTCTGATGGGGTGGGCCTGCGGGTGGACATCTTCAACTACCTGGGGTGGGTGCGGGGCGAGCCGTCGCTGATCCCCGGGTACTACGAGGAAGGTCAGTACCGGTATGGCCTGGGCATGCGGCCGAGCGAGGACAGGCAGGGCGTGGTGCTCCTCTGGACCTCCGACCGCTTCGCTTCCCCGGCGCCTCCCAAGACCCCCGAGGATCTGCCAGCGGAGCTGTCGGTCACGGGGGGCGCCCAGCGGATCACCGTGAAGGCGCTGAACGCGCGCCTCCAGGAGGTGGCCAACGCCATCTCCGCGCGGACCGGGCTGAAGATTGACTCGCCGCCGGACTCGGACCTGCGGGTGACCTGCGGCCTGTGGAATCTGCCGCCGGACACCGCGGTTGAGGTGATCGCGGCCGGGCTGGGGCTGTGCGGCGCGCGGCTGGCGGATGGGTCCTGGCTGCTCGCCGCGGACGTGGCCGCCTCCGGCGGGTACACGGCCGCGCAGAGCCGGCGGCTGCCGCTGAAGTACCTGCGCGCCCGAGAGACCCTCGACCTGCTGCCGAACTACCTGCTGAAGTACCTGCGGGCCGATGACGAGGGCAATGCCCTTACCGTCAGCGGGCCGGAGTGGATGGTGCGGCGGGTGGCGGAGGATGTCGCGAAGCTCGATGCTCCCCCACGCCAGGTGCTGGTGGAGGTGACCATTGTGGAGTACACCTCGGCCTCCGGGCTGGCGCGCGCCCTGAAGGCCGGACGTCTCCTGGACAACAGCTCCCTCATGTTCGACTCGCTGCTGGGCGACCTCGGCTTCGTCTGGCTGCCCGGTGTGGGGCGGGCATGGAGCGCGGTGCTGGACAGTCTGAAGGTCGAGTCGGCGGCAAAGCTGCGTTCCACGGCTTCGCTGCGCGTACTGAACGGCCACCAGGGGCGCATCTTCGCCGGGCAGCAGCGCACCGTGATCATCGAAGAGCTGTGGGAGAAGGCGGCCAACCTGGAGACGGTGAACGTGGGCACCACGCTGATCGTGCAGCCCCGCCTGGGAGAGAGCGAGGACATCTTGCTGCGGGTGAGCCTGGAGGCGAACAGCCTGCGGGCCACCGATCCCACCACCGGCCTACCCGAGATCGCGCAGCGGAGCGCGCAGTGCAGCCTGCGGGTGCGGGACAACGACACTGTTGCCCTGACCGGGCTGCAATTGGCTGAGGAGACGCGGAGGCGCCACAAGATCCCCATTCTGGGCGATCTGCCGCTGGTTGGGTCGCTCTTCCGGGCGCCGGCGCGATCGGAGTCGGCCACGCAGTTGGCGATCTTCATCACGCCTCATATACTGAGCCAGCAGACCGCGGACAGCGCCGCCCTGCGGGGCGCGGAAGGAGAGCATCGCAGTGGCTAAGCAGATTCGGCTTCACTGGCTGATCCTCGTGCTGGTGCTGCTGGTGGTGGCGCAGGCTGGGCACGCCATCGTGTACTGCAACATCACCGAGGTCAAGGCCGAGCAGCTAAGCAATGGCGTGCAGATCACGGTGAAGGCTGACGGCATTCTCTGGGGGTATTCGGAGGGCTACGGCGGCCTGACAAATCGGTTCGTCGCCCACTTCGGCAGCGCCCGGAACGCCACGGGCCAGAACTTCATAGATGTGAGCCAGTACCCGGTGAGCCACGTGGAGCTCTCCACACCTCAGGGCGCGAGCGAGGGGATCGGTGTAGACCTGGTGGTCGTCCTCTACGAGGCCTCCCGCGTCACCTGGAACTCGGGATCGGACCAGCAGAGCTTCATCATCACCGTCAACAGCACCCGGACGCTGGAGGAGCGAAAGAAAGGCAAGGCCGCCGACCAGGAGAAGCAGGAGACCGACCTTCAGGTGATGGTAGCCGCCGACAGGGTCTCGGTGACCGCGGTGAAGACGGACATCCAGAAGCTGTTGGGCGAGATCGCCAAGAAGACCGGGGCGAACGTCGCGGTGGACGACGCGATCCAGGCGGAGGCGAACCTCCACCTGACCGACCTGACCGTCGCGGACCTGCTGCGCGCCATCGCCAGCGCCTACGGTCTCGCGCTCACCGAGGAGGACGGGGTCTACATGTTCAGCCGGGGGGTGCCCCAGGACCTGGCCGCCTACCGGCTCTCGGGCACGAACTCGTTCCGGATGCGCTACACCCGCGCGCAGGCCGCCTCGGGGCTGCTGCCGACCTTTCTCTATAGCTATCTGCATGTGAACGACGCGCAGAACGCGGTGGTGGTCACCGCGCCCCAGCAGATGCTGGAGAAGATAGACCGCGACCTGAAGGCGGTGGACGTGGCGCCCCCGCAGATCCTGATCGAGGCGATCGCCTGCGAGTTCACCGACAACAAGGAAGTCGCGAAAGTGCTGCAGGCTTTCCGGGGGGATGTCACGGGCAAGACGGGCGTGGTGGACCCGGTCACCGGCCTGGAAGGCCTCCCCGTCTACACCGGCGTTCTCAACACCGGCACCGGCGAGATCTCCTATGCGAACATCGGCGAGCTTCCCCACGATTTCGAGGCGCGGCTGCTGGCGCTGGAGACGGCGCACAGAGCGCGGGTGCGTGCGATGCCGCGCATGGCCGTGATGAACGGGCAGTCGGCCGATATCTTCATCGGGGTGCGCCGCTTCATCCGGGTGGAGCAGATCAGCTACGGCCAGGCCACGGAGAAGATCCAGGGGGTGGACGTGGGGGTGAAGCTCCAGGTGACCCCCCTCACCGGCGGGGGCGGCGAGATCACCCTGCGCATCAACCCCGGCGGCTCAGGGCTGGAGGTGAGCAACATCTCGGAGCTGGACCCGCGGACAGGACTGCCAGTGCTGAGCACCCGCCAGGCGGGCACGACGGTGCGGGTGAAGGACGGCGAGACCGTGGTCTTCGGCGGCCTGACTCAGAAGCAGACGGAGGATCGCGTCACGAAGATCCCGGTGTTGGGCGACCTGCCGCTGGTGGGGAAGCTGTTCCGGGGCCGGAGCCGGAACACGGTGAGCTCGGAGCTGGTGGTGTTCATCACCCCCCACATCCTGAGCCCGGAAGGGCGACTGGCGGATGCGGCCGAGGAGGCGCAGATCAGGCAGCGCTTCGAGGTGCCGGACACGGCCCGCTGAGGGGACGGGGTGAGGCAGAGCCGGGAATCTGGGCTGCCTTCGCGATCACCACCGACCGGCAGAGAGCAGCAGCCCGCCGCTGGCGGGCTGCGCTGCCAGTCACGGAATCGGTTGCCCGGCTTGGGATCCCTGACACAATCTGGCTGCGTGCTGTACCAGAGCCAACCTGGCGGCTCCCAGCCACGGCGGGAGGAGTTCTGACACAGCCTCTCAGCGCGCCTGGGATCGCTTCGCCTGAGCCACGAGTTGGCGGACCCGCTGCCCCCCTTTGCGCCCGATGCGCTCGTAGAACTGAGGGCCGTGGCGCTTCTTGGTGGTTTCGCCCCCCTTGCGCCCGATGGACCCGTAGAAGCCGGGGCCGTGGCGGGCCTTCGTCGCGCGGCCGCCCTTGCGGCCGGCCTCGCGGACGGTCATCCCTCCCTTCTCAGCCATCGCCATTCACCTCCCGCTCTCGCTTGACAAGGCTGGAGGTCATATCCTGCGCAGGTCCGGGTCAACCGACCCCTGCCCCCAGGCCAGATGCTGCAGACCTCCCAGTCCCACTTCACCGCGATTATAGCCAGTCACCACCAATCAGGCAATCAAGCGAGCACTTCTCTCGTCCCGAGATTGTTCGCTAGCCCTCCCTGCCCCAGGCCACCCCCTCGGGAGTCACCACAGCCTGGCGCAGAGAGGCCCCAGCAGGCACCCTGGCCCCGGGCCACACTACTACCCCCTGGAGGGAGCTTCCCCCCGGCACCTCCACGGCTTGGCCCACCACCGTGGCCCCGCCAAGCGCCGCCTTGGCACCCACCTGGCAACCCTGGCCCAACATCACCGGCGGGGTGAGCGTGGCCTCCGCATCCACCTGGCAGTCTCGCCCCAGCCACACCCCGGGCCTCACCTCCTCCCCCTCGACTCGCACTGCCACTCGTCCCTCCAGCACATCGGCCTGCGCCTCGAGGTAGCCGGCGATGGTGCCGATGTCCCGCCAGTAGCCCGGGAGGCGGAATCCGTAGAACCGCGACCCAGCCTCCACCATGCGAGGGAAGGCGCCGAAGCCGAAGTCGTACACTTGGTCGGGGGGGATGAAGTCGAACACCTCCGGCTCGAACAGGTAGATCTGGGTGTTGGCGAGACGGCTGGGGGGATTCTCCTTCGGCTTCTCGACGAACCGCTCGATCCTGCCCTCCTCGTCAACCACCACCACCCCAAACTGGGAGGTCTCCTCGACCTCCGCCAGGCCGATGGTGGCGATGGCGCCCACCCGGCGGTGCTGGGCCAGCAGCGCGCTCAGGTCCATGTCGGTCAGATCATCGGCCCCAATCACCAGGAAGGTCTCGTCGCCAAAGAAATCCCGGCACCGCCTCACCCCGCCTGCAATCCCCCACAGCTTCTCTTCGTGGGTGTAGGTGAGCTTGACCCCGCAGCCCCCGCCGTCGCCGAAGTAGTCAATGATCTCCTGCCCGCGGTAGTGGAGGTTGGCGATCACCTCGCTGAACCCGTGTCGGGCGAGGTGCTCGAGGATATAGCACATCACCGGCCGGTTGGCGATGGGCAGCAGTGGCTTCGGCAGTCGGTCGGTCAGCGGGCGCATCCTGTCCCCCAGGCCCGCCGCCAGCACCATCGCCTTCATGGTTACTTCAGCCCTCCTCGCCGAGGCCCGGACCTTCGGCCGGGTCCTCTGCCATCACCCGGGCGATCGCCCTGGCCAACTGCTCCTGCACGATCGGCTTGGTGAGCACCAGGCGAGCGCCTGCTGCCAGGGCGCGGTCCACTCGCTCGTCTCCGTAGGCGGTGACCACGATGATGCGCGTCGGCGCCTCCGCCATGATCGCCCGGGTCACCTCTGCGCCATCTTTCCCCGGAAGGCCGAGGTCCATCAGGACGATGTCGGGGCGCAGGGAACGCGCCAGCTCGAGCGCGGACTCGGCCTCTCTTGCTGTGCCCACCACCTGGCACCCGATCGCCTTGAGCTGCACTCCCAGGGAGAGCAAGATCACGAACTCGTCCTCCACCACCAACACCCGCGGTCCCTTCCCCCCTGCCGTGTCTTCGCCTTGTGCCCTCATCTCGCTCCCCGGGATCGTGAACTCACATCTCCCTGCGCCGGCCCGACTCGGGCCAGCATGCGCACCAGTTGGCTGCTTACATCGGCCTGCTCGATCACCACACCTCCGGACGCGGGCAGGGGCGAATTGGTCAGGTTGAGCACACCCCTCACCCCCGCCTGCACCAGCCCTCGCATCAGCTCCGGCGTCGCGGCCTGCTTGGAGGCGACCACGGCCACCTCCGCCCCAGCGGCCTTCACCTGCTTCTCGACCTCGGCGAGCGCGCGCACGGGAAGGCCTGCCACCTTGTGCCCTATCTCGCCGGGATCGCCATCAAACACCGCCGCCAGCCGGCAGTTCATCTGCCGCAGCGCCTGCTGCGCCTCCCTGTCCTCCCGGAGGCGCTTGGCGCCGAACCACACCGCGGCCCGCAGCTCATCCAGCTTGAGGGCCCGCCGCACCGCTCGCCGGAGCGCGGCCAGCTCGTAGCCCCGGCCCGGGGTCCCGAAGTGGCCCAGGCCGGCCAGGTCGCGGCGCACCAAGCCGGACCTCACCCCCACTGCGCGCGCCAGGTGGTGGGAGGAGATGGTGGGCAGGCCGCGGCGCGCGTACTCGTCCATCACTTGCAGATACCAGCGGACGCGGTCCACGGCACCCTTGGGGAGCGCCGACCTCCGGGGGGAGGTGACGGCCACCCCCTGGGTCACTCGCAGCGCCTGGCGGAACTGCTGGTAGCGCGCCTCTTCTCCGAACCGGCCGCGGAGGGGACAGCGCGCCACCCTCCAGATCCCGACCCGGCAGGGCGATTCGCCGCACTCGTAGCATCCGGCCACCCCGCTCTCCCGCACACACGCATAGACCGCACAGGCCGCGCCTCCTTCCCGCGCCACTCGCACATTGCCGCGGGCACAACCGGGGCAGCGACCATCAGCATAGAGAGAGCACGCGCCGCAATCATAGACGCCGCAGCGGGAACGGCCCGCGCGTCTGCGATGTGTTCCCATGGACTGCCACTACCCACCCCAGGATCTGTAGAGCCTCTTGCACGATGGTGATGGCGCAGCCGGTCACAAGGGCCTCTTCGGGGCCCCTGAGCGCCATCTCTTGCATTACCGCATTGCGGTAATGCAAGAGATGCTGTGGTTCGACACTGCGCCTGGTAATCCTGGCGGCATCCGGGGGCGCCTAAGAGTAATAGCCGAGACCCGTTAGCAGTGCCCTTTCGCGGAGAACCGGCGCTGACCCAGATGGCGCTTGCCTGCTGGGCAAGTAAGGAAATGGTCAGTCGAGAGGAGGGAGTGCGGCTGCCCACTCATTTGTGATCGCCCCGGGGACAAGGCTCCCACGAGGCGCGGCTGGTGAGGGACCACGGTCCTCCGGCCGACTTACACTTAGATTGCCGGCCACGAGAAAACTGGCCTCGCATGTTTGTGGAGTTGCCCTCTTGACATGGAGCAGGAAAGTGCTTAGACTGCGGGCGTGCACATAAGCCTAAGTGGGGGCCGCCTTGCGTGAGGATGTCCTGAGCGAGCTCCACCCGATGGCGGATCTGCTGGCAAGCTGCCCTGGCATGACCAAGGAACACGTCTACTACCTTGAGCAGCGCGGCTATCTGCGACCTATCAAGCAACGCCACGGCAAGATCGAACGCAATCTCTACACCACCGAGCAACTCCAGCTTGTCGCAGCCATCTGGCGGCACCGCCAGGCCGGCCTCCCCCCGCGGGAGGCCCACCAGCGCGCCCTCCGCGATCAGTCTCGGGGCCAGCTCAGCATCTGGCCTCGGTAGGCTGTCGAGGGCGCGATGATCCACACGCAGGCGCAACAGGCCGGACCGGGGCACAACCGGCGCTCGCTCGGGCCGGTGTCCGTGGAGGCGGCCGGTCCGGCCAGCCCCCCAGCGTCCGCCAAAGGCGCACGCGAGCGCGCAGCGCGCTCTGCGCAAGCGCCCCCTCCGGCGGCGCCCCGGCTGCTGATCGAGGAGGTGAAGGTCCGCGTCGGCGCTGACTCCCGGGCCGCGGAGGTAACCCTCTCGGCAGGGGCTCGTCACTTCACGGGATCGGCCTCCGGACGGAGCGGCGCGACGCCAGTTTGGCAGCTTGCGGCGGCGGCGACTGTAGCCGCGATACAACAGTGTTTGCAGCAGTGCACCGCGGCCGTGCCAGCTCCCCAGATCCAACTAGTGCACGTCGCAACAGTGACACCAGCAGCCGGACGCGAGGCCATCCAAGCCACACTCGAACTAGCGCACGACAGTCAGCAAACCCGTCTGTTAGGGTCCGCTTTGGTGCGAAACGACAGGTGCAGCACCGCAGTCGCCGCCGCCCTCGATGCTGCCAACCGGCGCCTCGCCCTGCTCGCGCTCACCGCCCCAGTTCCCATGCCGAAGGAACTCCTCCAGGTGCCGGAGACCACGCCTCCGGAGGCCGAAAGAGAAGCAAGCCTCGTCTCTGAGGCGAGAGATGACCCGCCCTCCGCTGAGCCACCCCCTGCCGAAGCCAGTGAGCCCCTCACTCCTCAGCTCACCGAGATGGCCCCCGAGGAGCCGTCTCCTCCCGCGAGCATAGAGCAGGAAGAGCCGGCCCTCGCCGCCGTGCGCTCAGAGACCGAGTCCCGGAACCCGGCAATGCCAGTACACGTGCAGGCCGCCAGTGGGAGTGAGGCCTCGGCTTCTGCCCTCGCGCTGGGCGTGGAGATCAGCCCGACCTCGGTGCGCGCGGCCGCGGTGGATGCCGAGGGTCACATCCTGGCGGAAGCGCGCCGGCCCAGCCGCGCCTCGGCAGAGGTGGAGGTCACCCTCGGCATGGCCCTGGAGGCCGCTCGCACGGCTCTCGCCAGCCTCGACTCCTCGGGCCACGGGCCAGCGGCCGTTGGGGTGGCCGCGCCGGGCCGGCTGCGCCTGGCGGAGGGGGTCTGCATCTCTTGTGGCGACTTCCCGGCCTGGCGAGAGGTCCAGTTGGCCGGCCCCTTCGAGGAGGAGTTCCACCTGCCAGTCTCACTCATCGGCACCACCCAGGCGGCCGCGCTCGCGGAGACGCGGTTCGCCGCTGCCAGGGACCTCTCTGGCCTGGTGTTCGTGCGGGTGGGGATCGAGATTGATGTCGCGGTGATCCTCGATGGCCGGCCGCTCTCGTTCGGCGAGGCCGCCCCCGGGCACGCGGGACACATGGTCATCCACCCCGGGGGTCCGCGCTGCGAGTGCGGGGAATCCGGCTGCTGGCAAGCCCTGGCGGGCCGGGAGGCCCTGGTCTCGCGAGTGGTCAAGGATATCGGCGGCGGCGCCTCCTCGGCCATCGCTGCGGCGGTGGGCAATCGGCTCGGGGCCATCACCCCGGCCCTGATCTGCCGAATGGCCAGCGCGGGTGATGCGGTGGCCCGCAACGCCCTCGAAGAGACCGGCCGCTACCTCGCCGTCGGCCTAGGGAATCTGATCGCGCTCTTCGACCCCGAGGCGATCATCGTGGATGCAGCCCCGCCTCTGGTCGGGGCTGCGCTCGGCCATGCCGCCGAGTCCGCCCTCAAGACCAGTCGCAGGGCCCACCTGCTCTCCCGCTGCGTCCTGCTCTCACCCGCCCTCGGCGACTCGGCCCCGGTGCTCGGGGCCGCCGCCTGGGCCGGGCAGCATCCGCACTGAGACCGCGTCGCCTCCTGCGATAGGAGCGGGCGCAAGGCCTCGGCCTTGCGCCCGCGGTGTCTCCAGTGCCCTCATCGGCCAGACCTACTCCTGCGTCACCAGAATACGCCCATCCCCCGGGGGGATCGTGAAGCGCTTGCCGGTCTCGCCGGTGAAGGAGTCCTTGGCGGGCTCGCCCACCTCCGCCTGGTATGGTTCCTGGGCATCCGGCAGGTTCATCACCACCAGCGCCTTCTCGTACTTCCGCTGCCACACGTGCGCGCTGACCTTCTCTCCCGCGGCCAGGGGCAGGCCGATCTTCACCTCGTATTCCGGGTACCAATCGTGCCGGTGGCTGGTGCTGTCACTGAACAGGTAGTAGAAGTCGCCAACGATCAGCGCGTAGCACATGGTCCAGCGTCTCGCCGCGGGATCTCGCGGGATGGGCTCTCCCTTCCGCGTGTCGGTGGGCCATCCCGCGTGGTCGCGCGTGGTCTCGAAGCGCTCGATCAGGCTGATGCGCGGCTGGCGCAGCAGTGACTCGGTGCGCTGCATCATGCCGATGCGATCATCCCAGGTCTCCCGGGGCCGCCAGCGGCTTCTCTGGGGATGGCTCCAGCCGGACTCGTACATGATCCCGTTCATGTAGGGCGCGAGCCAGTCGTAGGAGCCGATGTCATAGCCCACATTGGCCTGGATCAGGAAGTCGTCGCCGACCGCCTCCCGCACTCCCTTCATCACCGCGAGCCAGGGCTCTTTCTCCTCGCGCAGGTTGTCGTAGAAGACGCCGTCCACCACCCCAGCACGGTAGAGCGCGACGGTCTTGGCGATCACTGTCTGCTGGTAGTCCGGCCGATACCAGTCCATGCGATAGGTGCCGGGCCAGAACTGCTCCCGCTTGCCCTCCTTGCGGAGCCACCAGGGGTGATCCTCGGGCAGGGCATGCTCGTCCAGCTCGTAGAAGCTCAGGTCGCCCAAGATCAGCGCATCCGGGTTCAGCTTCCGCAGCTCGGCGGTGCGCTGCTTCGCCGCCTCGAGGGACTCAGGCTTGAAGCCAGTGGCCATCACCTCCGGCTGGCGGTCCCACTCCAGGCCCAGCGCCTCCACGCTGGTCATGATCATGTCGTGCCTGGCCATGCTGGCGAGGGACCGGTCCCCTCGCACCGGCGACCAGCACATGCCGATGCGCGGGTAAGGCGCCTGCGTGAACATCCACTGCCTCCCTTTCTCGCCGGTGCCGGGCCGCTTCGCCGTGTTCCCACAACCCGCCCCGGCCGCGACCGCGATCATCGCCCACACGATGAGGACTCTCAACGGCCATCCCCTCGCATCAAACGCCATCATGTGATCAGCTTCCTCATGTACCGCTGGGCCAGCGCGACCTGGCGCTTCACCGCCTCCACTCCCTCCAGCTCGTGGTTCTCGCCCAGGCAGGGATGGCAGAACTCGAAGGTCAGGTAGCCCTGGTATCCGATCCCCTTCAGCGCCTTCACGAAGTCGGGGTAGTTGAACAGGGCCCGCCGGGCGAAGCGAATGGGCCGCTGCACCGCCTCGCCACTCACCTCGTCGAACTCGCCCCCGTAGTGAGAATGGACCTGGAGCGCGCCGGTCGCCTTCACCGCCTCAGTGACATAGGCCTCGTCCTGCCTGGCGAGAAGCGGGCAATCCAGGCAGGCCTTCAGCCCGGGTGAGCCGACCTCCCGGATCATGTCCAGCATGTCCAGGTAATCGCGCAGCAGGGGCTCGTGGTTCTGGAGCGCGAGTGTCACCCCCATCTCCCCGGCGAACTCGGCCAGCTCCTTCAAGCATTCCTTACACCAGTTCCACTGCTCCAGGAGGGTGACGTCAATCCCCGCGTCCGGGTGGCGGCGAGTGATGTCATAGACCGCGTGCCCCTCTCGCAGCGTGATCCCCCGCCAGGCCGCGAAGACGCGCAGCACCGGCGCGCCCAGATCGCGCGCCAGCTTCACCTGCTCCCTGGCGACCAGCAGTTCGTTCTCGCGCTGCTCCACGATGGGGCTGGCGAAGTTGCTGTAGCCGGCCACCGCAGGGATCTCCAGGCCCAGCTTGGCCGCCTGTTCCTTGATGCGCGCTCGCCCCCGGGCGTCGAGGTCCATGGGGTTGGCGTGGGGGCGCTTGGCGCCGATCTCCACCCCCTGGTACCCCATCTCCCGGGCGAGCCTGAAGATCTCCTCCAGTGGCAGGCCGGGCCCGTCGTACCAGGCCCCTGAGAAGCTCACGGTGTAGACTCCGACTTTCATCGCTCTCCTCCCCAGGCCAGAGTGTCCGGGGGACTCCTTCCCTCCCTGGAGTCCGCTTCCTGCCCCCTTGTCTGTCTGGCCGTTCGGCAGGAGCTTGCCTGGGCAGCAGGTTCTCTCCCGCTCGGGCTGGTATCTCACTGGTGCTGTTGCCACAAGGGGTGCCCAGCATGAGAGACCAGATCCAGGAAGCGCTGCGCGGGGCCGTTGCCGACTACGCTGAGATCAGAATGGAGCGGGCGGAGACGACTGAGATTTCCTATCGCGGCCGCGAGATTGACTACATCTCCTCCTCCAGTTCTCTCGGGGGAATGGCGCGGGCGACGGTGAGGGGCGGCTGGGGGGTCGTCACCTTCAACGATCTGACGGATCTCCGCAGCCGGGTGAGCGATGCGGTGGCCTGCGCGGGGCTGGTGGGGCGAGAGCAGAGCGAACTGGCGGAGGTGGCGCGGGTGGAGCAGGTGGCAGCGCCGCCGGGCATGGACCGGGACTTCCGCGGGGTGGCGCTGGCCGAGAAGCAGAGGACAGTGCAGGGCTACAACGAGCTGATGCTCGGCTTCCACCCCAAGATCCAGACCACGTACACCATCTACCGGGACGTGTACCGGCAGGTCTACTTCGCGAACAGCGAAGGCAGCTACTTCGAGGAGACGCGCCCCGACATCGGGGTGGGCCTGAGCGCCATCGCTCGGGAGGGCGACCTGGTCCAGCGCGCCCACGAGAGTGCGGGGAGGGCCGCGGGCTTCGAGGTGGCCCTGGGTCTGGAGGCCAAGGCCGGGGCGGCCGCGAAGCGGGCGGTCGAGCTGCTCAGCGCGCCGCCCGTGCAGGGCGGGACCTACACGGTGGTCCTCAACCAGAAGCTGGGCGGCGTCTTCGCGCACGAGGCCTTCGGCCACCTCAGCGAGTCCGATCTCCTCTACGAGAACGAGAAGCTGCGCGAGCTGATGGTCCTGGGCAAGCGCTTCGGCTCCGAGGCCCTCAACATCGTGGATGATGGCTCCCTGCCAGGAGGGCGGGGGACCCATCCCCTGGATGACGAGGGAGTCCCGACTCGCAAGAACTACCTCATCAAGGAGGGGGTGCTGGTCGGCCGCCTGCACAGCCGGGAGACGGCCGCCAAGATGAGGGAGGGCGTGACCGGCAACGCCCGGGCAGTGGGCTGGCGCTTCCCACCCATCGTCCGCATGACCAACACCTACATCGAGCCGGGCGGGGCGAGCTTCGACGACCTGATCCGGGACATCGAGCTGGGCCTCTACGCCCGCGACATGATCGGGGGCCAGACCATGGTGGAGATGTTCACCTTCAGCGCGGCCTGCGGCTACATGATCCGCCACGGCCAGATCGCCGAGCTGGTTCGCGATGTGGTGCTCACCGGCAACATCTTCGAGACTCTGAAGAACATTGACCTGCTCGCCAACGACCTCGCCTGGGCGGACGGCGTGGGAGGCTGTGGCAAGGGAGCCCAGAACCCCCTGCCCGTGGGGCTGGGCAGCCCACACCTGCGCATCCAGAACGTCGTGGTGGGAGGGCGACAGTGAGGATCGAGCAAGCCCTGGAGTCGGCGATGCGGAAGGCGCGCGCCGCGGAGGTCGCCTTCCATCAGCAGCGCATGTCAAGCGCGGAATACGAGGACGACAAGCTCAAGCGCGTGAGCGCCTCGCAGTCCTCTGATGTCAGCATCCGTGTGATCGTGGATGGCAAGGTGGGCTGGAGCAGCACCACCGATCCGAACGCGCTCGAACCCGCGGTCGCTCGCGCCCTCGAGCTGGCCCAGTTCGGGAACGAGGCGAGCTTCGACTTCCCGGGGCCCTCGGCCGGTGCCCAGGTGAAGACCTATGATGCAGAGGTCGAGCGGACTCCCCGAGAAGAGCTGGTGGCCGTCGGCGGGGAGATGCTGGAGCGGATCAAGGCCTACAACCCGGAGATCAAGGTCGGATGCGAGACCTCCTGGGTCGTCTCCGAGCGCCGCCTGGTCAACTCCAGCGGCCTGGACATCACCAGCAAGGACAGCCTCTACAGCGGCGGAGTCGGCGGAGTGCTGGTGCGGGGAACAGACATCCTCTTCGCGGGAAGGTGGCACTCCTGGCGGGCGAAGGAGCTGGATGCCAAGAAGCTGGGCAATGACGCCATCAGCGACTTCCGCCACGCCGAGCGCATCGCCCCGGTGAGCAGCAAGAACATGCCGGTGATCTTCACTCCCCGCGGCGTGCGCGTGCTGCTGGCCTCACTGCTCATGGGCGTTGATGGTAAGAGCGTGTTCAAGGGCGATTCACCTCTCGCCAAGCGCCTCGGAGAGCGCATCGCTTCGCCGGAGTTCTCCCTCACTGATGACGCCACCATCGCCTATGCCCCGGAGAGCGGCCGCCACGACGGCGAGGGCGTCCCCCGGCGGAGGAACGAGATTGTGCGCGAGGGTGTGCTCACCTGCTTCCTCTACGACCTCGAGACCGCCGCCAAGGCGGGCGCGGTGAGCACCGGCAATGGCTATGGCTGCGCGCCCAGCAATGTCGTCGTCGCCCCTGGCAAGACCAGTTTCGCCGAGATGGCGAAAGGAACCGCGGAGGGCATCGTCGTCGAGTCGGTGATGGGCCTGGGCCAGAGCAACATCATGAACGGCGACTTCTCGGTCAACATCGCGCTCGGCTACAAGGTGGAGAAGGGGGAGATCGTGGGCCGGGTCAAGGACGCGATGCTCGCCGGCAATGTCTACGACGCCCTCACCCGCATCGAGGCCATCGGCTCGGAGCCAGAGTGGTTCGGCTCCACCTGCTCGCCCGCGGTCCTCGTCGGAGAGGTCAGCGTGGTGGCAGGCCGGTAGGGCAGGTCCGCGACCTGCCCTGGCGGGCCCTTCGGCTTCGCTTAGGGTAGACTCCGGCACGCCCGCCCTAGACGTTGCCCGGTCCGCGAACACTTTCTCCCGGTCATCCGTTTTCTGTGGTGAGGGCGAGATGAGTGATTTCGAGAGCTTCTATCGGGATCATGTGCAGCTCGTGTACGCGCTGGCTCTCTCACGGTCCGGGGACGCCTGGCAGGCCGAGGACCTCACCCAGGAGACCTTCCTGCGCGCCTGGCAGCACTTCGGCGCGCTCGTCGAGGCCGACCCGACGGCCCGGCGCGCCTGGCTGGCGCGCACCCTGCGCAATCTGGTCATTGACACCTGGAGACACCGCAGCCTGGTCTCGCTGGAGCCGCTGGGGGATGCAGAGCCCGCTCCCGCCCCGGACGAGCGGGCCGAGCTGCGCATTGACCTCACCCACGCCCTCGCCGGCCTGGATGATACCAGCCGGGAGATCGTGATGCTGCGCTATCTGGAGGACCTCAACAGCCGCGAGATCGGGGAGATCATGGGCCTCCCCGAAGGCACGGTGAGACGCCGACTGGCGGAGTCTCGGCGGGTCCTCGCCGACCGCCTCCCCCAGTGGGCGCCGGAAGGAGCGGCACGATGACGCGGGATCTGGACGAGCTGCTGAGCCACACCTTCCACCAGGGCTTCGGCCTGAGCAAGCGGGAGGAGGACGGCTTCTGGGAGCGGTTCGCCGCTCGGATGGAGCGAGAGGCCCAGGCCTGGGCGTTCTTCGTGGTGGCGATGGTGCGCACCACCTCCAGGGTGCGTCCCGCGGTGCTCAGTTCCACCTGGGCGAGCCAGAGGTCCCATCCCGCTGTATAGGGAGCAGACACATGCACGAGCACATCGAGTCGGAGGAAGAGGAGCAAGGGGGAGAGGAGGAAGAGCGGGTTCCGAGCGCGCAGAGCGCGGGGCTGGTGCGGGGCATACCGGGGCGGCGGATCAAGACCGCGGGCGTGCTCGACCTGCGAGGAGTGCCGGCTGAAGAGGTGGCCAAGATCGAGCACATCGAGGTGGCCGGCGTGATCCTCGCCGACCCGGCCAACCGGGCCGCCCTGGGGGAAGTCCCCATGCAGCTCGCGGGGTCGGTGGTGGTGGCCCCGCCTGACTTGCGGGTGATCGTCCAGCCCGATCTGGAGGTCACGAAGGCGATGCTCGAGGGCATGTCGGCGGGCCAGAAGGTGATGATGGTGGGGAACGTGTTCTTCAAGCCGGAGGTCCCGCCCTCGCTGGCCGCCGAGAAGTTCGAGGACTTGCGGATCGTGGGCATCCTGCTGGCGTGCGAGGGCCTGCTTGGCGCCATGTTCGGGAAGCTGGAGATCACCGGCGTCACCATCACCCTCTCGGACACCGCTGCCGCGGTAGTCCGCGCCACCGGAAAGACTGAGATCACCGCCGATTACCTGTCCCGGTTCGAGGACGGCACCATCTACGTCAACATCGGCCAGACCGCCCTCGCCAGTGACCTGCCCGAGGACCTGGTCGCCCAGAAGATCGCCCAGTACCACAACGTGGGCCAGACCACAGGGCCGGAACGGCTGCTGAACCTGCTGAGGAGCCGCTGCCCGACCAACCTCGGCGAGTTCCAGGTGGCGCGGGGGGAGCCTGCCGGGGTGGCCGGCCGGTCGGTGGGCAACTTCGGCAGGCGCACCATCAGCCGGGCCTTCCTCGAGCGCCTGGAGGACAACTGCTCCTACGAGAACTACGGCGAGACGATCATCGCCGACGATGTCCCCGAGGAGCTGCTGCTCCGGAAGATCGCGCGCTACACCAACTACGGCCGCACCGTCGGGCCGGCGGCGCTGATCGCTGCCATGGAGGATCGCTGCATCAACAACTACGGCGTGTTCGAGGAGGCCGGAGAGGGCGGCCGCGAGAGAGGTAAGTCCCACTTCGAGAACCATGGAGAGATGACGCTCACGCGTGAGGATCTGCTCCGCATGAAGGACCGCTCGTCGTTTGAGAACCACGGCGACCTCACGCTTGCCCAAGATCTCCCCGAGGACCTGCTGGACCAGAAGATCGGCTACTACGAGAACCACGGGACCATCTACGGGCCGGCGCGCTTGCTCGCCGTGCTCAAGACGCGAGGCGAGAACTACGGCGACTTCGTGGTCAGGGGCGAGGGCCAGCAGAGTCAGGAAGGCCGCGGCTGAGTGAGTATGAGGGCTGGGCGCGGTGATGCGCTCAGCCCTCCCGGCGGCCTGTTGCAGGTCAAGGCTGGCGAGTCGGCGAGGGAAGTCTCAAACACGTGAAACCCGGATTCCGCTTCTCCCGTACTAACTAGTGGCGTGAGGGGATTCCCCACGAAGAAGCAAGGAGAGGGCCATGCTGTTCCCGAAAGCTAGCTTGCGCTTGTTCGTACTGGTAGTTACCGCCATCCTGCTCTTGCCGGGCTCTGTCTCGAGCTGGGGAGCGGATGGGCCGCAGCCCGCCCAAGGCGCGCCTCCCGCCCCGCCCCCCAATGGCCGGTCGGCCGCGCCCGTCATCCACGCCGTCTACGTCAAGTCGGCGCCGGTGGTGGACGGCAAGCTTGAGGAGGAGTGCTGGTCCCAGGCCTCCCGCCTGGAGGGGTTCTACTGCCCCAATGTGGACACGCCGCCGCCGGACGAGACCGTTGGCCTGGTGTGCGTGGACGAAGGCAGCGTGTACGTCGGGATCATCTGCCATGACGAGACTCCCCAGGACATCGTTGCCAAGGAGACCCGCCGCAACGGAGACTTCGGCTCAGACGATTTCGTGGTGCTGGTGATAGACCCGTGGCACAAGCACACGGACTTCTACCAGTTCGTGGTCACCGCTGGCGGCGTGCAGGCCGAGATGATCCCCGGCGGCTCCGCCACCAAGATCGAGTGGCGAGGCGACTGGCGCGGCGCCGCCGCTCGCACCCCCAGCGGCTGGCAGGCGGAGATAGCGATCCCCTACTCGATCCTGCGCTATACTACGGGCCAGACCACCTTCGGCCTTGCCGTCGCGCGGCAGTTCGCCCAGGAGCGCATCCTGGCGGTGCACCCCCAGGTGGGCCGCTCCGTGGACCCGACCCTGTTCATAGACCTAGTGGGGCTGCGGCTTCCCGCGAATGGCTCCCGGCCGATCCTCATGTCCTACCTCACCCTGGACTCCTGCGACGGGCTGGGCGCGGCCTACAAGACCGGGCTGGATATGCAGTATCACCTGAGCAATGGGCTGACCGCGCTGGCCGCGGCTAACCCCGACTTCAAGCAGATCGAGGACGCGGTGGAGCCGATCTCGTTCTCCTACACGGAGCGCTATCTTCCGGATCCCCGGCCCTTCTTCATCACCGGCCAGGAGGGCTTTCTGCCGCGGGAGCACTTGCTCTACACCCGCCGAATCGAGAAGTTCGACGCCGGCGTCAAGCTCTTCGGCACCGTCGGCGATGAGACCATTGGGCTGCTCGATGCCCTCACCTATGGCGAGCAGAACACCCTGGCCGCCTCCTGGCGCCACCGCTTCGACGACGACACCGCGGCCAGGCTGCTCTTCGTCTCCGACCGCAGATGGGGGGAGCTGAGCGGGGGCGGCCTGGCCTACGGGCTGGACATGAGCCGCACCTGGCGCAATCCCAGGGGGCAAGACCAGGTGTGGGCGGTCGCCTATCTGTCCCGGCCGCAGGAGAGCGGCTCCGGCGCGGTCTACACCCTGGGCGGCACCCACGACCAGGGCAGCGGAACCATCAACTACAACTGGCAGACGCGCCTCGCCAGCGATGGCTTCAGCCCCTCGCTGGGTTACTATCCGGAGGTGAACAACCTGGGCGGCAGCTTCAATTTCTGGCGCTGGGACCGGCTGGAGAAGGGCGGCCTCGAGGCCCGCTCCTGGAATGTGGATACCTGCTACTACCGCTTCCTCGAGGGTGAGGGGATATTCGAGGCTCGCCTCTCGCCCGGCTATGTCTGGATCTGGCGCAACGGACGGGTGCTGCGCCTCAGCTTCACCCGGGGCCAGCAGTTCAACTACAACAGCTCTGACAGCAACGTCTTCGTCGCCTGGAATGAGAAGGACATGTACCGGCGCGGCAACCTCTTCCTGCTGAAGGGTAAGCGGGCCGGAGGCGAGTACTCCTATGTGTCGCTGAGCCAGGGGTTCCGGGCCTTCGGCAAGGTGTCGCTGCGCCTGGCGGGTGAGTATGGGAGCCTGGTTGACTCGCCCGAGTACTCCGGCCGCGGCTACCAGGCGATCCTCACCACCTCCTATGACATCACCCCCGAGCGCACCATCGCCGCCCGCGTGATCGCGCGCGACGCCGGGGTGAGCGCCTACGCCGCCTACCGCCAAGTGGTGCGCCGCGGCATGGACGCCTATGTCATTCTGGGGGATCCCGATCCCGCGCGCACCGGATTCTCGCCTCGCCTGGCGGTGAAGCTGATTCGGACTCTCTAGGCGGTTTCCTCCTCGAGCCGTCCTGTCGCGGTGCCTGCGCGAGGAGATGGGGCCCGGCCGGCGAGCCAGCCAGCTCACCGGACGGGCCCGCATCTCGGGAAAGAGAGAAAGGGACAGTCACCTGTTTCCCTGGTTCACAGGAGACGCCGACTATGCCCAGACCCCAGTTGTCGTCTGTCCTCGGCCTCGCCATCGTACTCCTGACCGCGGTGCTGGGGGGCGCGGCCGATCTGCCCGACAGCCTGCGGTCCATGCTGGAGAAGAGCGCCTCGCTCGGCCTCGGCCGATTCCCAATCGGCTTCTGGAACTACGCGGACCTCGGCACAGACGCGGTCCATCTCGATGAGGCGGCGGTTGCGGAGTGGGCCGACGCCGGGTTCACCGTCACCATGGGCCCCTCATTCGACCCGTCACACCCCGAGCAGGTGCAGCATATGGGCAATCTCCTCGCCTGGGCCGAGAGGCGGGGGATGAAGCTGATCCTCTCCGACCCACGCACCCGGGGGCCGAGAAGCAGTGCTGGCGGCAGCGAGGTGGCACTGCCCCGGGAACAGGCCGCGAGGATCGCCGCGGCGGTCGCCGCCTTCGCCCGGCACCCGGCGGCCTTCGGGTTCCACATCGGAGACGAGCCGGATCTTCCTCGCATGAACGCCCACCTGGACTGCGCTCGCCTCACGAAGGAGGCCGCGCCGCGCCTGCATCCCTTCCTCAACTTCTTGCCCTACTACTCTCCGGGCCTGGAAGCCGCGGCCAGCTACCCCACCTGGGACGACTACTTGGCGTTCTTCTCCGCGGCCGCGCAGCGGGGCAAGCTCGACCTCTTCTGCTATGACTGCTATACCCAGATGCTGGCTGACCCGCTGGGGGTGGACATCTACTTCGGCAACCTCCGCCTCTACCGGGAGATGGCCTGGCGCGCGGGCATCCCCTTCTGGACCACGCTCCTGGCGGTGGGCCACTTCGACTATCGCTGCCCCAGCTACGATGACCTGCGCTGGCAGTTCAACACCGCCATTGCCTCCGGCGCGCAGGGCATCCTGTGGTTCCACTACTACCTGCGCGGGGGGGAATCCAACTACCGACTCGCACCCGTGGACGAGAACTGGGAGCGAACCGCCACCTACTACCACCTCCGCCACTTCCAGAAGCTCTTCCATCGCCGCTATGGCGACCTGTTCCTTCGCCTGGCGCCGACGCGGGTTAGCTTCTGGCCGCACCCCCGCGGTGGGGGCGAGATGTTCACCCCTGACGAGTTGGTCGCCGAGATCATCGTTGACAGCGGCGCCTTCGTGGACCCACGGGGCGCGCTGCACGAACCTCGTGACCCGAAACACCCGCTATTGCTCGGCGAGTTCACCGACGCCACGGGCGGGCGTTACGTGATGCTGGTAAACAACAGCGCCGAGAAGAGCGTGAGGGTGGCGCTCACCTTCCCTGGCCCCGATGTGAAGATCTACTCCTGGGACAACGGCCGGGAGCGCGAGGGCGCCGCCTACTCCGCGGACGTGAACTCCAGCCGGATGCTGGAGCGGAGTGAGCACGGCGTGCGCATCTGGCACTGGCTCGCGCCAGGCCAGGAGGCAGTCTACCGAGTGGACTCGGAGGCCATCCGCAAGGCTCCGATCACGACCCAGGCGAAGGCGGCCACAGGCCGCGGTTAGAAAACAGGGACAGTCACCTATGCTCGCTGGGGAGAGCGGCGAGGGGCGCAGGAAGACCGCCAGGGCCCAGCACGCTCACCGGAGGCGGGCGGGCCCCACTGGGTGAGCCGCAGCCTCGCCTCCTATGGAGTTTCGCATCTTGCAGTGACGGCGGCAGGGGGCTCGGGGAGGTTCCTGACGTGTTCTGTCTGAGTCTCGCCCTCACTGCATGGGGCGAGACTCAGTAGACCAGGAGGGTCAGCGAGCGCACAGAACAGGATGAGCCGGGCTGTGACCGGGCCCTGGGAGCGGGCCGAGTTCCCGGAGAGGAGGGGAGGCCATGGTACGGATCGCACTGATCGGCGGGGCGTCCGCCTATCACTGCCGGGTGTTCGCCAGCCTGATGAACGAGTACGACCGCGCGGGCTACTCCGAGGCGAAGTTTCCGCACTATGGCCGCGAGCCACTGGGCGGCATCACGGTTCAGGCGATCTGGGACCCCGACCCGGACGAAGCGCGCCGGGTGGCGAAACTGGCGAACATCCCAGAAGTGCTGCCCGAGGCCAGCGACGCCATCGGCCGGGTGGACGGCGTGATGCTCTGCGACGACATAACCATGCAGCACCAGAAGCGGGCGAGGCCGTTTCTGGAAGCAGGCGTTCCCACGTTCATTGACAAGCCCCTCAGCCCCGATCCCGCGGAGGCGGCCGAGATCATCGGGCTGGCTTGGGAATCCGGTGGGCCGCTGATGTCGTGCTCGGCGCTGCGCTACGCGAAGGAACTGCGAGACGCGAGAGAACGCATTGCCGCGCTCGGCAAGATCCGGTGCGCCACGGGGACCGCCCCCAACGAACTGGTGTTCTACGGCATTCATGCACTGGAGCTGGTGCACACCGTGCTGGGGCCAGGCGTGGAATGGGTGCAGAACATCGGGGAGGGCGACACCGCCCTGGTGCGCTGCGCCTACCCCGAGGGGACCTCCATCATGCTGCAGGTTCTCGGCACGGGAGGATGGCCGGGGATGCACGGCTGCTTCTTCGGCCAGAAGGGTGGGGTTCACGTCGAAGTCGAGGACGGGGCCGCCTACTACGGCAACATGATCACAGTGTTTGCGCGGATGGTGGAAACCCGCAAGATGCCGATTCCCCTGGAGACCACGCTGGAGATCATCCGCATCCTCGCCGCGGGCAGACGGTCGCAGGAGCAGGGCGGCGCGCGGATCGCGGTGAACAGCTACTGAGTCTCGCCTGATGCAGTCAGGGCGAGACTCAGACAGAACACGTCAGGAAGGTCCACGAACCCCCTGCCGCCGTGACTGCAATATGCGAAGCTCCATAGCGCCAGATGCGAACAGAAAGGGAGGGAGCGAGACAGCATGAGCAGCAGGCAGGCCCGCATCGGCTTTGTCGGAGCTGGCTCTCACGCGACGAGCCAGTTGTACCCGAGCCTGACCCAGGCGCCCAGCGCCAGGCTAGTGGCGGTGTGCGATCTGGAGGCGGCGCGGGCGGAGCGCAATGCCAAGCGGTTCGGCGCCGATCGCTGGTACACCGATGCCGCCACCATGCTCGACAAGGAAGAGCTTGACGGCGTGTGCATCTGCGGACCGCCGGACATGCATCTCGAAGTGGGCATGGAGGTGCTGGGCCACAAGCTTCCCGTCTTCGTCGAGAAGCCGTCGGCGAGGACCTCCAAGCAGGCGCAGAAGCTGGCCGACGCAGCCAGGCGGGCTGGGGTGTGGGGTATGGTGGCCTTCATGAAGCGCCACGCTCCCGGCTATCTGCTGGCCAAAGATGTCGTGGCCGCGGCGGCGTTCGGCGGCCTGCGGCAGCTCCATCTTCAGTTCACGCAGGGGCCATATCCTGATCTGTGGGGCTTCGAAGCGGCACAGGCTTTCCTGGTCGGGCAGGTGGTTCACATGTTTGATCTCACCAGGTTCATGGGGGGAGACGTCGCCCAGGTACATGCCCGGCTGCACATGGTGACCAAGCACCAGTTCGGCTACGCCGTCAGCATCCAATTCGTCTCAGGGGCGGTCGGGACACTGATGCTGAACACACTCGACCACGGATTGCCGTGGCGGGACATCACGGAACGCCTGCACGTCAGCGGGGTCAGCGAGAGCCTGGTGGTTGAGAGCATGCACTTCGTGACCCACTACTCGGCCACGGACTGGCGGCCGGAGAATCGGCAGCAGTTCGGCATCCCCCTGCGGGCCTGGCATCCCAACTTCATCTCGATCATCAGCGGCAAAGGCCTTGCCGGCTACGAAGGAGAGCTGGAGCACTTCGCCCAGAGTCTGCTCGCGAAGAAGCCTGCGTCGGCCAGCCTCCAGGACGGGGTTGAGGCGCTCCGACTGGGTGAGGCGGTCTGGAAGAGCGCACAGACGGGTCGCCCGGTGTCGCTCCTCGGCCCCGGCAAGCGGACGTAGGCGGGCGGCCCGGATCCGCGGGCCGGGCATCGGCGTTCCTGGTAACTGGCTTCTACGAAGAAGCCAAGGCAGGATCGAGACTCTGTAGGGCAGTCTGCTCAAGCCAGACCAGTCGCTGCCGACGACACGAAGCGGGCCAGGGAGTTCCTCCCGTTCTTCGCGCGGAACGTAATGATAGTCTTGCCATCTGCGATTTCACTGCTCATCTCTGCGGGAAGCTGGGTCGGCGTCAGCGGCTCGTCTATGGTCACGTGGAAGGTGCTGGCGTGGTGGGTCGGGTCGCTCACGGCGAGGGTGAGGCCCTCCGCGGTCTCTTCGTAGTAGGCGATGCAGGCGCGATCCGCGGACAGTTTGCCCGCCACACCCGGCTCCCAGAACACCACGCCCACCGAATGTCGCCGGTTCTGGCGGACCGCGTGTGTCCGGCTATCATGGGCCAGGATGGTGATTGCGCCTGAGGCCGCATAGGCCTCGGTCTCCGCCGCGCTCTTCCGCGGCAGGATAACGTAGGCATAGGCGGCGCCCTTCGCCTGCCTCCCATGGTCGAACCAGAGGGTGAGGAACGGATGTGAGTGAACGGCATCACTCTGCGAGTCGCTCATGTCGTGCCAGGAGCCGGCTTGGGTCTCCCGCTTCAGCTTTAGTGGCTGCGGCTCCGGGAAGGTGTAGCCGATACCGCCGCAGTGCACCCACCGCACGGCCGAGAGGTCCTCGCTCCAGGGAAGCTGCGCGGGCTTCACCTGGCCGTCCACGGTGAGGGCCGCCAGGGGCTCTGAGAGGGGCCACTGGTTGACGATCGTCTCGGCCGGGTGGTCGCTTGGGCAGTTGATGTCACTGCCCAGACAGACGATCTCGTCGCCGAAGAAGAACCAGCTCTTCATGGCGGTGAGCGGCGGCACCATCGCGGCCAGGTCCATCGCGGAGGCGCCGCGCTCCGGCGTGAATGCCCCGCCCACGAACCCGCGCCGCCCGAGCGGCGGCGGCCACCCCTCGATCCCCTCCGCGGGTTGCAGGTGCTTCCGCTCGACCGTCGTCCCCGGCAGGCGCAGCCAGTCGAGGCTGGGCAGGAGGTCGCAGGCCGCGTAGTCGCCGCCTCGCAGGAACACCCAGAGCAGTCCATTCGCCTGGTGCCACGAGGTCTTCCCCTCCGCGCTGATGCACTCGGCCGGCCGGGTGCGATCGGAGAACATCCGCAGAGAAGCGAAGTATTCCCGGCCCCGATGCACGGTGTAGTCCGACTCCCAGAAGTGCTTGTGGCCGAGGGGGGCAGAGGGGGCCAGCCGGCTGTCCTTGATGGCCGCCCAAAGCGGCGCGGTCCGCAGTTGGTAGCAGGGGTTCACCTGATAGAAGCTCTTTGCGGCGCTGACGGCCTCATCCTGTCGCGGGTTGGGCAGGTTGGCCAGGACCAGGAGTGCGAGCGGCACCTCCATCGGCCCCTTCTCCGGCCGGGCGATCTCCCGTCCCCGGCAGGAGGGGTCATAGTAGTTCTCATAGATGCACCATACGGTGCTGTCCAGCGCGTAGCGGGCAAAGGCCTCGATCCCGGCCGGCGGCACCTGGTAGCGCGTCCCGCGGGCGGCCCACAGGTACTGAGGCACATCCTCGAAGAAGCTCCGCCCGTAGCCGCCTGTATAGAGCAGCGGCCCGTGCTGGTGGAAAGAGTAGTCCTCTTTGATGCCCTCGTTCCACGGCTGACGGGTGGCCCCGTGCTGAACCGCGCACTGGCCGGCGACGGCCTCTTGCACCAGCGCGGCTCTCTCCCGGTCGTTCGTCGCCAGCGCCAGGTAGAGGTGGTTCTGGGCGAGCCAGACCATGTTCTCGCCAGTGGCCTGCTGCACTTCGCCTGGCGGTGCGTCCGGGGGCAGGAGAGCGACATGCCAGATCACGTTCTGACCGCGCGGCGCCTCCTCCATCAGCAGGTACTGAATGGTCTGCTCGATGTGTGCCACGATGTCGGCGCGCAGATGCCTTTCCATGAGCAGGAGCGTCTCTCCCAGCTTGCGGGGTGTGTGGATCTGCTGCTGCCACCAGCCTCCGGAGGTCGGCCAGCCGGCGACGAGCGTGCTGGTGAATGAGAGCGACTGCTCCACCGCGCGCCCGACCGCCGGGTCGGCGTGGAGAGGCTGCCCGGGTGTGCGAAAGCCCTCCGCCATGGCCGCGACGCGGCTGACATGCCGCGCCACGCGGAACTCGCGGCCTGAGGGCGCCCGATAGTCGAGGTCGCCCCAACTGCCATCCGGCCGTATCGCCTCAAAGGCGGCGCGAGCCCTCCGCTCGAGGTGGCGCAGCGAGGCGGCCACCCTGGGATCCTTGCGGTCTGCTTCCGCGCCCGTCCAGTAGTCCAGCAGGTTCCGCTTCAGCCGCGCCAAGTCCGCCTCCGCCGAGGCGCCGGCCGATTCCCCCAAGGTCGCGGCGAGCAGACAGGCGAGGAGGAAGGCGACAACGGCCGATCCCAGGAGCATAGCGATACCTCGCACGTTCCCAGACTGGAGGGCCTCCCGCAGGAGGCCGTGCCAAAGGGGCTTCCATGCGCGGGCCCTCTCTCCTCCGAACTGGGCTCGGGCGCGACCACGCATTTCGGCTGTGGGTGACTTGGGCGAGCGTCCGAGGAGATGAGTGAGTGCATGATGAAATGAGCGCGCCGGGCCCGGACGCGCACCTGAGAGGGTTCCGGGCCGAGAAGGAGGTGCCTGTGGACGCGAATCTGGCTGCCCTCGTCGCAGTGCCCACGTTTGCGGCAGTCTGCCTGCTCATTTCCCTGCTCACCGCGCGGTGCGGGGATAGCCCTCCGCCCCCGCTCCCGGAGGGGAACAGAGGCATTGCTGCCAGCTACCCGGGAGATACCGGGATCGAGAACGACCCCGCAGTGGTGTTCCACGCTGACTTCGAGGACTGCCGCACGAGCGCGGACCTGCCCAGGAAGTGGGATGTGATCTACAACGGGGAGCACCTGGGCATCACAGAGGAGGCCGCCGACGTCCACGGGGGACGAAGGGCCCTGGAGATCACCATCCCCAAGCAGGAGAGGCCGCTCTCCGTAGATGTGCATCGGACACTTGCGGAGACGCGCGAGGTGCTCTTCCTGCGGTTCTACACCAAGTTCGAGAAGGGGTTCGAGGTCCCGAGAACGTCTAGCCACAATGGCGGGACCATCTCGGCCGGCTACTACCCGGGTGGACGGGCGACCCCCGGACACCGGGCCGATGGGCGCAACAAGTTCCTGGCGAGCTTCGAGACCGAGATCGCCTCCCCCGGCAGCCCAGGCTCACCTGGCCTGCTGAATGTCTACATCTACCATCCGGAGCAGCGCGGCAACTATGGGGATCACTTCTTCCCCTCCGGCATGGTGATGCCGAACACGAGTCTGCCGCACCCCTTCGGCCCGCACTTCGTCCCTCGGTCTGACGTCCTCCCTGAAGTCGGCCGCTGGTACTGCTTCGAGTATATGGTCAAGGCGAACACTCCGGGCCAGCGCGACGGCCGCGTTTCCTGCTGGGTGGATGGGAAGCTGATCGCGGATTTCCCCAACCTGAGACTGCGTGACACTGATGCCCTGAAGATAGACCGCTTCGGAGTCGGCCTCTTTATCGCGAACAACCCGCGGCGGGAGAACAAGAAGTGGTACGACGATGTGGTAGCGGCCACATCCTACATCGGGCCTCGACTCGCCCCCGAATCCCGGTAGGCTCAGAACCTGTGCCCAAACCTTCTTGCCGTCATGCTGGTGTGACCGGCGCGGGGAGGAGTTCTGGTACAGCTTCCAAGGCTCCTCGTGTATGAGGAGCGTTCGACAGGTCGCGGACCTGTCGTACCGGCTGGTCGGCAAGGGTCCTCACCTACGAGGAGCCGTCCCTCATATTCGTGGCAGCGGGGGCAGGATTTGTAGCCGATTCGTACTCTGAGACGCTGGCGCTGGTGGCAGCACGCTGGGTCTGCCCCCCGGCGAAGCAGGGCGGAAGAGAAATGCGGAGGATTAGGCTCCCGGCTTGAGGACCAGATGCTTGCCTAGCCCAGAAGTCTACTGAGCACGGACACCCGCTCCTACCTGGCGGGCAGCCTACGGCTGAGGTTGCCCTCCTCGACGGCGCCGAGCCCGACGCCCTCTCGCCGGAGAACCTCTACCCGACGCCCGCGAAGTGGGAGGAGCAGTCACGAAGACCACGGCGCGCGACGGCGCTCTCCACTGCCACCGACCGCGGCACCCACGGCCCCCCGGCCACACAGCCGCCGATGGTGAGGCCTATGGCGGCCGCGTTGGGCGGGAGTGCACACGGCAGAGGCCCTGATCGGCCCCAGGTCGTCAGGACTGGAAGAGACCCCGAATCATCTGCAAGGTCGCTTCGACGAGTTCCTTGCCGCTCTCGGGGCCGACGTTCGCCACTGCAGGCATCGCCCCGTACCCGCCGCCCTGCACGGCCCGCTCGGTAGGAAGGTAGGCGCCACTCCCAGCGGCAAGCTGCACCACGATGGTCTGTGCGGCCGGGCTCTGCGCCTTGATGCGCAGCCCGTAGTCGAGAAACAACTCGAACGGGTTGGTCGCCAGCGCCGCGTCTCCAATCCGCAGCACATGGATCTCCACCGGCACCGGGGCCGCGGTTCTCACGCCGTCGAAGCACTCCACTACTGCGCGCAGGCCCTGCAACCACCAAGAATCGTCCCTACCTTCCCGCCTAGCGCGCTGGTACTCGGTCTCCGCCCAGTCCCGCTCCTTCCGCGTGATCGCCCGTGGGCTCAGCTCGACCCGTCGCACCGCGTGGGCGAACCTTGTCTCCCCAGTTGTGGGCCGAGTGCAGGCGAGTGCTCGCTCTACGGCTGCGGCAACGCGCGCCGCGATCTCCTGGCGCTCGGTGAGGCCGCGACGGCGACGCATCTCCTGCTCTTGCCGGCCATAGAGCAGGAAATGGGGAGAGATATCACCTGCCGCCCCGCAGAGAGGGAACACGTGCAGCCCCTCGCCCAGCCGTCCGCGCAGCTCGACCCGGATATCATGCCAGAAATCGGCCGAGAGGACTGACAGGGCCTCGTCAACTTGGGCTGGGCAGGGGATGTCGAGCACCACTCCGGTGAGCCGCCCCCGGGCATCCCAGGTGAAGAGCAGGTCAAGGCTGTGGTCCTCAAACCCCTCGATCCAGGCAAAGTCCTCCCGGTCGGTCCGGCCATACATCTGAGCCGTGCCGTCCGCATACACCGCGCGCCGGTTGTGTCCCACCACCGCGTGCTCTAAGGCCGCCGCCACCGTGCACGGGGAGCGGGTCTCCCAGGCCTCCGCCGCCGCATCGGCAGCTCGGTCGGCCACCCACGCGGTGCATTCCGCCGGCCTCATGACATCACCCCCCGGGTGTTCATAGGACCCCTCCTCGAGCACCATGGATGTGTGCGTGTGCGTCGCGTTGAGGAACACTTTCTCGCCGGCAACTGCAGGCAGGCGGCGCGCAAGGCGTTCGCGCACGGCCCGCTGAAGCGCGTCGGGGACGCCGACAAGATCGCAGGAAACCAGGATCGCGCAGTCCGCAGGATCGCCCCCTTCTGCAGCGAGCGCCGTCACCAGCAGCGGGTCGGCCGCCTCGCGTGCAATCCGGCGGTGCATCTGGCCACTGACCATAACCGGCCTGCTCGGGGTGATGTCGCGCACAGCCCACCCGATGTCAAGCATTGATCTGCTCCCTGAACCCGAGCGGCAGTCCGCTCTGCTTGCTGTACCTGCCCTGCCCTCTGACCGGAAGTGTACCAGAACTGATCCGGGGCATCCAGGAAGCTAGGAACCTCGGTCCCCGGGTGTGCACTTCTTAGGGAACCATCCGCCTGCCAGAAGCCCGGAACAGCGCCGGGCACGGCCTCGCCCATCTTGACCGCCTTCCCCTCGGCGGGCGGTGAGCTGGTGGGGACAGGTTCGACACACCGTGAACACCGCACCCACTTCGGCCCCGGCAGCGGCGCGACCCAACCGTGCCCAGTGACCCCCAGCCGGGGGGGCCGGCCGGAGGCGGGGGTGCTGGGCCTGACGGGAAGGATGCTTCGGAGGGGTAGGCCGACAACGCCGGTTCTTTCACAAGGCCGGGAACACCGGCTACGGACCCAGGACGGCAAGCCACCCAGGCGCGTCCTACGGTCGGGCGGCACCCACAGCAAATCCGGGTTGGCAACTGGGCCGACTCAATGCGTTAGCTGCCGTCACGTCCACTCCCCAGGGGGACTACGCATCCCTTGCCAGCCGGGCCATGTGGCCGGCCCGCCTGCACTCGCGGCCCACCGGCCGTTGCTGGCAGTTCGCCCGCGGCAGGGATGCTCTCCCGCCCCCCGAAGGCCCTTCCACACTCATTCCACGAGCAGGTGTCTATGCGCCTCTTGATCGCCATCATCGGAGTGACGTGCATGTCCAGCCTCGCCTACGGCTACGAAGGGCGCCGGACAGATTCCGTGCTGCTCAACGGTGCCTGGGAGTTCGTCCTCGACCAGGGGGAGCAGCACGCGGAAACGCTCGCGGAGGCGGAGCAACTCCAGTGGCGCACCTGTCGTCTGCCCGGCGAGTTGGTGCCATGGAGCGAGGAGAACGCCACCACCATCCGCTTCGCCTGGATCAGGCGGCGCTTCATCGTGACGTCGGAGCAGGCCCGCCGCTTGGGGGTGCTGCGGTGGAACTCCATTGACTTTGGCGCCGTCGCCTTTCTCAACGGCCGCCAGGTCGGGGAGAACGAGCCCACCGGTCCCTACCAGGTGATGCTCCCCGCCGACGCCCTCCGTCCCGGCGAGAACGAGATCGCCCTCCGCATCCCAGGTGCCGCAGGAGTGCGCAGAGGCAAGAGCGGCAAGTTCCTCATCCCCGCCGGCTTCGCCAGCCAGCATCCCCGCGGCATCCCCGCCGTGCACGACGACATCTGGGTAGACTTCGCTAACCGCGCCTATCTGAAGTGGGTGCTAGCCATGCCCGATCTCGCCGCCAGCACCGTAACCTTTCGTGTCACCGCCGTAGGTCCACGGCCCATGGAGGGCCTGCTGGCCGAGGCTGAGGTGCGCAGTTGGCCGGAGGGCACGCTCGCAGGCACGGGCCAGGCCGCGGCCGCCGTGGTCGCCGATCCCGATGGCCTCGGCGGCCGGCACAGCTTCGTCGCCGTGCCCCTGCCCAGCTTCCGCGCCTGGACCCACGAGGAGCCGAACCTCTACACGGCCACGGTCCGGCTGTACCAGGGCGAGCGGCTTCTCGACGAGGTCAGCTTCCGTTTCGGTATGCGGGAGATCAAGACCGAGGGCGGCCGCTACACCCTGAACGGCCGCACCCTCTGGCTGCGCGGCTCCGACTGGGTCGGCGAGTGGAACTGGGGAAGACCGTGGGTGGCCGGGAGGGAACTCGACTACATCGTCACCGAGGCGCGGGAGATGAGCATGAACTCTTTCCGCACCCACACCATCCCGCCCCCTCCTCTCTGGGCGAGCATCAGCGATGAGCACGGCATCATGATCCTCGCCGAGTTCCGCGACCTCCACAATGGCACCGACTTCCAGTTCACCCCCGAGGAGTACGAGATCTTCCACCGCAACTGTCTCAGCGATGCCGCCGGCTGGATGGCGCGGCTGTGGAACCACCCCTCCGTCATCACCTGGGTGCTCTCCAACGAGTCCTACTCCGAGAACGAGTGGGAGGCAGGGCCCTATCGCGACTTCGTGCGGGCGCTCGATCCGACTCGTCCCACGATGCGCACTGACAACGAGACCGCGGAGATCCTCGACCTCCACACCTGCGGCAACACGGTGGACACCTGTGAGGGCCTGCTGCATACACAGATCGCCTCCTGGTTCGACCGCGCCCGCGGCCGCGTGGTCACCAATACCGAGTACATGAACATCTTCCCCCGGCCTGTCACCCAGTGGACTGGGACCGAGGACCAGCAGGCCGACGCCGTCGCCTACGCTCAGCTCGGCCTGGAGCACACCGAGGCGATGCGCCGGGCCCGGCTCGCCGGACTCTGGCCGTACATGTACGCGGGCTGGACGAGGACCCGCCGCGGCGGCCAGGAGTGGCGCGCCGGCTATGCCCAGCCCATCTCCGCCGCACTGCACAGCGGCCTCTCTCCCGTGCTCGCCAGCCTCGACCTCTTCGATCCGGACTACCTCCCGGGTCAGCAGGTCACCACAGACCTGTATCTCATCAACGACTCCTGGCACGAGGCGAAGATCCACGTGGACCTGCTGGTGACCGACCGGGACCCACAGTTCATCCCGGAGGCAGAATGTCTCGACCGGCCCGTGGCGCGATGGAGCTACGACTTCGAGCTGCCCGCCGACAACCTGAGTGCCGTGCCTGTGACCTGGCAGTTGCCTGAAGCACAGGGAAGCTACTGGATCACCGCCCGCACCACGGGGCTGCGGGGGCGGCCAGTGCTGAGCCAGCGGTTCGTGCGGGTCGTGGCGCGGCCGGAGGTCCCGGAGCGCGCGGTACAGCGGCGGATCGTGCTCCTCGCCGGCGACGAGGTTGCAGAGAGCTACCTACGCAAGAAGGGCCTCACCGTGGTCCACGCCGCGGACGAGCCGGACCCGGCCCGCGACTTGGTCCTGGTGTGGAACGCGGCCCATCTCTCCGCCGCAGAGAAGGCGATCATCGGCAAGCTGGGCCGGTTCACCGCGGCCGGCGGCCGGGTCGTGGTACTGGCAGTCAAGTCCTGGGACTGGCCCTCCCTGTGCGAGGTGGCGATCCCGGAGAGGGAGCACGAGTGGGACAGCGAGAGCTACCTCTACTCCCGCGCCTTCCCCTTCCCCGGTGGCTCGCATCCCATGCTCGCCGACGTGCCCGCGGACGGCCTCATGCGGTGGAACGGCCTGCCGGGAACGGTGGCCTTGGCCCCTCTCCAGGGCGCGGCGATGGAGCGCGCCACGCGGATCGCATGGGCGCGAGACCGCGACCACATCGTCGCCGCGGAGGTGCCCGCCGCGGCCGGCGGCGCCATCCTCTTCTGCCAGCTCGACCTCCGCGGCCACCTGACCGGCCCCTGCTACGACCCTATCGCCGAGCGCGTGCTGCTGAACCTGCTGGGCTGGTAGTTGGGTCACACTCTTGGGTGGGGCAGGCTTCAGCGTGTCGGTGGCGGTCGAACGCGGTGCGGGTGTTGGGCAGCGGTGGACGCCCCTGGGCGTCGTCTGAGCCTGCGCGCCAGGGATCAGCTGATGGCCCTGGGGATCGCCCAGCAGGCGCCGGAGCGGCGAGTGCCCCCATGAGCCCAGGGCAGCGGCCCGGGATGCAGCCGAAACCGACTCGTCCTTGTTCCTGACTGGGCTTGACTGTCTGGGGCAATCAAGGTATGTGTGAGGTGCCCGAGAGGGCGGGCTGAATTGCATAGCCGCGCGCCGATCTAGGCGACGGCTCCTGCGCTAACTACCACCCGGGGGCATCGGGCTCCGGACCGCTGTCGGAAGCCAGACCCTAGGCGGCGCTCCTTGGCCGAGATGGCTTTGGAGCGCCGCCTGCCATGCTGCTTCCCGACAGGCCCGTGGTAGGGCTGCCCAGGGAGCGCACGCAGTGGGGCGCTCCCGCGTTCCGGAGATGTGCCCGCGCCCTGGCACGGCGTTGAGCAGGAAGGGAGCGGACCTCTGCTGCGAACCTTCCGCGCAGAGCACGACAGGATCAGGAGACTGCCGCCGCTGACACCCATTCAGCCTCTCCCCAGGAGATGCAACAGGACCATTGTAGCACTCGACATCCAGGCTGACGAGCCAGTCCCAAGTGGCCGAGCCGGAGAGCCGGGGGCGAGAAGGCTGGCTGCGGTACGTAGACAGGGGAGGGGTGGGCTGATGGCGTGTCCAGGGAAGGTGGGCGCGGCGCACTCTACCTCGAGCCGGGCAGCCCCTGGGAGAACGGGTATCTCGAATCCTTCAACGGCAAGCTGCGAGATGAGCTGCTGGCACGGGAGGTATTCGACACGCCGCTGGAGGCGAAGGTGCTGGTAACACGCTGGCGAAGGCAGTGCAATGCCGTGCGGCCGCACAGCTCTCTGGGCTACCGGCCGCCAGCCCGGGAAGCGGTCCAGCCCTAGTACCAGGGCTGGCTGAGATACGGCGGCAGGGCCGCGGCCGGCCAGGCCGTTGGCCTAACACAGCAGATGGTATCCCTGATGGGGGCAGGTCACTCGCGTAGTGGCAGGCGCCAGCGAAGAGGAGAGCGCCGGGCGCCGGGGGTCGTGTACCACGACCGGGACACGATCACCTGAGCTGCGCTGCAGCAGAAAGGATTCTGCGATGACGCGGAGTGTGCTGTGCTGGCTTACGCTGGCGGCGCTGGCGGCAGGCACGGCGAGTGCTCGGACGGTGGCGCGAAGCCGCCCGACTCGCCAGATGCTGCCGGCGGGGCTGTCGGTTTCGGGGACGCTCTCGTTCCAGGACGCGCACGGAATCCGGCACCTTCTCCGGGGCCGCACCGACACCGCGGTCCCAACTGCGGCGCCGATATGGGAGTCGGAGATATCGCCGCGGCACCGTCGCGTGGCCTATGGGCTCGGTATGGGCTCTGACTGGCCCAACCGGCTGAGTCTCTGGAAGTGCAGATTGGACGGGTCGGCGCGGGTGAACCTGACCGCAGTCACGGGCCTCGGTGGCACCAACTGCTGGCCTCACTGGTCGCCCAATGGCAAGAAGATCGCCTTCCAGCACAGTGACCCGGTTAAGGGAAAGCGGCCCTGCGAGGCCGGCTTCCGTCCCTGGGTTATGACCTCAGACGGCCGCTATGCCCACCCGCTGAGCGCGAAGACAGGGCGGCTCAAGGACAGCGCCACATGGCTACCTGACGGGAGGCACCTTTTCGCCTACCAGACCGATGGCACCACCTGTATCGTGAGCGTCGACGGCCAGGTCCTGAAACCCCTGCCGAACGTCGGCACTGGCGCGATCATGTCCCCGGACGGCGCCGCTATCGCTTCGTGCCGCGTTCGTCACGATGAGGTGGACGGAAAGCCAGGTCACTGGTTCGAGCTGATCATCACGGACGCCGAGGGCGGGCATCCACGCGCCATCGTCCGGCAGTTCCTGTCGCGGGAGGACATGCAACTGGGCCATCCTGGTGACGCGGAATGGGCGGATGGCGTTGAGGCGACACTGGGGGCCCTTCAGCCGGCATGGTCGCCGCGGGGCGAGAGACTCGCCTTCGTGGCCGCGCTGCCCTATGATCCGCACGGCGCAGGCCCTCGGGACCAGCAGGAGGTCTGGATCTATGATTTCCGCACGGACCAGCTAACCCGGGTCACGAGCGATCACATGCGCCAGTGGTCACTGAGTTGGCGTAAGTGAAGCCACTAGCCCTGCCAGACCGGTGGGCCCAGCCCGCGGGGCCAGAGCCAGGCCTGGCACCAGACCGGACAACCATTCCCAGTAGCGACTTCAACAGCAAGCCCAAGCCGAGGGGGTAGCTGGAGTCGGGTGGCCGGGGCCGTCGGGCAAGATGCTTTGTCGGGGCAAGAGTGCTGGCGGGCTCGCCGCGCCCTTCGCGCCCGCCGGTATCTCACGCAGTGCTGCTCCTTGTGGGACCCTGCCGGAATACCAAAGCGGCCCCGTGTTCCCACCGGTGTGTTCCCGTTCCCTGTCGTTCCACAGAAGGTCTGGACTCTCTCTGCCCGAAGCTGGGGAGAACAGAGCTTCTCCGAAGAGTCCCTGACAGAACCCGGTTGTGTGCTCCATCACACCCAGCCTGGTGGCTCTCAGGCACCGCAGGAGGGGTTCTGGTACAGCCTGTAAAGGAAGAGCGAGCAGAACCGGCATGAACGGCCCGCTTCTGGTGGTGCTGCTGGCGCTGGCCGCGGTCTGCATGGCTGGAGCGCCGGCTAGCGCGGGCATCGGCGATGCCGAGTGGGTTGCCCGCGTCCGGAAGGACCACCCGCGTCTGTTCCTCAACGCCGAGACCTGGCCGGCCGTCAAGGCCCGCGCCCTCGGGCCCGAGCGCGCCTGCTACGAGCGGCTGAGACGACGCGTCGACCGGCTTCCCCGGGACCCGGAGGTGAGGGACTGGGGTACCGAAGCGGCGAGCGCGGCCTTCGTCTATCGAATGACAGGCGACAAGGCATACCTGGAGCTGACGAAGGGCCTGCTGCGCCGGAGCATCGAGTGCTACCATGCTACCCGCGCGGCGCTGCAGTCGGTGAACTGGTACTCCACGTCGCGGATCAACGCTTGGTGCGCCTTCGACTGGATCTTCAATGACATGGCGCCGGACGAGCGCCGAGAGATGGGCCGCTCGTTCCTCCAGCATGTGGAGGACGAGCAGCCAGGCCCTGGAAAGCCGCGCATCGAGCGGCTGAACGACGGCGGCCCAGAGAGCGGGTTCTACGGCACCCCCAGTCTGCTCTGGTACGCCGGTCTGGCCACCTATGGCGAGGGCATCGACGACCCCCGCGCCCGCGACTTCCTGGTGCGCGGCCACCACCTCTATCACCAACTGCTGGAGCACCGGCGCCGGGCCGCGGGGGACGATGGAGGTTCTGCCTCGGCCACCCTGGGCTACTGCATGGGCGCCTACCCGTGGGCCGAGTTCAACTTCTTCCACACCTGGGAGTCCGCCACGGGAGAGGACATCTCCGGCGACTGGCCCTACCTGGCCTACTTCGCGAACTACGTGATGTGGAATTGGCTTCCGGCCCACCACGAGTTCGGGACCGGCGATGCCTACCACACCACTAACGAGCTCCCCCTGGGGAGCATGTACACCCACCTGGCCGAGACGCTGCACTTCTACGGCCGGAGTCACCCGGAGTGCGCGGCACTGGCGCGATGGATGATGGGCACCATCCCCGAAGGCCGCTACTCCGAGACCTGGCCCGTGCTACCGTTCTTGCTGACCCGCATGGACGCGGCCCCCGCAGCGAAGCCTCCCTCGGAGATGCTGCCGCCGGCCCGCAACTTCGAGGGCATGGGCCAGGTGTTCATGCGTTCCGGGGCCGGCCCCGACGACACCTATGCCCTCTTCACCTCCGGCGGCACCTTAGAGATGCACCGCCACTATGACAACAACAACTTCCTTATCTACAAGAAGGGCTTCCTGGCGCTCGACACCGGCACTCGCCCCGAGCCCGGCCAACACCTGACCCACTACTACTGCCGTACCGTCGCGCACAACTGCGTGCTCATCAATATGCCGGGAGAAGAACTTCCGCACTACTGGGGAGGCCGCGCGCCCGGCGAGGAGCCGCTGCCCATCCCGAACGACGGCGGGCAGGACAAGGTATCGGGCTCGAAGCTGGTGGCGTTCGAGACCAGCCCGCAGTACACGTACGTGGCCGGTGATGCCACCGCGTGCTACAGCGCGCGCAAGTGCGCCCTCGCGATTCGCCAGATCGTGTTCATCCCGCCTGATTACTTCGTGGTCTTCGACCGGGTAAGGTCAACTAGCCCGGAGTACCGCAAGACGTGGCTCCTCCACACGGCGCGGGAGCCGGAGGTGCAAGGGCCTGTCTTCCGTGCCGACCAGAGCGATGGCTGCCTCTTCTGTCGCACGCTGTTGCCCGAGAGAGCAGAGCTGAGCAAGGTCGGTGGCTCGGGCAAGCAGTTCTGGTCAGACGGCCGGAACTGGCCCCTGCCGGCCGACTGGCGTACACGTGACCACGAGGAGCTGTTGGGGCAGTGGCGGGTGGAGGTCTCGCCGGCCGAGGCGCGCACCGACGACGTGTTCCTGCATCTCATTCAGGTTGGTGACCGCGCCACGCTGGAGGCGATGACTCCGTGCGAGTTGCTTGGTGAGCAAGGTCGCGCCGGCGTCCACTTCGCGGCGGGCGACAGAGACGTACGGGTGCTCTTCTCCACCGCTGGCGACCCCGCGGGCCGCATCCGGATCGCCGGTCCCGGCGCCGTGCTCGGCGACCGCGAACTCGCGCATGAGGTGACGCCCCAGGTTGGCCTGCTGGCGAGACAAGAATGAGAGCCAGGCCGGGCCAGCAGCGGACGCTGGAGAGTTGGTGGGGGCAGCCGGTGGGCATACTGCGCCAGTTGTGGTGGTCCAGTGGTGATGGCACGCCGCCGACGTCTGTGCGGGCTTGTCTGTGAATCCCAGAGGTCCTGCCATTGGCGACCGTTCGGGCGCTGCCCGCTGGTGCCGCTCTGTCCTGGCGAACACGCCTAAGCGGTTACGCGATGAGGACCGCAGGCAGTGTCCCGGCCGAGGGGGCAGCCGGAGGCGGGGGTGGCAGGAATGACACTGCGACCGGATACGCGACCATCCTTGCTGCGGGCCAGGCCCGTTGCTCACGCCGGTGCTTACCGGCCAGACCGGGGCCGCCTCGAAGGGTACTGCCCGAGAACGCTTGTCGAGAGACGAGGGAAATCGCTCAGGAGTCCCGCATAGAGCTCTAGAGGAAGACAGGACGTGAGGGCCGCGGGAAGCCTGCCGTGTCAGCATGAGACGGGAGGAGTTGGGAGCGATGAGGGTTGTGGTGATCGGAGGAACGGGACACGTCGGCACCTATCTGGTGCCGAGGTTGGTCGAGGCGGGGCATGAGGTGATCTGCATCTCGCGGGGACGTCGGGAGCCGTACCAGCCACACGGAGCGTGGAGCCGAGCGCAGCGAGTGGTCGTTGATCGGGTGGAAGCAGAGGCCGCCGGGGAGTTCGGCCGGCGCGTCGCCGAGCTGGTCCCAGATGTCGTCATCGACATGGTGTGTTTCACGCTCGACAGCGCGCGGCACTTGGTCGAAGCCCTCCGGGGGAAGGTGCGGCACTTCCTGCATACGGGCACGATATGGGTGCATGGGCCGACGGCTGAAGCACAGACGACGGAGCAGCAGCCACGCCGACCCTTCGGAGAATACGGCATCCGGAAGGCGGCGATTGAGGACTACCTGCTGGGCCAGGCGCGCCGGAGCGGATTCCCGGTGACCATCGTTCATCCGGGACATATCGTGGGACCCGGATGGGCACCGGTGAACCCCGCGGGCAACTTCAACGTCGAGGTGTTTGCCAAGCTGGCCCGTGGGGAGGAAGTGGCGCTCCCGAACCTCGGCCTGGAGACAGTCCACCATGTCCACGCCGACGACGTCGCCCAGGTCTTCGTGAAGGCGATGGCCAACTGGAGCAGCTCGGTCGGGGAAAGCTTCCACGCGGTCTCGCCTGCCGCCCTCACGCTGCGAGGGTACGCGGAGTCGGTCGCGGGCTGGTTCGGAAAGGAAGCAAAGCTGCGGTTCCTGCCCTGGGAGGAATGGAAGGCCACCGCAAGCCGGGAAGACGCCGATGCCACCTGGGATCACATCGCCCACAGCCCGAACTGCAGCATCGAGAAAGCGCGGCGACTGCTTGGCTATCAGCCTCGGTACCGCTCCCTCGAGGCGGTGCGGGAGGCCCTGTCCTGGTTGATCGAGGCCGGACGCGTGAGCATCTGAGACGGCTTCACGGGCGAGGGAACCGCAGCGACGCCCAGCCGAGGGGGCAGCCGGAGTGGGGTGGCCGGGGCCGTCGCTCAAATGTTGGGCGTGAGGCCGGGTGCGTCAATGGCCTGATGACGCCAGTCCTGTCCTTAGGCCGAGGCTGCCGGCTCTGTGCCCGCCTATCCCATACACGTCCGTGCATCCTCCAATGGAATCGAGTGTCCTCAGCACCTGAGAAGCGGCTCCTCGACAAGCCTGCGGTGGTCCTACGGCAATCTGGCCGCGGCATCGGGATGCGCTGACCGGCCGGGCCCGTCACCCTCCGTACTTCAGTCCAGCCTCGAGGTAGCGCAAGGCGTTGGCGACGAACAGGTCGCTGAGGCGCTCGTGCGGTGTGGCAGAGGGCATGAGCACCGTGCGCTGGCGGCCTCCCTCGTCAATGGTTCGCCGAACCAGCGCCTCGATCTCCTCCGGCGTCCGGGTTTCCATATCCAGGAACTCGATGTTGCCGTACAGTGTCATCCTGCCCGCCACGCGGCGCCGCGCCTCCGCGAAGGTGATGTCCCCCTGGGGCGGAGGCTCCACCGGGTCAATGGAGTCCACCCCCATCGCCAGGAAGGAGTCCAGGAGCGTCCCCACGCGTCCATGGCAGTGCACGTGGATTCGGGCTTCGGGATCATGCGCCTTGATCCGGCGCATGATCTCGCCGTCGTATGGCACCACCCACTGCTCCCACTGCTTGGGGCCCATCATCGGCGGACTGGCCCGCTCGACGCCGTTGAAGTGCCAGAACGGGCCGACCCCTTGTGACAGCAGGAAGTCCACTTTGCCGCCAGTGCGCTCCAACCACGCATCGGCTAGCTCGCGGATCGCGCCGGGCTCCACTAGCACCCACTCCAGGAGCAGTTCGAAGGACATCATCCCACAGAGGCAGGCCACCATGGAATTCACGCCCGCTCCCCCGAGGGTGCGACCCCCGCGCTCGGCCCGGTGCCGCCGGAACAGTTCGTAGTCGGCTGAGTCGGGCGGGGTGAACCGGTAGGGGACGCTGAGCATGCGATCCACATCGGCGAGGTCGCCAATGGGCTTGTGGCGGTCCCAGGTCGTGAAGATGCCATCGTCCGCATCGTACACCCAGCGCAGATCGCCCTTGGGGGTGTGAAGGAGTGTGGTGTACCGCGTACGGGTAGGACCCACCCGCTCGGCCGGGAGCGCCTCCACACACTCCGCGGGGGCCTCTAGGAAGCGCTGGTATCCCAGGGGCTCGAAGACCCGGGGGTAGGGCACGACATTATGGGGTGGACTCAGGTCACAGTGCGCCTGGACCAGCCGGGCGAGAGCGCGGAAGCGCTCTTCGTCGCGCCAGTCGCCGAAGTGGGTGCCGTCAATGTCCCCGTCTGGTGACCAGGGAATGGGCGATAGGATGGGGACCCGCTCGGCCGTCTCTCCCTGGTAGGCTGCCCACACGCGACGTACCGACGCCTCCATTGCATCCTGCTGCGAGGGCGGTCTGGTCATCTTCACTTCTCGTAAGCCCTACCGACGTTCGCGCAATGAAGTAACA
>Ga0315307_1000026_pt1 | contig 60852 bp, 60 predicted proteins | sample TDP2_MG_FD_203079 | JGI IMG/M metagenome (GOLD analysis project Ga0315307, IMG submission 203079) | Freshwater sediment microbial communities from Lake Towuti, South Sulawesi, Indonesia - TDP2 | ecosystem: Environmental > Aquatic > Freshwater > Lake > Sediment | place: Indonesia: South Sulawesi...
GGTGAATCCCCTTGGGAGTCTGCGGATTAGGTCGTTACTCCCTGCCCAACGTGAGCGACGGGATCACACCGAGCTGCTGGAAGAAGCCCAGTAAGTCAGCGTTAGACCACTCTTCCACGAGCTTGCCGCTAACGATCCGTTGGATAAAGATGGCCGTAGTTGTCACCCGCTTGTTGGTCGGGGCGACGCCCATGAACTCACCTCTATGCGTGCCGCTGAATGTCAAGCGGACCACTACCTTGTCTCCTTCTCCGATGATGTCCTCGATAGCCCATTGGGCATCGGGAAAGGCGTTTGCTGCACTGATCAGTGATTCCATATAACCTTCCCGGCCCGGCTTTGTTTTGTGGTCAACGTAGTCAGGAACCATCAACTCATCTAGCACAGCCCAGTTCCGTGTATTCACGGCCTCAATCGAACGTCGGACCAAGGCCTTGTTCTCTTCTACCGACAGTGTTCCACCTCCTCTCTGAAGGTTTCAACTCCACGCTTGAAAAGTCTTGCGGTTACTTTAGAGGAGCCTGGAGAGCTTCTCGGCGAACTCGTCGAGGGGAGCGAGGTGAAGCTCACGTTTCGCTGTGAACTTCCCCCGTGAACATGCAGCGCGGCCGCCCAAGCGGAGAAGTGACACGGGGAGCTTGCGGGCGCCTTCCAGGCATGGTGAGAGGCCCTATGCGTAGGGGTCAGGGCTGCGAGGGAAAGTGTTAAGTCCGGTTCAATACGAGCATAGGTCGGGTGGTAGATTGATCTTCATCACCTTGTGCAGGTTCAGGGGGAAGCCGACAAGGGAGTCGGCTGCTGAGGCATCGAAGCTCGTCGAGCGGAGCGTTAAGGAAGGCAGTAAGATCCTAGGGGTTTACTGGACGTTGGGTAGATACGATGCGGTTGTCATAGCAGAGCGACCGGATGAGAAGGCGGAAATGAAGGCCCTCCTGCGATCGGCTGACAAGATGGCAACTGAAACCCTTGTGGCTGTGCCGAGAGAAGAGGCCCTCAAGCTCCTCGAGTAGGATTGACAACAAGAGGGAGGTGATATTTTGGTCAGGATGGAAAAGTCGATTGAAATCAAGGCTCCGCGTGAGAAAGTGTGGGGAATGCTTGCTTTGGAGAGGTGGTCAGAGTGGCTGGTAGGAGCAGCGGGCGCGTTCCTTGATTTGAAGAATCTAAAGTTCACTTCAGAGGTGAACACTCCCGAGGATAAGTATCGAGTGGGTGCATCTGCTTATCCATCTGCTCACCCAAAAGCCGATTTCAAGGTGACAGAGAGTATCGAGAACGAGAAGATTACATACCTTCATGGGGGAGAGGCTACTATGACATATATCTTGAAACCTACTGATGAGGGAACTAGACTCACATATGTGATGGACTCTGAATTCAAATCAACTCTCGATAAGATTCTCATGAAGATATTTGGACGCGTAGGCGAAAGGGATGTGGAGAGATCGCTAGAGAAGTTGAAGGGCATTCTGGAGAAGTAGATGCTCATTGGAGCGGAAGCATTGTAAAGGAGGTGGATCGATCCATGTCAGCGGAAGAGAACAAGGCCCTGATTCGCCGTTTCACCGAGGAGTTCCGGAACAGGGGGAACCTGGCCGTAGCAGACGAGTTGCTGGCCCCTAACTATATCCTCCACGCCGGCCTCGGCCCGGATATACGTGGCCCCGAGGGCTGCAAACAGGATATCGTCACGGTGCGTAGCGCCTTCCCTGACTTTCATGTGACCATCGATGATATGGTCGCGGAAGGAGACAGGGTGGCCTACCGCTGGACCATGTGCGGCACACACAGCGGGGAATTTGCGGGCATCACCCCTACGGGCAAGCAGGTGACGGGATGGGGTATGAGCATCGAACGCATCGTCGGCGGCAAGATCGTCGAAACCTGGAACCGCTACGATACCCTGAGCTTGATGCAACAGCTCGGCGTTATCCCGCCGCTCAAGTAGGGCAAGAGTAACGACCTAGTCCACAAGGCTTTGGACGCGTAGCGTCAAACCGCTGCTAAGGTCTCTGCCAGACGTAGCACCTCTTAACCTAGGCTCCGAGGGCGGCTCTACGGATAACCTCAGCAAGCATTTCCAAGTCATCTCGGTCCTGCAGGAAACGTAAGCGGAAAGTGGGCTAGGAGAGTCCAAAAGTGGGCCGGTGGACCTACCCGAGATTTGGGGTGAGTCTCCTCTTAGAGGAGCTTGGAGAGCTTCTCGATGAGCTCCTCCTTGGCCTTGTACACCTCGGCTTCGCGGCTTTTGATGAGGAGGTTGATGATCTCGACTAGGGGCTTGACGACCTTCGAGGTGAGCGCATGGTCTATGAGCTCATGCCTGAGCGTGCGTAACGCCTCCTTCGGCTTCGCATCATAGATGTATGGGCCGGGAGAGATTCGAACTCTCGACCTGTCCCGCGTTTCTTGGTTTCGGTGCCTGAGGCTGGGGCTTATCAGCCGAATGCTCCAGCCAAGCTGAGCTACCGGCCCACGCGCCGGTTCTCCGCTGGCTCGGTATTTAGGCTTGACGCTCTTCGGCCGCGGTGGCTCAGCCTTTGACGCGTATGATCTTGCTTCGGCTCATGACGCGCCAGTACTCGATCTCGGCGGGTGGGATGAGCTTCGGCTTGAGCTCCGGGTCGTCGGGCGCGGGGACCTCGAAGACCTCGTAGGTTTCCAAGTCCATGAGCTGGACCGTGTTGCCGGAGACGGAGACGAGTTGGCCGCTGCGTTTGTCGATGATGGGTATGTCGATCTTCGCATCTACTGGGCTGATGATGCTGCGTTTCGCGTTGTCGAAGATGCCTATGGCGACGATCCTCGCCTTAGCCGCGCCGTGCTTGCCCGGCTTGGACTTCTCGTACTCCACCACGCGGCAGGGCTCGTCGCCTATGAGGATCGTGGTCCCCACCTTCACGGAGCCAACATCGACCGGTTTGCTCAAGGCTGCGGGTCTCCAAGCCAGCTAGGTAAGGACGCGACCCTTATAGATTTTGCCATACTATAACCGCTGTCAGGAGAAGCCTCATCGTCTGTGCCGTTTTTACCCCAACTATCTTGTTCAGACTGTCCAGATCGGTTGGCCGCTATCTTCTTATCTAGTGCGTCCGCGTCTCCTAAGGGTAGTGGTTCCGGTGCAGAAGCGGCGTCTTGGCAGAACAGGTCTGATGGTCAGCCAGGTCGGGTTTGGAGCCTACCCTATCAGTCGCCTGGAGCTACCTCAGGCGGTCCAGGTGGCGAGGCGGGCCTACGAGCTGGGCGTCAACTACTATGATACAGCCCGCATGTACGGAGACAGCGAGGAGAAGCTCGGCGCCGCGCTCCACGACGTGCGGGATGACGTGATCCTCGCGACGAAGTGTCATCTTCGAACCGCCCGCGAAGCCCGCGTGCTCCTGAAGCAGAGCCTCAGGAAGCTACGGACGAACGTGGTAGACCTAGTTCAGCTTCACGGGATGGGCGACCTCTTCAACGACGAGGCGGCGGTGAAGCAGGTGATGGGCCCAGACGGAGCCTTCGAAGCCCTCAAGGAGGCCAGGCGAATGGGTCAGGTTCACTTCCTAGGCATCAGCGGCCACAGGCCTAAGCTCTTGGTGAAGGCCATCGACACGGGTGAGTTCGACCAGATCCTGGTCTCGATGAACCTCTTCACGCGGTACCCCTACGAGGAGCTGCTCTCCCACGCGGCGAAGAACGATGTGGGCGTGGTCATCATGAAGCCCTTCGGCGGCCTCGGCTTCATCGCTGACACCCCGGAGTTCCACCGCCTCTTCGGAACGAGCCTCGCGGAGAAAGCCCGGAGAGCCCTCAGGTTCCTCCTGGCGCATGATGTGGCCACGATCGTCCCCGGGCTTAGCTCCGTGGAGGAGACCGAACTCGCCGTCCATGTAGGCGAATCCTTCAAGGGGCTAACCGCTGAGGAGGAACAGCTCTACAGGCTGAAGGAAGACCTCCTTACGGGCCAGTGCCGCGAGTGTACTCTCTGTCTCCCCTGCCCTGAGCTGATCGATATCCCCGGCGTCCTGAGGCTGATCTACCTCGCAGAGACCTTCGGTTTGAAGGACTGGGCCGGCAAGAGCTACAGGGGCCTACCCTTCAAGGCTCAGGACTGCACCCGCTGCGGCGTATGTGAGCCCCGATGCCCCTATGGGCTGCCCATCATCGCCATGCTTCAACATGCCGAGGATGCCTTCAAGCTACCCGGCGCCGCATGAACGGCCCTCCGAACTAAAGCCTAGGCTCCGTCTTCGTCGCGGTGGACATGGCTCGGGCCTCGAATCCTCCCTTGCCACTCGGCTAACTGCATTCAGCCTCGTCTTGTTAGCCACAGCAGAGCGGCTCCAGCCTAGGTTTCTGCATCACGAAGTACTCGATATTCTCTCCACCAAACTCGTCTACAATTCGGAGATCCGTGGAGAAAAGCTCGTTGCTCAGATATCTCAGTGTGAAGAAGTGCAGGTAGCTCCACCTTTCTGGTTTACCTCTTGGGGTTGTGAAGTTGTCTCCGGCCTCCAGTGTAGCGAACCGGGAAGCTATTCGGCGGTAATTGTCGTCGTAGGTCTCTTCGTAGTTTTGCTTAATGCCGTCTATTATGAACTGTGAGAGGAAGAGCCAGCCTTCGGGTCGAAGTACTCGTTCTACTTCGTGGAGCCAAGAGAGCCGCTTCGCGCGCCTGGGCTGGTAGCAGTAGACCTTCAGCATGAGGACTGCGTCGAAAGACGCGTCAGGGAATGGAAGCGTTAGCGGCTCATAGACGTGAAATTCGACGTTTACGCCGTGCTCTCTGGCCTGCTGCCTCGCGACCGCTATCAGGTTTTCGGCGATGTCTATGCCCACTACCCGATGTCCTTCCTTAGCAAGGGCGATGGAGGCTCTTCCTGCAGCGCAACCTATATCCAAGACGCGGCTCTTAGAAGGCAGACGACGTATCATCTCGCGTTCAGATGGGGTTAATCCTAGAGGGGCTTCCTTTACCCGTTGCGTTAACTCCTCAGGCTGGTTGGACCAGTCCCGTACAGAATCTAACAGGGTGCGGTCTTCTTGACTGACCGTGGGATGCAACTTTCCCTGCGCCTGTTCTTCATGAAGGACAGCGGGTCCCGTTAAATGTGTTATGACTTCTTACCTGCGGCCTCGAGCCGGGGCTGGAGTTTGAAGAGCTTTGCGGGGTTCTCGTTCATCAGCTTGTACGCGAGGCTTCTCGCCGTCTCAAGGCTGATGTAGCCTTCGTTCACCTTGCGGGCTAGAACCTTGGCGATCACCTGTTTCGCCACGAGCAGGTGGCCTAGGGCTTCTTCGACGCGTCGCGCGTCGCCTCCCCACATAAGCTTGTTTACGGGGATGAGCTCCAGGCATTCTTCGAGGCATCGCTCCGCGACGAGGGGCGAGATCAAGGGCAGCCAGACAACGTCCAGGTAGACGTTGGGGAGGTTCTTAGCCAAGACGATGGCCTCGCTCATGAAAGGGTAGCCTGCGTGGTTCAACACGAACCTAGCCCGGCGATACTCTAGGAAGAGGTTGTTCAGATGGCATGGATTGGAGTTCATCAGCGTGTTTCCACTTCCCGCCTGAATGCCCGTGTGGAACTGCAGCGGCAGGTTGTACTCGATCGTCTTCTCGATCAAGACGCGGAGGAGGTAGTCCTCGAACCGCTTCGCGTCTCCGGGGCTCTTCCTGCCGGGCTTATCGTAGACGGCCTCGGCCTCGGTGCGGTCGACGGGCTCGCAGGCAAGCGTCCGCCTGTACGCGATGGAGCACAGGATGCCCACGGCGCCCTCCTTCAAGGCGGCCTTGAACCTCCCATCGACGAAGCTGAGGTAATCCTCGAAGGACCTGAGGCGTTCGCCATGCTCCTTCTCGAGCGCCTCCCGGGCATGCGGCTCATGGCCGTCCAGAAGCCTGTCCAGGCTGGGAGTGGCGAGGACGAAGGGCTCCTCCCAGCGGGTTACGCCACCGCGCGCGTTCAAGACGAGGGCGATCCTCCCTCGCTCCCTGAGAACGTGACGGTACCAGTCCTCTCTCCTCGCGTTTGCCTGAATGCTCTCCGAAAGCCCTCGCCAGTTCCCGTCCGTGAGCCTCTCGTCGCTGAAACCGTAGAGTTCACGAAAGCCCGCTAGGAGTCCACGGAAGTACCCTGTCGCCTCCACCTCCGAGAGATAGAGGCTAAGCCTCCGCCAGCCCTCCTCCGGGTCGAAGCGGGGGCGGTTCCAGGCCTCCGGCGGCATGCCGCTTGAGACCAGATCATCTCGCAGGTAGGTCTCGCCGAGCAGATCGAAGAGGTCCACGTTGATCCCGCGGACCTCGCTTCCCTCGCGGAGGTGCTCGTGCATATCGACGACCGGCATCCCGTCGAGGAAACGGCGGAGCTCCGCAAAGGAGCTTGAAGCAGCCATGGCTAGACTCCCTCGGCGTGGAACACGTCTTCACGCGGTCTCACGCTGAAGCCTCTGTGCCGCTGTCGATTCCGGGTGGAATACCCCGCTGGCGCTGATAGGCTGATGCAATGGAGCAGCTGTCTACGCTCGTGGGGAAGCGGGCTAGGAGGCTCCGGGGTAGTCAAGCCTCTCGCCCAACCTCATTATCTTCACGGTGCCCTTGTACCCCCATCTCTCCGCCACGACCTGGACGAGCGTGGGGTCTTCCTGGATGAAGCTCCACAGGTCCCAGTGCATCGGTATGACCACCTTCGCACCTAGGCCCATCGCGGCCCTGACGATGTGGCAGGGCGTCATGTAGAACTCATGCACTGGCGGGCTCCTGCCGAGGCTAAGGCACGCCACATCAATACGGCTCTTCGCGCCGATCTCCGCGAACCTCGTCGTGTAGTTCGTATCGCCCGCATGGAAGTAGTTCACGGCCCCAGCCTCGTAGAGGAACATCAACGCGCCCTTCGCGTCCGGGTCGTTCGCCTCAAAAGCGGTCAGCTTCACATCCCCGACCTCATGGGATTCGCCGGGCTTCAAGGCGATCAGCCGATCCTTCGCAAGGCCGGCCTTGGCCAAGGCCTCCGTGGAGCTGCCTGGGCCGATCACCTTCGCCTTCGTGTTCTCCAGGATCGGCTTTACGCTCCTGTGGTCGCAGTGGTCCATGTGGTCGTGCGTCGAGACCACCAGATCCGCCTTCTTGATGGCGGTCGGGCTGATGGGCACGGGGATGAGCCTCCGCCACTCCGGCGCCGCGTCAGGCCCAAAGTACGGGTCGATGTAGATCAGGGCCCTAGGCGTCTTCAGGACGAAGCCCGGGCCGCCGATCGACCAGAGCGCGATCGAGCCGCGCTTAACCTTGAATCCCTCGATCTCCGGCAGCAAGCCGCCATACTCCTTCGCCGCCACATACCCTTGTGACATGGGAAACCGCTCGGCGAATCAAGCGCCGGGCTAGCTTTAAAGATGAACGGTCAAGCCTCTGATGGAATCCAGCTGCGTGCATGAGAGGAACCTGCGGGATGTCACCAATAGAGGAGCTCAACCTCGAAGCTCCTGCAGGACTACATGCTAGAGACATCGTCTGCCTAGCGGCGGTCTGATGAAGACTAACCCATCGCAGCCTTAGTCATGCCTCTGGAAGCCAAGAGACGGCTCCAGGGGCTCTGTGAGAAGAAGCACCTCGTACACCTCGAAGATGGACCTAAGGATTCCTACCAAGCGAGCATAACCGCTTGCTGCGACGAGGAAACCGCAGGGTTAAAGGCGAAACTCGATGAGGTCCGTTCTCTATCTAGCGAGATCAGAGGAGACCCAACGGTTTCACCCAGCGAGGCCCGAGAGCGGAGAAGGAAGCCTCTCGATCAGAGCCCGTCCGCGCTAGGCCTCGCTGGAATCGGGGCCCGCCTAGCGCTCCTTTGGTGGCATGAAACCACCGTAAAGCATGGAGGAAGGGCGTAGGAAAGGACGTGGCGATAGCTTTAGGTAGCTTAAGAGCGACAGCTGGCTACATGCATCGATCGAGGCGGTGTAAGGTATGAAGGTCACTGGCCTAGACACGTACCTGGTCTACGCTGCTCCAACCAGGGCCTCCAGTAATCCGCGGAGCAGAATCTGGCTTTTCGTCGAGGTTCACACGGACGAGGGGATCACGGGCATCGGAGAGGGAGGAGGCTGGTCCTTTATCGCGGAGAAGGCGCTCCAGGAGCTGAAGCCCTTCCTGATAGGCGAAGACCCCTTCAACACCGAGAAGTTATGGTACAGGCTCTCCTCAGCCCAGATGGGTTGGGGCCACTTCCCCACCGGGGCTCTGCAGGGAGGCGTCCTAGCCGCAGTGGACATCGCCCTCTGGGATATCAAGGGCAAGGCCCTAGGCAAGCCCGTCTACGCGCTGCTCGGCGGCCAGTTCCGGGACCGCATTCAGGTCTACGGCCACGCGGATACCCCGGAGAGAGCCCAGGAGCTGATCGAGAGGGGCTACACGGCCTTCAAGTGCTCGATGGACGCGGGCGACGTGAATGTCATCAAGGGGCTTCGGGACGCCGTAGGCTACGATGTGAGAATAGGCCTACATGCTCATGGGAACTTCACTCCCAGCGAGGCCATACAGGTCGCGAAGCGATGCGAACGCTACGAGCCCATGTTCTTCGAGGAGCCCGTGCCCTCGGAGAACGTGGACGACCTGGCTAAGGTGGCTGCGGCGACAAGCATCCCCATCGCCACGGGCGAACGGCTCTTCAACAAATGGTGCTTCACGCCCCTCCTAAGCTGTGGCATCGTCGACATCGTCCAGCCCGAGGTCCTCTGCCTCGGAGGCATCACCGAGGAGAAGAAGCTCGCCGCCATGGCCGAGTCCCATTACGTCTCCGTCGCCCCTCACGACGGCTCCTCTGGGCCTGTCCAAGAGATGGCGAACCTCCACCTCTGCGCCTCGATCCCGAACTTCTTCCTCCTCGAGCATAGCGCCGACGATGTCCCCTGGCGGCACAAGGTGGTCACGGGCGCGTCCCTTGAGAAGGACGGGTACATACAGGTCCCTGACAGGCCGGGCTTAGGGATAGAGCTGAACAGGGAGGAGATCGCCCGCCATCCCGTGCCCAGCCATGAGGAGATGACCTACACCGCGAGGAACATGCACGCTGGGCTCAACCTCTGAGAAGGCCCAGGGTCCTCGCAGGGCCTAGCGAGGCTGACGCTCCTCGTCTCTTCTCGTCCGCCTAAGCTCTCCTACGAGGCTCCTTTCAAGACCTCTCCGGGTACTTTGATCTTTACCTCAGTCTTTCTCTCAGCTGATTCATAGATGCCGTCTAGCACATATTGCTCCAGGACTATCTCCGCGGGATCGATAGGCGAAGGTCCATTCTTCCTCACGGCCTCCACGAAGGCCAGCATCTTGAGCCTCCAGGGATCCACTCCGGAAGGCACCTCGGGGGTTATCTTGACCATAGCCTTGCCCAGGTCCCTGTAGGCCTCTAGGGGGCTGAGCCTCAGGCCTCCCTTGGAGCCTAGGAAGAAGGCTGAGCCTAGGCTGTCGGCGTGCATGGCCCAAGACTCCTTGAACACCATCACCGAGCCGTCTCGAAGCCTCAGGAAGGCGGCGGCGAAGTCTTCCACCTCGAATCTCTCCGTCTTCCACCCCCAGCCGCCCTGCACCGCGGCCTCAGGGCTCCTCCCTAAAGCCGCGAAGGTGGCTGCTGAAACCGCCGTAGGCTCAGGATGCCCGAGGACGTGGAAGGCGTTGTCCACAGCATAGCAGCCTATGTCGAGGATGACTCCTCCTCCGGCTATGGATTTGACGGTGAAGCTCTCCGGTGGGATGCCTCTGCGCCTGCCTCCCAGGGTGGCTTCTCCATAGTAGAAGTCGCCTAGAAGCCTCTCCTCCTGCACTAGGCGGCGGGCTATCTGGATCTCTGGGCTAAAGCGGGTTTGAAAGCCTACCATGAGGACCTTGCCTGACTTCCGGCTGGCCCTGAGCATCTCTAAGGCATCCGCGGCCTTAGGCGCCATGGGTTTCTCCACGAGCACGTGGACGCCTCTTTGAAGGGCGTCTATGCTAGGCCCAGCATGGGCCGCGTGGGGCGTGCAGATGCTCACCGCGTCCAGGCCAGCTTTCTCCAGCATGTCCACATAGCTGGTGAAGACCTGCTTCTCAGCCACGCCCCAACGCTTAGCCGCGTCCCCAGCCCTAGCCTCAACGATGTCGGCTACGGCTACGACCTCCACGCCCGGGATGTCCCTGTAGAACTTCACGTGATGGTGCGCTATGCCGCCGCAACCTACCACGCCTACCTTAACAGGCTTCTCCAAGCTCAGGAAACCCAGCCTCCAAACCGAGAAGGTCTCTTCTCCCCGTCAGAACGCTATTTAGGCTTTCGCCGCGAGCGAGACACGGCTCCGCCTGAGCATTACGCCGCGTGCGCCGAGGAGGCCTCAAGCCCGGGTTAGGGCAGTCAGTTTCTCAAGGGCCTTGAGGGCCTCCGCGAGGTTCCGGGCCTCGTAGTCGGGGCTGAGGCCCTCGTAGGGCATGAGGAGGCCTCGCCTGTTCAGCCAAACCGTCCTTATGCCCACGGCCTTCGCGGGCTTGATGTCCGTTAAGGGAGCATCGCCCACTGTGGCGGTTGAAGCCGGCTTGGAGCCCGACTGCTCTAGTGCCTTAAGGAAGTACTCGGGCTCGGTCTTGAGGACGCCGAGTTCGCGTTCGCCGAAGACGTAGTCAAGGTAGCCGCCGGGAAAGGCCTTGTTCAGGGCCGCGGCCTTGGCTTGGGAATCCTCACCCGTGGTGAGGCAGACCTTGAAGCCGCCCTGCCTCAGGCCTAGGAGGAAGTCTCCGACGTCGGGGAAGAAGACCGGGTTCCTCAGGTATTCCTCCTCGGCTGCGTGAAACCTTGCCTTAAGCTCCGAGACAAGGCCCTCGTCCTTAGGCCTGCCGAAGTACTGGGCGACGAGTCTGCCGTGGAAGTCCAGGTCGTCATGCCTGTCAGGATGGTTGAGGTGCACGATCTCCCGGTGGATCTTGTTCATGTAGATCGCGAGGAACTCGGCGCCGCCCATGCCCAGGTAGCCTTCGAGCGCCGCGATGTACTTGGCATCGGTGTCATGGAGCGTGTTATCGTAGTCGACGAAGGCTGTGAAGGCCGTCCCTCGGTCTTCTCTGCGGGCCAACTCTCTGTGACCGGCGGAGAGACCCGCAGGGTGGTCTATTAACGCTTTAGCCTCCGAGGCTTCCGGGGAAAGCTTATATGTCGTTGGGCTTCTTGATCTCGGAAAAGAAGGGGCTTTGCGGGATGGCTAAGGATCAAGCTGTCGGCGCGCTTATTCTAGTCGTGTCCATCGCCTTACTCCTCTTCTACGCCTTCCTCTACCTTGCCGGGGGCGCCTTCCTCGGCCAGCCGCTCTGGTGGTGGGCGCTCGTCATACCTGTCACCGTGGGCGTCGTGGGCATACTAGGCATCCTAGCCTGGATCGGCTGGACGATGGCGACGACGCCTCCGCCCAAACCGATAGAGTTCGAAGAACCCAAACCTGAAGCCTCGGAGACCGCTACTCCCACGCCAGCGGCCTCTGAGACCACCTCAGGGCAAGAGGAGAAGAAAGCCTGACCTAGGCTTTCAACACGCGTCACCCAGCGGTCGCTCGCGTTCTCGGCTAGGCTTGAACGTAACCAGTCTCTCCGATGCCGGTTTCACTGAGAAGGCTGGAACAACGACCTCAAGCCAGCGCCGAACAGAGGCGCTCCAGCTGGCCAAGGGCATCGCGAGGTCCATCGGAGGAGCTAAGGACGAGTCAAAGAGCTGAGCTAGATCACATTTCGTGATCACGATGGGCGATCACTGTTCGCGATCACGGGAGGTGCCCTAGGTTCATATACTCTATCGCCGAGTCCCAGCCGGAGGTGTACGAGAAGATGGCTCATCTGGGAACTGTTTGGAAGACGGAGTACGTGGCGGAGGGCGCGAAGATAAGCCAGAAGCAGTTCGAGGAGCTGGTTGAGCTCGCGGGCCGCATTGTGCTCTTGGCTCGAAGACTGGCTGGAGCCGAGGAGAAGAAGGCTCCCTAGCCGCCTTTCATCGAAAGGCTCTTCAGCCAACGCGCAGCCCTGTGCTCCCCCGAGGGCTGTCTGTCATTGATGAGGGTGGGCATCGTCGGGCTTCGCCGCGGCTCCAGCTTCTTCACCTTCAATCATCTCCTTGAGACGCGGGCAGTCAGCGTCTGCGACGTAGATTCCGCGACGCTGAGCCGCTTGGCGAAGGAGCATGATGTCGCAGGGGCGCTGCGTGAAGTATGGGGATATGCTGGAAGCTGACCTGGACACCGTCATCGCGATGTCGCTTTTGCTTCACGCTCAGCCTGACTGCGAAGGCCTCGGCATCAGCTTGTTGTTCTCAGGTTTTCACACGGACTTCTGACGTAAGGGCCTAGCTTACACTCTGGTTTTCTCGTCAAGGGCGCGCTGGGAGGCTTACCGGCTGGTCCTGGGCACCTAGAGCGACGCAGGAGGAAGCTTGGCTCTAACTCCTTCCCCCAGAGGCTGAGGCTCCCCGTTGCCTCAGTCTCAGTGCCACAACAACCCCGACGACTGCCAAGACCGCGGCTGCACCGAGGTACATCCAAGGTAGCTCCTCGCCTAGGACAGGCTTGAGCCTTAAGTCCTCGTAGGTCATGCTCAGAGACTGAACCGAAGGGATGCAGGCCCCAAAGTCGTTTATCCTTATGAAACTTGGCACCTTTCCCCTGTACGTGTAGTGGAGTGTGGACTCCACGGGCCAGCTTACGACTTGGATGAGAACATTCGCTGTGGCGCGCACCGTATGTAGCCCTTCACGGAGGCTGATGGCTGTGTCGGGTGAAACCTTCATCTCCACATCGTCGATGAGGACTGTCGCATCGTCAGCGGCGAAGAGGTAGGCTTCACTTGTGTAGGTCTCAGTAGGTACGTAGAGGTAGGCGGTCTGCCCAGCCTTCAGGCCTGTGAAGGCTATACCGCTCTCCCTCATCAGCAGCATGATGGGCTTCTGGCTCTCGACAGCGATATGAGGAGCCTTGATCCATCGCAGGGAGAGGCTGGAGCCTGCGGGGACAGTGTGCTCGGCTAACTTGACCTTGGCCTCGAGGTCTGCAGAGGTTACGGATGAGTCTTCGAGGCCTGTCAAGATGAAGTAGGTCGGTATGGAACCCACCCACTGCTCAGTGAAGGAGCTGCCATAGAACCTTGTACCCACGAAACCCCCCTCGGCTGAGGGGTAGTAACAGAGACCGCTGGCCCACCATCCTCCCGGTAGGTTGAAGCTCTGGACCATTACTTTCCCCGAGGCCTTAAGCCCATAGACGCCCAAGGGCTGGAAGGACAGTTCCCTCACCTCGTTGGCGCGGAGCTTGAAATCGGAGACCTCCGACCCGTTCGCGTCGGAAATGGTCACTTCTGCGTCCTCCAGGGCGTAGACCCTGAAGGGAGGCCCCGTCCCCGGGAGCGTCGCGCCTTGGAGGGCCATGAAGACAAACTCGTCACCCACGTAGCCACCACTGGTGCTCGTGAAGAAGGTGGTCGTGAAGCCCCCATGCTCCATAAGAATCACCGTCACGGGCTTGCTGGAGACAACCTTGAAGAACGTGCCATTGGGCAGTTCCACATCTACTCTCTCAAGCCTGTTCACTGTGAAGTCCGCCCTCAGAGCCTTCTGAGGAAGATCGTAGACCTTCACGCTAGTTCCGTCATGGTTCCCGAGGATGACCACGAGGGCGCGGCTCATAACCGATGTCTGGTCGATCCTGTACTCGATGATATCTTGGCCTGCCGTGACCGCCGCCTCGATAGCCCAGATCTCGCGTGGGACATAACCATAGTAAGTGTACTGCTCCGGAGAGGCGAAGATCAGGCCGGAGAGGGATGAGGCTTGAAACAGTACGATGATAGCCAAAGCCTCTAACAGCCTGCGGCCCCATGCGGGCGTAGAACCCGAGCCTAGATGCATGTCCAGCAGATCGGGGGAATAGCCTCTTAAGCCTTTGAGCTGATTTTGGGCGTACAGTCCCCTGCTCCATGACAGACCTCTGGTACCAAGACCCGCCGTTCGTTGTCCTGAACGAAAGGCTCTTCAACCAAGGCTAGGGATGAAGCAGTGCAGGCAGGTGAGCCCTAGTGATCAAGGTTGGGGTTGTTGGGCTTCGCCGCGGCTTAAGCTTTCTTGCCTTCAACCTCTTTCTGGAATCCCAGGTCACGACCGTCTGCGACATCGATCAAGAAACGCTTACGAGGACTGCAAAAGAACATCACATCGAGAAAGCCTTCACCAAATATGAGGAGATGCTCAAGGCCGATCTGGACATCGTGGTGATCGCGACGCCGCTCTTCCTCCACGCCGAGCAGGCGATTGAGGCACTAGATGCGGGCCTGCACGTGCTGAGCGAGGTGACGGCTGCAGCCTCAATCGAGGAGTGTTACCGACTTGTGGACGCGGTCGAGCGGAGCGGCCGGAAGTACATGATGGCTGAGAACTACTGCTACATCAAGGAGAACGTGTTGTTGAAGCAGCTCATCGCCGCGGGGAGGTTCGGGGAACTCTACTTCGGCGAGGGCGAGTACGTCCACGACTGTAAGAGCCTCATGCATAACCCAGATGGCTCCTTGACGTGGCGCGGCTGGATGACCAGGCGTTTGAACGGGAACCTCTACCCGACGCACAGCCTGGGGCCGCTCTACCAGATGTTCGGGGAACGCGTCGCCTCGGTCTGCTGCCTAGGCTCAGGGGTTCACACGATACCGGGCGCGAAGGGCGAGGACAGCGTGATAACGCTCTGCAAGACTGTTTCCGGAAAACTCCTGAAGCTACGGTATGATGTGGTCTCCTACAGGCCGCATAACATGCGATACTACGCGCTCCAGGGCACCCGGGGCTGCTACGAGGCGCCCCGAGGGCTTGGGGACGACCATAAGGTCTGGTTTATGGACGACTGCCCCGATCCCCAAGCCTGGAAGCCCCTGAGCGATTATGAGGCGGAGTACCTGCCGGAGGAATGGAAGCATCCTCCCGCGGAGGCGCTTCGGACAGGCCACTGGGGAGCCGACTACTTCATCGTCAGGGACTTCCTAGACGCCATCGTCCACAACAGAAGGCCACCCGTCGACGTCTACGACGCCGTAAACATGACCGCGCCCGGCCTAGCCTCGCAGGAGTCTATCGCCAAGGGCGGCGCGCCCGTGGAGGTCCCCGACTTCACGAAGTAAGGAGGGAAGGAGCGTATGAGGGTGGGCACGGTCTTCCGTGAGTTCACGGCAAAGGATGGGCTTAAGGTGACGCTGAGGACGCCCATCTGGCGGGATCTGGATGATCTCTTGGAGCTGATCAACACGGCGGTAGCCGAGCAGGTGGACATTCTGATCGACCGGCCTCAGACACGGGAGCAGGAGGCGGACTGGCTTGGAAGAGTACTCGCGAGGATCGAGAAAGGCGAGGCGGTCTACGTGGTGCCCGAGGCGGACGGCCGCGTCGTCGGCAACTCAGAGGTCTCTAGGCGAGCCGGGTGCATGAACCATACGGGAGACCTAGGCATCCTCCTGAGACGCGAGTACCGTAACCGCGGGATCGGCACGGAGATGATGAGGACGCTTATCGACGAGGCGAGGAAGATGGGCCTGGAGCGCCTCTTCCTCAGACACTTCGCCGGCAACCTGAGGGCGCGCCACGTCTACGAGAAGGTAGGCTTCAAGGAGACAGGCCGAGAGCCGAAGGCCGTGAAGAGAGCCGGAAACTACGAGGACGTAGTGATCATGGCGTTGGAACTCTGAGAAGGCTTCGTGTCTTGATGAACTATCCCAGCTGGGGGTTGGGCCTAGGGCTACCTGCGCAAGGCTTTTAGTCCAAGAGTGTCGGAGAAGCCTTCGGCCCCCTCGGCAATGGGAAGGCATGGGTGAGTGGAACGCGGAGAGTTGAAGATTGGCTTAGGCAGGGTGAGGCTGCGTTAGGGGCTGCCAAGAAGACCTTGGCCCTTGGAGAATACTGGCTCTCCTGCTTCCTAGCTCACCAAGCCACTGAGGCCGCTCTCAAAGCCCTTTTCCACAGCCTGGGTGAAGAGCGGAGGGGCCACTCCCTACTCCGCCTCTTGGAGGGGCTTGGGGCCCCCGAGGATCTCCTAGACGCAGGCAGGAGACTCGACAGGCACTACTTGCAGTCGCGATACGTGAACACCTTTTATGAGGGGGCGCCCATCGACTACTATGGATTACGCGAAGCGGAGGAGGCCGTTAAGGATGCGGAGCAGCTCCTCGAATACTGTAAGGCACGTCTTCGCCAAGGTTGATAGGTACCTTGATTGGCTTAAGGAAACCTACGACCCCAAGCTCGTCGTACTCTTCGGCTCCTACGCTAAGAACGACTGGGTGACGGACCAGAGCGACCTAGACCTCCTCATCGTCGCTGAAGGCTTGAAGGATACACCCTACGAGAACTACCTTGCCTTAAGAAGGGAAGGGTGGGTCGAGCCCCTAGGCTACTCCCCCGAGGCCTTCCTCAAGGCCTTAGTTGACCTAACGAGCTTCATCCTCCTCGACGCCCTCGAAGAAGGGAGGGTCGTCTACTCAGACAAGAGATATGAAGAGAAGGTCTATGAGCTTTTCAAGAAATTGAGGGAAGATCTCAAGCTGGTAAAGAGAAAGAATGGATGGAGATTCAAGGTTCCACGCGAAAAAATCTCATATGAGATTGAAAGAGCTTTGCAGACGACGCGATCAAGTTAGGCCTCAAAGAGACGGGCCGAGAGTCAAAAGCTTTCAAAAGAGCCAGCCAATACCAAGACCTAGTAACCATGACCTTGAGACTCACGCGATCTCCTGGCTCTTAAGCAAAGGATGAAAGCGACATGATCGTGGAACTCCAAGATGAGGAAAAGATACTGCCATTGCTCTATAGGGACCCGGTTTGCTTCGTCGAAGAGATCTCCTTGATAGATGAGGACTACTTATGGGAGCGTCCCACGATCTATGTAGATGATCCCCGGAACATCAAAGAGTTCCTTATCCTTCACTCGCCATCCTTCTACTGGGGCGGCAACAGCGTTAGTGCATACATGAGGGCTAGAGAGCAAGCCACCATTCGCAGTTTCGCCGACATCCTGAGGCCCAGAAGGGATACTCATATGCACCTGCAGACTTCACCGGAGATTGAGCCTCAGGTTCGGCGCTCCATGCCATGGTTGACGGGAGCCTACGATGTTCGCTATTACTGCGCAGACAAGGAGGGCTTTAGACCGCACTGTCTGCACAGGGAGAGGGCCGTTCTCTTAACGCCTGAGAACATTATAGGGTTTCAGCCTTCAGCTGATCCCCGGTTTGTTAAGCGTCTGAAGACCGCGCAGGTCTACGGCTATCTGAGCGAAGAAGGCAGGTTAGTGGCCACCTCCGGAGTAGGTTTCCTCACGAAGAGGTCATTTGAGATCAGCTACACATCCACAGAGCCCGAGTACCGCGGTCGTGGGATAGCCAAGTGCTTGACCTCCCTCGCCTCAGAACCTCTGATCAAAAGGGGACTAACGGGAGTCTACTCGACGGATGTGACGAATGAGTCCTCAATGCGCGTAGCAACGGGCCTCGGGTTCCAACCCTACAAGGACCTGAGGTGCTTTTACACCTAAGTGGCGCTGTTGCAGTTGCCTAGCGCTCCTTGACGCTACGCGACGAGTTCCGTAGTGTTCTCCTTGATCTTCTCTACGGCGGCTATGATGTCGTCCATGTCCACTCGGGAGCCGAGCAGCATCGACTGGAAGAGCCAGATGCCCTCCTGCGTGCAGGCCTTATCCGTGACGGGCACGTTCACCCGCGAGTAGTCTATCCTCTCCCCGTAGAGGCTCTTCAAGAGCCGGTCCTCCTTCAACGCCAGCATGTAAGGGGCCCTGTACCAGGGTCCGTAGCCTCCCGTGCAGGGGATGCCCTCAGCCCGGAGGGCGTCCACGAACCGGTCCCGCGCCAGCCCTTGGAAGGCTTGGCTGTCGTAGCGGAAGACGTACAGGTGGTAGGCGTTCCGTGTTACCCGTGGGTCGTCTTTCAGCGGCCTGATGCCCTCGATCTCCGCAAGCCTCCGCGAAAGATAGCCTGCGTTCTCCATCCGGGTCTTGAGATGCTCCTCATACCGGCTGAGCTGGACGAGCAGAACGGCGGCCTGGAACTCGGTCATCCGGTAGTTGCCGCCGAGCAGGCGATGCTCGTACCGTGAGCCCTCCACAGGCCGGCCGGTGTTGTGGATAGACCAGGCGGTCTCGTACAGCTTCCGGTCGCTGGTAAGGATAATGCCACCCTCACCGCAGGTGATGTTCTTGCTCGACTGGAAGCTGAAACAGCCCAGATGCCCTATCGAGCCGACGCCTCGGCCCCGCCATTGAGCGCCCCAGGCCTGGCAGGCGTCCTCGACGACGGTCAAGTCATGCCTCTTCGCCAGCGCCATGACCGCGTCCATGGCCGTCGGCCTCCCGGCGATGTGGACGGGGATGATCGCCTTCGTCCGAGGCGTTACGAGGCTTTCCGCCGAGGCGGCGTCCAGCGTGTAGGTGTCCGGCTCCACGTCTGCGAAGACGGGTAGGGCGTTCACGGCGATGACCGCGCTCGCGGTCGCCACGAACGTGTACGCGGGGACAATAACCTCGTCTCCGGCGCCTATGCCCGCCGCCTTCAAGGCGACCTCCAGGGCTGCGGTTCCCCCGGGCACCGTGACGCCGTAGGCCGCGTTCTGATAGGCCGCGAACCTCTCCTCGAACTCCTTCTGCTTCCTGCCGCCTATGCCCCAGACGCCGCTCTCGAGGACCTCCTTCAGGGCCTGAAGCTCGCGGTCGTCCCAGACAGGCCACTTGGGGAAGGGCTTCCGCCTCACGGGCTCCCCGCCCTTTAACGCCAGCCTAGCCATCGCCTCACCCGCCTCTCTCGAGCCTACCGGGCCGGCCTGAGCCTTTTCAGCCTTTCCATCGGCCAAGACCTACTAGCAACAGTCGTGGCCGCGAGGGTGAGAAACGGTCGTTTTCGGACCCGTAGCCCGGATTTTCAGCAGAAGTGCATTCCCGGGTTTCTCGGGGCGGTGTTTAGGATGGACCGGAAGACCGCCCAGGGCGTGGATGCCCCTGAGACCCCGGTGATGGCTTCGGAACGCTTCAACTCCAGGTTGACTCCCCCGCCTTGGGCGTAAATCTCTAGAATGGCCACGTTCAGGGAGGGGTCAGCGATCAGCGTAGAATGGGTTCGGTCAAACCCGACGCCGGCCAAGGCCACGGTGGCATGGGTGTTCACATTCCGGGGGAACAAGGGGCAGACGCCTCGGGTAGGCCCCCTGTAAAGCGTCGTTGGCCCGGTGATGGTGGAAGGGTCGATCCCGGACCTCGCAAAATCGAGGTTCTTAGGGTTCTTCTTCATCACGATGCTGACCTCCTCCCAGCTATCCCGGCCTTCAATGATCGCATCTAATCCCATAACCCCACCGTGGGGGATGAAGAGCCTCGTCCCATTCTTCAAGGCCGTCTCCTTGAGTTCGGCCTCAAGCTTAGCATCAGCCATAGCGGTGACCGAGAGCAGGAAGTAGTCGGCTCTCTCAAGGAACATGGTCCCATACCGCCGAGACACATCAGGATGGGCTAGCTCGCACACCATATCCGGCCTCCGGGAGGCAAAATCCTCAGCTCGCTCCAAGACGAGTCTACGCGGAAGCCCAGCCACGCGCTTCTCGTCTACGTCGTGAACGAAGGCGACCTCCAAGCTGAGCTCAGGATGCGATGTGATCTGCCTGTACACGTACGAGCCTATCAGGCCATGGCCTACGATCCCTACTGACCTTCTTCCTCTCGACACCGCGCGTTCCTCCTACCCTCACAGCTTCCCTATACATTGTCTTGGAAATCATAGCCGGAGCTGGAACTCGTATTCGCCAGCCCAGGCCACGCCGCTATTAATCGCTGGCAAACCCAAGGCCTCGCCTTGGAGCCACGATTTATGTCTTACCCTTTGACCATTGCCCGAACGCCATGCGCCGTTATGGGGAGTACCCACGTCCGCCGGCTGAGCGAACGGATCGGGCGCTGCCCTCATAGACGCGCCCTGACAAGCCTACGTTGGAATCAGGCATGGAAGCCCAACGGGCCTCTGCCCAGCAGCGCCTCCACGTGAAGGGCGCGACGAATTCTGCGCTCATACCTTCATCCTGTTGAAGGACCACGTCCCCAAGGCGATCATGGCCACGGAGAATGCGAGCACGATCGAGAGGTCTAGGGTTAAGGGGAAGGAGGAGGTGCCGAGGAGGACGTCTCTCAATCCGTCCACGGCGTAGGTGACGGGGTTCACGTGGGTCAGGGTGGCCATCCAGCTCGGCAGGTTCTCCAGGGGGTAGAGGGCGCCGGATAGGAGGAACATGGGAAAAATAATGAAGCTTCCTATGAGGCCGAATCCCTGGGGGCTCTCCATGAAGGAGCCTATCACCAAGCCGAGGCTTACCATTCCTACGGCGAAGATGAAGAGCATGAGGAAGGCTGAGGCTAGGCTGAGGGGGTTAAAGGGTAACCCCAAGAAGACCCCTACCAGCATCAACATCGAGACCTCTATCACCGCGTCCGTGACGCCGCCCAAGACCTTGCCGGTGAAGATGGTGGCCCTGGCCACGGGAGATACGAGGACCTCCTTCAGGAAGTCGATCCGTTTATCCCAGACGACGTAGGTGCCGAAGAAGACGGACGTGAAGAGCACGACCATGGCGAGAAAACCGGGATAGATGAACGTCTGATAGCCCACTCCGGGGAGATTCACGATCGAGCCGAGGCCTCCGCCCAGGATCAGCATGAAGAATAACGGAGTTGCGATAGAGGATACGACCCTGCTTCTCTCGCGCATGAAGACCTTGAACTCACGGTACCAGAGGGCGTAGAGGCCCTTCGCCACCTTCCTCGCGTTCATCTGCTCACCCTAGCCCTGACTGCTCTCTCCCACCAGCCCCCCTCGGGAGTCTCGGCTTCCGCTCTGATCGCCCTCCCCGTGTAGTGGAGAAAGACATCGTTTAAGCTCGACGGGCGGACCTCTACGATCTCTGCTCCACCCAGTGCCTTCAACATCTCTGGTAGATTCTTTCCGACGTTCTCCACCGTGAGCGTGACTACGTCGCCTGTCTTCTCGATTCTCTTTACAAAGCTGAACCTCCCCAGATTCTCAAGGTGCGCGTCTGTGAGTCGGAGCCTTACCATGTCTCCTCCCAGCTTGCTCTTCAGATTCCTAGGAGAGTCTAACACCACGATTCTCCCATGATCTATTATGGCGACCCTGTCGCACAGTCTGTCAGCCTCCTCCATGTAATGGGTGGTGATGACTATCGTCACGTTCTCCTCCTTCACCAGCCGCTCGATGTACTGCCAGACGTGCTCTCTGGTCTGGGGGTCTAGGCCCAGCGTGGGCTCGTCGAGAAAGAGGACCTTCGGGTTGTGCAGTAGCCCCCTCGCCAGCTCCAGTCTTCGCCTCATCCCGCCCGAGTACTTCTTGACCTGATCGTCCCTCCTGTCGTACAAGTCTACCAGCTCCAGCACTTTCCTGATCCTATCTTTTGCTTCGCTCTCGGGTAGATCGTAGAGCAGCGCGTGCAGCCTCAGGTTCTCGTAGCCTGTCAGTATGTCGTCGCTGCTTGGGTCTTGAAAGACCATGCCTATCGATTCCCTCACCTTGCTCGGATTCCTCCGGATGTCAAAGCCGTTCACCCTCGCTGAGCCTGAGCTGGGCTTTAACAAGGTGGAAAGCATCATCAAGAGCGTGGTCTTACCTGCGCCATTAGGCCCCAGCAAGCCAAAGATCTCCCCCGCTTCCACCTTCAAATCAATCTTATGGACTGCCGTCAAGCTGCCAAAGACCTTGGTCAAACCAAACGTCTCGATTATGCTCATTGCCCGTACCTCAAGGCCTCAACCGCTCGCGGTCCGAAGCCGTTCTGGCCAGCGTACTCTACCAAAGGGTGCTACCGCCACCGCTCAGTAGGAGCCATCCCCTTACGGGCCGGGTCACTTTTGAACCCTCTCCCTCCAGAGGGGTTGATGAGTAAGTCGGCCCAGGGCCTTGCCTCGCGACGCGATGGCGAAGAGCTGCGTATATAGGCTATGTGCCGCCTATACAGCCCCGTGGTCAGGTTGGAAGGGCAGGAGAGCCGAAACCCTCCTGAGGGCAATTCCGTCCCTATCGGCAACTATCGTTTCCGCTTCCAAGTGAACGCTTCAGGCGACTACTATGAGCCCGCGGAGCTGACGGTCTCAAGGGAGGGCTTGAGAACGCTCGTCGAGGCCCAGGGCCTTCTCCAGGGTAGGCGGAGGGCCGGAGGCTCACTTCGCGTAGAGTTCCAAGAGACGCCGATGGGGCTGAGCTGGCGGGCGGAGGCCCAAGGCCCAAGCCAGATCGAGGGTCTCCGCTTCTCGGTCTCAGGCCTGCCCCTGGGTCAGGTGATCGTTCCCACCGCCGGCGGCACCGTCTTCACGCCTGATGAGGAGGTGAGCCTCTCTGTGGGCACCCTGGCCGGGGATGGTCGCCCGCTCTGGTGCGCCGCCTTCCTCGTCGTGGAGACCCTAGGCCAGGTGCTCTACCTCCACGGTGAGGAGTATCCGCCGCGTGTGAGGAGGCTCTGGGCCAAGAAGATGGGTGAAAGCCTGGCCGTAGACCTATACTGCGAGGAGAACGCGTGGCAGAGGTCCAGCCGCTTCGCGTCGCCTAAGTGGGCGATTGACCGCGTCAAGGACTGGCGGGAGGCGGTGGCGAAGTACCGCGCCTGGATGGAGGAGGCCTATGGGCTTCAGCCCTTCGAGCGCCGGCCCGACGTGCCGCCTTGGATGCGTAGAATAGCGCTTTACCTGAACATTTACGCGCATAGTTACACGAACAGGCTTCACTACACCTTCGCGGAGATAGAGGCGAAGCTCAGAGAACTCGCCACGTGCTTCCCGGCGGGGAACATGCTCGTCTACATCGCGGGCTGGGACGGCCGAACCGATACCACTTACCCGGACTATGCGGTAAGTCGGGAGGCCGGAGGCGAAGAAGGCCTAAGGAGACTCGTTGCCACCGCCCATAGCTTGGGCTACAGGGTTATGTTGCACATGAACCTCTTCGGCGTCAGTTACCGCTCGCCACTCTACCCTCGTTTCGAGAAGGAGCAGATCCGCGACTCTGAAGGCCGCCGGATGGGCTGGACAGCCGACTATAACCGCGACGGCGTCAGGGAGGAGCACTTCGCGTACATCTCGCCTGACGCAGCGGAGTGGAGACGCTACCTCATCGAGAAGGCGAAGGGTGTTGTACAAAGCTTCGGGGTGGACGCGGTGCACCTAGACCAGACGGGGCTCTGCCCGAACGACCCCAACCATGACACGTACCGCGGCCAACTGGAGCTCTTCCGCGAGCTGAAGGCCGCTCTGCCCGGCGTGCTCTTCGAAGGCGAGGGAATGACGGAGCAGGCGGCGCCCTTGACGCCCGTCTACCATATGTGGATCACCGCGCCGGACGGGCATGCGGTATACAAGGAGCTTTTCAACTCCTACACGAGGCCTGTAGGCCACATGGACATGCCTCCGCCCGAGTACCCGGAGCGTTTCAAGGCCGTCCAAGAGGCCTACGACTTCCATGACGTGATCCCGTCCCTAGCCCAGACGGACTTCTACCCGGAGATCTCGGGCGCCGGCCTCGGCGAGATAGGCCGGGCTCAGAGGCTGGACAGCGAGGGCGCAAAGAGCGTCTACAGAAAGGCCCGAGCCTACTTGGCGAGGCTTCGACCCTCACATGGAGGCTAGCTGAGCCTCTCGATGCGGTTAAGGATGCCCTCGGTCACTTCCGGGCGCGCCTTCAGCATGCACCATCTCGTAAAGCCTCTTCTCCCTACCAGCCACCCGCATGGCCGTCAATCCCCGTCAGATGGGTCTTTCCGTTGAGAGATGCATTGGGGTTGTGCGGCTTTCCTGCTATCGTGATACCTTGGTTTCGTCTGGCGCGAGAACAGGACCCCCTCCCTCTATCAATCCAGGGCCCTTTATAACCGGCAGCGTATGCCACTGGTCCGTACGGGAGCGACTCAGGATGGCGGGCAGCCTCATCCTCAGGGATACGCTTCTGCCATTCAGAAAAGGCTGGGGGAAGAACCGCCTATTCCTTTGGCAGTTCGGCGAATGACCCACTCTCCCTGAAGGCTTTCAGCCTCGCCGCGTCCGTGTACATCCTGACGCTGTGGAATGTTAGATAGGATGTGGACTTCGCCTTGTCGATCTTCTCGTTGATCTTCCTCAGCTCCGCGTCCTCGAACCGGTAGACATTGCGCGGAGCCCCGTCGCCCGCTCCGAAGAGCCTCGTGTAGAGTATATCGGAGTCGAACGCAGGGTCTTCCTTCGAGATGTCGACGCAGTGTACGATGCCCAGCTCCTCCATCAAGCTTGCGAGCTGCGGGTCCAAGCCTCTGCCCTGGGAGCTTCGGACCTCCCATACTACCCGGAAGTATCCCATGTCGACGCGGTTGAAGAACCGGTGGAAGCCCTCTATCTTGGTGTTTGTCACCTCCATGTATGCCGGAGTCTGGAGATGCAGCACGTCGGCCCTCAGGACCTTACATATCTTCATCATCCTGTCCCAAGCCTCGAAGGCTTCGGGGACGGGCTGGAGCTGAGCCTTGTGTGTGAGGTCGCGGTGGCTCCTAACCGCGAAGCGGAAGCCGGACGGAGTTCGGCTGCGCCAAGACTGCGCCTGGCGAAAGCTCGGATACCAGTAGTAGGTTGAGTTCACCTCGACGAAGTCGAAGAGCCGAGCGTAGGCCTTCAACTTGTCCCCGGGCGCGTCGAGGTAAGCCCAGCCGCCTGCGCCTATGAAGAAATCTGTCATCACATCCGTCTGGCCTAGGTTCAGCTCATAAGCCTAGCGAGAGAGTCTAGACGTAGTCAACTCGTCGCCCAAGCCTTGCGTCGAACAGCCCTATTCTCCGACATGCTACGCCAGGAATCCCGCGGAGACCAACCTACCTCACCTTAGGCCCTCTCATTCCCGCCTTCAACGAGGCGAAGTGAAAGGAAAGGGTTTGCGGAGGGAGGGTGCTCCTCCAACCTCTCGGCCCTTCTGGACCCGTAGACGGCGGCTGAGCACGGGCCTCCTCGTTTTAGGCTTTGGTCACATCCACGCGACTGCATGCTGAGTCTCAGATAGTCCCACAGTGGGACGCTGGCGCACTGGGGCTCTTTCACGCACCTCTCTCTCGGCCTCCGCCGTCAGGTTCGGTTTATATCCCATCGGAGGGTCTCAGCCGCCCCCGTGGGAGGGTTGAGGGTGGGCCAGACCGCGCCGCAAGCCTTGGAGGAGGAGCATGAGCTCCTGCGCCTCGCCGAGGTCTACAACGTGGCCGTCGTCGTCACGAACCAAGTCTTGGCGAACCTGCAGGCCTTCTTCGGCGATCCCAACAGGCCCGCGGGAGGGAACGTACTCGCCCATGCCACGACACACCGCATCTACCTAGGGAAGTGTAAGGGCAACATGCGCCACGCCTCGGTCGCGGACAGCCCGTCGCTGCCGCCCACCGAGGAGCCCATTCCCTTCCTGATAACCGGCCGTGGCATAGAGGACGTTCCGGAGAAGTCGGGCAGAGGATTCAGAGAAGAGGGTCAAGAGCCGTCGCAGGAAGCGTCGAGCGAAGCAGCGTGAGAGAACAGCCGGAGCGGGGCACGCCCTTTGCTCGAAAAGCAGTCGCCGCCTTCGACAGCCGCGTTCTCCAACGCCCTTCAGCTCCTAGCGAAGAGGCAGGGGGGGTCCAAGTTGACGACGGGCAGCCCAGGCCTCGACTCCCTTCTCGGCGGGGGCCTCAGCCCCGGCGCATTCTATCTCTTCTACGGCGACGGTGAGAGCGGTGTAGACCTCCTGCTCCATAGGCTGCTGGTGAACACGCTCCTTCCGGTCGAGAGGAACGGCCTAGAAGGCGAGGCGGTCTACCTGAACTGCGGCAACTACAGGGAGGAGCGGACTGTCCTCGACGTGCAGCACCTGACGGCGTTGATCAAGGCGAACGGGCTTGACGCGGACCCAGCCCTAGACCGGATAAGGGTCTTCCTCGCCTTCAGCAGCGAGCATGAGGAACAGGTTGTGGAGAGCGTCTCCCGAGCGGTAAGGGAGAACGACAGCGTCAGGACCCTTGTCGTCCATAACGTCGCGAGGCTCTTCAGCCCTGATGCTCAGCCAGGGCTCAGCCACATGGAGAGGTTGGAGAGGCTGAACAGGCTTCAAGGGGTCGTCTCGAAGCTCTGGCAGATTGCCGCTGAGAGAGGCCTCGTCATGGCCGCGAGCTGCAGGCCGAGGCCGGGCAGCCGTGGGCAGACCCCGCAGCCTGAGGGAGGCCAGCACCTCCGCCACGCAGCGAACGTCCTCGTCTACCTGAGGCGCGTGGAGGCCGGTTTCACCGAGGCCTCCCTGCTCAAGCACCCAAGCCGCGCCCCAGGCAGGACGAGGTTCACGTATAAGACAGGAGGCGGCGAGTTGGGAAGGATAACCATCCCCTTCAGAACCAGGTTTGATGAGGAACTCAGCAACCTTCAACGTGACTACCGCGAGGCCCTTATGAACCCTGCCAGGCGGGAGGCCTTCGACTTGCTCGTGAAGGCCGTCACGGGCGAGATGGGCGCGATGAGCCACGTCAAGATACCGACCGTCCTGGACGTACTGCTCCTCACCGCCGTCGTGGAGAACCGACGCAGCATCGAGGAGTTGGGGGCCCAGGGCAAGTCCATCGTAGCACGCCTGGACAGGCTGGAAGCTTTGATGCAGGCCACCTTCGTTGCCCCATCGAAGCCCAGTGAACCCGTTAGCACAGGCGCTCCGCCTTGAAGGCTGTAGGCTGGCTCCTCGATGTCTACATCCAAGGCCGTGACGCAGTCCTCTGGGTGAAAACCGAGGACGGCAGGGCCTTCAAGCTACTCGACGAGTACCAGCCCGACTTCTACGTGAAGCTGAAGAACGGCTGGGACCTCCGCGAGACGGCCGCGGTCCTGACGGAGCACCCTCACGTGACGGATGTCTCGGTTGAGGAGAAGCACGTCTCGATCACGTCCCGGCGTAAGGAACCCGTCCTGCACATCTGGGGCGATGAGGCCCGCAGCTTCCGCAAGGTCATAGACGACGTGAGAAGCCTAGGCCGGGTCGAAGCCTGGTTCAACACTGACCTCCTCCACGTTCAGAGGTACGTGTTCGCGAAAGGCTGCGTGCCCACCGCGAAACTGGAGGTTTCCTTCGATGGCGGTTCAAGGCTCCTAGCCGTCAGGAACCTCGACGATGCGTGGGAACTCAGACCACCGCCCTTCACGTGGATGATCCTCCAAGCGGAGGTCGAGGGCAGAGGGCTCAGCCCCCATCCTGACACAGACCCGATAGTCGAGATCACGACGTTCGACGAGAAGCTTGAACCTGTCGAAACCTTCCAGGGGAAGGAGGAGGAGATCATCAGCGGCTTCGTCGACCATGTGAGGCGAGGGGACCCGGACTTTCTGGTCGCTCCGGAGTGCGACGAGCAGACGCTTCCCTACCTCGCGGAGAGGGCGAGAAGGCTCGGGGTTGAGTTAAGCCTCGGGAGAGAACCATCGGTTCCGGGCAGTCGCCAGTCCAAGGTCTGCCTCTTCCCCGGCCGCGTCGTGCTGGAGCTAGGCGAGTTCCTGCAAGACGGAGTCGCAGGGCTCACGGAGGAATGCCGGTTCACGCTGGCGCCGCCCGATCTGGCATCCCGCTGGGCGGCAGGCCGGAAGATCGACTCGCGGCAGTGCTACGAGGCGTTGAGACGTGACATCCTCATCCCGAAGCTGAGGAACTACCCGAAGCACGGGATGACGCTGAAGCAGGTCCTCTATCAGGATAGGGGTAGCCTCGTCTTCGCGCCCGTCGTCGGCCTACACGAGAACGTAGCCGAGCTAGACTACGAGTCGATGTTCCCCAACATCCTCATCGCCAGGAACATCTCGTACGAGACCGTCACGCCCGAGGGCATCGACACGTCCCGGCCCGGCTTCCTAGGCGAGATCACCAAGCCCTGGCTGGAGAGACGGCTCCACTTCAAACGCCTACGCGCCCAGTATCCGAAGGAGAGTAACGAGTGGCTTTGGTGTGAGCAGCGCCAGTCCGCGCTGAAGATGAACCTCGTCTGCATCTACGGGTTCTCTGGGTGCGACGTGAACCGGTTTGGCAGCGTCTACGCCTACTCGGGAATCAACCAGGAGGCACGTAAGACGCTGATACGGACGCTGAATATCGCCCTCCGCGAAGGCTTCAAGCCGATATACGGCGATGCGGATTGCATCTTCGTCAAGAAAGCAGGCGCGACACGAGAGGACTACCAGGCCTTGGCCGATAAGATTCAGAGAGAGGTCAGCCTTCCCATCGTTCTAGACCACCACTACCGGTTCCTCGTCTTCCTGAGGCAGGAGGCACACCCGGAGATGGAGGCTGTCCGCCGCTACTTCGGCAAGCTTATGGACGGCGAACTCTACTACCGCGGCATAGAGCTGCGTCGACGCGACTGCCCCGACTACCTGAAGGAGTTCCAGCTGGAGCTGATGCGGCTGCTCTTCCACGCGGAATCCGCGGCAGAGGTCTTGGGGAGGCAGCTCAAGAAGACCCGCGAGCTGGTCATGCGGACGCTGGAGACGATCGCCGCCGGGAAGGTGCCGCCTGAGAAGCTCGTCCTCAGGAAGATGCTCAGGAGGCCGATCGACGGTTACAGGTCGATGCTCCCGCACGTCTCGGCCGCGGTCCAGACGCTGCAGCAGGGAAAAGTCTTCAGGCGCCGATACCGGATACGTGACTCCCAGCCCATCGACTTCCTCTACGTGAACGCGGAGCACCCGAATCCGCTGAGACGCGTCGTGGCCGCGGACCTTCTGGACGGAGATCACGGCTATTACGACGCTGAGAAGTATCAGGAGTTGGCCTTGGACATAGCCGAGACGATACTGGGCTGGAATGGCTTTGATGGAACCCAGCTAAGCTCAAGGAAGCCGAGAGGCTTCCTCGAACAACTCGGCGGTCAGAGGCAGAAGGAAACTTCATAGGAACTCATCGGGCTCAATAGAGACCAACTGCTCTAGGCTAGCCTAGAAGACTTGTCACAAGGCGGTTGTACAGCTCGCACAGCATGGGTACTGGGAATAGGCGGTCACGACCCGTGGATTTCAGGCGACCGTGAACCGTCGCCGGAAGGGGGAAAAGAGAAAAGGTACGGTAGGTCTCAGTGAGGTATCAAGAGGGGGTAGAGTGCCTTTGCCCCTCGCTAAGGAGTTCCGTAGAGGTACGGGGTTTCCGAGGGAAGATGAGGTTGTAGACGGGTTTCGCGTCGAATCCGTCAAGGTTGAGCACGTTGGCGTTAGCAGTGGTCAGTATGAGTATCCCATCGAGATCCTCATCGAAAGGGAAAGGAGGCAAGGAGCAGGTACGTAGAGCATTTGGGCGATACTTCGAGGCCAAGAAGACCCTGTTCTCTGGCTTCGGGAATCCGTATCAGTGCGTTCCAAGGAAGATGCGATGGAGAGTCTTCGTAAAGGAAGGTTTCCGTCAAGGACTCAGGGAAGTAGCCCACGCTCATACCGTGTCGGAACTCCGAGGCGATGACCGAGGAGTATCTTTCAATCCCCGTCTGATGGGTCTTTCCGTTGAGATACCCGTCCTGTCGCCGGTCCACCACCGCGACGACGCCTTTCAATCCCCGTCTGATGGGTCTTTCCGTTGAGATTGCGGCCAGATCTCCTCTGCGCGGGCTCCTTTTCAGCTTTACTCCCCAGCCCCGGAAAGCTAGGTGTGAAGATCGGAAAATCCCCCCACCCTTTATAAGAATCTTCACGCTCCGGCTCCTGCAGTCACCTGCCGCATGGACGAGGGGGGACTTGAGGGCGCGTCAGGCCCCGTGGAGGAAGTCAGAATCCCTACGTCCTGACAGGAGTTAACGGTACAAGGCTCTTAAGCCGCCTTGCGATGGCTTCCTTGGAGGTGAGGTATGGTTAGGGTTGGCGAGGCCTTCCGTCCTGAGCCTGCGCTGAGGGCGCTTTACTACGCCTACCTCGTCCTAGGCGTGGCGCTCCTAGGCCTCTCATGGATGGTTCCCGTCGCCGTGGTGGGCCTGCTCACGCTTCCGGCCTCTCAGGCAAGCCTCCTAGCAGCCTCCATGTTCCTGCCGACCTTGGCGGTCTTCCTCCTCGTCGCCTGGTGGATACCGAGGTACTACGCCTCGATCAAGTACCTGCTAGGCGAGCAGGAGATCGTGATCGAGCGCGGCGTCTACTGGCGGAGGAAGAGCTTCGTTCCCTACAACCGCGTCACGAACGTAGACATGGTACAAGGGCCTCTAGCCAGGGCCTTCGGCCTCGGCACGGTGCGAATCCAGACCGCGGGCTACTCCGCAGGCTCAAGCGGAACCCACATCGCAGAGGCCGTGATCCAGGGCGTCAGGGACTTCGAGGAGCTGAAGGACGCCATCCTGGCACAGGTGAGGAGACTGAGGCCCGTCGCGGTCGAAGCCGCCGCGGAGATCGCGGCGCCCAGAGGCGTCAGCGAGGCGATCCTCGAAGAGCTGAGGCGGATCCGGGAGGCCGTTGAGAAGCCGTAGGGGCCCGGTCCTCAGGGAGGCCGACGCCTGCATGTTTATATGCTGCTATCTGGAAGGCTTATCGTGCAAAGAGAGAGACTTAGATGAGAGTTCTCATCGTGTACGATAGCCAGTCTCCTAATAGAAACACGGAGAAGATCGCTCAGACTATAAGGGACGCTTTGAAAGCGAGAAAAATCGAGGTCGAATGCCTATACGTGAGGGAGGTCGATCCCGCAACCGTTAAGGGTTACGATTGCCTCATAGTGGGGTCGCCGACCCAGATACGGACGGCAACCGGCCCAATAGGCGAATTTCTTCAGAGCCTTACGCCGCAGGATCTCTCCGGGAAGCTCGCCGTAGCCTTTGACACCCGGTTCAGATCATGGCTCGCAGGTGGCGCCACGGGAGGCATAGAGAGGAGACTCAAGAGGCTAGGTTTCAGGATAATCGCGCCCGGGTTAGCTGCCTACGTCGAGGGAAAGCTCCCCGACGTTCGTCTCATGGACGACGAAGTGGACAAAGCAAGGAGATTCGCCGAAGAGATTGCGGCTGCCCTGGGGAAACCCGTCTGAGCTCAGAGATCGCCGCAACGACGTACTGCCGCGTCTTTCCAGCGAGGCAGCTTCCACGGCCGCAGACGCCGCAGGAGCCTACGCTCTCAGCGTCAGGCGGCGGGCGTCCTGCTTCCCTGTTCAAGCCTCAGGAGCCTTTCAGCGTTGCGGTGAAGTATGTTCCGCCTATCCTCGTCCGTGATCTTCGCGAAGAGTATGCAGCCTATGCCGTAATGAGGGTCAAACCAGGGAAGGTCAGTGCCGAAGACCACCTTGGCTGAGCCCGCTTCCCGCGTCATCCATTCGATCAAGCCGTTCACACGGTAGGCGGCCGTCAACTCCAAGTAGAGGTTCATGTGCTCCCGAGCCGCCTCTATGGCCTTCTCGAACTCCCCGTAGCCCGAATGCCCCATCAGGAAGGCCGCGTGCGGGTACTTCTCCGCCAGGCCAGCGAGCATGCCGGGCGCGCTGAAGCGGCTCTCGCCCCAGGTGTGGCTGAGGATGAGCAGCCCATGCTCGTCCGCGTACCTTAACGCGGGCTCATACCGGGGCCCCGTGACGGGATACCGGTGGTGGTCGGGGTGGAACTTGAAGCCTACGAAGCCCCGGCTTTGAGCGAAGGCCTTCAGCTCCTCGGTTATACGCCGATGATAGTTGGGGTTTATCGTCCAGTAGCCTCGGAAACGCGTAGGCCACCTGGCGATCACCTCGGCCATCAGGCGGTTTCCACGTCTGGTATCCACGAGAGAAGCATGCGAGCTTGAGACGACCAATCGGACGCCGGCGCGGTCCATCGTCTGCAGCATCTCCTCCGGCGAGGGGTTCGGGAAATAGATGCCCTGGAACGGCCCCAGGTGGCCGTGCATATCGATGACCGGGCATGAGTCTGACCTGCCCTTCGCGAGGAACTCAGCCGCCAGCCGGGAGGGATTCCTCACAGCCTCACGCCTCCGAGTATCCGGCGGAGGTTCCCTCCCGCTATGGCCGCCTTGTCTTCCTGCGGCACGTCGGCTGAGGCTAGGGTCAGGATCGGCCCTCCCATGCTCATCTGCGGGTACCCCGTGCCGAAAAGCAGCCGTTCCGGGCCGTACCGGCGGCAGAGGGCGGCGAGCCCGCCGTCCAGCTCGTACCGGGAGGTGTCCACGTACAGGTTCCCGTACGCTTCGAGCAGCGGCCTGAAGAACCGGTCGTCGCCCCAGGAGCCGTGGTCTGTGGCGACGAGCGTCAGCTCCGGAGCCGTGGCCAAGACCTGCTCGACGAGCATCCAGCCGGAGATGCCGCCGCACGACTCGGTCATGGAGAGGAAGAGCGGTATGTGTTTCTCAACCAGCGCGTCGTATAGGCCGCCGAGCGTGGTTCGGGTCATGAGGAACCTGTGCTCCGCGGGAAAGGCCCAGAGCGCCTGAACGCGGTGCTGCTTCATCGCCTCGAGGAAGGCGTCTACTCCGCCCTGCTCCCCCGTCTGAGGCGGTAAGACTGCCCATGTGGCATGCAGCCTATGGAAGCCCCGGGTCTCCTCGGAGAGTAGCCTGTTCCCTACGAGTGGGGAGTCGTCGAGTTGCGCCGCGTGGCGGACGAGGGCTTCTTGAACGCCGCAGTAGTCCATCTCTTCCAGAAGCTCAGGAGGGGTCTCGGCGAAGCGGGGCGGAGGGACCTCCGAGGCCCCATAGGTGACGTTGCAGTCGAAGAGTTCCATGAAGACGGGAGGGGCTGGGCCCGCGCATATAAGCCTTAGGAAACCTGCTCGGAGGCTGAAGGCCCGCTCTAGACCAAGTCGTGCGGAACTCCTCCACGCTCTTGGTTGGCAAGGGAGGAGAAACGACGGACTACCCGTTTCACGTTCATCTCATCATAAATCGTTATCTTTCTATTAATGTACTCAACGACCTCGTGTATGAACAGCTCTTCAACGAGGTTTTGGGATCCAGTTTGGTCAAGGATCTCGGTCACCTCGGGCCATGTTAGCCAAGCTAGTTGACGGGAAAGCTTCTCGTAGACCGTGTCGTTGAAGTATCGCCTCATCTCTTCCGCGCTTTTCCAGCGATATCCGCTTTCTATCTGTCTGCGAATCTCTCCTGAGTGATCCTTGTAACGGCTAAGAAACGGAGAGCCAGGGCTCTCCTCGTCCATTGAAAGGACGATTAGGAAGAAGCTCCTTTCAGGATAGTTATCAACTGTATAGACGTAACCCCGCTCTAGGTTGCGTATGACCTGATCCCACCACAGCGAAGGATCCGGTACTCCCGGCCTGTTCCTTTTAGGATCGGCCAAATCTGTCGTGATGCTACGTGACAGTTCTGCTCCGAGCTTCACCTCGAACGAGACCGTGGCTTTAGGCATCACAACGAACAAGTCGACCTGGGTTGAAGCCTCCTCGTGTCCCCTCGGTCTGTCCGGTCTCCCCAGCTCATGCCAGAACAGAAACTTGATCTCATCACGCCTGTAGTTCTCGTTGCTGAAGAGCTGGAGGAATCGGTCTCGTTGGAAGCATCTGGCCAACAGAGGCTTAAGCCAGAGAGACGGCTCTAGCTTCTCCAAGACCCCGAACACATTCGAGGTCAGAATATCCTCGCTCAGTCGGTGCAGGATGATCTCGCCTCCCGACCTGATATATCGGGCGGGGCTTCCATTGGGGCCGTACGCCCTACCGTGGGCTCTCAGACCTCCCTCCCTTTCGAATTCTCTTTCTATAACGAGTGTCATGAAGCGAAGCGAATCTCCAATGCTAATAAACGATGTTCCTTGTCCAGAGTCCCAGTCCAGGCCGTTCGCATGGAACTGCCCGAGGCTCTTAGCCACCAAGGCAAGAGAACTTCCCTCATCAAGCCTCAGACGTTAAACTCCGAGCTTCTGCGGATCGAGGCGGTTCCCGTATCTCTTAAGGTAGGCTATCTCGGCGAGGGTCTTGCGGTTCTTCTTTCCTAAGATCTTCCTAGCGGGGTATCCGAACCCTACGACTATGGTGGGGCTCAGCTCTTTCGGGATGCTGAAGTCTTTACGCAGACTCTCCGGTCTCATTCCGGTGAAGACGCAGGAGGCGACGCCGTAGTTCCAGGCGGCGAGCTGCATGTCTTGTATCGCTCTGCCCGCGTCGATCGCGTGGAACCCATACTTGGGGTCGGTTAGGACTATGACAGCGAAGTTGGCGCGTTCCACCCAGGCTCCGGTGGTGCTGTCTCTGGCCAGGGTTCTCAGGTCTTCGCGGTCCTGGACGAGGACGAAGCGCCAGTGCTGAGCGTTCATTCCGCTCGCCGTGAGCCTGGCGGCTTCCAGAACCTTCAGCTTCACCTCGCCGGGGACGCTCTTGAAACTGAACTCACGCACATCCAGCTTGGTCACGATACAGTCGTAGGCGTCCATGGTGACGGCTCCTTCCTCTCCTGCTTTAAACCTTTCCCGGGCTCGCACCTGCTCTGGATATTAAGCGCTCGTTTTTTCAGGTGTTTTCATCCAGTGCTAGATATGATTTTGATACTGCGCCATAACAGAGGTGATCTCCGTAGTAATCTTTCGGCAGTCATATTAGGAGCAATGCATGCAGTTGCTGAGGGCCTCGAGGGGGTATTTTCCTGCCTCACGCGAGGTGGAATCGTAAGGGTCGTGTTTCCGGGACCACGGTAAGGGTAGAGGTATCGCAGGAGATGGATGAACTGATCTTAAGGAGGCTTGGGCTTACACAGGAGCAGCTGGACGAGTTCTGGGTTAATGGCATTAGCTCGGTCGCCTCTCTCATCCTAGACGCGTTTGACATACCCGTTCCCCTAGAAATGGAGAGCGAGGGGATACGCTTCTTCCCGGGTTACACGACGGCCTCGACTGACCGCCAAGAGGTAGCAGTGAAGCCTGCCAAGCTACAACCACCGCGGCTCCTCGCACATCTGCCTTCCCAGAGATAGAACCCCTTCGGCTTCCCATAACGCTTATCGAGAAAAGCCGCTCCATACTTCTGCCGTGCGAAGATGAAGGCTACGAGCCGGTAGAAGACAGCCGTGACCGAGTGAGAGCCTTGCCTCTGAGAGCAAGGCTCTCAGTAGATCCACGACCCTCCTATTTACCGAGACGCCCGCGAAGCGAGATGGCATCGATCGCGGAGACAGAGCCGGGCTTAGCTCCTAAAGGCCGGGGGCTGGTTTGACGGAAGACTGGGATGCGATCGTTCTAAAGGTTAGAGCTTTATAGCCAAGCCGCCGTACCTTCTTCTGGTGGGCGATAAGCGTGGATGAGGTCGTTTCCACATCGTACATCTACCCGTCGTTCATCGGCCTGCTCATAGTCGCTGCGATCGTCCTAGGAGTCCTCTTCCTCATCCTGCTCGTGGTCTTCGCGGCCCGCGGCTCCTGGGTCTCAAGGACGACGGGCGGGGCCATAGCACTCGCCTTGGCCTCGATGACATTCCTCACAGGCGTCTGGGCCCTCGCCTTCTCGCCCGCAGACAAGCGGTATGAGAGCATCGTAAGCGCCGCGCCCTCCATCCAGCCAACGAGGAGCTGGAACTACCAGGCCAGCTTCAGGGAAGGCGACTTGATAACCGGCAACGTTAACCTCCGCGACTTCTGGCCCAAGCCGCTCATCGACGAGTTCAACCGGACCCCTTCGGACCCAGGGTTCAACCAGACGCCACCAGACGAGGGGAACGTCCCTAGGCCTATTATCATCCTGCAGACCTTCAGCCTCTTCGTCCAAGACCCCCGGGGAGACCTCGTCTGGTCAGAGGAGAACACGAGTAGCTCCTCGTTCACGGTTACGGCGCCTGTGACGGGCGCCTATACGTTCAAGGTGCAGAACGATGGTCCCCAGACCTTGATGCTCTTCGTGAGCATCTCGAAGACCGTGGACTACAGGCCGCTGGAGCCCTTCGGTCAATGGCTTACACTCGTCTCGCTGCCGTTGATCGGGCTGGGAATATGGGCTTCGCTGCCTAGGCGCGGAGCGCAGAGAGAAGCCACCAGAGCCCCATAGCCCGGCGCCCCTTTCTGCGAGTGAGGAAACTCTCTTTAGCCTAGAAGCCGATCGTGGCTCCGGCCTAGAGGGCTGGGGGTCAACCTAACGGCTGCCGAGGTGGTTCAGGAGCCGCGGGAGAGGCTGAAGAGGGCCCTTTTGAAGGCGTTAGACGCAGGATACCAGCTGGAGCCTGAGGGGCTCCGCTTCCTAGGCGCGCTCCCAGAGGCGATTGACCCCCTGGAGGTCGTCGAAGCAGCCATACAGGAGCAGCTGCGAAGAGACGCGTCCGCTCTCTGGCTGCCCAAAGCCCTGCTGGAGGAGGCCGCGAAGCCTGAGCCTAAGCCTATGCCGGAAAGCATAGGGCCCACGCTGAGGCCGCCCGCCGCAGATGTTGAGGCCCAGGTAACCGTGGTCCTGGATCCCAGCAAGGAGGCGGAGGAAGACCCCTCCTTGGAGAGCTTTGTCGAGTATTTCCGCGACAGGTTCAGGAAGACTGAGGCGATGCTGAGGCGTAGAATGGATGCCCGCGACGCGATCTCGATCTCCGAGGCTCGTAGAGCGCCGGTGAACAGTCCCATCAAGGTCATTGGGATGGTGACTGAGAAGCGGGAGCGAGGCGGCTACATAAGGCTGGAGCTAGAAGACCTAGAGGCGCGCATCCCCGCCCTCGTGCCCACGAGCGCGGACCGAGCCGTGCTTCTGAAGGCCCAGGCGATCCTCCTGGATCAAGTGCTCTGCGTGGCCGGGGTTCGAGCTGAGTCAGGCTTATTGATCGTGACGGACGTGATCATGCCTGACCTGCCTGACAGGCGGCCGACGACCGCGGAGGAGGACATCTGCGCCGCGTTGATATCCGACATCCATGTCGGCAGCAGGATGTTCCTAGAGAAGGCCTTCGACCGGTTCCTGCAATGGCTGCAGGGCAGAGTGGGCAGCCCTGAGCAGAGGAACCTCGCGGGCAGGGTGAAGTACCTCGTCATCGCAGGTGACCTCGTCGACGGGATAGGCGTATACCCCGAGCAGGAACGCGAGCTCGTCATAACGGACGTGTACAAACAGTACGACCAAGTAGCCAGGCGCCTGAGCAGAGTGCCAGAGCACGTTGAGATCCTAGTGATCCCGGGGAACCACGATGCCGTTCGCCAGGCGCTGCCTCAGCCCGCGATCCCGCGCAAGTACTCTGAGCAGCTCTACGCGGACCCGCGTGTCCGCATGCTCGGGGGCCCCGCCTGGATTGAGCTCCACGGCGTGAGGCTCCTAGCATACCACGGCAGAAGCCTAGACGACGTGATAGGCTCCGTGCCCAACATGTCCTTCCAAGAACCCGACGCGGCCATGGAGATTCTGCTAAAAGCCCGGCATCTCTGCCCCTCCTTTGGGCAGAGGACGCCCATCTCGCCTCAGAAGCAGGACCTGCTGATCGTGGACCAGATACCGGATATCTTCCAAGCCGGTCACGTGCACGTGTTCAGGCATAGAAACTACAGGGGAACACTCGTCATCAACTCAGGCGCCTGGCAGAGCCAGACCGCGTTTCAGAGAAAGAACGGCTTAACCCCTATCTCCGGCATCATACCGCTCGTCGACCTGAAGACGATGCAGGTTACGGTGACGAGCTTCGTCTAGTGCCCAAGGAGAGAAGGCGTCAGCTATGAGCCTTGCGATGCGGAGGGGCTCAGGGATCTTCCCGAAGACGACAAGGCTCCGGATCAAGGCCTCCCCCCAGGCTGGATCGACGCCCACCGCCTGAAAGTAGACGACCGAGCTAGGCGAGAGCTCAAGCGGCATGGGTGCACCTGCCGCCTGGAGAAGCTGGACGCGCTGCTCCCAGTCTGAGAAGTGCCTCTGGAGGGCTGCCTGTACGGCTTGAGGCCGAGGCTCCGCGCTGAGGACCGCGACGACGGGCCGCTTGAGCTCTCTGCTCAGGCGGGGAGCATCCACGATGTTGAACCCCGCGTACGGCAAGCCATGCAGAAGGACAGCCGATATGCCTCTGCGTAGAGGATAGGCCACCTCTAAGATGCGGTCTGTGACATCAAGGCCGTCCACCTGTATCCACGCGGTCAAGAGCCTCTGTATCCTTACGCCTCTGGTGAGAACGAAGAGGAGTGGCGCGTGGGCAGCCTTCTCTCCCTTAGGCGAGGTGAAGGGTCCATCCTCAACCGCGAGGACTCGTATGCCCGGCGGGAGGCGCGAGCCCATAGCTTGCGAAGTATGCAGCGGGCACTTAAGGAGTCTTCCTAAGGTGGCGTGGCACGTAAGAGAGCAGCGGGCTGAAGCGTGTGTCGCTGTTGAAGTGCTCCTGAGCCGCAAGGAGAGGCATGTTCAACCGGACCCTCTTCGACCGACCGTGTCTGCCGCGGCTGACCAGCTTGGCGTTTACCACGCCTAGGACGTCGAGTTCGCTGATGAGGCCGCTGATCCGCCTCTGCGTAAGCGGCTCCACTCCGGTCTTGCCGCAGAGGTCGGCGTAAACCTCGTAGATGTCTCCGGTGAGGCAGTCCCTCATGTTCAAGCGGCTCGTGTGGTAGATGCTGTAGAGCACCAGCCTCTGGTGAAGGGGCAGGGTCTTCAACGCCTCGTTAACGCGGTTCTCCTCGATCTTACGCTGCGCCTGCCTCACGTGGGCGTCGGTCACGCCCTTCGCGCCCTCCCGCTCGGCAAGCTCCGCGGAGACGCGGAGCAGATCCAAGGCCCGTCGGGCGTCGCCGTGCTCCGCAGCCGCAAGGGCGGCGCAAAGCCTGAGCGCCGACTCCTCTAGAGCTCCGTCTGAGAAGGAGAGCGCAGCCCTCTCCCATAGGATGTCGTGCAGCTCATCGGCGGCGTAGGGCCGGAAGACCAGCTCCTCTTCGCTCAGGCTGCTGAGAACCCTGGGGTCGAGCAGCTCCTTGAAGTTCAGGTCGTTCGAGACCCCGATGAAGACCAGTCTGCCGATATCGGAGGTCTCGTTTACGCGCGTCAGCTCATAGAGCAGGTCGTCGCCGTGCTGCTTCACGAGCACGTCCAGTTCGTCCAGCACGATCACGAGGACACCGTGCAGGGAGGCTAACCCGGCTTTGAACCTGTCGAAGACCTCGTTCGTCGATAGGCCCGTGAAGGGGATGTGGACTCCCACGGACTCGCTGAGCATGGAAAGAACCCTGTAGTCCGTACCTGCCATGCGACAGTTGACGTGACAGGCCTCCACGGCGCTGTGAAGCTCATGGCTCTTCCGTACGAGATGCGTGAGGACATAGCGGACTACCGCGGTCTTGCCTATGCCCGGCTTACCGTAGATGAAGACGTTAGAGCACCTAGAGCCCTTCAGCACGGGCGCCAGAATCCAACCGAGCCTGCGTATCTGCTCATCCCTATGCGGTAGGCTCTCAGGAACATAGTCAGGCCTGAGGACCTCCCGGTTGGTCAGGATGAGGGGCTGACCTAGGAAATGGTCGAAGATCTCTGATAGCCCCTCCTGCACCCGGTAGGCCTCCCAGAGCTGAGTGACCAGCCGACGGCTCTGGCTCTCACCCGTTAAAAGCCTACCAATCCAGAGGATTTGACATATCCGCCAAAGATTTGACAAGTAGGCTCCAGCCTAGCCTAGGGCCCAGCCCTAGGTTTCCACTCCAGCCCAGTGCCAGAGCGAATGCTCCGCGGGAGTTCACAACACGGTGAACCTTGATCCTACAGTCAACCCAGCTAGACAGTATGATACTTAAACCATCGCTGGTGTAACCCGTTGGACTCTCTTCTTCCAGAAAGAGGAAGAAGAATCCGTCGCTAGTTAGGGATCTGACTCCACTGGAAATCGAGGGGTGGGCGTCGGCACCGACCCAGAGGATTCCTTACTCCTCAACGTCCAATCCGTTGCCTAAGTCGAGACATCGTCAGCGTAGACTCTTCGCCGTTGGCTTGAGGATTCGAGATCCGCCTAGCCTATCGCCCGCCTCCCAACATTCTGCGGGCGCCATGCTGTGAATTGCCCCGCTTTCGGTGTCCTCCCCTTTTTCCTGTCAATTCTTATGGAAGGGAGTTTGGCTGCTACGCGGAAACACGGACCCCTTGATTTCCACTGGAGGAACTTTGAACCACCACAGTTTCGCTACCGCTCCCTTTCGCGGGGCCGGGTAGGGTGTGAATGGCTTAAGACCCTGGGAGCGTTGTGCTTTCGGTGATTCCGCCGAGTTCTAGGCTTTTCACAACTTCACAGGTTTCTGAATTCTTTTATCCCGTTCGCCTGTGGAGGGTGAAGGGAGGGGCTTTGGGGGCGTCGCGGTTTCGCATTCAGGCCTTCGATAGGAAGGGGAACAAGTTCACCGTCTCCTTCGAGGGCAGCGCGTCTAGGGAGAAGGTTCTTCAGGTGCTTGACATGGTGGAGCTCCTCGGCGGGCTATCCTCTGACGGCGCGCCCCAGCCCGGGCTGAACGAGGAGGCTCCTACGAAGGTGGAGAGGGTCAAGGCCGTCGTCTTACAGAGCTTCGCCTTGGGCTGGTTCTCCTCGAAGGATGTCCAGGCCTCCTATGAGGAAGCTTATGACGAGCCGCTCGCCCTGAGCACGGCTTCCACCTATCTTCAGAGGCTGGCCTTTGAGGGCTTCCTTCTCCGGTCGGGCCCCAGGAGCGCGAGGCGGTACAGGCTGAGCATCAGGCCGGAGAAGCGTGCCTTCAAGAGCTCTTCTGAAGCGCGGCCTTAAGCTTCTCGTTCACCCTGTAGACGTACGGCAGCTTGTGCGTATCCCTGTCCACGTAGCCCTCCAGGTACAGTTTCTTCATGATGCGGGCGGTGTGCTCCCGCGTCCTTCCAATCAGCCTCTCCAGCTCCCTGGAGGTCTTCGCGCCCTCAATTCTCAGAATCTCCAAGACCTGAAGCTCCGTCTCGGTAAGCCGTGCAAGCGTTGGATCCGGCATGGAGGCCCTAGTGGTGGCTCCCGCTTTTGCTTCTGTGAGTGCGGCGGTCGCGGCTGGGGCCTCATGGCTGGTCGTTATGGCGGATATCTCGCGTCTCAGGGATTCTATCTCGTCAAGTCCCTTCAAGGCTTCGCGACCCTTCTCTACTTGGAGCTCGAGTTCCTTCAATCTGCCCTCCATTTCCAGCGAGTGGTCTAGGGTGCGCTTGCTTGCCTCCAGCGAGAGGAGGGCGGCCTCGGCGGCCTTGGCGATCCTCCTCTCCTGGCCGAGTACTCTTCCGCGTAGCCATCTCAGGCTTCCAGTTGAGTCGTTGACGCTTCGCGTGAGCGATTCTACCTGTGCCTCGTGTGAGTCAAGCCTCTGCCGGTAGGTTCGGAACGCGTACCGAACGTCGTCCCTAGTCTCCTCGTATTCTGCCTTGAGCTTCCGCAGCTTGGCTGCGTAGAGGGCGAGCGCCGGAAGGGCGACGGCACCGACCGCGGCAGCCGCTAGGAGGATCTCGCTCAATTCGAGGCCTCCTCTTCGCTGACCTGTCTGCTAGGCTGTTGGCCTCTCAGCGCCGTTAGGATCGTGTCGATCTTCGTCACGATGCCGAGCATTCGGCTCTTGTCCATCACGATCAGCGCGGGGGTGCCGCGTGAGAGCATGTACGCCGCCTCCTCCACGGTCAGGCTGGGCGGCACCATCGGGAAGGCCTCCTCCATCACCTCGCGCACGGGAAGCTCAAAGACCGCTCTTACGTCTCTGACGCGCGTCAGCCTCTTCAGAAGCGTCGATTCCTGAATGCTTCCCACGGGGAAGTCGTTCCTCAAGACAGGCAACTGGGAGAAGTCATGTCTCCTCATGAGTTCCACCGCCTCTCTGACCGTCTGAGACTCATCTACTGAGGCCACGGGGCTCTGCATCACGTCGCTCACGAACGCAGCCTCCTGGCCGGAGCTGGATATGGCATCGATTATCTTCCTCAAGGTCGAGAGCCTCGGATCAACCGTCCCCTTCTCTATCCGCGAGATCAAGGCCTGGCTTAGCCCCGCCTTCTCGGCAAGGGCCTTCTGCGTCAGTCCCGCGGCTTCTCGCAGCCGCCGTAGGGTGTGACCCGACGGGATCACATGTGACAGAGCCATGCACCCTGCTGTGACGCGCTGTGATACGTTGTGACGTAGGATGAAGATAAGCCTTGCCTGTCACATGTCACGTCGCCCCCCGGGAAAGACCGCGGGCCGCGGTGAGATCGCTGAGGAGGCGCCGAACCTACACGCCGCCCGCCAGATCAAGCCCCTGTGCGCCCATCCTCGCGAGCTACGAATGCTGCTTTGGCCCCTGCAGCATGTCGGTCGTAGAGCAGGTTCCAGCCAGGCCGCGCCAGGGGTCTTGGATTCCCGGGGCAGAGCGATGGACGTGCAAGCCTTTACGCGTCGTGTTCACGCCGTGGCAAAGCTTTATCTGCGCGGCCCGGAATGGATACACTTCTGTAGACAAGGGTGGGCGTCCTGTCCTCCTGGACTCAAACTGCTGGCTCGGTGCTTGAGGCGTTCTCCCGGGATCAACTGGCGCGTACGTTGCTGGAGGAGAGTCATATGACTGAAAGGCAGCTTCTCGCGCTTCTGATCGACGTTTCAGCAGAGGAGATGGCTCAGATTCCCGTGAAATACGAGGAGAAGGCTCGATCTATGCCTAGGCCTTCGAGCCGGGGAGCATACAACCGGACGCTGGCTCAGGCGAGAAGGAACGTGATAAGGTCGTTCTTCACGCTGTACCTTCTAGGCTACATGGGCCTCCTGAACCTCAGTGAGCTCAGCGAGCACATGAAGCTTGGGGAGGAGCTGAGAAGCTACGTTAACTCCTACCTACAGGGAGGCGCCTCCGCGCCGCAGCAGACGCGCGTAATGGCCTCAGTCCGGAGCCGCCTGATAGAGAGAGTTAGCCGCCTCGCGCAGCCCTCCTCAATGAGGCCCAACGTGAGACTGTGACGTGTGATATCATATCACCGAGCACCCTCCATACGTCTTCCATACCTGTGACGTCTGAGATCGCTGTGACGTCACAGTCTCATCTAGCGCCCATCTACGCCGTGCCTCTGCCCTTGCGTGACCGTTCACGTCTAGCCAGGGGCGATCGAGCCAAACCTCCGACCAAGTGGCGGCTTCTCGTCAGCGAGACGCTGACCTCAGCCACGCTCTGCTGAGAGCTGGGTGCGCGCGTCGCGTGTGACATCAAAGGTGAGATAGCTCTGGAGGGGCACGTCTCACGGTGGCCTCGACGGGGCTGTCGCCAGCGTGCGCGATCTTAGCGTCTCCCCCGTCCTAGCCAGCGTGATAGCTTCTTCTGTTCTGAGTACGGCGCGTTGTTTCAGAAGCAGGGCCGCTTCGTTCACGACGCCCCTTATGACCGGGTTTCAGGTCTTCGGCGTTGCATGTGATTGTTACCTGTGACTTGGTCCCTATGATAGGACGCCAAGGCTCTTCCGTTTCGCGGTAGTGATGCGTGCTGTGACGTTGGCCCGTATGCTCGTCGTGACCCGACCGTGATGCCATTGAGTATGTTTCCGCCCTGAGCCCGAGGGTAAGCCGCCGGCCCTGTTGCGCCAGCGGGACCAACTCCCAGGATCTTGCCTCTGGCTTAAATCAGGGTTACGCGCCCGTATGGAGCTGAGCCAGGATGTCTCTTCGAAAAGCGAGGATACTTGTCACGGGCGGCGCGGGCTTCGTCGGCAGTCATCTCGTCGACGCTTTGGTGAAGAACGACGCACACGTGACCGTTCTAGACAACCTCAGCTCAGGTCGCCTGGCGAATATCGAGCGATGGCTGAAGCTGCCTACCTTCAGGTTTATCCAAGGGGACTCCCTCAAGCCCGAGGACGTGGCCGAAGCTATCGACGCTAACGAGCTCGTCTTCCACTTGGCCGCGAACGCTGAGGTAAGGCGCGGAGCCGAGGATACCCGCGTCGACTTGGAGCAGAACCTTCTGGCCACGCATACGCTTCTCGAGGCGATGCGGGGAAGCGAGAGTTGCAGGCGGATCGCGTTCACGTCCACCTCCACGGTCTACGGGGAGCCCGCTCGCTTCCCTACGCCGGAGGGCTACGGCCCCCTTCTGCCAACCTCGCTCTACGGAGCCTCGAAGCTGGCCTGCGAGGGCCTCATCTCCGCCTATGCGAGAACCTTCGGCCTGAAGGCGATCATCTACAGGCTTGCGAACATCGTGGGCGCCCGTGGCCGCCGCGGCGTCGTCTGGGACTTCACCCGGAAGCTGCAGCAGAACCCTTCTAGGCTGGAGATACTCGGCGACGGGAGACAGGCGAAGTCCTACCTGCTCGTTGACGACTGCGTCGAGGCCATGCTCCTCGGCTTACGCGTAGCTAAGGAGCCCGTGGAGGTCTATAACGTGGGCTCGGAGGACCAGGTGACCGTCACCGCGATCGCGCACACTGTGGCGGCGATCCTAGGCGCTAAGGACGTTAGTTTCCTGTACGTGCCCGGGGCGGAGGGCGGAAGAGGATGGGTCGGCGATGTCAAGACGATGCTGCTAGACGTGTCGAGGCTTAAGCGCTTAGGCTGGAGCCCCAGGCACAACAGCCTTGAGTCCATCAGGATAGCGGCCAAACAGGCGCTGCTTGAGCTACTACATGAAACCTAGCGCTAACGGCCTTCGCCGCCCGACTAGGCCTCGCGCAGCTCCCTAGCCTTGTCCTCGGGCCTGTAGTCGAACGTCACGGTCCCCGCGCCGGTCTCCACGCTGGCGAAGAACTTCAGCTTCCCCCTCTCACGGTAGGGCGGGTAGAACTCCACGTGAAAATGATAATACGGGTACTCTCGCCCATCCGTGGGCGCCTGATGGAAGACCATCATGTAGGGGAAGCTCCCGCCGAACATCCCGTCAAACTTCCTCAGAACCGTCTCGAGGATCGAGGCGAAGCCCCGCCTCTCCTCCGCGGAGAACTCCAGCAGCGTCTGGAGATGACGCCTGGAGTAGATGTGAACCCCGTAGGGCAACCGGGCGAAGAATGGGAGAAAGGCCGTGAAGGCTTCGTTCTCCGCGACTAGTCGGGTGCCTTCGGCCCGCTCCTTGCCGAGGATGTGGCAGAAGAGGCAGTGGCCCCCGTGTTTCCAGTAGCCTCGGCTTGAAGAGAGCTCCCTCTGGACCCTGGGCGGGATGAAGGGGAAGGCGTAGATCTGCCCATGCGGGTGGTCTAACGTGACGCCTACCTCACGGCCCTTGTTCTCGAAGATCAGAACGTAATCAACCTCCTCTCTGCTGCCTAAGGCCTTGAACCGTTCAGTCCAAAGCTCGACCAGGGCCTCGATGTGCTCGGCGCCCAGCTCTGTTAGGCTCGTGTTATGCTCGGGCGTGTAGACGATTATCTCACAGGCTCCCTCGGCTCGCCTGACGCGGTAGAGCCGGTCGCTTCGAGGTTCAGGCTCAGGGGCCCCCGGCAGGAGCGAGGGGAACCTGTTCGGGAGGCTGAGCACCCTCCAGCCGGTCTTAGGTATCTCCTGCGCCCCGGGGCAGAAGGGGCAGTAGCCCTCCGGGTACATCGGTCGACTCCTGCGGACGCCTGAGACGATGATCCACTCCTTAAGCAGAGGATCCCATCGTAGCTCCATCGGGAACCCGCCCTTAGGCTCCTTAGCTGATCATGTCTCCGCCAGCTGAAAGGGTTTCTCCCATGGCAGTCGCCTTGCGGCTCTAGGAACAGGCCATGAAGGGCCCAGTTCCAGGGCGCGCTGGATTCTCGCCCTCTGTGAGCGAGGGAGCTACGGGCTGGAAGACGCCTTCCTTCTCGTCCTCGCCCAGATAGCTACAATGACGACTGTTACCGCGGCCGCCCCGGCCCCGTAGTACAGGTAGGTGGTGGTTTCACCGCCCGGGGGCTTCAGGCTCAGGCCAGGGTAGGTTATCGACGCCACTTGAACGGAGGGAACGGCGGCTCCGAAGCTCGCCAAGCTGGCGTTTACAGGGTACAACGGCCAGTTGACCACTTCTAGGACTACGTCCTCCGTGGCTGAGAGCCTGTGGATTCCAGGCGGCACCGTCATGGAGCCGTCGGGCGCAAGCCTAACCCTGGTGTCGTCTAGGGTCACCACGGCCTCCTTATACGCGAAGAGGAAGGCTTCTCCTCGAGCGCCCTCTGTAGGTCGGTAAGTGATCTCCTCCCCAGGCGGCACATCGGTGGGAATGAAGACGGTCACTGCCTGGTCAGCTTTCAGGACGGCGAAGGCTAGGCCGTAGTTCTGAGCCATCAGCATCATGGGCCTGTCAGACTCAGCGATCATGGCAGGCGCCTTGATCTGCGCCGTCACGTTGCCGCCAGCTGGCACCGTGGCCTTAAGCGCCTCCTTCTGGCTTTCCACATCCCATACCGTTAGCTTGGCCTCGTTGTCAGAGGTGAAGACGAAGGCTGGCGGCGTGTACGGCGGCCAGAGGTCTGTCGCCATCGAGATGCCAGCGAAGGCCTGTCCTGCGTATCCGCCTTGAACCGCCGGGTAGAAGGATGTGCCCATCCCTGAATAGGGCGGATAGAGGGACTGAACCATCACTCGCCCCGTCGCGGAGAGGACATACGTGTCTTCCCGCGCGAAGCCGAAGGACTGATACCCGTTCACTCGCAGCTTGAAAGATGCGACCTTGCTCCCAGCTGAGTCTGTCAACGTAACCTCTGCGTCCTCGATCGCGTAGACCATGAACGGCGACGTGGCGCCCGTCGAGGTGGAGGCGAAGATGAACTCTCCGCCTACGAAGCCGCCCTCGGTGCTCGTGAAGAAGCTGTTAAACGTTAGCCCCGTCGACAACAGGACGGTGACGGGTTTATCCGCGACGACCTTGAACATCGTGCCGTTTCCAACGTGCACCGTGGCGTTCTCCAGCCTGTTCAGGGTGAATTGCCCCAGCGACTGGCCGCTTGGTAACGCGTAGGCCTGGAGCCTCGTCTTGTCTTGGCTGGCGATCACCAGCACTGGAACCTCGGTGACCCTCGTCTCGGGGAGGATAAGCCACTCCTCCGTCGCCCTGTAGTGCACGTGGTAGCGGGCAGGGACTATGGCCCAGATCCTCGGGGGAACATAGCCGTAATAGACGTAGGGGCCTTCCACCGCGGAGACCGGCCCCGGCAGAGCCGTCCATTCACTTAGGGAAAGCAGCGTGGAGGCCACTAAGAAGAGCGTCAATGCTGCTCTTAGCCTAGGCCTGCTGTCGCGGGACATAGCAGACTAGAGCCTACTCTTCAGGATATATGATTTCCTAGACTCTCCGCGGCCAGAGAACCCGGTGGACGCTTCCTCTAGGCCTCCGCTGACGAGCGAGCGTACGCCCGACGGCTTACCTGCGCGTCTTGGGCTTCATGCAGCCCGACTCATGGCTCCTCTCAGGTCTTCTTACGTCTTCTCCTCATGGACCACCAGAGAAGCACGGCGACGAGAATCACGACCGCCAGTATGGGTGGCACGATAAGCGGTATGGGGAAGTAGAAGGGCCTCGCACGGTCCATGTATCGGCCTTTCTGCACGTCGAGCGAGACGTCCACCCGGATGGGCTCGAAGGAGTAGACGTTCGCCTCAAGCGTGAAGCTCTTTCGCTCTAAGGGCGCGAGGGAGACCTGCTCCATGCCCGTCTCTCCGCCCATCTGGGCCCCAATCGAGTAACTGAGCGTCGTCTCCAGCCGCTCCGGGCTGAAGTTGGCCGCCTCCACTGTAACCTTCAGGTTGCCTGAGAAGGCGTCGTAGCTCAAGGCTCGGATGCTCACGTAAGGGCCTACGCCTATATCCAGCGCTATGGCGGCGGCGAGCCGTCCCACCAGGCCTTGGTCCTCAGACCAATCAAGGCCCATGGGGACGAAGACTCCCCTGCCCATGCCGAAGGCCGCCGCAGCGTACCTGCCTTCGCTCGCTCCGCGATAGTAGACGCGGAAGGGCTCCAAGCCGGTCATCACGACGCTTCGCGTCGCGTTCAGACGCTCCCTCAGCCCCGCATGGAAGGTGGCGTTGAGGCGACGGGCCTCCTCCGTGGCGTAGCCGTCGAGTTCTCCGCCGCCCACATCGGCTGAGACCCCGCTTAGGACGCTGAGAAAGGTGACCAGGCCTGAGCCTTCCACCGCCGTGTTCACCGAGGCGTTCCGCGAGTAGTAATAGAACGGGTAGCCCACGGTGTTGATCCAGATCCAGCCGTGTTCCACGATGTTCCTAGCGACGGCCCGGTAGAAGTCCTGCCAGTCAAGTGTCAGCTCATCGTACGGGATCGTCTCGCCATGCGTGTTGATGACGATGACATCGTCCTCCGGCTGGCGGACGAGCTGAACGAGTTGCCCCACGTAGTCGAGCTGCCTGACCTCCACGGATCCCTCGCGTCTCAGGAGCTCCGTGCAGTTCCCAGCCACCTCAGTCGGGTTGGTCCAGCTTGCGTTCGAATCAAACACCCTCAGGACATAGACGACCCGCCTCGCCTGACTCGGCTGCTGGCTGGCTCCGCTGGAGAACATCAGGCCGCTTGGCAGAGCGACAGCCCACACGTAGAGCATGAGAAGAGCCAGAACGAGAGCGGAGCGAACACGCAGCCTTCCCGTGAGCATCCGCATGACCTCGGAGAGCCTCGACACTCTTCCATAGGGCTTACGGGCTATAAGCCTTCTCGACGCCGTAAGGGCCTCTCATGGAGGCTCGCGGCCCCGCGTCGGACGACCAGCTCTCAGCTTGGGCTAGGTGCCACGTTCATGCTGGGAGCACTGCTAACTCGTTTGCCACGGCTGTCTGGCTGCGTTTGGAGGGCGCAAGGTTCTAGGACAGCTTCGCTTGGTTTTTCCGAGATTGCTTTGAGATTTCCGCCCTTGGCGGCTTCTTAAAGCTCACATTACCCTGCTCTCGCACAAAGGGAGGGCATTCCACTTTCCGCCCGTTAAGTAGCTCCTCGATGGTGAGCAGTTGGATTCTCGGGTACTTCTTGCCGCCAAGTTCACTGGACACATAGAAGCCTGCGATGGCTGCCTCTTCACGCATGTCTCTCGTCGGCGGGTTCAAGCTGATCAGGACGCCGATGGCTGCATTCTCGCGCTTCACGACGCCCACTAGGTCGCGCACTTGGTTAGAGCCCACATGACCTGACTTGACGGAGAATACGATCTGTTCCGTCCTGCCCTTCGTTGTCAGGTCGGGGAGGAAGTAGAGCCGTCCATCGATGCCCTTGTCTGCGCCCTTCTTCTGTTCCACCGGTCTAGCACCGACAAGACCCAACGCCCACCATTGGAACTGGTAGGGGTCTTGCTTCGCCAAAGTCTCTGCATCCGGCAGTGAAACGGGTTCCCCAATGACATCATAGGTTATCTTGTCTCGGAAGGCTGCTTTGAGGCGATGCTTGATGAGTGCTATGGCAAGGTGGGTAATGTCAATCCCGATCCAGCGCCGGTTCAAACGCTGTGCCACGGCAATTGTGGTTCCGCATCCGCAGAATGGGTCGAGGACAAGATCGCCTTCATCGGTGCCTGCGTTGATGATACGTTCCAACAGTGCTTCTGGCTTCTGGGTCGGGTATCCTAGACGTTCTTGTGCTGCGGGTTGAAGGCAAGGAATCCTCCAAACGTTGTCTATGGTGCGGTCTTCCTTGAGCCGGTAGACCACATGCCCCTCTTCATCCTTCACATTCACCATTCTGCCATCCATCTTCTTTCGCGCAAGCTGGCGAATGGGTTTATCCCGCCTCTCTTTGAGTTGATGGAAAGTGAAGTTAGACTCGATGTCCTTCACGTAGAACAGAATCGTGTCGTTGGCTTTTGGAAATAGCTTCTTTCTTCTATCATGCATCTTGTTGTAGTAGTACCAGACTATCTCGTTTCGGAAATTGTTGGGTCGGAATATGGCGTCCATGAGAATCTTAAGGTAGTGGTTCGCAGTTGGGTCGCAGTGCAGGTAGATGCTACCCGTTGGTTTGAGAACCCGATGGAGTTCAACCAGCCTCGGTGCCATCATGGAGAGATAAGCGAGCATGTCACTGTGACCGAGAAATCGCTCCAAGGCCACAAGCGCATCGGCGACCCGACCTCCATTTTTCACGGTGTCATGGAACGCGGTAGCCGACCCCTGATCCCATCGCCAAGTGTCTTGGAAAGCCTTGACCTGCGCGGCCGCACGGGAACCGTTCTGTTCTTGGAACAGGATATTGTAGTCTTGGTCGCTTTTGAACGGCGGGTCGAGATACACGAGGTCGATGGACTCGGACTTGACGTATCTGCGAAGCACCTCTAGGTTGTCGCCGTAGTAGAGGACATTCCTAGTGCCGCTCATCGGGCTGAGAATCACCTTTTCGTCTCTTTTCCAAGGGTTTGGGCAAAGAGCGCATGTATCCTCTCACAGTGACCGTCCGACTGACCTTGCCTGCGGCATGTCTCTTGTGCGCCTTGACCCTCGTTTTCCTCCTCCTTAGCATTTCGACTTCACTGTCTGTGGCTGCTTCAACTACGTTCTGCTCGTTCTCTTCACTTATCGTTTTCCGTCACACCCCTTCAGCCATCAAGAACTAGACTGATCCCTCGCTCTCAGAGGGGCGGGCCGTGACAAACGAGTTAACAGTGCCAAGGATGGGAAAGACAGATTGCGGGGAACCTCCTCTTCTCCTGTGGGGTTCGTGTATGGGTGAGGACCGCTTCGACCTCGTCATTCTCGGCGGCGGCTCTGCGGGCTTTGCCGCCGCCATCAAGGCGTCAGGCCTAGGGGCAAAGACCGCCATGGTCGAGTCGCGTACCCTAGGCGGGACCTGCGTCAACGTGGGCTGCGTGCCGAGCAAGAATCTGCTCTCCGCCGGGGAGCTGCTCTACTATGCGTTAAACCACGGCTTCAAGGGAGTCTCCCTTGCGCAGCGATCGTTCGACTTCAACGCCGTGATCGAGGCGAAGACTAGGCTCGTCCGAGGACTCAGGCGTAGGAAATACGCCAAGGTACTCAGGGCGCTTCCGAACGTGGTCCTACTCAAGGGCCAGGCGAGGTTCAAGTCCAACCGCGAGGTCTTCGTCGGCGAGAGAACGCTTCGCGGAGAGAGGTTCATCGTCGCGACGGGCTCGTCTCCTCGGATAGTTCCCTTCGAAGGCATCGGCAAGGTGGAGTACCTGACGAGCGATGAAGCCTTGTCCTTGAGAAAGCTACCGGATTCGATGCTGATCATCGGTGGCAGGGCCTTAGCCTTGGAGTTCGCTCAGATGTACGCGCACTTTGGAACGAAGGTCACGCTGCTTCAAAGAAGCCCCCGGATCATCCCGGATGAGGAGCCTGAGATATCCGGGGCCTTGAGAGGCTACTTGGAAGAGGAAGGGATCGAGATCCATACGGGCGTCACGGTCAAGAGCGCCGCGCAGAGAGGACAGGAGAAGGCGGTCATTGCCCTCGTGAAGGGCCGGAGGAGAGAGTTCTCGGCTGAGCAGCTCTTAATGGCCACGGGCAGGAAGCCCAACACGGAGGGCCTAGCCTTGGAGCAGGCCGGGGTCGAGATGGCGGAGTCTGGCGCGGTGAAGGTGAATGAGGAGATGCGGACGACTGCCTCGAACGTCTGGGCGGCCGGGGACGTGATCGGCGAGCCGATGCTGGAGACCGCGGCGGCGAAGGAGGGCGCCGTGGCCGCTGAGAACGCGCTCACGGGCAGCCACAGGAAGGTGGACTTTCTCTCGATTCCCCGGGCCATATTCACCTCGCCCCAGGTGGCGACGGTGGGCTACACGGACAGGGAGGCGAATGAGCGAGGCTATAGATGCGCATGCAACACCGTGCCCATGTCCGAGGTTCCCAAGGCCGAGGTCATAGGGGATACCCACGGCCTAGTCAAGATGGTGGTCGAAACCGAGACGGAGAGGGTCCTAGGCGTCCATCTCCTGGCGCCGGACGCCGGCGACCTGATCATGGAGGGCGTCTATGCCGTCAAGTACCGGCTGACCGTGGATGACATAATCGACACGGTGCATGTCTTCCCCACGTTGGCTGAGGCTATTAAGCTGGCCGCCACCTCCTTCAGAGCCGACATCACGAAGCTCACATGCTGCGCGGAATAACCCGGCATCGTTCTCCACAGCATTACTCTAGTAGACGTAGAGGATGAGCCCAAGCGGCCATAAATAGACCGTGAAGACGCTAATGCTGATCGCTGGTTCCCGTTGGCATGAGCAAAGCCCGCAGGCTTCCTATAGGCGCTGGTCTCCTCCTGATGGGAGCTGGGCTCTTCCTCCTAGTCATTGGATTGCTGGCGCCTTCCTTTGGCTTCTACTGGAACAGGAGGTTCTACTGGCCTCCCTATTTCAACAACAGTGATTCTCTTAGGCCCGGAGGAGAATACCTTGTGCCGCTGCACGTCGGTCCTCCCGTCACTTACAATGTGACAGTTGACGCGGAAGGGCCAGTGAGCGTAGAGCTGACTTCCCCCGGTGAAGACGATGCCTCTCAGGATTGGGGAACTGGAACCCACTTCTCTAGGACGTTCACGATCCTCGAAGAAGCGAGCATCCGAATCAGCAACCCTTCTTCCAATGATGCCGTCCTATTCGAGGTAACCACGTTAGCGAAGCCTGAGGCAGCGTACCCCTCCTCATATCTGCCTAGAAGCCTTCCTTACGTCGTTCCGACGGTCGTCGGTGGGGTAGTTCTCGCAGGGGTTGGAGTAACCTCCTTGAAGCGTGATGCTTCTGTCCTCCTTGGGCTGAGGCGGGAGAAGGGTTTCTGGACCTGTTTCCTGCTGCCAGCACTCATCGCCTTGGACGCCGTAACCACCTATGTGTCCGTCCGTTCCTGGGACCTGTATATTGAGGCCAACCCGGTAATTGTCTCCTTGTACCAGACTGGCCTCTGGGCGGTTGCGTCCTTCCACTTGGTCACGATGGCTCTGGTCGGCGGTCTCTCCTTCTTCATGTACGGCCTACTGGTCAGGAGCGGGCTGCCGAGGGCCTCGAGGCTGGTTGTTTCGACGCTCTTCTCGATCATCTTTGGGGCTGCGGGCTTCCTAGTCGTCTTCAGCTCGCTCGGCCTGCTTAGGGGGCTTCTTCCAAGCGTCTACGAGTACACGTTCCACGGGTTGTTCCTCGCGGTGGGCTTCCCAGTCCTGCTGTCGCCTATTCTCGCAACCTATCTGTCCACGATCATACCCGGGGGGAGCCGCGAGCATCCTGGGACATAGGGCTTTCCACGCGAAGGCGGAGGACTCAGCCGAGGATTCCGCGTATCTGGGCGAAGACGTGGGTCCATGCCTCCCACTAACTGCTGTCTATGATGGTGGTCCCTTCCCTTGTCCATGGTTGCAGCGGTGTTGGAGCATCCGAAGGCCAGGCGTGTCGTCAAGAGCTTCAGCCTCACCCCTGAGCTAGCCTCACGCCTTGTCGCGGGATCGTTCTTCGTACAATCAACGCCGCTATGCCGAGCGCTACATCGATGATGCCGAAGACGAAGAGTGTGAAGAGGAAAAGGAGTACGCCCACAACGATCAAGAGAGGCGCGAGGACTAAGACTGGTCTTCGAGAGGGCCGGCGTGCGACAAGAAAGCTCAGAACGCTCAATGCCAGCATGACGATCGACACGTACCCGATCAGTTGGAAGAGGGGGTTGTCCTCCCCGCCGCCTCCCGTGAAGCCTTTGATCCCGAGCTGTAGGAGGAGAAACGCGCCGAAGAAGGCGTTGTAGACGCCTGTGGCCGCCAAGAACGCCTTGGCGACCCTGTTCGAGAGCCCTGCTCCCTCTTTCCCTTCTGCTGGCATGGGATGACGCCCGCCTTCGACCGTGGGTCCGCCCTGAGTGGTTAACACCGTTATTAACCCTTTTCCCGCATGCCAGACCCTGTCAGTTTGCCGAGAAACAGAGAGCCCCGTCTGATGGGTCTTTCCGTTGAGAGCGTTCGCGGTGTAGGCCTCCAGCTCAAACTCGAAGGGCATCCTAGCCTTCAAGAGGGTTCCGCCAACTCTTAAAGGGCTTGGGGCCGAGTAGCCCAGAAAGGAAGCAGGCCTGACAGGCCTCCTCTATCCAGTGCTCGTAGAGTAACTAACCCGGAAGCCGTAAGGAGAACCCTGCGTGCGGGTCAGGTTCTCGAACGCCTGCAAGAGTCCAGGAAGCAGTACCTGAAGCCTCAGCGACATCAGGGTGACGCCGCACGGAGCGACTTCCATCCTTCCCCGGGCCTCGAACGACATGCTTTTATCAGAGCCTGAGATAAGACCCCTGCCCGTAGGCGAACAAGATATCCCCGAGGACGGAATCAGGGATATCCCCATTCTGACGGGGTTCGAACCTCTCACAGCTCACCGATTCGTCGCCGACGGTGAGCCGCGGAGAGGCATACCGGGGGGTGGTCTACGGCTAAGAGGCTCTCCGTGATCGTGCCGACGTTGAACGAAGCCTCAGCTATTGGGAAGGTTCTGTCCGAGATGCCTATGGACCTCGTGAACGAGGTGATCGTCGTCGATTCTTCGGACGATTCCACGCCTAAGATAGCAGAGAGTCTTGGAGCCAAGGTTATCCACGAGACCAGAAAGGGGTACGGCAGGGCCCTACAGACCGGCATTGAGAACGCAAGAGGCGAGATCGTCGTGTACATAGACGGCGACTACACCTACGACCCCAGAGAGATGCGGGAACTCGTCAAGCCCATAATCTGGGATAAATGCGACGTTGTCTTGGGCAGTAGGCTTAGGGGCAGGCTACTGCCAGGCTCGATGGATAGAGTCAACAAGGTCGGAAACCTGATCCTCTCAGCTGTTTTCAGCACGTTCTTCCTTGAGAGAATCGACGACACGCAGACAGGGTTCAGAGCCATCAGGAGATCACTTCTTGAAGGCATCTCCTACCGAGACTACGGCATGCCCTACGTCACTGAGCAGTTGACCAAGCTTGTCAAGAGGGGCGTCAAGATAGCCAGCATCCCGGTAACGTACAGGCCGAGAGTAGGCTCGACAAAACTGCGCTTACTCGCCGACGGGTTTAGGATACTGAGATCGATGCTGAGAGGCCGCTTTGCGCCCTGAGGCTTCAGAGACATGGAAGCGAACGCGTCTGGTTCAACGGACCTATTGGGGATGAAGCCCCGCCATCGTCTCGATAAACGGTTCTTGATGATGGTCGGAATAGCGCTGACGGCGTTCCTGGTTCGCCTCAGCGTCATGTCTCACGGCCAGAGTATGGCCGACCCCTACAGTTACGCCAACATGGCGCTGGAGATCCTGAAGGCGCGTACCATCCCCTCGCGTACAACCCTGACCTATCCTGGAAGCCAGATCATCGTGCCCCCGCTTCTTCCCCTGAGCGCAGCGGGGCTATCGCTCCTCGGGATCAACCCTCTGGACGCCCTACTCTCGATCACCCTGGCGGTGTCCTCGCTGACCGCTATCCCAGTCTTTCTGAGCGCCGAGAAGCTCGCCGGCACGAGTGCAGGAGCCATCTCAGCCACCCTTTTCGCGTTCTCCTACCCTATGCTTTACATGCTCACATGGGGCGCGTATCCTAACGCCATAGCCATCTTCTTCATGGGCTGGATCCTCTACGTCCTCGTCGCTGACGAGCCACGGAGGACTTGGCTCATATCCGTCCTGCTATCGCTGATAGCCTTCACCCATCATTTCACCTTCCTCATCACCGCGTCCTGGCTGATCCTCTACGCCCTTCTCCTGGCGCTCAAACGTGAACGCGGCAGAAGCAGACTGCTCGGCGTCAATCTGGCCTTGGCGCTCGCGGTCTCAAGCCTCTGGTATCTTCCACGTTGGCCGCTTCTCCTCGCGGCTGGCGCGACGGGAAGCGCCCCGAGCCTTGAGGAGGTGCTCAGCTCCTTCTCAGGCGTGCAGGCTTCCGACCTCGTGTTGGTATTCTTCGCGCCGTTCGGCTTATACAGATCGCAGAAGGGCGAACGGATGACCATCACAAGCCTTCTTCTGACGCTGACGATCTATCTGCTATACGCTTCACAGAATCCCATCATAGGGGCACGCGTCCTCTATTTCTTCAGCCTAGCAGTCTTCATCCTCAGCGGGGCCGCTGTCCCCTTCTTGCAGGCAAGGATGGGCGTTACGGCGCTAGGGATCATCCTGATCCTGACCTTTACGGCCTCATACCTTAACTCAGCGTCAGCGTCCACCTACTTCGCGAATATCGACGTGAAAGATGAGGAGGCGATCAAGTGGCTTCGATCAAACCTACGTGAGGCCGACATCATCCTAACGGTAGATGACGAGGTGAGCTACATCGCCTTCCACACGGGAAGAGCAACCATAGGAAGCGGAGACTCGGAATACGCCTTCCTTCCCGAACAGAGACGAATGATGGTAGACGCGAACATGATCCTCGCAAAGCCATCAGAATCCTCAGCGCTTATGAGGCAGTACAACATAACCTACATCGTTCTTCCAGCCTCGTCTCAAGCAGCGCGGAGCGTGGACGACGCCGGGTTTACTCTAGTGTACAAGGGGGGCCTGGCAGTATGGAGAGTCTAAGGATTCTCGTGCTTAACAAGTACTGCTGGAGGAACCCGCTCGCGGGAGGCGCTGAGGCCCGCCTCAGGGAGGTATCGAGAAGATGGGCGGAATGGGGTCACGAGGTCCACCTCCATTGCGGCGGCTTCCCAGGCGCAGCTAGGAGGGAGATGCTTTCAGGCGTCCAGGTCGCTAGGAGGGGGACGGGACCGTATCTTTCCCACCTGCTAGGCCCCCTAGAGGCTTCGTTGCTCCTGAACAGGTTCGATGTGGTCTACGAGGACATCTCCCCGCTGCCTTGGCTTAGCCCCTTGTACACTAGACGCAACCTATGCATTATCCACCATTTGAACAGAGGGCTGTTCTTCCACAATGTTGCGTTCCCCCTAGCGCTCGCCGCCTACGCCCTCGAGTCTACCGTTCCTCTGCTGTACCAGAAGACGGCGACGATAGTCGTGAACCCGTCGATGAAGGCTGAACTGGAATCGCTTGGCTGGCGGAGGGTCTCCTTCATTCCGAGCGGGGTAGACGCCAGCTTCTACCACCCAGGTGCGAAATCGGATAAGCCCCTCGTGCTCTTCGTGGGGCGTCTGGAGTACCGCAAGGGACTCGACCTCCTTATCAGGGCTTCGCGCCTTGTCTCCGCCAGAGTACCGAAGGCGGAGTTCATCGTGGTAGGAGACGGCCCTCTGCTCTCGCATCTCAAGAGCCTCGTGCCCTTCCGCTTCCTGGGCAGGGCCTCCGATGAGCTGAAGAGGGACCTACTCCAGCTCGCGTGGGTGACCGTGGTGCCCTCCCGCGTGGAGGGCTGGGGCCTAGTCGTGCTAGAGGCGAACGCGTGCGGCACGATCGTCTTGGCTAATGATGTCCCGGGGCTTAGAAGCAGCGTGTCGCACGGCGCAAACGGTTTCCTAGTGAATTGCTTCTCCGAGAAGGAGTTCGCCTCCAAGCTGGTCGAGATGCTGGAGAGCCCAGGAAAGGAGTGGCAAGCATGCTGCCGAGAGCACGCCCTGAGATACTCATGGGATCAGACGGCTCAGAGAGAACTGGAGGTAATAAGGAGTGTCACGTGAACGATGGGGCCCCTACTACAGAGAACGGTCCTCAAACCTCCAAGTAATCCGAAGCATGATAACGCACGTGGAGCTTGCACTGGCCGTTCTGAGACGGAGACCTCGACGAGTGATCGAGGTAGGCTGCGGCCTAGGCTCGCTGAGCCTCCTCCTATCTGCGCTCAACCTTGAGACAGTGGCTCTCGACTCTAGTCCCACCGTTCTGAAGCTGGCAAGGCATACCCTAGGGGGTAAGGCTCATCTCGTACTCGGCGAGGCGGCGCATCTGCCGTTTAAGGACGGCAGCTTTGACGTGGTCTTCCATCAGGGCTTGCTTGAGCATTACGACGCAGAGGCGGTGGCAAGGCTGCTCTCAGAGCAGGAAAGGATCGGCAGACACGTGGTCTGCAGTGTGCCCAGCGACCATTATCCGAGGCAGGATCTCGGCGACGAGAACCTGCTTCCGCCTAGTCAATGGACCAGGTTGTCCAAGCTTCAGGCCAGATACTACCGGGTGGACGTATCCTCGCTGAAGAACTGGATGCTCCGGAGATGCAGACCTAAGCCGCTTCACGTGATCCTAGCCTCATGAATACAGAAAGGCCAGAGGATCTGAATCGGCGAGTGCGCGAGAAGCGGGTTCGCCCGTCGAGTGGAACGGCGTGTGGGAGTCACGCCTAGCCGGCTGAAGGTGGGGTTGCAGCCGCGGGTTTCAGAGAGAGCGTATGGCTGGGTTCCGCCGACTTCATGCGCAGGCAAGGCTCGCATATACAGGCCCTGTTATGCAGGAAGAAGCTGATCACGGCGCCGTACGTCTTCTTCCTATACGTTTCTGCTCCATGGATAGTCGAGATGAAGTCCTGAACAACGCGAGACATCTTGAATGGCTCTCTCCTGGCATCTTCGATCAGCGTGGCAACTGTGGCGTCTCGGTACCCCTCTTGGGACTTGACGTGGTTGAAGAAGAGGTAGAAGCCGCGAAGGTACTGCCTGTTGGTCGAGGCCGAGAACCTCCGCAGCCAAGCTGCCACCTCAGGCTGACCGTCAGCCCAGGCCTCCATCTCGGCAAAGGAAACCATACCCGCACGTCGACGACCTCCCTTATCAAGGCTCCGAGGATCTACAACGCCAGATGCGATCTGCGGCGACTAGGGAGTAGACAGGCACTGGATCGCCGAAAGCCTTCTTCTAGCCTGATGAGGTTTCTGAGCGAACGCCTGTACGCGGCAGCTGAGCCTTCACCTCGAGGAAAGGCCCTTGCCTCCTTCGAGGGAGCACGCACCCTAGCTTTCCTTATCCCTCTCTTCTGCTCAGCCGCCCAGCACCAAGCAGCCCGCATCGAGCATGCGTTTCCCTTCACGCGTACACAGCCCCAGCGAAAAGGCGCAGCCCTCGAAGCCCAGCCGTTGCCACTGGCCAGAACCAATGTGGAATTCCCGATGGAGAAGGCTAGCCCAAGGAGCCCATGGCCTGCTCTATGATCTCAAGCGTCCTGTCGATGTCCTCGTTCGTGTGCGCGGTCGATATGTAGACCTTGCCTCCCGGGACGGTGAATACGCCTCTCTTGATGAGCTCGACCCCAAGCTGGTGGCTTTTCCGGCGATCTGCCGCGAGCGTAGAGCGATAGTCGACTACCTCGTGTTCGCTGAAGAGTATCTGAAGTACCGGTCCGTCGCCTGGGATCTGAACCGGGATCGAGAGGCTGTCCGCGATCTTCCGTACGCCCTCCCGGAGGCGTTCCGCCAGCTCGTACAGCCTCGGATACATGCCCGGCTTCTCCAGCTCGTTCAGGGTAGCTAATCCCGCGATGGCCCCTAAGGGGTTCCCGCTGAGTGTGCCGCTGACGAAAGCGAAGCCCCGTTCTCCCTGTCGATGAGGGTTGCAGCAGTCCATAAGCTCCTTCCGGCCGCAGATGGCTGCGAGCGGGTAGCCACCGCCGATGGCCTTCCCAAGCGTCGCGAGGTCGGGTACGACCCCGTACTTCTCCTGGGCGCCGCCCCAGGCTAGGCGGAAACCTGTCACGATCTCGTCGTAGATCAGGACGATCCCATGGTCTTTGGTGATCCTCCTGAGTTCTCGGAGAAAGGCGGGTTTAGGCTTGATCACCCTCTGAAGCGGCTCCAGTATGATGGCTGCCAGCTCAGATCGGTTCTCCTCGATGATCCGCGTGGTCGTCTCCACATCGTTGAACGGTGCTACTAGCACCGTGTTCGTTACCGCCGAGGGGATGCCGTTTGAGTCCGGCTGCGGCCTCGGATACTGGCTCGGCTTCGCGGGCGTAGCGCTCTGTTGAGCGTAGTCGTCGCCTCCATGCCAGCCTCCCTCAAACTTCAGTATCTTCTCTCGCCCCGTGTAGGCTCTGGCGATCCTCAGCGCGTAGTACGCGGCCTCCGTGCCGGAGGACGTGAACCTTACCTTCTCCGCGCACGGAACGGCCTCGACGATCTTCTCAGCCAAGTCGATGATAGGCTTGTTCAGCGTGTAGAACGTGGACCCCAGGGCTGCCTGCCGCTGTACCGCCGCGACGACGGCGGGATGAGCGTGGCCGAGGATGAGCGGCCCGGAGCCCAGCACGTAGTCTATGTACTCCCTGCCAGCGAAATCGTATACTCTGCTGCCTTTTCCATATGACATGACCATCGTGACCTCAGGCGGAAGATGGAACATGCCCAGGCAGGTGCCGACGAAGCACTTTCCTGCTCGTTCCAACAGCTGTTCCTGGCTCATCGCTATCGCCTCTAGAAACCTGCTCGTTTGTCTACGAGGTTGATCAACGGCCGGTCCTCCCTGAACCTACGGAGGTTCTCGTTGAAGAGCGTTACCCACTGCTTTCGCAGGCCGGCTTTCGCGCCGGCGATGTGCGGTGTGATAATGACATTCGGCATGGTCCAGAGCTCCGAGGACGCGGGCAGAGGCTCCTGTTCGAAGACGTCTAGGCCGGCGCCGGCTATCCAGCCCTCCCTCAAGGCTTGGATCAACGCGGCCTCCTGGACGATCCCTCCCCGGGCGATGTTGATCAGGTAAGCGGTCTGCTTCATCGCCTTCAACTCGTTTCCGCCGATCATCCCCCGCGTCTCCGGCGTTAGGGGGACCGCGATGACGACGAAGTCCGACCGCTGGAGCAGCTCCTTAAGCCGCTCGGGGGGAAGAAGCTCCTCCACGTATGGGGGAGCCTGATAGAGCAGCTTATCGACCGCGATCGTCCTCATGCCGAAGCATTTCGCTCTCCTCGCGGTCTCGGAGCCTATGTCGCCCAGCCCTATCACGCCCAGCGTGGCCCCGGCCAGCTCATGCAGCTCATCGATGGGCGGCGGAGCCCATCTACGCTCGGCCTGAAGCCTGATGAACTCATGCAGACGCCTTGTGAAGGCGATCATGAGCCCGAGGACATGCTCCGAGACCTGCGTCGGATGTAGCCCGCTTGAGTTCGTCAAGAGGATGGGGCTCTCGACGAATTCCGGGAAGAGGTGCCGGTCGATGCCGGCGCTGAAGGAGTGAACCCATCTCAGCCTCGTGGCCGCCCGGAGCATCGCGGGCGTGA
>Ga0315307_1000028_pt1 | contig 59815 bp, 51 predicted proteins | sample TDP2_MG_FD_203079 | JGI IMG/M metagenome (GOLD analysis project Ga0315307, IMG submission 203079) | Freshwater sediment microbial communities from Lake Towuti, South Sulawesi, Indonesia - TDP2 | ecosystem: Environmental > Aquatic > Freshwater > Lake > Sediment | place: Indonesia: South Sulawesi...
ACAGGATCCGCGACGATAGGCGGCGAGACGTACATCGGCCAGACGTGGGATGAGAGCTATGCTGATTTCTGGGAAGGGGATAAACCTCTACTACTGCGTGAAAAGGGGAAATCGGGACTGGATGTCTTAGAATACGCTTATCCAGGTTTGCTTGCAGCAGCGGGTATGAACTCTGAGGGGCTCTCAATAACCTGGACATCTACGCCGCGCGCACCCTTTGAAATCGGGGTTCCAACCTACGTGATAGTGGCTGAGGTTCTTAGGAGGAAGAATATATCCGAGGCTCTTGCAGCGATAATAAACGTGAAGAGGGCTGGAAGCTTCAAGTTTACAGTAGCTGACAGAAACGGCGAGATATACATCGTAGAGGCTACACCTAAGAATCATCACCTAATCTACGTGGACGACTATTATGGTTATCATGCCGACTTCGAGTCTGGTGATATAAGAAGGGAGTTCCCCTCGCATAGAGTGGATGTACCCGGCTACGTCGTAGCTGCGAACAGGGTTAGAAAGCTCCTAAAAACGGCGCGTGGAAAGCTGGATGTTGACGTTTTAAAGAACATACTCAGCGACCAGTACATATGCTGCCACCCGGTCCAGAAGGAGGGGAAGTGGGCTGGCGGCATAACCTGGGCCTCCTGGATACTTGTTCCGTCAAAGCGTGAATGGTGGATAACCCACGGCCCACCATGCCAAAACGAGCTGAAGAAATACGTCGTAACATAAGACGTGCCTCCGCTTTTCACGGAAACGTTTCGATTCAAATAACACTTGAAAGTTGAGCTATCATGAAGAGTAGGGATGAGATGATGGTGGCTAAGACGAGCTGACTAAGAACTTGGCATAATGATTGGCGTCGATGGCTTCAATAAACTGAGCGATGGGACTCCCTCCTTAGCCATCTCTCTTTGTTTGTTCCGTAAATCGAGATACTACCATTTACTTAGGCAAGGTTTTGAAGCGGAAGAAGGCTGAGGCTGAGGAGCTTAGAGAAAAGCTGAGGCTGATACAAAGGCTACCTTAGACCCCTTAATCCGGTGGAAGATAGGAAGAGTTCAAAGAAAAGGAGGAATGATGGTCGGTTGTTGTTGACCCTGTTACTTCCCCTCATGGATGACTATACTTCCTCCTCCAAGAGGAGTATCAGAACCATTGTCGTAGAATAAGCGACCACTACCCGGAGTCTTTAAGCCTCTCCCAGCCTCATAGCCGATGCGTTTTCCCTCGACTATGATGTAAACTATATGTTTCTCGGAGTCAACCCGCTCATCAGGAAGGTTTTAAGCTTATTCACAGAGGATTTACGCTCACTTCATGCATGAAGATTCTCGCTGCTGGGATAACCAGTGTTTGAATACCGCCCGGGATCTACACCGTAAGCTCCCTATTGACCCACCAGAATCCAACATCCTTACCGTCGATCAGCGAATAGAAGTGGAACACTGCAACACTGTACTCCTCAGTTCCACTCACCAGCATGATGCCAAACCTACCTTGCACCCACTCAATCATAGACCCCCTTTTAAGCGTCCCTGTGAAACCCAGAATCCTATCGAGATTATAAATAGTAGGCGCCTGCATGAAAATGTCCAGGTCAGAAGTCATATTTGCCACGGTTTTGGGTAACGAGTAGATGAAGAGGTTCAAACCATAGGCTATTTTATCATGAGACCAAGACATCCTTAGCCAGCCGTACGCCTTCACAGTCCCATCAACTGAAGGATACAAATACCAGTTTAGCCAAACTATGTAAAGTGGGTCTGTAACCAGAGTTCTACCCATAAAGGCGTAACTACCGACGGCTTGTTCAAAGTAATCCCAAGTGGAATAACCGAATCAACCATGTGAGGATTGAATACCATTGTATATTGGCCCTCGGCTGCAAACCAGAAACTCGCCGCATAGTAAGATTGGTGGGCGGCGACAGGACTTGCTGTTAATGTCAGTAAGAGCAATGGTATAGTGACTAGTAGGCATGTAGACTTTCTTATGTTCACTTGCTCACCTCCTTTTTTCCACTTTCGCGGTTTGGGTATTTAATTTCATCGCGCCTTTCCCCATGCGATCCCGGCGCGAGTAATACCGAACAGAGCCTGGGAAAGGTATCAGATCAAGAAACAAAGACTAAAACAGGCTTATCTGCTCTCTGAATAAATATTATTCACCGCGAGATAGAGAGGACTCATGAAGCCGTCTGCAGAGATCCAGCGATTCAAGGCATAAGACAGGATGAAAACATAATACAAACGTATGCGTAGTACTTGGCTAGGTTTTTAACCTGGAGACGGGAAGCCTGTGCTCCGCTACCTGAAGTACGCCGCAAAGTACGCGCATTCACGGTTCGTCGCACACCGCCCAATCATACTCACCCACATGGTTACATCGCTCTGCAACTGCCGCTGCAAAACCTGCGAGCTCTGGAAGCGGGGCTACAACAGGAACGAGATGACGACTGAGGAGGTTCACAGACTCCTCGAGGAAGCGTGGGCTTTAAACCTCTTCTCCTACGTCCTCTGGGGCGGCGAACCCCTCATGCGCCAGGACCTAGGGGAAATCCTAGGAAAAGCCAAAGCCCTCGGGTTTCACACAACCGTCATCACCAACGGCTTCCTCCTCCCCGATAAAGCTGAAGCCATCGGCGACCTCACAGACCTCCTAATCGTCTCCATAGACCACTCGACACCATACCACGACGAAACAAGGGGAAGAAAAGGCGTGTATGAAAGGGCTTTGAAAGGAATCACCGCGTTTAAAAACCACAGCCACGCGGGAGTTCTCATAAACACCGTTGTAAGCCGGCTGAACCTAGAGGATGTCCGGGGAATGGCCGACCTCGCCTCAAAACTCAGCGTAAACATAACATACGAGCTTATGGATATCTACCCCGGTTACAACGAGGAGTACATGCCATCAGCCGCGGAGCGTAAGGACACCTTCACCGAGGTCATGCAGCTGAAACGCTTAGGCTACCCGATCGTAAACTCCGACGCGTACCTGGAATACCTCGCAGGAGCCGGTGAAGGCTACAGCTGCCTCATGCCCCGCGTATACCTAAGGATCCTAGAGGACGGTGAAGTCCTAGGATGCCCGATCTTCAACGAGAAACTCGGGAACGTGAAGGAGGAAAAGCTTAGAAACATACTCGCCTCCCCAGCGTACCGGAAATTCACCGCCGCAGCTCAGGAGTGCAGCCTCTGCAACGTCTCCTGCGTCGTAGAGACCTCCCTCATCTACTCTGGACGCGCTTCCAGAGCCTTGCTTAAAAGGCTTCTAAGATAGAAACCTAGGCTTTCCAGTAACGCCATTTCTTCCTCCAAGCCTCCCAACCTGTCTTCACATAGCCCTCCCGTTTCCCCAGGTCTCCGTGTACCCACTCCAACAGAACGTAGAAACGGTTCTTCCCAGCGTCTGGGCTTAGGTTTGAAACCCCCAGAGCCCTTAAAGCCCCTACGTAGGCGCCTTCAACCAAGCGCTGGGTTTCCCCAACGATCTTCACCCTCACAACCTTAAAGCCCTCAGCGGCTAAACGCTGCGCAATCGCATCGTTAACGAAACCCGTGCATACGTGGAATTCACAGTCAGCGCCTACGCGGAGTTCCCTGACCGCCTCATCCGCGAGCTCGCAGCTCCGAGCCAGATACGCCTTCCTCAGCCAAGCTTCACCTTGGAAATAGCTGACCGGAACCTCCTTCAACACATACCTGTGCATGGTTAAGTCGTGGAAGCAGAAGAAGACCCCTGCTACCAGGTCTCCCCAACCGGCTTAACGGGTGAAGGTGTTACAGCCTCCACCTATCGTCCACCTCAACGATTCGAGGAGTCAAACCCACCAACCCCTTGGCTGAACTAAACTAACCCCCCTACATCCTTGAACACCCTAAAGCCGAGTTTCAGAACCCCCTTACCTAAACGTTCCCGCGTTTTTCCCTAAACCCTTCCCCCTTCATCAAGCTTAGGGTTTAAAGCTTCAGATACTCGCCTATCCTTAAAACCTTAACCTGGAACCCCGCTTCATCAGCCTTCACCCTGAACCGCTCAGCGCCCGCCCTTATCCCACGGAAAGTTTGGAAATGCATGGGAACAGCGAGTTTAGGCTTAATAATCCTCAGAGCCTTAACAGCCTCGTCGACATCCATGGTGGGTCCTCCCCCGATGGGGACCAGAAGAACGTCGATGAAAGAAAGCCGCTTAACACCGTCGAGAAACGTGCCCCCGAGATGTGCGATTCTCCTACCTTCAAACTCAAGGGCGTAGCCTGCGGCTAAGGGGCTTGGTGAAGCCGGTGGACGGTTGTGGCTGGCTGAAATCATCTCAACCCTCAACCCATCGAAGGTTTTTATCTCCCCTACGCTCATAAACTCGGTTTCCTGAACCTGCAGCTTCTTAGGCAAACGATTGGGCAGCCTACCCGTTGGAGGAAGGAGGAATCCACATGGTCGAAGTGCTCATGGGTTACGAGCACGAGGATAGGCTTACCCGCATACCTTGGAGCTAAAGGGTTCTCAGAGAAATAGGGGTCGATTAAAACCGTCTTCCCATCGCCGACCTCAAAACAGGAATGGCTGAGATAGCGAATTCTCAAAGCATCAACACCGACGATGAAGCATACGTTAAGGAAGCTTAAAACCGATTCTCCGCCTACAAGAGGATGGGTCGGGTGGGATTCTCGGCTTCCCCCCGAAACTTTCGAACCCACGACCTCCTGGGCCCAAGCCAGGAATCCTGAACCAAGCTGGACGACCGACCCACCTCGAATAGCTCCCCGAAGCTTTCTTTTATAGTTTAAGAGCGGGTAACAGCGTTTGGTTTAAGGATGCCAGGTTACGGAAAACCTCCATACAGTCGACACGTCAAGGATTATATATCCCCTCCCAGCCTAAGGTTTTCACGGATTCCCTTCAACGGGATGCTATTCATGAAACATGGATTCCTCAACCTCTGCTTCGACAAAGACCTGCGCACAGCCCACAGGACCCACCGTGACGTCTTTAAATGGGCTTCAGAGAACGGCTTCGACGGCGTTGAAATCTACCTCCCAACCCTACCCGAGCTTTCATGGCGTACAATTCAGGAGGTGAAGAAGGCTTTAAACGACTACTCCCTGAAGGTCTCACAGGTTTCACACGCCAACCCCTTCTTATCCCGAGATGAAGCCTCTCAAAGTTATGCTAAACGCTACTACACGTTAGCCGCTGAAATCACCTCAGTCCTCGAAGCCCCATTACTCAGAGCGACCTGATGAAAATATACAGCCGAGAACAAGAGGAAACTGTCTAATGGATATCTCTAATCGATTAAAGGATTTGAAAATATTGCTTGTGAATACAGGGAATAAGACTGAGCTTGCGCTTGGTTATTGCACTTTATATGGAGATATGGCTGGTGGGATTGGCGTTCTTGGTGACGTAAGCAAACTAGAGGTCTATAAACTAGCCAAATATGTTAATAAAAAATCTGGTAGAATCATAATACCAGAGAGCGTTTTTAGGAAAAAGCCTTCGCCTGAGCTGAAAGAAGGACAATTTGACCCTTTTGATTTTGATATTGTCAGTCCATTAGTTGATGAAATTATAGAAAATCGAAGAAGCGTGCAGGAATTGATTGAAATGAGCTACCCAGAAGAAGTCGTCGAAGATACTTATCGAAAGATCAGAGATGCTGAATATAAGAGATGGCAGGCAACTCCCTGCATAAAAATTACACCCAAAGCATTCGGTATTGGGTGGAAAATGCCAATCGTTAATAAATATAGCGGATAACGTTAATATACACTTACGTTTTGATTGGATTAAAAGCCGGAATTATTATCGGAGTTCCACTAGCCAACTGTACTGTGGAACTACTCGGGAACATGTGAGTAACATTCTTGACGGGTTTGGCTTCACTCCCATTCGATGGTTGAAGGCGGCTTATGCGTAATGTCATAGACAACCCTGGTAACCTCTGGGACTTCATTCGTTATCCGCGTCGAAAGCTTTTCAAGGATTTCATGAGGGATCTTCGCGTAGCTCGCCGTCATGGCCTCCCTGCTTTCAACAGCCCTAACCGCCACCGTGTAGCCGTAAGCCCTTGAATCACCCTTCACCCCAGTGGTTTTCACATTCGTCAACACGGCGAAGTACTGCCAAAGACTTTCACTTAACCCTGTTCTCTCGATCTCCTCCTCCACGATCTTCTCAGCCTTCCTAACAACATCGATTTTCCCCTGCGTAACCTCACCGACGACCCTAACGGCTAAACCTGGACCTGGGAAGGGTTGTCTCCAAACAACCTTACCCGGCAGCCCTAGGGCTTCAGCGACCTTCCGGACCTCATCCTTGTAAAGGTCCTTCACAGGCTCTACGATACCCTTAAACTCCATGCTCGTCGGTAAACCCGCGACGTTATGATGGGTTTTAATCTTCTCAGAATGCCTCTTAAACCCAGATTCGATCCTGTCCGGGTATATGGTTCCCTGGACGAGGTACTCAGCTCCAACCTTCCTCGCAACGTCCTCAAAAACCCTGATAAACTCCTCTCCAATGACTTTACGCTTCGCCTCGGGGTCTGTGACACCCCTAAGTCTCTCTAGAAACCTCTTCCTCTCATCTAGAAGCACTAGGTTCATACCGTAAGCTTCAAAGGTGCTCTTCACGAAGCCCGGCTCTCCTTCGCGCATGAATCCGTGGTCGACGAAAACCGCTGTAAGCCTCTTCCCCACAGCCTTCGCGGCTAGAATAGCTGCTGTACCTGAATCAACCCCGCCGCTTAGGGCGATGATGCATCCTTCTTCGTCAACCGTCCGCCTGATCTCCCTAACCGCCTTCTCCACGAAGCCACTCATCGTCCAATTCGCCGCGCATTTACAGACTTTGAAGAGGAAGTTCCCTAGGATCAACCCGCCCTTCTCCGTGTGAACAACTTCCGGATGCCACTGTACCCCGTACAGGGGCTTCCGTAAATACTTGAACGCGGCTATGGGGCAGTTATCCGTGTGGGCTAGAACCTCGTACTCCTTTGGAAGGCTGTAAACTGTGTCGCCGTGGCTCATCCAAACCCTCTCCCTGTGTTCAAGACCTTCTAAAACGTCCACGGGGTTATCGACCTCCACGTAGGTTATCCCATACTCCCTCTGGACGCCTGGCTTCACCTTTCCACCCGCGAGATAGGCGATGAGTTGATGACCGTAGCATATGCCGAGAACCGGTACACCTAAGCTTAAAATCCCAAGGTTACACTTTGGAGCGTTCTCTTCGTAGACGCTAGATGGGCCGCCTGAGAGGATTAACCCCTTCACGTTGAACCTTTTCCTTAAGTCTCTGACCTCTTCAGGCGTTACGTCGTAAGGCACGATTTCTGAGTAAACGTTACGCTCCCTAACCCTCCTACTTATCAGGTGACAGTACTGCCCACCGAAATCCAGCACAAGGACCGCGTCAGTCTTCATAATCTTCCTCACCCCATGATGCAGTGTATAACCTACACGTAAACTCTTGGATCCTCCTTCACCGTCGTAAGCACCACATGGGTTATAGTCCTCTCAACGTATTCCATGGCAAGGGTGGACTTCACGAACTTACTCAGCTCCTCCCTGCGCTTGAACCTTGTAAGCACCCACGCGTCACTTGTCCCAGTTACATCGTAAACCGCGTAGACGTTTGGGCTTTCTGAAAGCTCCCTTTCAACATCGAGTAGTTTACCCTTGGATACAACAACTTCTATGATAGCCGCCACCTCATAGCCGAGCTTCACGGGGTTAAGGATAGCCGTGTAACCCTCGATAACACCATCCCCTTCAAGGTTTTCTATCCTAGTTTTCACCGTGGCTACAGATAGCTTAACCCTCCGCGCGATCTCCCTGTACGACAGCCTTGAATCCGCCACAACCTCCCTTAAGATCCTGAGGTCCTTATCGTCCATACGATCGTACTCCATGATAGTTGAATGCTATACAAATGTAAAGGAAATATATAAATATTTGTGCATGCACCTAACTGAAATGTGGTAAAATGAACAGAGATGAGTTAAAGGAAACCATTAAAGGGGAGAACGTGAAGTACATCAGCCTACACTTAGTCGACCTCCCCGGCTACGTGAAAGGCCGTACAATCCCCTCGAACACTTTGATCGAAGTGCTAGACAGTGGCATAGGCTTCGACGGCTCCTCCATCCCAGGCTTCGTCAATATAGCGGAGAGCGACATGGTGATGAAACCAGACATAGATACCTTCCTTGTTCTCCCCTACTACAATGATAAAGTTGCACGAATTATCTGCGATGTCTACAAGCCCGGAGGTGAAAGGTTTGAGGGCGACCCCCGCTACGTATGCCAGCTAGCAAGAGAAAAGGCTAGAAACGCAGGCTTCATCTACAACACCGCCGCGGAACTGGAGTTCTACACAGGTAAGTTCAATCACAACAGCGAATTTGAGCCAGAGGAGGCGTATATAAAAGAACCCCAAAGATACTTCGACATCTCACCTGGAAGGGATTCTACAGAAGACTTTAGAAGGGAATTCGCTTCAGCCTTAGCAGACACAGGTAGGTTCACGGTAGAAGCCTACCACCACGAGGTAGGCTCAGGTCAACATGAGATCAACTTCAGGTTCGCCGACCCCGTCACGACATCCGATAACATCATGCTCTACAAGTTAATGGCAAAGGAAGTTGCAAAGAGGTATAATCTCGTCGCCACCTTCATGCCGAAGCCATGGTTTGGCAGAACCGGAAGTGGCATGCATGTGCATCTAAGCCTCTTTAAACTCAATGGAGAGAACGCCTTCTTCGACAAGAATGAATACGCGGGGCTCTCAAAGACAGGTAGATATTTCGTTGGTGGGCTCCTAAGACACGCAAGGGCCTTATCAGCCATAGTCGCACCAACGGTTAACAGCTACAAGAGGCTTGTCCCAGGCTACGAAGCACCGGTATACATCATGTGGAGTAGAAGGAATCGATCCGCTCTGGTTAGGGTACCTGAGTACTTCCCGGGGAAGGAGAAATCCATAAGGGTAGAATTCAGATGTCCAGACCCGTTAAGCAACCCGTACCTAGCGTTTGCAGCGATTCTCGAAGCTGGTTTAAACGGGGTTAAAAACAAGCTGGATCCAGGCGACCCCATTGAAAAGGATGTGTACCATCTCACACCAGCTGAACGAGAAAGCTTGAGGATAAAAACCTTACCAGAATGCTTAAGCGGAGCGTTAGATGAGCTGGAAAGCGATGAAGTGGTGAAAGTAGCCTTAGGAAACTACGTGTATGAAAGGTTCATAGACCTTAAGCGGAAGGAATGGGACGAGTATAGGCTGAGGGTAACTCCATGGGAGCTGGAAAAGTACCTCTACGCGTAACAGTCATCCGATATGGAGGAAAACGGGTGCTACTTGAAGGATGAAACTCGAAAAAATCCAAAGATGAAAAATTTGTACCTAACCACTACATGTGGGGTATCACCGAGTTAAGAATCAAGAAGTTGAAGGAATTGAAGAAAAAGACTAAGTTTGGTGTAAAAGTTGGAGGCATGAAAAGACTTGGTGATATATAATAAATCGAATCTACTGAAGGGCTTACTGTACGGGGACGTTAAGCTTCTTGACTCAACCTTAAGGGAGGGTGAGCAGGCTGCTGGTATAGCCTTCAAGCCTGATGAAAAACTGAGGATAGCCCTTTACGATGATGAAATCGGCATAGATGTCATCGAAGCCTTTGCGCCTTATTCAGAGCATGATATTGAAACAATAAAATTGATTCAAAGTGCGGGCTTAGCCCATTCGGAGCTGATGCTCTGGAATAGATTGAGGAAAGAAGATGTGGATTCATCGCTAAGGTATGACCCGAATTGGATAGGGATCGCAGTCGGCTTCTCAGATGTACATATACATAAAAAGTTTGGGAAGAGCAGAGATGAACTGTTACAAACATGCGCTGAACTTATCGATTATGTGCATAGACACGGCGTTAAAGTTTCATTGCACATAGAGGATGCCACGAGGACAGAGACATGTCACCTTAGGGAAGTAGTTACAGGTTTATACGCTGATAAATTTCGAGACTGCGACACAGTAAGCGTTTTAATCCCTGAAGCCGTAACCCAGCGTTTAAAGCATCTGATAAACCTTGTGCCAAAGCTTTTCGAGGTTCACTACCACAACGACTACGGCATGGCCGTAGCGAACAGTGTTTCAGCTCTCGCTGCTGGGGCGAACTCCATCTCTGCTACATGGAATGGGTTGGGTGAGAGAGCTGGAAACGCCCCAATAGAGGAAATCCTGCTCATCCTACAAGAAATGTATGATGTGAATAAATTTGACTTAGTAAAAGTGAGGGAGGTTTGTGAATTTGTATCACATGCGTCGCATGTTCCAATACCGAGGTATAAACCCGTCATGGGATGTAACATATTCAGCGTGCAGTCGGGAATTCATCAGGATGGGCTGCTGAAGGATAGAGAGATATACGAACCTTATCCACCTGAAGTCCTTGGGAGAAAGTGGAAGTTAATCCTAGGGGCGACATCGGGTAGAAACGGTTTAGCGTACGTTCTAAACCATCAATTCGGATACAAGCTTCCAGAGGACGAGGGAAAACAGATGGAAGTTCTGCGGTGGGCAAGGAATAAGGCGAGGGAAAAGAAGACACATCTAAGTAAGAAGGATATCTGGGAAATTATCCATCGCTTCAAATTACATAGAATTGAGGTACACAGCTCATGTGCAGGATGTTTGGCATCGTAAGTAAAAGTTCCATAAACCCCCTCTGGTTAAAGGAGTTCAAAAAATTAGCCGTAAATGGAAAAACTCCGTACAATGATGGTAAGGGGCATAGGGACGGCTGGGGAATAACCTGCTTCATCGATGGGAAGGCAACGTATCTGGGAAGGGAACCTAAAGATGCAAGTGATGAAACAAGCGGCTTCAACGAAGCGGTTGACAAGTTGAATTACCTAAACGCAAAGGTTCTAATAGCGCATGTCAGAAACCTATCTATTGGGAAACCAGCAACACGTAACACCCATCCATTTATATATGAAAACTGGGTATTCGCCCACAACGGAACTATACACAGCATCCAAGCCTTTCAAGTTCCTAGACATAAACTCGAAGGCGAGACAGACAGTGAACGCTTCTTCAAATATTTGGTTGAGAAGATAGGGGATCAAGAAGAACCTAAGGTCGGTGTAACCATCACGAATGTCCTTAATGTTATAAGCAATTATACCTCGCTTAATTTCCTACTCTCAAATGGCAAAACGCTCTTCGTGTACAGAGGCTTTAAGAAAGTTGAAGACGCGGCGGAGACGAGGAGACGGGATGAATATTATACGTTAAAGTATGTTATGGGAAAAGATTTTTTCACCGTCTGTTCTGAGGATAGGCATGTAGGAACTATGGCACAAGGACTCAACTGGGTTGATATGGAAAACGGTGAGCTCATCATAATAAACGCAGATGACCTCACGGTTACCACGCATAAAAATACTGCGACTCGTTGAAGTATTGGCTTGCACTATATGCAGGATGAACCCGTGTTAAGGAGTTATCTAGGATGCATAAACGTTTTCAACATAGGAGAATAGCTTTTATTAAAATATATCGGCAATCGGTTACCTATTGCCGATATCCTTATAAGGTAGTCGTCATGAATACATAGAGACTAAAATGGAGGACGAGATGAATTTAAAGGGGTATCATAAAAGGTGATTTTTCTGTGCGGTATAGCAGGAATATATAATAAGCAGGTTGAACCTGTCGTTGAAAATCTGTTCAAAATGCTTAAAAGCCTTCAGCATAGAGGCACAGACTCGGCAGGCTTAGCTTTCTACAGGAAAATGTTATTGGAGCCCGATGAGTATCTGCTCTTCTTAGATTCTATAGACCTTCCTGGGACAGGTGCAAAAGTAAGCTCGGCCATCGCTGAAGCAGGCGGCAACATTAGGGACGTACACTACAGGTTGCACTCAGGTTACGGGTTAGACGACTACATCGTGGCGACGAGTAGAGAGAAGCTCACAGAATTAGCTAGGAAAATCAATGGCACGGAAAGGGCGAGAGTCCTAAGCTTCGGGAAAGGCATGACCATATTGAAGGAGATTGGAGAGGTTGAAAACCTTCAGAAAATTTATGGCGAAACCTTCAGCCTGCGGGATAGAGGAATGGTCGTAACGCATGGCATAGGACATGTCAGATTCTCAACGGAAAGCGTTGTTGATAAACATCACGCCCACCCCTTCCAAGCCGGATTTCCCGACATAGCCATCGTTCACAACGGTCAGATAACGAATGATGGAAAGATAAGGGAATGGTTGAAAACGAGACGACACATTTTTGAAAGTGAAAACGACTCAGAACTCATTGTTCACTACATCGTAGATAGGATGGAGAACGGCTTCTCACTCGAAGAAGCCTTAGCGCAGTCAGTCGAGGAGTTGGATGGACCCTTTGCCTACATCATATCGACGCCGAACGCCATCGGCATGGCTAGGGACAGACTGGGCTTAAGACCTATGGTCGTAGCTGAGGGCTCAAACGTAATGGCTGTCGCTTCAGAGGAATGCGCGTTGAGGGAGATCCTTGAAAACCCAACCGTACATCACCTACCTCCAGCCAGCGTGAAGGTGTTCAATCCATGAATGAATATGTTATGGATGCAAAGGGTTTAACGACGAGGCAGATAAACGAGTCCTTAAAGAAACTGCTGCGAGAGGAAAAGTATAAGCAGGTAATTATTGAGAACCCAAGTGCTAAACATTTTATCGCCGCCGGTGTGACGAAAACAGCCTCTAGAATTACGATAAATGGCTCAGTCGGTTACTACCTAGGCACCATTATAAACGGTCCAGTCATAACCGTGAACGGAAATGCTGGGTGGTATCCAGGCGACAACATGACCAGCGGGGAAATAATTATCAGAGGTAACGCAGGCGACGGGTGCGGTCAAGGCATGTATGGGGGTACCCTCGTTATCCTAGGGGATGTGGGAAGCAGGCTGGGACAGATCATGAAGGCGGGAACTATAGTAGTTAAAGGTAACAGCCAGTTCATGACTGGACTCTACATGCAAGGCGGCAGTATCATCTGCCTCGGAGATGCAGGGGATGGTTGCGGGGAATCCATTATAGGTGGAGAAATCTACATCGGTGGAGAAATTAAAGGCCTCGGGAAGAACGCGCATATAGAAAAACTCGATAACATAGATGAAGCCTTAGTTTCAAGGGTCTTAGAGCAATATGAACTTGGTTCACTCAGCAACTACGACTTTAAGAAGATCACCCCTGCGCAGAAGAGACCCTTCTACAATAAGGACCACGAAATATGGGTTAAACGGACCAACCTGAGGTATTATATAGAGATCGATAGGGACCTCTGCAAAAACTGCGGCGTATGCGTGAAATTCTGCCCTCAAGGTGTATTAGCCGCTTATGATAAGGAAGGTAAAGAAATTAGAAAGCCTGAAGAGTTGAACTCCAAGTTCATCGAGAAAATCGTTCCTAGAAAAAGACATGAGTGTGTAAAGTGTAACACATGCGTTGACTATTGTGGTTACAACGCGGTAAGCGTTCGCTATCAGTCCGAGGAACCGCGGGGAACATGGAAGGAGAAAGTGATAGATGAAATAAGGGTTAAGGCAGCGACTGGTAAAGACATCGTCCGTGGTACAGGTCCGAGGAGAGAGCTTCCTAACTTCGATGACTTCGTCGTGCTATGCGCCCAAACCTCCAGACCACCAATCGACTCCTACAGGGAACCCTGTGGAACAGACATTGACATAAGAGGAAGGTTCAACAAGGAAGTGATCCTCCATCTACCCGTTCCTATCATGATAAACGCGATGTCCTTCGGGGCGATAAGCAGAGAGGCAAAAATCGCTGTGGCAAGAGGCGCGTCTATGCTGGGAATACCCGTCAACACAGGTGAAGGCGGCATGCTCCAGGAGGAAAGGTTGGAGGCGAAGAAACTGATTGCCCAATACGCATCTGGTAGATTCGGGGTTTCCGCGGAGTACCTGAACGCCGCAGACGCCATAGAGATAAAGATCGGTCAAGGTGCCAAAGCTGGGATGGGTGGGCTTCTAATGGCGGAGAAAGTTGTAGGCGAAGTGGCAAGGATAAGGAGAATCCCTGAAGGCGTAGACGCTGTAAGCCCTGCACGGCACATGGACATCGTTGGACCCGAGGACTTAAAGACGAAGATTGAGCAGCTTAGGGAGATAACGGACTGGGCGAAGCCTATACTCGTAAAGTACAGCCCAGGTCGAGTTTCAGATGATGTTACGATCGCAGCTAAGGCTGGCGCGGACGCCATCGTTATAGATGGAAAACAAGCGGGAACAGGAGCCGCACCGGAAGTAGTTTTGGAGGAATCAGGGCTTCCCACCATAGCAGCCATCGTTGAAGCCGATAGGGGGTTAAGAGAGATGGGTTTAAGATACGATGTGAAGCTCATAGCCTCCGGTGGCATAAGAACAGGCGCTGATATAGTGAAAGCCTTATCCCTAGGAGCTGACGCCGTAGGAATTGCGACGGGCGTACTTGTCGCCATGGGCTGCACGGTTTGCGGGCTCTGCGACACCGGGAAATGTCCAAGGGGAATAGCGACGCAGAACCCTGACCTTAGGAAGAGGTTGAACATCGAAAACGAGGCGCAACGCGTCTATAACTATTTAAACGCAATCATGAAGGAGGCTAAGACATTAACCCAACTCGCAGGAAAAACCCATACCCGAAACCTAGATAGGGAGGACATAAGAGCCCTAACATACGATGCTGCCAAGATAACGGGCACAAAACTAGCTGGACTAAACGACTATGTATAAAGGGTGAAATCTCGATGCCTAAAATAGTCATAATCGACTACGGCGTCGGTAATCTCCGAAGTATAAGCAAAGCCTTGGAGGAAACAGGAGCCACACCCGTCATCTCTAAGCTGGGTCAAGAGATCCACGCCGCAGACGCCCTCATACTCCCAGGTGTAGGCGCCTTCGAGGAAGCCGTCAAACACCTTAAACCAATATCCCAGCTCATCCTCGAAGAGATCGATTCTGGAAAGCCCCTACTCGGCATCTGTTTAGGCTTACAACTCCTATTCACGGCGAGCACAGAGGGAGGTCTACGTAAAGGCCTCAACGTGTTCAACGGAAAGGTTGTCAGACTGCCTAAGGATTTAAAGATACCACACATCGGATGGAACACCTTAAAGGTGCTAAGGCCTGAGAACCCCATACTTAACAGCGTCCCCGACGGTTCCTACGTATACTTCGTCCACTCCTACTACGCGCAGGTAGAGTGCAGAGACCACGTCATCGCGGAGACAGAATACAGTATACGCTTCCCCTCCATCATAGCTAAGGGCCGCATCTTCGCCACCCAGTTCCACCCTGAGAAATCCGCGGCGGTTGGGCTCCGTATGATCGGTAACTTCGTAAACTACGTGAAGGCTTAGGGATTGGTGATCATGGATGTTGGCTAAGCGGGTTATCCTATGCCTTGATATTATGGATGGACGTGTGGTGAAAGGCGTAAGCTTCAGAGACTTAAAAGACGTAGGCGACCCGGTGGAGCTCGCCTCATCGTATTACCGCCAAGGAGCCGATGAACTTGTATTCCTCGACATCACAGCGTCCCATGAGAAGCGAGGTATCCTCATGGATGTGGTGCAGCGGACCGCTGAAACCATCTTCATCCCCTTTACAGTCGGCGGTGGAATTCGCACACTTCAAGACATCCAGAACCTCCTCCACGCCGGCGCAGATAAAATAACGGTGAACACCGCGGCGGTGGATAACCCCAGGCTTATCCATGAAGCGGCTAGAAGCTTCGGCAGCCAATGCATCGTATCCTCCATCGACGTTAAGCGGGTATACGTCGTAAAAACGTCCCAAACCCCGGATAAAAATATCCTCGAAACCCCAAAGGGACGGTGTTGGTGGGACATTTACACATATGGAGGTAGAAAACCCGCGAATAAAGATGCGTTCAAGTGGGCTGAAAAGGTGGTTGAACTTGGAGCCGGTGAAATCCTAGTTTCCTCACTGGACTTTGATGGGACGAGGGAGGGATACGATCTTACATTCCTGAAAACACTTGCTGAACGCGTCTCGGTTCCGGTTATCGCGAGCAGCGGGGCTGGGAACCCAGGGCATATGCTAGATGCCTTAACCCTCGGCAGAGCCGACGCTGCATTAGCCGCCGGGATCTTCCACACAGGGCGATACACGGTGCAGGCGGTAAAGAGGTACCTCGCTGAGCACGGCGTTCAAGTTAGGTAACAGAATAAGTAAGTAAAACCTATGCGGGTTTTCCATCTAGTAAGTCCATCGTTACGGTGGCTGATGTATTCCCGTGAATTGGAACTGGTTACATACCCGTTAAAGCTTCTGCCACGGCTTCCTCGTTATCCGGTGCCCTGATGAAGGCTGGAACGTTCTTCTGCTGTGTCGCCTTGTAGGATACGAAGAGCCACTCCCCAGTTTCAAGCTCCGTAGTCCTCTCGAGTATATCGTAGCTAAGGGAGAAGGCGTCAGCGATGACCATGCGGTCGTAGAACCGTGGCAGTGTGCTTACGAAGTAGCTGTGTAGCTGCTGTAACGCGTTGACGTTAAGGTGGGCGACCCGCTGAGTGCTCACCCAGCAGTGAGCCCTATACTTCCTCCCCTGCCTGAGAAGGGCTTCCACGGCTCGATTCGAGTCCTCGGTGAAGTCAGCCTTAGACGTCCGGTCTGGTATGAATTCCTGAGCCTCATCCAAGACGATGAGCACCTTCTTCCTCGCCCCAGAGGTCTTCTTGAGGAAGAGGAGTTGGTCGAGGAACCTTGAAACCATCTGCCGCGCCTGGTCGAGTTCAGGTACGTATACGATGTTAAGCCCAGCTGACCAATCGTCGAGAACGTACTCAGCCAGCCTCTCAGGGTTCATACGCGACTGCTCCTGGACAGCTTCACCTACCTTTGGCTCAGGAAGCTGCGCTGAGGCTTCTAAGTGGTTGATGAGGCTTTCAAGGTCCAGCCTTAAACTCGACCTCTGGGAAATCGACTGCACAAGCTTCTGAATGATGGCAGTGAACCTTTCCCTATCCTCAACCTTCAACCCTGTCACATTCATATCTAAGTCATAACCCCTCTCGTTTATGAGGTAGGCCGTAAGCTCTTGGAGCGCGATGCGTGCTGGGATACCTCCGGACCAGCCTTCCTCCGCTGTACGCTCCAACGTCGTCATGAGATGACCGAGGGTGAACCTTGGGACTTGCCCAGGTACGGCGAGGGTGAGGCTTCGAACCCCGTTGGCTTGGAAAAGCCTCTCAACGGCTTCCCTCAACATGCCTGGGCTGAGCCTAGCCTCTAGGGTTTCAGGGATGGTTTGAGCGTTGAGGAATCGGTCAGCGCTGTCTTGGAAGTCCTCCGTTGAGAAGACCACGCCCATCGATGGGAGTACGTCGATGAGGTGTACGGCGTACTCGCCTGCAACATCGAATATGACAACCCTCAGGTCTGGGATGCTTTGAACCGCCTTCCGCACAAGCATAGCGGTGAGGTTAGACTTCCCCGTGCCGGTGAAGCCGAAGACCCCCGTGTGGTATCTTACAACGCTTTCGATGTGAACGGTGAGGGGGATGTTAAACCCCGCCAAGGTGCCTACAGCCACACCGTCCTTAACGCATAAAAACCTCTGCACAGCCTCCTTAGAGAGGAGATGCACCTTCGAACCCGTTAAGGGAGTAAGCCGCGCCTTGCTGAAGCCTAGGTCACCGTCTACGAGGTCCATCCGATACATGGTCGGCACCGCGACTACATCGATCCATGTCTCATCGCTTTTACCCCAGCCCATGCTGATCGTGTCCAAGTACTCCTTCCTTATCACGGTGGGCATGGCGACATCCATGCCGAGCATCTGGAAATGGGTCGGTCTCAAGGCGACGACCTCGTAGAGCACGTACGTCATCCTCCCCGCAGTCGGTCTTTCAATGGCTACGAAGCAGGGGTCGTGAAGCCGGTCGAGGGTTTGAAAGTCAAACTTCATCTCTAAAACAGCGATGGCGCTTGTAAGCGTGATCTCACCCTCCCGCATCTTCGACGTCCGAGTTACAACCCTATGGTCCCTTAGCCTCGCCTCAAACCTCCCACCCATATCGTCGAATACATCCTTCAAACCCGCTTTCAAGTCCTAAGCACCTCTCGAGCAGCCCTAGCCCGGGCTGACTCACTTTCACCCCTAAGGTCCCTATAACGCCGCGCTATGGAAAAAACCTTCTCCCTCCGCGCTAATGTACCGAGCTGAAGGTCAGCCACACCCCTGAGGAGCCCGCTCATCGCCCTAACCTCAACCTTCACAGCCTTATCCGCTAAGTACAGGAGCTGATTATGACCGAAGGCTTCAAAAACCTCAGGATTGTCCATTTTCGAAAGGATGTAGAGCGCCGCGTTATCCATAGGGCTTAAGGCTTCACCTTCAAAGAAGGGTTCGATAAAGGCTTCGCCTCCCCACTCCACAGCCCTGATGGTTTCGTGAAAGCCTAAGTCACAGCTTGGGTAGAAGAGTCTATCGTAGAGGAAAAGAGGAGAACGCATAGCCGCGTCGTCTCTAAGGCTTCTCAACTGGAAGTAGCCTCTGATAAACAGCTGTTCCCGAGCGATCACTTTCCGCGCTGCCTTCAAGGGAGCCGCCTCAGCTTCAGCCCTGTTCTCAACTATGGTTGCGAAACACGCATCGTAGGCAAGGCTTCTCCAAGGGGTAGGCAACTGCTCCGCGTTGACGGCGCTGAGGATGGTGAGGAATGCTCTGTCGTTCCGCAGGTTTGGCAGGGGGGAACTGAGCTTCAGGTAACCGGTGCTTAAGGCGTATGGTACAATCGCCCTGGAGAAATCAGTGGCCATAGTATCCTTAGCTAAGCCGATGATGAGGATGTGTCTACGCCGCGCCTCCTCAGCCAATGCGTGGAGGAGGAAGAGGTTAGCGGCGTTCAGGTCGAGGACTGTGAACCAGCAGTCATCTTTCAAGAATAGGGGATAAATACGTCCCTCGAAAACCTCGTTGACCAAGCCCAGCGACGCCTCGACAACTCTATCCCAGTAACGCTTCACGTTTGAACGGAGCTTTATGGAAGCCGCCTCACAGCGTTCAAGGAGAAGCCCTTTAAAACGTGAATCTAACTGCCTCAACCGTTTAAAGAGGCTGTCACGGCTCTTATCATTCAGCCGTAGATACGCCGATAAATCCTCCAGCTTCAACTCGTCCCTTGTTAAGAGCGCCTGTATACCCGCGTAGGCGAGGTAGGGTCCTCTAGGTGGCACGTAAAGGTCACCTGGGCCTAGGTACGCCGCGATCTGGATGTCGAGCAGTGAAAGGAGTCCATGCTTCGTCTGAACACCCGCGAACGGTGAACGTCCCCGCCTCAGTAAGAGGCTTGTATCACGCTCCAATGGCCCATAGGTTCCTGATAGAAGTCTGTCGAGGAAAACGATGCCTACACGTTCATCCTTCACAGCGTTTAAGGCGAGGTAGAGTTCAGCCATGGTCATGAGGGCGAAGGGGATTCTCTCAATCGACCTTTCAAGGTCGAGTTCAGTTTCATAAGCCGTGGTTAGGCCTGCCACGTTTGAAACATCCTCCATCCACAGGGGGACAGCGGCTGAAACTGAAAGCCTCGAGTCACGTTCTACATGCCTCAAGTCGAAGGATAGGTCTTCGCCGAGGGCGAAGGGGCAGCGGAAACCCGTTGCGCATACATAGAAAAGGATCATCTCCAGTCTCTCATCGTATTCCATAGACCCGTCGATGCCCACGGCTGCAGCCGCGTTTGGACGGAGAAAAGCCTTCAAGGTTTCAACAGCCTGCTGGGCGGAGAGGTTCTTCGTCAACGCTAGGACATCCACCCTGCTTCTTAAGCCTGATACACGGGTTTCAAAGAGCTTAACGAGGGAGGCAGTTTGAGACCTAAGCTTTTCCGCTACAGTGTCAGACATCTTTCCAAGAACCCCGCGTTAAAATAGCCTTTCCTAAATAAGAAAGTTATGACCCCCCTCAACCCAGCATTTCACGGGAAAAAGGCTTCACCCATCAATTCTTTAAGCGTTGATAGGTTGGGATACCCGAAAGGACAGGGTCTATTTCCGTAAGAGACATGGAGAGGTCTTGGTGATAAAGGAAGGTGATAGCCCGTACCAAGGCTAGAGGAAGACTGTTTCAAAGTCCATGCTACAAAGCGACTCTGTAAGAGGTCTGAGCGTTCAGGGTCTTTAAGCTATTTTCAGGGTCCAAGGGGTTACATCTCTCTGCGTCACAACTGGGATTGTTATAGAGGCGTTGGCACTTTGAACGGTGGAGACCGGGCTGGTAGCAACGGTAGCCTGAGCAGATTTTCCATGGAGTCCGGCGACTACTATAAATCCCTCGTTACCCGGTGGCCTATGAAGTTCCCCGCTTAGCTTTAGACACGTTTCATCCCACTTCACGTTTTGCAGCTCTGTTCCTCCACTGGCGTGGAAATTTGTTCCAACAACCCATGGATGCGGTCGCGCCTCACGGATCACGAGTAACTTTACGGCTGGGCCGAAAAAGTCCACATGAAGTGTTCCCCGCCTAGTCCCCCATATTAAAGCTTGCGCATCTCCTCCATGAGTGTAGCTCTTCGACCTCTCGTATAAGCCAGGGATCTCACCTAAGAACTGACCGGACCAGAACTCGTAGATCCAATAATCCTTACTCGGGTCTAGGTTCAAGCGTTCCCATCCAATTCTAAACTCTGTAATCGGCCCAGCTTTACCTGGCGTATGTGATGACGGCTCCCACGCGAATAATCCTAGAAGGGTCCACTTATCCCATTGGTTCTCCATGGGCATGTACCATACGCTAGACCCCCTCTGATCCGTAAGGATTGGTTCGAAGAGGTCTATAGGTTTCGCTGATTTTTCAGGTAGTGGCAATATAGCCTGTAAAACCTGCCAGCGGTCTTCCGGAAGCGTGGTGAGGTCGTCGCCGATATCCACTTCCCCACCCGATAGGAAAGTGGCTGTCGCCCGCATCCGCGCCTCCTCTAAGGTGCCTGGTAGTCCTACGCAGAGGCATGATGGCTGAATTATACCCCATCGGTGATTCTTCCATAGGTGGCATGCAACGGTTGTGTAATTCTCCCTCATGAAGGACCAAGATATGTAACCAGTGTTCCCTGTGTCGTTACAGGTGTAGAGTAGGTCAAAGTGTCCTAAGCCGCAGACTTCGTAAGGGTTACAGTTAAGTATTATACACCGCGGGTTGACCGCCTTCACCGCCTCAGCCACAATCCTGCATCCTAGACGAACAGCCTCCACACCTCCGCCGGCCACCATCCTCGGGTTGTAGCGGTTCCGCAGAGATGGACTGCAGGGGTCCCCTATGAAGTCAAATTTAAAGTATTTAACCTCTCTAAGGGCTAGACCCGCTACCTTCTCACGTATATACTCCTGCGCTCCTGGATGGGTTAAGTCCATGGCGTAAGTATATCCATGCGGCTCCCAGAACCACGTCCCCTTTGCTTTCGGCTTCTCCTTATCGTCGCCTAGAAGCCATTCAGGATGCTCACGGCATACGGGGTCGAACTCGCTGATAGAGAACGGTGCTTTCCACACGCCTAGGTTGAAGCCCATCTTCCCTACCTCTTCTGACAGCCATTTCAGACCATGGGGGAACTCCTCCTTCTCTTCGTAAACGCTTCCCAGCCAACCCTTCTCCCAACCATAGTCCACTTGGAGGTTCTTGAACCCATAGGGTTTGAGGCGGTGAGCCGCCACCTTAGCGTTCGCTAAGATGTCTTCCTCAGTGACGCCTAGACGGTAAGGGTACCAGCTACACCAGCTTACGGGAGGCTTCTCCAAGGGTTTGATACAATGCTTCTCCTTGATCAGGTCGCCGAATTCCTCTAGAAGAAGCCAAGGGTTTCCCCCAGTCATGAAGACAACGTCTTCCAGATGGACCGTTTGACCTGGGTCGATTAGAAGGTCGCCGCCGTCGAAGCCTAAATCCCACTCCGTGACACCTATGTTCGGGTTGAAAGTTACTTTAACTCTCCCCAGCCATCTGTCAAAGGTTATGTACCCAACTAGTAGCGCCCTTTGATCCGTCGGATTGTAAATCTCCCAGAGATGCTGTGATGTCCCAGAGATTTCAGCGGGAAGCGGCTCTTTCTCTGAAGCTGGTTGAGTACGCTCATTCAACAGACGAACTCGGGCCCAATACCCCCCTTCTTCATAGACTCTGGATTTCTCCTGGTTACTACCAAACCCGAATACGGGCTGTCTCTCCCCTATCAGCTTAAGCAGTGTTACATTGTTAAGGGTCAACCCCTCTTGAGAAAGGTTTGTCAACTCACTGCGTAAGAATAACCACCCATCTGGACTAAAAATGAGTCTTTGAATCAGGTGTACCTGAGCCTCTGGGAAAACCCATGTAAGGTTAAGCGCGTCTCCCTTAGACGTCTTCTCCGCGTAGACTTCTCTTGGACGTTGAGATAAACCGTTTATTTGGACCCCGCAGGTTAATGGTTCAAGCCTTAAAGTAGGCCAAAGCGGAGAGCTTAGCTTCCAGTTATGCCAGACCTCTCGGACATGAACCTTAAATAACAGACCTGATAATTCTGTTTCCAACTTCATCATCCATCATGGATTCATTTTTATTCATTCAAGAATTTAGGGTTTATGTGAGCAAGAAGAACGTTTAAACACGCCTATTTTATTCGTGGTTATTAAGCGGACATGTAAAAAGGAAGTAGTCTATTAACGCGTTCTAAGAGTTTCGAAATGTTCTATTGGCTTTAATGCTTCTAGAGCTTAGGAAGCCCCGTGCATCGTTCACAAAGCTTGGATTGTTTTAAATCCACATCTAAGATTGAGTTTGAGAAGTGCATGACACATCTGGGGTTAGGGCAGTGCTTAAGCCCGAATGTATGTCCAAGCTCGTGCACGGCTTCTTTAAGCGCTCTTTCATGGAAAAGCCCGAGGTCAGGGTTTCCCCTGTAGAACTCAGGTCTTAATCTACGCAGGGATATGACGGCGTACCTCCCTGGACAGTAGGCTTCCCCGAAGACAAAGTTCAACCCTGGAACGTATAGGTCCTCCTCGGTCACTAAGAGAAACCTGTCATGTTTGAAGCCTGCCAAGTTCTCTGAAGCTTTTTGAAGGATGACGGTTGAGTGGAACTGGTGTCTACCTGGGTTATAGGTTTCTCTAGGTATTGGGATAACTGTAGATGAAAGACGGCTGATGACTGGGAGAACTTTCCCAAGCTCAACTTCGAGAAGCCTTAAAGACGCTTCATCAACCTCCCCTACCCTAAGGATCAACAGAGCCGCTTCTCCCACCTTACAAACCAGCTATAATCCCTCCAATGAGTTTCCGAAGCTCAAGACCCTTGCTTCATAACGCATCAACCCTTCAGGCTTCACATTACTTCTATATTCACTTAGAAACTTGAAAAGGTATTTATGCGTGGAATGCTATGGATGGGTTTAACCGCGTGATTAGTCGTGTGGCATAGGAGGTTATGGGATAGCATGAGCCTCAGCTTCATCGCTGAGAGGATGTGTAACATCGGAACGGAGGCGGCCTTCGAGGTTTTTGCCGCAGCGAAGGAGCTTGAGCGCAGAGGGGTAAAGGTTGTACACTTAGAACTCGGGGAGCCTGACTTTGACACGCCGCAGCATATCAAGGACGCCTGTGCAAAGTCGCTTCGAGACGGCTTCACCCATTACACGCCTTCAACTGGGATCTCTGAGCTTTGTGAGGCTATCGCTGAGAAGATCAAGGCTGATTACGGGGTTGACGTTAATCCTAGAAGCCAGGTCGTGGTTATGCCAGGGGCTAAACCCTGCCTCTACACCGCCATTGTGGCCACGGTTAACCCCGGGGATGAGGTTATTATCCCAAACCCCACCTACCCCATATACGAGTCTGTGGTACGGTTTATCGGCGGGAAACCCGTGCCTGTGCCGCTTAAGGAGGAAAACGACTTCAGGTTAAACCCTGATGATGTGGCTAAGCGGATTACAAGCCAGACACGGATGATCGTGCTCAACTCACCTAACAATCCATGCGGCTCCATGCTGAGCAAAAAGGATGTAGAGGGCATCGCTGAAATCGCCCGTGAAAGGAAGCTCATCGTACTCTCCGACGAGATCTACTCCAAGATCACCTATGAGGAACCGCATCACAGCATCCTCTCTGAGCCCGGTATGCTGGAGCAAGCCATCATGGTTGACGGTTTCTCAAAGACCTACGCCATGACGGGGTGGAGGCTCGGCTACGCCGTCGCTAACAGCGAAGTCATCAGCCACATGGTTAAGCTTCAGATCAACATCACAAGTTGTCCTGTTTCCTTCATCCAAGCAGCCGCTGTAGTAGCGTTGAAGGCGACGCAGGAGCCATCTAAAGCCATGGTTAGGGAATATGATAGACGGAGGAAGGTGGTTGTGGAGGGGTTAAACCGTATCAAGGGGATTACATGTAGAATGCCTACAGGCGCCTTCTACGCCTTCCCCAACGTTAAGAGCTTCAACATGAAGTCCAAGGAACTGATGAGGTACCTCTTGGAGAAGGCTGGGGTTGCCTTGGTCCACGGAGACGCCTTCGGCGAGTACGGTGAAGGCTACCTAAGGTTGTCCTACGCCACCTCTATCGAAAACATTAAGGAAGGACTACAGAGGATGGAAGAATCCTTGGGGAACCTAACCTAGCGGAGTTTTTACCAAAGAGGTCCCCGTTGCACAGCTGCGTAGATTTTGTTAAAGGCCTCGCTTCCATCGTCTTGAATGACTTCCATCCGTACTCCCGTTTCGAAGCCAGGTTCACTCCCTTGTGAGAAAGCCTTATGCATATCCAATTCGTGGCGGTAGTAGTGACGTCTTCCATCACGCCATTCGACGGCGAGCACCGTGCGGGGTTTAGGTTTTTTCTGAACCACCTTATACCTCTCAACCGTGGCTTCATCGAACTCCACCCCCAAACCAGGTTTCTCAGGGACCTGAGCGTATCCGCCATGAACCTCGATGCGTTCAGTTATGAGGTCGTCCACCCAGAGTTCGTGGCATGTTATTGCGGGCATAATCGCATGGGATAGAGCCGCTCCGAGGTGGAGGACGAAGGCTGCGGTGATTCCGGACCCAACCATTTGAAGCCAGAAGGGTTTATTAGCCTCTGCGGCGACCGCTGCCTGTCTGAGAACGTTTCCAGCAGGTCCACCGATGATGAAGGCGTCGCAGATATCCTCCCGTATGGCTGTGATAGGCGGCGGCACCCCGAAATGCACGGCGATTAGGCGTTTAACCTTCCCCCTAATCGTCTTATACCCTTCAACGTCGCCTTGCGGGATCGGGGTTTCAAAGCAGTCCACGATGGGGTATCGCTCCAGCTTCTCAAGTATGGGCACGGCTTTACCCGCGTTGAGGAAGTAGCTGTTGGCGTCTACCGTTAGCTTGAAGTCTTCAGGCACCGTTTTTGAGAGGGCTTCCACCTGCTCCACGATATCCCTCCAGGGACGTGCCTTAACTTTATACGCTTTATAGCCTAGCTGCATCGCAGTCTTAGCCTCCTCCACCCAGTCCTCCGGGGGCATGTCGATGGACCACCATGCGATGGGCACGTAGTCCCGGATCTTCTGTCCTAGGAGCCTGTAAACCGGGACCCCAGCGTGTTTCCCTATCACGTCGTAAAGCGCCATTTGGATGCCGAGAGACGTATCATCGAGGAGAAAATCGTAGGGATTCTTGTTAATGTACCGCGGGATCTTATCATCGTCCCTCGGGCCCTCACCTACACCCGTTAAACCCGTGTCCGTGTAGACCTTGTAAACGTACAGTCTCGTGCCGTGGGTTAAAGCCCGCTCCATATGGGGACGTACGTGTTCAGTGAAGGGTACATCTAAGGGGAACATGTCGATCCTTGTAACCTTCAACGCGTACCACCTCTAAACCCATCGGTACAATTATCTGCGTGTAATCAAGTTAATTCTTTCTATCAATAAAATGATGAAGTTATAGTACGGCTTCGAGTTTCAACCCGGTACTTCGTAGGTGTCACCGATCCTCGGAAGCACTGTTTTCAACCCGTTTTCCCTCGCCCAATCAGCCAGTCCGCGGCAGCTCTGTTTCTCGCCGTGGATGGGGAAAACAGTGGGGCTTCCTCGGAAGTTCTTCACGGTTTCGTGAAGCCCACTCATGCCTGAGTGGGATGAAAAGTCGAATTTATGAACCTCAGCCTCAACCTTCCGCGTCTTTCCATGGATCATGAACATGCCAGTCTCTTGAAGCACCCTCCCGGGGGTTCCAGGGATCTGGAAGCTCACGAGGAATATAGCGTTCTGCGGAGCCCGCGCCAGCCGCTCAGCGTAGAATACGGCTAATCCCCCCCTTAACATGCCCGCTGGGGCTACGATAACCCCGGGCTTCTTGAGAATAGCCTTCCGCTCCTTCCAACCTGAAACCCAGTCTGCCATGCCTAAAGCCCTCTTGAACAGTTCGGGGTCCCTTAGGTTTTCGAGGTGCTTCAGGAAAACCTCGTTCGCTTCCACAGCCATCCCGTCAACGGTTACAGGGTACTCGAACCCGTATTTTTCAAGCACGCATAGGATTTCCTGTGACCGCCCTACGCTGAAGGCTGGGATGAGGGCTATCCCTCTTCGCTCCATAACCCTGTAAAGCCTTGCCACAAAGCTTTTCTCAAGCTCCTCCCTGACAGGGTGCTCTTCCAAGGCGTAGGTGCTCTCAATGACAGCGGCGTCGAGATCCCCGTAGTCCCTATCCGCCATCCTTAGGAGGTTTGTGTCCGCCGTGTTCATGTCACTCGTGTATAGGACAGCTGAAGTCTTATCCCTAACCACGACTTGGCTGCTTCCTAGGATGTGCCCGGAGTTAAGGAAACGAACAGTAGCGTCCTTAACCCTAACCTCCTCACCGTACTTCACTGGGACGCTGTGGCTTATCATACTCCTCATATCGAGGAACTCGTATGGGAGGTAGTAACCTGAAAGCCTTAGAAAGTCCTTGATGAGGATTTCAGCGAGGTCGAAGGTGGCTGGAAGCGCGTAAACGGGTATACGTCCCCGTATGTAGAGGATCGGTGTGGCGCCGCAGTGGTCGAGGTGGCCGTGGGTTAAAACCACGGCGTCCAAGTCCTTCGGTGGCACATGCATGGGAAAGCTTGGAACATGATCGATGGCGACCCCGTAGTCTAGGAGAATCCGTGCCTCCCCGGTTTCTACTAAGACGGCGGACTTACCGATAGCTTCAACACCGCCTAGGAACTTGACCTTCAAGGCTTCCAAACACCACTAGATCCAGTATATGAACGCGGACTCTTACAAACCTCAACTCACAGCGTGGTAGGGGTTACATAAGGTCCAATGCGTATAACGGAAATATGTATCTAGGCTTAAAAACGTGTCTATGGATTCTGGAAGCCATGGCTTATGAGAAGGTGAAACCCGCGTTTCTTTACCTATTAGGAGATCCTTCCTCGAGTGAATTTGCCTACCTTCATCTGCGTAGATGCTTAGGAAATCTGAAAAACCATGGATGAACGCTTTACCGGTTTATGGGATGGTGAAACGCAACCGAATATGTTAAGGCGTTGATGGGATCGATGAAGGAAAGCTTAAAACCCTCGGTGAGTTGCTTAGCCTTAAGCAAGGCTAGGAAAAGTCTTCATAAGTACCCTGCGGCTTTCACGATGTGGTAGAGATGGAAATCGTTGGGCTCACGTTCCTCGGCGCCTTCATTCTTGGGTTGGCGCATACCTTGGAGCCCTGCGAGGATAAAGTTGTGGTATCGCTATACGCTATCTGGGCGAGTAAACGTGTAAGGGATGGGGTTGCCCTCGTAGCCTTATACGGCTTGGGTATGGCCCTAGTGGATACGGTTCTAGGCTTCGTATTCTCCTTAGCTGGGGTGACTATACTCCAGAACCTGAAGGAGCCATTCGAAATTGTTGCTGGCATCATAACCGCCCTTTTCGGCTTCATCATGTTCACGGGTAAACCCCTCATCCACGTTATCCACCATCATAACGGTGAGAAAACCGGGGAAGGGTCTGGGCTTGGAAAGGTCGCGGCTCTCGCCTTGGGGCTTATCCGTGGTTTACCGCCATGCCCAGTGGAGCTCGCTATGTGGTTGTGGGCTGCATCGATAGGTGATGTGCTCCGTGGAACGGCGCTTGTGTTCATCTTCGGGCTTGGCACCACGGTTGGGCTTCTCCCCCTCGCCTATATCATGGGAGGGCTGGCGACTGCTGCGCGGAAAACGCGGTACGGGGTTTGGGTTCCGAAGGTAAGTGGCTTCGCCATGATTGTTTTAGGCATCACCCTCGCGGCGGCGCCGTTTCTAGGTTTGGAGGTTTAGGCTGAACCCTAATCGATTGTTGAAACGCCTTCGCCGCCCATGGCTACTTGGACAATGTTGTCGGCGACGTCTTCGAAGTCCTCTAGGTTTGAGACCACGATTACCTGCTGGATCTCCCCGTAGTCTTTAATCCAGCTGACGAGGCTTTCTCGGTGTTCACGGTCCAAGTACTCTGTAGGCTCATCGTATATGAGGATCGGGACTTCACCGAGCATGGTCTTAGCCAGGGCTGTGCGGAGTACGATGGCTGTCAACGTCTTCTCGCCACCTGAGTAGGTGCCCACAGGGTATCTTCCCCCAGCTTCGCTGATGTATATGCCGTAATCTGATTCAACGGTTATGCCCTCCAACCTGCTCTTCCTCCTCACGTCGAGGAACACCTGCCCGGCTTCCGTGTTGAGGGAGTCGATGAACTGCTTCCTCAGAATCGACTGGGATCCTCGAAAAGCCACCCTGATCTTTGAGGTAATCTCCGATATGTTCCTCCACTTTACGAGTTCGCCTTGAACCTTCAGGAGTGTTGTCCTCCGCTCCTCCAACTCTATCAGATGCTCATCCATTTTACGGAGTTCCCCCTCAATCCGTCCAGCTTCACCGGAGAGTGTGAAAACCTCCCTGTTTAAAACCTCGCTTTGCTTAACCTGTTTATCCAGTTCATCTTGGCTGAAGCGTTTCCTTAAGCTCTCTTCCTCATCCGTTAAACGCTGAGCTTCCAACCGGAATTGCGCCACCTCAGCCTTAACGGTTTGAAGCTGGGTTTCTAGACCAGGCTTCTCCTCAAGCCTTTTGTTTATGGCTTCAAGCCTCCAGCGTAGTTTCTCCCTTTCCGCCAGCTCGGTGTTAAGGGGTTTCAGCGCCTCCTCAACCTCTCGTATTTCCTCCTCATCTGCCAAGGCTTTTCTCAAATCCTCCTCCACCGCCGTCTTACGTTTCTCAAGCTCCTCAACCTCACCAATATCTTTTTTAAGGGCTTCGATTAGGGTTTTGAGGCTTCCAACGGTGCCCGCTAACTCCTTCAACCTCGCACCCTCTTTTTCAAGCCTCTCACGCTCTTCCCGCCGCGAATTCCGCATCACCTCTGTAGCCACTAATACTTGCCTCAGCGACGCCGCTTTCTCACTCAACCTTGCGCATACAGTCCTAGCATAGTCAGCTGTAATCGGCTGGAGACAGGTTGGACAGTTCATGTCCACGTTCGTCTTTAAGCCCTCTAAAGTCTTTTCTAAGCCCTCAACTTCGGTTCTAAGCCCAACCCATTTTTCGGAAAGCTCCTCGTACGTTCTTGAAACTTCTCCGTAGCGGCTGTAACGGGTTTCCAAGACTGCTTGCTCAGAAAGGAATGCCTCAAGTTCAACAGTTTTCCGCTGTAGCTGTTCAACGTTCCTCAGCTTTAGGTTAAGCTGGGCTGTAAGCTCTTCTATGTGTTCTTGGACACGGTTTGGTGGTATGAAGCTGGAGATAAGGAGGCTACGCCGCGTCTCAAACCCGCTTTTCCGTTGCCTTAATTCAGCTACATCCCTTAGCCGGTTCTCAAGGTCAACCCTTTCAAGCGTGGCTTCCTCTAAGCTTTTAAGCTCTTTAACGACGTCCTCCATCGTACGAAACGCGTTCTGCAACGATGCGTTTACAAGCCGCATATCACTTTGAATGCGGGATAGCTGCGCCTTTAACTCTTGAAGTTGATTCACCTTAGCCTTTAATTCATCAAAAAGTGTCTTCTTAGTCCCAAGCTGAGCCTCCAATCCCAGTAACTTTTCTTTAGATAGTACAACTTCTTGCATCAGCTGGGGTATCAGCTGAACCTGCTCGGTAAGGGTTTGGACGCGAGCCTCCCGCTCCACCACATTTGTTCTGCACCAGGACTCGATTTCCCAAGCCCTTTCATAGCATTCCTCGAGGCTTGATATCCCTATAAGTCTGTCAAGGTACTTCTCTCGCTCATGTCCCTTAACTTCCACGATGTACCTCAGCTGTCCTTGCCTAATGTTGAGGGCTTCGAGGAAGAGCTTTGAGGGGATCCCAAAGTGTTCTGCAACCTCCTCGTCTACCTTCCTTGTTCCGACGAGAACTGTGCCGTCTGGGTGTATGAAACGTGTTTTAACAGGATCTGTATAGCCTCTAAGTCCTCCTTTCCCGTCGGGTTTTAAACGGAGGAACCTTTCAACACGGTAATAGTTTCCATCACCTCCTCGAAACTTAAGCCCGACCCGTGCGTATGATTGTCCATGGCGGATAGCGGCTTCAAGCTCGTAGGGCAAGGCGGCTTCTCCGTAGAGGGCGAAGCATAAGGCTTCGAGGAGGCTGCTTTTACCAGAACCGTTTCTTCCCGATATGAGGTTGATGCCTTCTGTGAAGTTAACCGTGGCATCGTCGAAAGGCTTCCAGTTGACGACGTGGAGTTCAGAAAGCACGCTCAAGGACCTCCTTCGCCTTGTCGCTTTCCCTCTGTTCAAGGAGGTGAAACACCGTCGCCGCGACTTTCGTAAGGCCCTCCGCTTCCTTAACGTCCTTAAGCTGTTCACTGAAATAGGTTAAGAGCGCGGATTCCACGCTTACCTGAGCCCTCAGTCCTTCCTCAACGCGTAAACCAGGGTAGGTGAGGTTGTTATTAACACGTACCTTAAGGGGCTTGCTTAAGACCCTCCGTACCTTTCCAACCATGAGTTCTGAACGCCTTGTACCAGGTATTACACAACCGTAAACCGTCACGTTCACGATGCTGTCTTCCACGTTGTACGCGTTGAGAAAGCCAAGGATGTCCTCGGTAGCCTTACCCGGGTCGACTTCCACGTACCGAAAGACGAGGTGGAAAACCCTGCGGCATGGAAGCGTGATTGATTCAACTCTCATACGGCTACCCTCAACCTCGACGATGAGGATCCCCTTCGCACGCTGAGGACTCCTATTTACACCCCCTGTTTCCCCTGTGTATTCAAGGGTCTCAGCGTCTTGAAGGTCCCAGGATTCAAGGGAACCTGGGTAGTACGCTGGGAGTTCAGGGTGTTTCAGTGCGTGCTCATGGATGTGTCCGAGAGCGTAGTAACAGATGTGTTTGAAGGGTTCCTCATAGAATTGGCTTGTGTAAACAGGGTAAGATTGTTCACGTGCCTCAACCCGGTCGAAGGTTTGATGCATCATGAGCAGGTTGTAGTCAGCCTTCGGGTCGACCTTAGCCTTCACGGCTTCAACCTGCGTCTTAACGAAGGCTTCTGGGCTGCAGCCGAAGCCTAGTATTCTTACCCTCTCACCCTCGACGATGAGGTCTCTGAAGCATTGATCGGGGGTTTCAAGGTACTGGATTAAACCAGCGTCTGCGAGGAGGTTCAGGTAGTTACCTCCACGCATAGCTTCAACAGCGTCGTGGTTGCCTCTGATAGCGTAAACCGGAATTCGTGCTTCGCGTAGCCTCATTAACTCCGTGAAGGCCTTCCTCACGGCGAAGGCTGGTGGAAGCCTACTGTCGAAGAGATCTCCTGAAACTAGGACGAAGGCGACGTTGCGTTTCAGGATGGTATCAACAGCATGGGTGAAGGCGTTACTGTAATCGAGGCCTCTTTCCCAGAGCCCGTACTGCCTACGCCCGAGATGAACATCAGCTATGTGAGCGAAACGCATCTACTACACCGCTGGGAAACAGTTGGCGTCTCTTATCCAGCATAAGTCTTGAAGACCTACAGTTTTAAACCTTATTGAAGGCTGGGCATGTATATGAGGAGCTAGAAGCTGAAGCGTGTAAAGTCCATGGTTTAACTTCTACGAACCCGTATGAAGCCAACTGTTGTCAGCTGGTCTTCTTTTGAACAACGGCTTTCTCAGGGTCGAGTCCACGCCATCGAACCTCGTATCCTAGAGCTTCAAGAACTACGTAAGGTTTCCTACCTCCCATGTCCTCGATGGTTTGGAGGACTTTTGACAGCCTCTGTTCAGTTAGTTCCTCGATTTTCAACTCAATTTCCTTAAGCTTCACCTCAGTTACGAGAATGTCACCTAGAAACCTGTAACCATCAACTTTCACATTTTCTAAAGTTCTTTTAACGGCTTCTTCAGACACTCCGAGCATACAAGCAACCTCCCTCATCTCTAGGAAATCTCCTCTCAGCTCAACCTTTCTACCCCTCAACGCATTTACCTGCTCGGCAACGTTTTCTTCCTCCAATACTTTTAAATGCGTGACGACCGGTTTAAGTGGGACATCGCCTTCGTAGACGATGATGTCTCCCTTAACATGCTTCAGCTTTGAACAGGCTAGCTTGCCGTCGACGGCTACGATCATATCCACCTCAGGAAGTTGCTTCAATTTCTGCGTCTTCCGTTCCAAGTACTCCTGAGTCCAGAAGCCCACAACTTCCATGTAAACCTTCAACCCGTCCTTCTCAAAGCTGAAGTCCGGGATCATCACGTTTTCGCCGGTGATGAGGGGTTCAGGCTCCCTTGTCAACTTCCAACCTGAGTGTAGAGCTTGAAAACCTCTTGCGAAGCGTTCTTCAACGGAGCTGTCGAAGACCCGCTCCGTTTGCCAAGGCTCCTGAGATACATATTTAACGAGGTGACCAACCTCTTTCTCATCCAGCTCAAGTTGAAGTAACCTTTTTTCCCCTCGCCAGCCGCCAACGATGCTTGCCCTTATCTTCCAGCCCTCGCCTTCCACTACGGCGGGAAGCAGCTTGGCAACGAAGGTTCCATACCTGTCCGTTAGCTTGAAAAGCGATAGGGGTCCATCCACCGTCACATAGACTCCTTCAGGTCTTTTTTCAGCTGAGTATATGAGCCCTAAACGCTTGATTCCACGGAAGATCCTTTTCCAGTTGCTTTTAACAGTGAACTCTAGAAGTGTCGACCTGAAGAGTAGGGTTTGGGTTAGGCAGAGATTGTAGTACCTTAATAGGTCTATAGGGCTAAGGGGGTTAAAGTCCTTTAACACAAGCTCCTCTTCCAAGTCACTCCATAGAGAGCTGTTAAGGTCCTCAACAGAAACCTCGAGGGTTTCAGCAGCCTTCCCTAGAACCTGCTGCCTCAGTGTACTCGATGCCACGAAGCAAGTCCGGTTCGCTTCCTCGAATACGACACTCCTTGCCTTCACGGGGTCTACGACGCTTTTAGCTTCGAAGACGCTTCGTCTTTCCAGAATGGTTGCCAGTCCGCGTATGAAGCGGAAATCAAAACCGACACCTTCATAGCGGTCCACTTCATCTATAAGACCTCCCTTCTTAGCGCCTACATGCCGCTTAAACGTCTCAATCAAGGTCTCCGCTACGCCTAGGTATGCTTCATCCATAGGGGCGTACACGGGTTTAACCATGCCTCTACGCGTCCGCGTTACTAGAAGGTTTATAGGTAGCATAGGCTTCTTTCATCTCCAGCCACTTATCAATCACTATTTCCGGTTTTACACCATCAATTCATGCTGCCCTCTTCTCCTACGCTGGCTTATCCTCGTCTCAGCGGTTTCCTTTGAAACGATCTCTATGAGCTTCGCCTTCTTTCCCTCCCTTTTCCTCAACACACGTCCAAGGCGTTGGATGAATTCCCGTGTGCTTCCCGTGCCGCTTAGGATTATGGCCGTGGTGGCATCTGGGACATCGATACCCTCATCTAAAACCTTCGAAGTCACGATCATACGGTACCTCCCCGTCTTAAACTTCTCAAGGATCTCTGAACGCTCATCTTTAGGTGTTGTATACGTTATGGCTGGTATGAGGAACATCTTGGAAATCCTGTAGACCAGCTGGTTATGCTGGGTGAATATCAGCACACGCTCCGAAGGGTTTTCCGTCAACATTCTTCTCAGGGCTTCCAGCTTCGCGGAGGAGTTTAACGCGATCTCCAACGCCCTATTCCTAGCTAAGAGGGCTTCCCTTGCAGCCCTATCCCGGCCTGTCCTCATGATGAACCGTTGAAAGTCCATTGGGCTTCTCATAGTGATGCCTTGCCTTCTAAGGTAATCCCTGAAAACCTTATACTCATTATCATACTCCACCTGCTCATCAGGGGTTAACTCCACGAAGACTTTATGCAGGCTGTACGTGGAAAGGTGTTTCCCAGCGAGGGCTTCCACGCCGAGCGTGTAAACCTTACCCCCTACGAGACGGGGAAGCTCGCTGTGAAACCCGTCTTCCCGCTCATACGTAGCAGTTAAGCCAAGCCTAAAAGGGGATGCGAACATCTCAGCGATCTGGCTAAAACCCGGGGCGGCGAGGTGATGAACCTCATCGAAGACCACGAAAGGGAACCTGTTTCCAAGCTCCTCAACCCTCAGGTACGCCGAGTCATACGTGGAGACGGTGAGGGGTCGGAGGACGTTCTCACCTCCTCCATATACACCTACGTCGAGCTTAAACTCCTCCTCTAGCCTTCGCCGCCACTGCTCGACAAGGTCGAGGGTGGGCACAACCACTACGGTGGATGTGTTAAGTCTCGCCATCGCCTCCACGGCTATAACGGTTTTCCCAGCGCCTGTAGGTAAGACGATCACGCCTTTCCGACCGGCTTTAAACCACGCATCTAGAGCCTCCCGTTGATAGTCTCGTAGTTTTACGTTGCACGTTAACAATGGGCATGGAAGGACATCCAATACCCCATCCGTGTAGGGGATACGGCTCTGTTTTAAGTAATCGTTGATCTCCCTGTAGTAGAGGGCTTGAGCTCGAAAAGCCTTAACCCTCGGATCCCAGCTACTGTAAGGTATCCTCGCATCGCTCCTTATGAGTATAGTTCCCTTATCATAGCTGAGGGTTAGCACAGGCAACAAGCTCCTACGTTATTTCTACACATGATTTATTTAGCGGTTCTGCCTATGACTCTATTAACGTCCGCCGGCCCTAAGTGTTTTAAAGATGTTTTCCATAGACTCGTAAATAGGCGGAGGTGGAGCCATGAACCTTATAGAGGTTCATATGAGACTTTTAAAGTACTTCGGTAAGCAGGGATGGTGGCCTGCCGAAACACCGTTCGAGGTCGTCGTAGGCGCCGTTCTCGTTCAGCGGACGACATGGCGGAACGTGGAGTGGGCTCTGGCAAACCTTAAAACCGCGGGTTTACTTAACCCTAAAGCCCTCAGCATGGCTGACATAAGATTAGTTGAAGAACTCGTTAAACCCGCGGGTTTCTACAGGCAGAAGGCGCAGCGAATTGTTATATTCTCTAAGTACTTGGTGGCAAAGTATGAAGGCTCTTTGGATAAGCTCCTCAGAGGATCATTGGAAGGTGTGAGGCAGGAGCTTCTGTCCATGGAAGGGATTGGACCTGAAACCGCTGACTCGATCCTCCTATACGCAGCACATAAACCTGTCTTCCCCATCGACCTTTACGTGAAACGGATCCTTAAACGTCTAGGGCTTATCCCAAGCTTAAACCTAGCTTACGAGGATGTGCAATCCTTAGTACAGGAAGGATTACCTGCATCCGTTGAAGTATACAAGGAGTTACGTGCATTAATGGTTAGGCTTGGAAAAACCTATTGTAGGAAAAAGCCCCTTTGCCTTAAATGTCCCCTGACAGACATCTGCGCACATTCTCTGTAAAACCATTTTCCCTCGAAGAGTTTATCCATAAAAATCACGTGTTGAGTAAATTCCAGGGTTTCAATCCCTAAAACCATAGGATTAAACCTACGATCCCATAGTCCCACCTTTTCACTAAAGTTTTAAATAAGATCAGGTTGGGAGGATTTAGAGGTTAAAGCTGTGAGTGGTAGTGCAATGAGACTTCGCGAAGGTTTTCCCTATGCCACTCCGCGTTTCACTTCGATTACTGGACTTGAAAGAGGTGGAGGGGTTGAACGGTAGGGAGCGTTTCAGAGCGATCATGAATTTCAAGTCGCCGGATCGCCTACCTCTCTATGAATGGCTTGGGTATTGGGATGATACTTTAAGCCGTTGGTACAGTGAAGGTCTACCACCAGGTATGAGTGTTGAAGATTACTTCAGCTTCGACCGCATCGATACTCTACCCATAGACTTCGACCCTATCCCACGCTTCGTCTCCCGGATTTTAGAGGAGGACGAGAGGTACCGCGTGGAAGTTAATGAGACCGGGATCGTTACAAAGGCTTTAAAGACCGCTACGTCTATGCCCATGTTCCTTAGTTTCCCGGTTGAGAACGCTGAGGGCCTCTTAAAGTTTAGGGAACGCTTCAATCCACGAGACCTGAGACGTTATCCTTTAACCTGGAGCCCGGAGCTCATCGAATACTATCGGGTAACGGATCGCCCTGTGAGGCTGCGTTACCCAGGCTTCTTCTGGATGGTAAGGAACTTGCTGGGGCTGCCACGCTTGTTAACGTCGTTCTACAGGGAGCCGAGGGTGCTGCGAGCCTTCTTCGATTTTTGGGCGGATTTCCTCATCGAAACCAGCGAGGAGGCCTTACGCGATGTGACACCGGACTACGTCGACTTCGCCGAGGATATGTCCTATAAGAACGGCCCTCATATATCACCAAGGCTTTTCACTGAGTTCATCCAGCCAGGTTATCGGAAGGTTACGGCCTTCCTTCGTAACCTAGGCGTTGAAGTAATCGCTATTGACACCGACGGGGACCCAACACTACTGCTTCCACGCCTCGTCGAAGCCGGAGTTAACTGCCTCATCCCCTTAGAGGTCGCAGCCGGCATGGACGCGGGGAAGCTTAGGAAGACCTGGGGGGAAAAACTGCTCTTGATAGGGGGAGTGGATAAACGTGCCTTGGCGCAAAGCCCTGAAGCGATTCAAGATGAGCTTACGCTTCGTTTCCAAGCTGCTGATGAGGGAGGTTACATCCCATGCGTCGACCACAACGTGTCTGCAGACATTTCCTTCACAAACTTCGCCTACTACGTGGCACAGAAGCGTGTGAAGCTAGTCCAACGATAACGAGGGCGTCTGCGTTCAAGCTGTGTCTATATCCCGCTTAGGTCAGTTAAGTGTTAAGGTTTTTATTCCCGTTCTTGCTGAAGGTGATCGTTGGGTGAGGATTAACGGATCCCACGTTTATAAATTTAGGATTATCCCTGGTGATCCTAGGCATAACGCTAACCTTTTTAGGCCTCATCTTAATGGCTTTTAATTCCGTGAGGAGGGTTGGAAAGGCACGGTTTGGAGGCGCCGTGCTCATAGGACCCTTTCCAATTATCTTCGGTGACCGTGCGATGGTTAAGTACGCCTTCATCCTCCTCATCATATGCGTCGCCCTAACCCTGATCTTCATCCTCATCTAGCGTTAATGTGGTGCCATAAGAGAATGGGGGAAATCATTTTTTCGAGCTTCATGTAGTCAGGAACCTTATCTTTCCCCTATGTAGATTCTTTTAAGGAGTAAACACTTTTTCCAGTCCCTATCCGAATGGAATAAATATATGTTAGAAGGGATTATCTTATATATGCCAGCTCCCGCATGTGAAGTTTGTGGTAAACTCAACGCACGCTATGTTTGTCAAGCATGTGGGAAGCAGGTTTGCCGATATTGCTTTAACGTGGATGAGGAGACCTGCGTAGACTGCGTGGCTTCCTTAGGTCCCTCAGCCCAAAGAAGCCCGTCGATGCCTGAAGAAACGCGGCTGGGATGGGGTTACAGGCTTTTCCTCATAGGCTTCTTCATCACATTCGTAGGCATGCTTCTAATACTTCTCAGCTCACTGCTCCATTTACCAAACCTTGTCAGCGGGGGATTTATCGTCTTCCTAGGACCCATACCTATCCCAATAGGTTTAGGCTTCGGTCCATACGGAACCATTCTTACATTAGCCTCAGCAATAGTCATGACCATACTCATCACATTATTCATTGTCCTCCAAAGGAGGAAAGTAAGGCGGTCAGTCGCATCTTAAAAGGGCTTCATTCATCAATCCATTTCATCCTTTACTAAGTATCTTTCAACCATTTTCCCGTCGAGTTCAACGCCTATACCTGGCGTGCTCGGTGGTTCTATGTAACCTTTCACGGCCTTGATGGGGTGGGCTACGAGGTTATCTCGGAGAGGGTTAGGTAGGGTGTTGTACTCAGCAATGGGGCAGTTCAAGGTGGATGCTATAAGGCTGAGGTTTGCAGCTAAGCCTACGACGCCTCCGTAAATGTGTGGTATACAGGGTATACCGTATAGGGAGGCTATAGCGGCTACCTTTTTAGCTTCTGAGATCCCACCTACCCTTGTACAGTCAGGTTGAACGATGGCGACCGCCCTCTTCTCAATAAGGTCTTTAAAACCGTAGCGTGTGTACTCATCTTCACCTGCTGAAATAGGAATAGTAGTAGAAGCGCTTAACCTGACATAGCTTTCTACATCGTCTGGCATGAAGGGTTCCTCCAACCAATTCAACTCGTAGCGTTCAAGTTTCCCCACCATCTTCAACGCGTATTGAAGGTTCCAGCCCATGAAAGCATCGGCCATCAACTCCACATCATAGCCTACGACATCACGGACATTCTTAACGAGTTCAACGTTCCGCTCCGCACCCTTAACACCATCCCCAGGGCCGTAACCGAAACGCTGCTTCATCGCTGTGAAGCCTTCCTCAAGGTATCTCTCAGCTTCCGCAGCCAGCTTCTTCAACTCACCGGGTTTTCTAGCGTAGAGGGCGCTGGCGTATACCCTAATACGCTCCTTCGTACGTCCACCTATGAGCTGGTAAACGGGTTTACTCAGGTCTTTCCCAAGGATGTCCCATAGAGCGATTTCAATCCCACTTATAGCCTCTATGGCTCCACCTTTACGCCCATAACGGATTGAGCCCCTTAACATCTTGTCCCAAAGCCTTTCAACATCGTATGGGTCCTCGCCTATGACCAAGGGCTTCAGGTTGGTAACAATCCTAGGACCCATACCTGAGTCGCCTGCCTCCCCGTAACCCCTGATCCCGGTATCTGTTGAAACCTCGATAAGCTTCGCAGTTACCATACTTGGGTTTGAGGAGTGGGGTGCTTCGTATAGGCGTGTAGGGGAACAGCACCAGAATTCCCCCCATTCCTCACCCAAATCCAGTGCGGGGCATGAAATGGTTAACACCCTCACATCTTGAATCCGCATAAACTCTACCATGAACTAGAACGGTGACGAATGTTCTTAAACCCTTCCTCACATATACGAGAAAAGCTGCTTCTTTTCAGCCAATGCTGAGCCTCCGAAAGTAACTTAATGGATTATTATAGACTTAGTTTAAGAAACACAAAGCAACGTTTATCACCTGATGCTGCGTTGTAGATCGGTTGTTTATTTGCATAGGTGGAGCTTATGCTCATCGGCGCCATGAATAATCCCTACATCAACCCTGTTGAGGAGGCTAGGTTCATAGGTGAATCCGGCTTCGATTACATAGACTTTACCGTTGAGAAGCCTGAAGCCTCACCTGAACGCGTCGTTAAATTAGCCGAAGAGGTTAAGGCTGCGCTCTCCTCTTTCAACATGAAGGTTGTTGGACACACTCCATGGTATTTCGAGATCGGTCACCCCTACGAGGATGTGAGGAAGGTTTACCTTCAGGAACTCTTTAAAGGTTTAAAGGTCTTAATGGATTTAGGAGCCTATAAGGTTACCATCCATCCCTTAGCCGTTATTCCAGGGGTTTACAAGAGAAAACCTTACAAAGAGAGGCTTCTAGACTGGCTTATAGAATCCCTTAAGACGCTTGCCTCAAAATGTGGAGAAAACGGTGTAATGCTCCTCGTAGAGAACCTGGACGGAGGCAGCTTATGGACAATGGATGAGTATGATCGCATGGTTGTGGAAGCTGGCGCCGCCTTCCACTTGGATGTTGCCCATGCAAACCTCAACGTGGAAGCGAACAGGGCGGGGAAATTCATCGAGCGTTTCACATCAAAGGGACTCTTAAAGCATGTCCACGTCTCAGATAACGTGGGCGGGGATGCGTTAACGGGCTGGGACCTACACCTACCCCTAGGAGCTGGGCGGATCAACTTCAACGAGGTCTTTAAGGAGCTAAGGCACTTTGGCTACGATGAAACAGTTACGTTAGAAGTCTTCTCCCAAGACAGAGACTACTTAAAAATCAGTCGGGAGAAGGTTAAGAAGATGCTCCTTTAACTAAGCAGGTTAAATCCCGTTAAAGGCTGGGAGCTTAGAAAAACAATGCGTGGATTTGTCTTTGACATTCAAAGGTTCTCGATCCACGATGGACCGGGCATACGAACAACGGTTTTCCTCAAGGGGTGTTCGCTTCGTTGCTTCTGGTGTCAAAACCCTGAAGGCATCAGGCTTAAACCTGAAGTTATGTTCTACCCCAACCGATGCATCGCCTGCGGTCGATGCGTCTCATCCTGCCCCCGAGGAGCGCATACGATGAAGGACGGTGTGCACATCTACAACCGTGAGGTATGCAAGGAATGCGGCAAGTGCACAGAAACATGCTACGCCAACGCGCTTATACTAACTGGAAAGCTTATGACCGTTAACGAAGTGGCGGAAGAAGTTCTTCGGGACAAAGTTTTCTACGAGGTATCAAACGGTGGGGTAACGCTTTCAGGTGGAGACCCCATCTTCCAACATGATTTCGCGCAGGCAATTCTTGAAAGATGCAAGGCTGAGGGGCTGCACGCCGTCATCGAAACAACCGCTAATTGCCGATGGATGGATCTAGCCGCTCTATTACCATTCACTGACATGATAATAATGGATATTAAACACTTCGACTCGAAGAGACACAGCGAGGTAACCGGCGTTTCAAACGAAAACATCTTGGACAATGCACGGAGATTGGCAAAGACCGGTAAACCGACTATTATCAGGGTGCCCGTCATCCCTACGGTGAATGATACACTGGAGGAGATCGAAGAGATCGCGAAGTTCGTACATGTATTCCCTAATCTGCAATACATTGAACTCCTGCCGTTTCACAGGCTTGGTGAGAGTAAATACCGGGACCTCGGGTTGGAATACCGGGCAAGCCACTTGAAGACCCCTACGAGTGAGAAGATGAATGAACTGTCTAAGCGAGTTATGGGGTTCGGGGTGGAGGTACGGATTGGCTAGTCTTAAGATGGTTCCTCGGCCACCTTAAAACCCGTCCTGAAAGCGTCAACCTATAAGCCACTACTCTTAAATAACGGAGTCTTTTAAGAAGCTGATTCTGTGGGCTCGATATGACCGCTGAAGTGACTGCGGAGCTGACGTATGAGCAGCGTATTGAAGCTTTGCGTCAGACGAAGATGATGCAGATGGGGGAGAAGTGGAAGGTAGTTGGGTCGATGAACATGGACGACCACGGCAGAATCCTTCCACCGCTGGAGTTGAGAGAGATCGTTGAATACATGGGGCCTTCAGGAGAACCTGTTAGAGACGTGAAAATGAAGAATTTTAAGCCTAAAAGTAACCATCCAAGCGGTGGGTTCTTCGGCCCTAAAGCGTGTGGGGAAAACTTCAGGCTGTTTCTAGAAGCCCATCCCGTATACATTAATCCGATGAGTTCTCTAGCCGGCGGTTATATGGCTTACTTCATGTCATACCGTGAACCTCATTGGAACCCGGACTTCGGCTTCTCCCACCTGCAAGAGGAGCAGGTGAAGTATGGTGTCTACCCTGGAATTGGCGCTGTTCAGCATTTCTGTCAAGATATGACGCTGGGCTTCAAACTTGGCTGGGGAGGGCTTCTGATGGAGGTTCGGCGTTACCGTGAAATCAACCCTCAAGCAGTAGACTTCTATGATGGCTTGGAAAACGTGATAATCGGTGTCCAGAACTGGATCAGCCGCCACGTTCAGGCAGCTTGGGAGATAGCGGATAAAGAGGGAGACGCGGCAGTGCGTAGAAACCTAGAGGAGATGGCTGAGATGAATGCGCGGCTAGTATCAGATCCTCCTAGCACATTCCGGGAAGCATGTCAATGGGCTGCTTGGTACCAGATGGTTGCCCGCATGTACAACGGCAGTGGGTCTATGGGTCAACTAGATGAAATGCTTCGTCCATATTATGAAAGGGATATGGTTAAAGGTATTCTCGCGGATGAAGAGGCAACATTCCACCTCGCCTGCCTATTGCTGAATGATACACAGTACTTCCAGCTCGGAGGACCAGATGCGAGTGGAAAAGATGTGACGAGTAAGGTATCCTTCCTAGTGCTTGAGGCTGTTCACCGTTTAAAAACCCCCGCTAACATCGGCGTCCTCGTCCACGACGGTATAGACCCGAGGCTGCTTCGGAAGGGCGTAGAGATCATGTTTAAGGACAGGACAGGTTTCCCAAAATTTCTAGGCGGTAAGGGGCTTATCGAAGGGTTTGCTAAGAACGGTTACCCGGTTGAACTCGCACGTCAGCGCGTATACTCTGGATGCCACTGGTTCGCCATTCCCGGGCGGGAATACTGTCTAAACGATTGTATTAAAATCAACTTTGCACACGTGTTCGATGTCGCTCTACGGGAGATGATGGCTGATCCAGACGTTAAACCTTGTATGGAAGAGTTATGGCGTCGTTTCGAGAAGCATCTCCACCGAGCCGTACAGGTTACCGCTGAGGGCATCGACATCCACATGATGCGTATGCACGAGGTTTTCCCAGAGCTTGTTCTAGACCTCCTCTGCTACGGACCAGTGGAGAAAGGCTTAGACGCATCTCATGGAGGAGTGGAATACTACAACATCTGTGTAGACGGTTCAGCTCTGGCTACTGTTGCCGACTCCTTCGCAGCATTGGAGCAAAGGGTTGAGAAGGAGGGGCTTCTCACATGGCAGGAGTTACTTAGGAACTTGGATAACGACTTCAAAGGCGCCGAGGATGTGCGTTTGATGCTACGGAATATTCCACGCTTCGGATGTGGAGGTACCCGAGGCGACGGATGGGCTGTCCGTATCACTGAGGCTTTCACACGTTTTGTAAAGGAGAAGCCTACGCCAGCCGGCTTCAACATGATTCCAGGTCTCTTCTCATGGGCTTCCATGATCTCCATGGGGTTGACGGTTGGCGCTACCCCTAACGGCCGGCACACCGGCGCCCCAATATCACAGGGAGCAAACCCTGAATCCAGCTTTATGAAAGGAGGAGGCGCTCCTACAGCCCTCGCTGTAGCAGTTGCATCGGTGCAGTGCGGCTATGGTAACACTGCGCCGCTGCAGCTTGATATGGACCCGGTTCTCGCTCGCGGTGAAGAGGGAGTTGATAAGGTGGAGGCGCTTATCCGCGGGCATTTCGCCATGGGCGGAACCATGATTAACATGAACGTTGTGAGTAAGCAACAGATCCTTGAAGCTCATAAAGACCCATCTAGTTACCCTAATCTAATTGTACGCGTCACTGGTTTCAGTGCCTATTTTGCCAGTCTCTCACCGGACCTCCGCCAACTCGTAGTAGACCGCATAATCGCAGAAGAGTCTTAGCTAAGAAAGCAACCGTGAAAAAATAGCCTCACGCCTTCTTACCAGACGCTCGTAACGCGGTTTCCTAGCATATCCTAGGTATAGGGTCTCCCATCGGTGGGGCTAGGATCCTCCTACCACCAACGCTTGTTTCAAGGACAACGCCTTCATACATCCTCGTTGCCTCCCCTATGATCTGGGCTTCTAGGCCTTTCCTCGTTTCTCTTAAAGCCGCCAAAACTTCCTCAGCCTTTTCAGGTACCGTTGCGATGACGAGTTTCCCCTCGTTTCCAACTTCGAAGGGATCGATGCCTAACATTTCACAGGCTACCCTAACCCCTGTATGGACCGGAATATTATCTTCCTTAACCAAGAGGCCGATGTTAGATTTTTCACTCCACTCATTAAGGGTATTCGCCAAGCCTCCTCGTGTAGGATCCTTCATCTTCACAATACCGCCTACGTTCAGGAGGTGGGCAGCTAATTTATTCAGAGGCGCTACATCAGACTTGATCTCCGTTTCGAAGCCGTAGCCTTCACGGGAGGATAGGATGGCGAGGCCATGGTCTCCTATGGAGCCGGAGACGATAACTTTATCCCTCTCCCTAAGGTTTGAGTCGAGGAGCCACCTGGCCTCAAAAGTCCTGTACTTCCCTACCTCAGCAAGGTTCCTTTCTAAGGCATCACTTCGTCTACCGATGCCTGAGGTGTTGACCACACATTGGTCTAATGCTCCCTTCTCAACCACCTTAGTATCCCCGGTGATCACGTAGACTCCCGCTTCCCTACAGGTTTCACCCATACTTTTCAGGATCCTTTCAAAGTCGATTATGGGGAAGCCTTCCTCGAGGATGAAGCCTGACGAGAGGGCTAGGGGTTCGGCGCCCATAACGGCGATATCATTGACGGTCCCTGAAACCGCAAGCCTCCCAATGTCGCCTCCTGGGAAGAAGAGGGGTTTCACCGTGTGTGAGTCAGACTTAAAAACAATATCCTCGACCACAGCTGAATCGTCGAGGGCTTCTAGGGGTACCTCAACTCCACTTCCCCCAAGGTACCTCAAAATATGGTCCTTAACCAATCTGTGCATCACGGTGCCGCCGGCGCCGTGGGCGAGTGTGATCTTAGGCTCCTCCATTATAGACACCTTAAAGGAAAAACCTAGGCGCCTGTATTAAGCTCTTTTAGACTATGTATTCATAGCGTGTGTAGACTTGATGGAAGTCTAAGCTTCGCTCAGGGATCGAGGGTTTTACCTTCCTAACCTCTTAAACCATAGTAGCGAGGCGTGTGCTTTTACTCAGAAGAGACTAATGTAGTTGATAGGCTCTCCTAAAAATGTAAAGTCGTTTAACTTCCTAATCTACTCAACTCAGCTTTAAGCCGTATGAGATGTATTCCCAGAACCATTGAAAGGCGTGGGTTGTAGATTGCTGCTGCAGGATGAATGGTTGGGAAGAGCCTTCTACCGTTTTCGATGCGTAGCTTTCCCCTGATGCCTGGCTTAATCTCCCCTAGGAAGCGTTCTATCGCCGTGTTTCCTAGGAGAAGGATGATCTTAGGTTGGACCAGGGTGAGTTGTCTTTCTAGGTATTGTCGGCAGGCATCAACCTCATATTTGCGTGGAGCCCTGTTCCCAGGTGGCCTACACTTCACCACGTTTGTGATGAAAACCTCCACCCGCTTTAAACCCGCCATCTCTAAGGCTTGATTCAGGAGTTCACCGGCTCTCCCGACGAAGGGTCGTCCCTGCCTGTCTTCCTCCAAGCCAGGTCCCTCACCTACGAAGAAGAGCTGAGCTTTATGGGAACCCTCGCCGGGCACAGGGTTGCGCCTTGACTCAGCGAGGTGGCAAAGGGTGCAGACTCTAACCTCCTCCGCAACCTTCTCAAGGCTGTCCAAGGGAACGCCCTTCCAACGTTATCCCATGTTGAGCTTGGAAGTGACCGCTCCTCTCCGCGTACAAGGCTTCGGCTTCAGAGCTTAACTCCTCGAAGACTATTTGAGCAAAGGTTACGCCGATGGGCACCTCAACGCTGGTTGAAGAGGCGTTGAATGCTGAAAGCGTCAGCACACCTTCGAAACCAGCATCAACCTTCCCAAAGGAGCCGATGATCCCTTTACGTGCCCAGCTACTCCTGATCCAAAGCTGACCACAGAGTTTCCGTCCTAGCTTTACATATTCCAATGTGCTCACAACGAACCAAACGCCAGGTGGGACTTCAACTCTGCCCTCCCGGGTATGGAAACCAACGCTGGGAAGTAAGACCTCGGATATAGCAAGGTCGTATCCATTAGGGGTTAGATTCTCCTCGTTGAATGGAAGTATGGCGAGTTCAGTTGACTCTAGGAGCTTTTTAACCGCGGTATCGGATAGGACTGTCAACTCGCAAGCCTCAAAGGAAACAATGAGATGGGAGACTTAAGCGTTTCCGCTAGGTTTTAGGTTTCGTAAACACTCAACTTAAAAACCACAATTGCTCTCTGATCACAATTCTCCAACAGCCTCTTTCCAGTTCCTTCCTATAGCTTCTAGTTTCTTTCGGGCATCTTAAAGGCTTGGAAGCCGCGTATCGTTACACTTTTTCGGTTTAAACTGCGAGGACCCGTTTTTCATACAGGAAATGGATTTATTAAACGTGGATAAATTATAAATGAATGTAAGACTATTGTATCGTCAGAGTTAGGGAAGCCTGAGGGATCAACGTGAAGATCCGTTTCCCCAGAACCGCGGGGACCTTCTACGATGCAAGACCTGAAGCCCTTAAAAAGCAGGTTGAAGCCTGCTTCTCTCACACACTTGGGGTTGGGTCGCTGCCGAGGCTTAGGGAAGATGGACCTAGACAGGTTCTAGCACTTATATCCCCCCACGCTGGATACATGTACTCTGGCCCCGTGGCTTCACACGCGTATCATCGCTTAGCCGATGATGGGCGCCCTGATGTCTTCATCATCCTCGGACCAAACCATACAGGGTTTGGAAGCGGAGTTTCCATGATGGTTGAGGGTGTTTGGAGAACACCTCTGGGCGACGCTGAGGTGTATTCAGAGGTTGCCGCTCAGATTGTTAAGGCTTCAACACTCATCGACGTCGATGAGCAGGCACATCGCTTCGAGCACTCAGTCGAGGTTCAACTCCCCTTCCTCCAATACATATACGGCGCTGTCAGGATTGTGCCTATATGCTTTCTCATGCAGGACCTTGAAACCAGTAGGGAGGTCGGTGAAGCCATAGCTGACGCGGTTAAGGGTTTAAACACCGTGATCATAGCCTCCACAGACCTCACACACTACGAGCCGCAGCGGGTTGCCTCCGTGAAGGACCACAGGGTTATCGAAGCCATCCAAGGGCTTCAAGAATCTGATGTTCAGGAAGCAGTTGAATCCAACGCCGTCTCCATGTGCGGCCCAGGGCCAGTCATGGCTACTGTGGTGGCTGCGAGGCGCCTCGGAGCGCAGAAGGCTGAACTCCTATGCTATAAGACAAGCGGGGACATCACCGGCGACTATGGAAGCGTTGTCGGATACGCTTCCCTGCTATTCACGAAATAAACCTAAGTCTGTAGGTGCTGGGATGGAGAAAGGCTTCGCACGGGCCTCAGCTCCTGGTAAAGTTATCCTAGTTGGAGAGCACTTCGTAGTCTTCGGTAAAGCCGCGGTTGTGATGGCGATCGACCGGAGAGCCTACGCAACCGTGTCCATAGGGGTTGGCAATGAGATCAAGGTGAAGTCTAAAAACCTCCCCGAAGCCAGTGAACAGCAGTTTAAACCGATAAGGATAGCGGCTGAGAAAGCCTTGTCTATACTTGGGGAAAGAGTGGGACTTAACATCTACGTGGAATCGGAGATCCCTGCCTCAGCGGGTTTAGGCTCATCGGCTGCTGTGACCGTAGCCACAGCGGCGGCTGTTGGGAAGCTCTTAGGGAAACCGCTGCGGAAGGAAGATGTTTACGCAGCTTCATTTGAAGCGGAGCGTATCGTGCACGTGAACCCATCAGGTGTCGACCCGACCATAGCAACCTACGGCGGCGTCATTCTCTACGAGAGGTGTAAAGGCTTCAAGCCCCTCCACGTGACCACAGTATTCCCTATCGTCATTGGAAACACGGGTTTGGAAAGGGTTACAGGCGAACTCGTGTCTGGTGTTGGAGCCTTGAGGCAGAGACACTCGGATTTAATGGACGCGATCATCGATGTCGGACACGCCTTGGCGGTGGAAGCCGCTGACGCCTTAGAACACGGTGACCTACTGAAGCTCGGAGGCATCTTTAACATGAACCATGGGCTTCTGTCAGCTGTAGGCGTTTCCTGCGCAGCCTTAGAGCGGCTTGTCTACTCAGCTAGAGAAGCCGGTGCCCTAGGAGCTAAGCTTACAGGTGCAGGTGGTGGAGGCTGTATGCTCGCCTTAGCCACACCAGAAACCATAAGGAAGGTAGCTGAAGCCATAAGAGGAGCTGGAGGAACCACGGTCATGACAAGGTTATCTAGGAGGGGAGTTGTTGCATGAGCCGCTGCGTCGCTGAGGAGCTGATGTTGGTTAAGCTTGGTGGCAGCGTGATCACTGACAAGATGAAGCCATTCGCTGAGAAGATGGACGTTATCAGAAGATTGGCTAGGGAGATTCACTCCGCAAAGGTGAGAAAAGGAGTTAAACTCGTTCTTGGACATGGAGGCGGTTCATATCCACACATCCCCGCCCATCAGTACCAAACGCATAAGGGCTTGATTAACGCGGAAAGCCTTAAGGGAGTAGCATTGGTTCAAGACGCCGCGGCGCGGCTGAACCGGTTTGTTGTAGCAGCCTTAATTGAGGCTGGTGAAAACGCTGTGTCGGTTCAACCTTCCTCAGCCGTGGTAGCGAAGAACTCGCGGGTTAAGCTCTGGGACTTAACAGCGGTTAAGCTGATGTTAAAGCATGGATTGCTCCCGGTTACATACGGGGATGTGGCATTTGACACGCAGTTAGGCTGTTGTATCCTCTCCACGGAAGAGGTTTTCAGATACCTCGCCACAAGGCTTAAGGTGGGAAGGATCATCGTAGGCTCAAATGTTAATGGCGTCTATGATAAGGATCCCAAGGGTTTCCCGGATGCGAAACATATCCCTGTGATCACGCCGCGGAACGTTTACGAAGTTCTGCCAGCGTTGAAGGGAGCGAACACCATCGATGTAACCGGGGGGATGCGGTCTAAGGTTCTCACCTTCCTCGAGTTGGTGCGGGAAATCGGCGTGGAATGTGAGATCCTCGACGCCACCAAGCCAAGGCTCTTAGAGGAAGCTCTGGTTGGTAAGCGGGGTCTCGGCACGCTCATAAAGGCTGACTAGGAAACCTGCGTATTTCTCATATGTCACTGAAGGCGTATGCTTAATACACACAGGATGGCTGAAACGCGGGAGGGAAACGTTATATTTTCATTCGAGTAACAACCCTCTTGATGATGCTCTGTGGATGAAACGGAGAGAAGGAAAACTGAGCAACTCCGAATATGCCTAGAAAGAGATGTTCAAGCAAAAAGTGTGAAAACGGGCTTCGATGATGTAAAGCTCGTTCACAGATGTCTCCCTGAAATTGATCTGGATGCGGTTAACCTTTCAACAACCTTCCTCAACCATCGGTTCTCAGCACCTCTAATGATCTCGGCTATGACAGGGGGCTCTAGTGAAGCAGCGCGGGTTAACGCAAACCTCGCTGAGGCGGCTGAGAGGCTTGGAATAGGTATGTGTGTTGGAAGCCAGAGAGCGGCTTTAGAGAACCCTAGGCTTGAACATACGTTTACGGTTGCCAGGGAGAAGGCGCCCAAAGCTTTCATCTCCGCAAACATAGGTTTCTCCGAACTCCTACACTACGGGCTGAAGGAGGTTCAGCGGGTTGTGGATATGGTTGAAGCGGATGCCCTAACCATACACCTCAACCCTCTACAGGAAAGCCTCCAATATGAGGCTAAACCACGGTTCAAAGGAATAGGGGAGCGCATTCAAAAACTTACCCCTGGATTACACGTTCCAGTGATCGCTAAGGAAACTGGCGCTGGGGTTGCTAAAGAAGACGCTTTTTTCTTGGAGAAAGTAGGGGTGAAAGCCATCGATGTGGCTGGAGCCGGGGGTACAAGCTGGTCCGCTGTGGAGCATTACAGAGCCCTAGAAGCCGGAGACAAGGATAGGTCTGAGATAGCCAGCGCCTTCTGGGACTGGGGAATCCCAACAGCTATCAGCCTCCTAGAGGTTCGATGCGTTACCGGCTTAGAAATCGTGGCTTCAGGAGGGTTACGGAACGGGGTTGACGTGGTGAAGGCCTTATGCCTCGGCGCTCAGCTCGGGGGCCTAGCCACAGCCCTACTAAACCCCGCCACTGTAAGCGCCGACGCGGTTGTTCAAAGGCTTAACCGGATTATCAGGGAAATAAAGACGGCTATGGTTCTGGTTGGAGCTAGGTCTATAGGTGATTTAAGGGAGAAACCTCTCATCATCGTAGGGACGACGGCTGAGTGGATGAGGCAGAGGGGCTTAAGCCTTGAGAGGCGGTGAATGCGCTTTGAGCAGGTTGATTGAGGAGCTGAACAGGACGGCTAACGTTGTCAACGCGTTTCTGGAGGAGGCTTTAAAACTGGAGAGGGACGCTCCCCCCCTCTTCGAGTCCTCTATGCATATTTTTAAAGCCGGTGGGAAGCGGCTTAGACCCTTCCTCGTGTTGAAGGCGTGTGAACTCGTCGGTGGAGACCCTGAGAAAGCTCTCCCAACAGCGGCGGCTGTAGAGGTCCTCCATAGCTTCACCCTTATCCACGATGACATCATGGACAGGGATGAGAAACGCCGTGGGGTTCCAACGGTTCACACCCTATGGGGCGTACCACAAGCCATCATAACCGGCGACCTCCTCTTCGCCAAAGTTTACGAAATCGTCACAGGTAAAACAAGTAGAATGAATGTACGTGACAAAGCCCTCTTAGAAGCCTTAAACGTGGTTTCAAAGGTTACAATCGACATTTGCGTCGGGCAGACTATGGACATGCTTTTCGAAACGCGGATGAACGTAACGGAGAGGGAGTACCTCGAGATGATAGTGTTGAAAACTGCCGCGCTTTTCAGGGCTTCAGCTGAGGCTGGAGCCATCCTTGGAGGGTCGAAGCCCTCGGAGAGAAGCCGTTTATCCACCTTCGGTGAAAGCGCCGGCATGGCCTTCCAACTCATCGACGATGTTTTAGGGGTTAAAGCCGATGAGGAAGAGCTTGGAAAACCCGTTGGCAGCGATATCAGGGAGGGGAAGAAGACACTCATCGTCATAAACGCACTTGAAAACGCGAGTCCAAGGGGGAGAAGACGGATTGTATCGGCTCTTGGAAACCGCTTGGCTAACCCCAGCCAAGTCCAAGAAGCCATTAAAACCTTGGAAGAAACAGGTTCCATCGAATATACAAGGCAGAAAGCCTTACGATACGTAGAAGAGGCGGAGAAAAGCCTAGACCTCTTCCCTGAAAGCTCGGCTAAGGAAATCCTAATGGAACTACCTAGTTTCTTCGTTTCAAGAAAATTCTAGGAACAGAATCCTTGGCAAGCAAACCCCGCTACCTGAAGCCACGTGTTAGTTTTTCGTGTTACCCCTCTAAAATCTGCTCTAGATGAAGAGCCTCCATTAAATATGAGATCATGTTTAAAGGTGGCACACATGATCGTAAAATAAATTCAATTGGTGAGGAAATAGTTCTAAGAGGTAGAATAGAAGGTGGAAGCCTATCTCCTAGATTGGACTCAGAGGGAGATGTATGATGAAAGTGCGTATGAAGGGTTTCATGGAAACGATGGAAGTGGATAGGGCGTTAGCGCAGTTCTTCGAAGCTCTTCCCCCGTTTAAACGGAGACATCAGTTTGTTCCCGTCAATAAGGCCATAAACCGTGTGCTAGCTGATGACATCGTCTCCGAAGTGGATATACCGGCGTTTGATAAAGCGGCGATGGATGGCTTTGCCGTGGTTGCAAGCGATACCTTTGGAGCTTCCCAGACAAGCCCGGTGGCTTTAAGGGTTTTAGGGGAAGTGGCAATGGGTGCACCGTCACGTTTCAATGTTGGGAAGGGGGAAGCTGTTGCTGTGACAACTGGTGGTCCCATGCCTTCAGGCACCGATGCGGTTGTGATGCTTGAACATACGAAGAAGGTGGGTGAAGTTGAGGTTGAGGTGTGCATCGCCGTTACGCCAGGGGATAACGTTTCCAGGGCTGGCGAAGACGTTGCGAAAGGGGATGTTGTCTTAAGAAAGGGGATGGTTCTTAAACCCCAAGATGTGGGGATTTTAGCAGCCCTAGGTTTAAGTCATGTGAAGGTTGTGGTGAAGCCTAGGGTAGCGGTGTTGTCAACAGGCAGCGAACTGGTTGAACCCGGCACTCCGTTGCAGAGCGGGAAAACTGTTAACGTTAACAACCTGATCCTATCCATGATGGTCGCTGAACTCGGCGGGGTATCGGTTAACCTGGGTACGGCTGGTGACAACCTCGACGAGATCAAGGATAGGATTTCAGAGGGCCTGGTTAAGGCTGACGTCGTTGTTATAACGGGGGGAACCTCGGTTGGGAAAACCGACCTCGTCCCGGAGGCGGTTAACACCATCGGGAAGCCAGGGATGATCGTTCACGGAGTCTCCATGCGTCCCGGTAAACCCACAGGTCTAGCTGTAATCGATGGGATACCCGTTGTCTCACTGTCAGGTTACCCGGTTGCGGCTATGATGGGGTTTAACACCTTTGTCCGTCCTTTAATCTTGAAAATGCTTGGGACAGTGGGGGAGCCTATGCCAAGGGTTAGGGCTGAGCTTATTAGAAGGGTGGCCTCAACAGCGGGGGTTAGGGTTTTCCTCCGTGTAAAAGTTAAGAAATGCGTTGGACGGCATGTGGCTGAGCCCTTAAGGTCAACGGGTTCAGGGATACTATCAAGTATGGTTCAAGCCAACGGCATAGTGGTCATCCCCGAAGCAAGGGAAGGCTTCGAAGCCGGTGAAGAGGTTGAGGTTCTCCTCTTCAGACCTGTGGAGGAAGAGGGTGATGGCTGAGAGAAAGATCTTTAGATCCCTATCATCCCTGGAAGAAGCAGCGGCGAAGCTTCATGAATATTTCATACCGAAGCCCATAGGCTTTGAGGAAACTCCTCTAGAAAACGCCTACGGGAGAATATTGGCTGAAGACGTTTTCTCAACGATCGATGTCCCCGCTTTCGATAGAACCCTTATGGATGGTTACGCTGTGAAGGCGCAGGATACCTTTGGCGCTGAGGAAGACCAGCCTAAGAGGCTTAGGGTTATTGGAAGGGTTGAAGCCGGTGATAAGCCAAGCGTTGAGGTTGAGCTGGGTGAAGCCGTTGAGGTTGGAACTGGGGCTCCGATGCCTAAAGGCGCCAACGCCGTGGTCATGGTTGAGTATACCCAGATGGAAGGGCTTGCGGTAACGGTGTGGAAGGCTGTCGCCCCCGGGGAGAACGTGATGGCGGCTGGCAGCGACATCATGATGGGTGAAAACATTCTACGCGCCGGAAGGAGGATCACACCCGTTGAATTAGGCGTTCTCGCAGCCTTAGGAATTGGAAAGGTTAAGGTACTGAGGAAACCTAGAGTCGCCATCCTTTCAACGGGCAACGAGTTGCTTCCACCAGAGACGGGGACACCGCTGGACTACGGGAAGGTCTACGACGTAAACTCAAGTGCGTTAGCTGGAGCTGTATCTGAAAGCGGCGGTGAACCTATATTCTTCGGGGTTATCCGCGATGACTCTGAAGAGATCAAGAGGAGAATAGGGGAAGCGTTAAGGGAGGCCGATGTGGTCGTTACTTCCGGTAGCACATCGGCTGGCTTCGGGGATCTCCTCTACAAGGTCGTTGACAGTTTAGGTAAACCAGGAGTTCTCGTCCACGGCATCGCGGTGAAACCTGGGAAACCCACGCTTTTAGCTGTTGTAAATGGTAAACCCCTCTTCGGGTTACCGGGATATCCTACCTCCGCCCTCGTCATATTCAACCTCCTCGTCCGCCCAGTGCTCCTTAATATGGCTGGCTTAGCGGAGGAGCATAGAGACGCCTACGTTAAGGCGCGGACAGCGGTTAGAATCTTCGCCGCCAAGGGTAGGAGGGAGTTTCTCCCCGTTTACGTGGTTGAAGATGAAGCTGGTAACCTAAGGGTTTACCCTGTGCTCAGTGGTTCCGGCGCCATAACCTCCCTCGCCATGGCCGACGGCTTCATCGAGGTTCCAGAAACCCGTGAATTCCTAGAAGAGGGGGAGGATGTTCACGTCAACCTCTTCAGCTCAGGGCTTAAACCCGTTGACCTTATGATCATAGGAAGCCACTGTATAGGAATCGATGTGCTACTAGCAAACATGCGAAAGACGCATCTTAAGTTTCAAGCGAAGGTCTTGAACGTCGGTTCCATAGGAGGCTTACACGCAATTCAACGTGGCGACGCCGACATCGCTGGAACCCACCTCTTAGACGAAGCATCAGGGGAATATAACAAGCCGTTTCTCAGGAGATACAGCCTCCTCGAATACGCGGTACTGGTCAGGGGTTACAACAGGATGCAGGGCTTAATCACCGCGGCTGAGAACCCAAAGAGGATACACGGCTTCGAAGACCTCCTACGAAACGACGTGACCTTCATCAACCGTAACCGCGGCTCAGGGACAAGGATCATAACGGACCTATACCTTCGGAAAATAGCCTTTGAGAAGGCTGTAGGGTTTGAAGAGCTCACAGCGCGGATAAAAGGCTACGACGTTGAGGCGAAGTCTCATTCAGCGGTCGCCGCCTCTGTCCTTCATGGGAAGGCCGATGTCGGTCTGGGGATAAAGACTGTTACAGACATGTATGGCTTGGGCTTCATACCAGTTACGGCTGAACAATACGACTTCGTTGTTCTGAAGCGATGCTTGGAGAAAGAGGCTGTTAAGGCATTTTTAAATACGTTAAGGTCTCAAGGTTTCAAGGCTGAGTTGGAGAAAAGAGCCCCTGGATTGGTACCAACCGAGGAGACGGGTTCGATAATTCTGTGTTAGGTAATCCTTTTAGCTTACTGAAGTTAGTTATATCATTCTTTTCTAAATATCTGAACGGAATCGACTCCTCCCTTGGCAGGCTTAAGGAAATCTATGATATGACTGGGTTAAGGGTCTTAGAATGACCTCTCAACCAGAAAGTACATATTCACAGGATTGGGCTTAGTAAGAAGTAGATTATTGAGGAATGAGTGAGAATTATTCCCCGTTCTTCACTGATGACTGACTTTATCTTCGCCCTCTTCGGCTAGAAAAAACAGGGATATCATTCTAGCATATGTTTGCCTTGATGTTGTTAATCGCGTGCGCTAGGGTTGCCAGCCTAGTTCTTCGAATGTATGGAGTAACTCGATTTTTCCCAACGAAGTTTTTAGTCGTCCATATTTTCCCATGTATGCTTTGATGACTTGCAATGCCTTTTCGTAGCTTGTTGCCTTCATAACCATCACATAATGCCATTCACTTGTTGGTGAGAAAATTCCACTAAGTTCAACACCCTCTACCCCATCGATTATGCTTAGTGTAGTATGCATAGTGTAGTACTCCTCTCGATGTATTACTAGAAGGCTTCCTTGTGGAGGGTCTACTATTATTTCAGCTCTTAACTCTTTTCGTTTGTCCACATTTGATGCAAGCGTACACTACACATTCTTTTCCATTAGCCTCTTCTTTCTTCACGAACCTAAACTTACGACCACCACATTTCTCACAACTGACCGGAGAAGGACCGATAGTAGGTATGTATTCGAATGTTTGTTCTCCGATTATTTTTCTTAAATTGTAGCCAACAGATGTTCTTTCAAAACCTATCTTCTTGAAAACAGTAAGAAGTTCTTCATCTTCAGCGTTGATATTGATGGCTTCAATTGAAGTTGCTCCGTGTTCTTCAGCCTGTTTCAAAAGTTCCTTCAATAAAAGATAAGCAATTTCTCCTCTTTGATGCAAGAAAGCGGGTGCAAGTAGTAGTAGGTTCGTAATTAGTACTCGCGGTACAATATTTAGTCCTGCATAAGTGATCGCTCCGACTGTCTTCAACCATCCGAGAATGTCATTACCTTTCTTAGCCACAAGTATGCGTGGATGGTAATACCTCTTGTCTCCTGAAGGAAAACCCCATTTTTTGAATCTTTCCAGTTTCTCCTTCTCGGGTTGAGGCAGTTTGGCCTCTTCATCCCTGACATCCTTCCCTAATAAACGATCAAAATCATGGCTACTCAACCAATTTGTGGTGATTTCTTCTTTCATAACTTCACCTCCTTTGTCTTCTCTTCCCTTGAGGAGAAAGGAATATTCTTTTTCAAGAGATCTAAGTATCTCGGCTATCTTTGAACCGAATTCTGTCAGATGATAGGTATCACCATCCTTCTTCACTATCCGTTTATCAATCAACTCTGAGAGGTGATAGGAGAAGTGTCCAGCATCGTGATTATAGTCTAGGTTACAGGATGCGAGTAGTTGAGAGAACCTCATACTGTTTTTACTTAAAGCTTCAATGGCAGCCTTGCGTATAGGGTTCGCAACCGTATGAAGGACTTGAACTGTAAGTTCCAAATACTTCTATCTCCTCTTTGGTTTCTATGTGAACCGTTGGTAAAAAAGCATCTGTGAAAAAATTAGAGTAATTTCCGAGAATCCGGTTTTCCCTTACATTTGAAGCCCACTTAATCGGAGAAAGAACTTAAAGCGGTGGTCATTCACATTACTTCAATCGTTAGGTGGAGTTTGGTTGAAGTGCGGTTTGTAGTTCAGGAGCATAAGGCGACGCATCTTCACTGGGATTTCAGGTTAGAGATGGATGGGGTGCTTAAGTCTTGGGCTGTTCCCAAGGAGCCGCCTACCATGCCTGGTGTGAAGAGGCTTGCAGTTCAAGTTGAGGACCATGCCTTGGATTACATCGATTTTGAGGGCTCGATACCTGAGGGTGAGTACGGCGCGGGAACTGTGAGGATATGGGATTCAGGCACCTATGAGCTTGAGTCAAGAACCCCTACGAGACTGACATTTCGTTTAACAGGTAGTAGGATGCAGGGGCGTTACATCCTTGTCCAGACAGGGTTTGGGGGTCAGGGGAAGAACTGGCTCCTGTTTCAAGCTAAGGAATAACTCATCAACTTTTGAAGCCTGTTAGTTTTATATGCACGTCTCATCATTTGTTAAAATGAAGGTGATGGATGAAATGCTTGACTTGCGGGTGCAGCGGAAGAGAAAAACAGGGAAGGCGATGCTAGAGCATCTTAAACGATTCTCATTGAAACCAAGGTTTTCAGCGGGAGTCTGGTACTTTTTCCCCAGCGGCGGACGGTTTCATGAAAGATATGGTCCCCAAGGCACGATTAAAGACATTCTAGATAAGGTTCGTGGACTCTACGATAAAGGCGTTGTAGGCAAGGATTTCAAGCTTGAAGCTCATTACCCCAACGAGGTTAACGCGGATAACCTCGACCTGTATAAGGGGCTTGAAAGGGAAACGGGTATCAAGCTCATAACCGTCGTGCCCCAGCTCTTCTACGATAGGATCTTTGAGTTCGGCTCCCTGTCAAACCCGAGTGATGAGGTGCGGAGTCAGGCTATTCAAAGAACCGTTGAAGCCTTGAGGATGAATAAGGAGCTTGGAACAGACTTCATGATTGTCTGGCCTGGCATCGACGGCTATGAAAACCCCATCGGCGTTGACTTCTACGAAATGTGGTCGCGGTTTGAGGAAGGCTTAGCCGAAGCCATGGACGTGGTTCCCGGTGTCAGGGTTGCCCTTGAGCCTAAGCCCTACGAGCCTAGGGGAAACAATGTCTACAGAAACACGGCGAACGGCATCCTCATGGCTCGAAACGTTGAAGACCTCTTGAAAGCCGATGTGAATAGGAAACTTCTCGCTGAGGGGCATACACTCGTTACACTCAACCCTGAGGTTGGACACGTCCTCATGGGGCATGAAGAGCTTGCCTACGCCTTCGCCTCCATTCTAAGGGATGGTAGGTTAGCTCACACTCACTGGAATAGTCAACCCCTCGGTAACTACGATCAAGACCTCAACGTGGGGGTTATTGGTGTTGAGCAAACCTACGCCGCTTTGCTTGCGCTGAAGATGTATGGGTATGAGGGTTACTTCGGCGTCGACATCAACCCTGAGAGGATGCCTGTGGAAACAGCCCTAATCCTCAACATTAACGCCCTTAAAGCCGCCTGCACAAGGCTTAACGAGCTGGACTATGGGCGGTTCGTCGAAGCCATGTACAACCCTCAAGGGAACAGGGGTGTCGTAGAAGACGTTATCATAAGAGCTCTAGCCCCGAAGACCGCCAAGCTCCTCAGCTTTAAATAACCCCCTACTTTTTTATTCAAGCACATGTTCTAATCCCCCGTAGTATAATATGGGTAGCTGGCTGGTTGTATGCCGAGGGCGGTGAAGTTTGTCGTTACACCCTGGGAAGTAAAGGGTGAAGTTGACTACGAGCAGTTAATCCAACAGTTCGGTTTAAGCCCGTTGAACAAGGCTCTCCTAGAGCGGATCGAGAGCTACACAGGGGAACTACACTACGCTTTAAGGCGGGGTATCTTCTTCGCTCACAGGGACTTCGACTGGCTCCTCAACGAGTACGATAAGGGGAACCGCTTCTACCTCTACACCGGTAGAGGGCCCTCCGACCGCAGCACGCTAGGTCATCTATCCACATGGCTGTTCGTGAAATGGCTTCAGGACAAGTTCGACGCCAAGCTTTACTTCCAAATAACCGACGATGAGAAATACCTCTTCAGAGACGACCTTAACCCGGAGGACACGCGCGGCTACGCCTACGATAACATCCTCGACCTAATCGCGTTAGGCTTCAACCCTGAGAAAACCTTCATCTTCCTCGACACAGAGTACGCGAAGACGATTTACAACCAAGCCATAAAAGTAGCAAAGCGTATCACGTTCTCCACCGCCCGAGCGGTGTTCGGCTTCACCAACAACTCAAATATAGGCGAAATCTTCTTCACAAGCATCCAAGCTGTCCCAGCGTTCATCGAATCCGTGAAGCAGGGGAAGAACGTTCCATGCCTCATACCACTAGCCGTAGACCAAGACCCACACTTCAGGGTTGCCCGAGATGTCTTACCGAAACTGGGCTACTATAAACCAGCGATCATCCACAGGAAATTCATGCCTGGACTGGGAAGAGGGGGTAAAATGAGTTCAAGCGACCCAAGCACCGCTATTTATACAACGGACCCGCCTGAGGTTGCAGCTAGGAAGGTGATGAACGCCTTCACAGGTCAACAGCCCACGGCTGAGCTTCAACGCAGGCTCGGCGGAAACCCTGACATCTGCACTGTATGCCAGTACTACTACCACTTCTTCGAGGAAGACGATGAGAAGGTGAAGGAGATCTTCAAGAAGGAGCGGAGAGGCGAGATCCTAGCCGGTGAGCATAAAAAGGACTTAGCTGAAAGAGTTATGAAGTTTTTAAGCGCACATCAGGCGAAAAGGGAGAAAGCTAAGGAGCAAATTGAGAGGTTCATGCTACGAGACTGAAAAGGCTAGCCCATATCATCGTAAACCCTTAGAGCGTAAACGCTGTAGCACACAGCCCTCGGAAGCATTTGTGTAAAAATCTTCCACTTCCAGTGAAATCTAACGCTGGGGAACCATCACACGCGTAAGATATTTTGACGTTTTTATTATCACGTCGCGTCTACGAACTGGGCGAGATACTTACGGTCTTCCGCCACAAGCTCCTCAGTGCGTTCGCGAACCGTATACTCGGCGTGGAATATGTAGGGACCCTTGTACTTGAACTGCTTTAACTGCTTCACGGCGGAAGGCCAATCTGTGATACCTTCAGCCAGGGGAACCCATTCAACCCTATGCCGTAGCTGCCCATGTTCGTCGCGTTGCAGGGGAACATAACGGCTTGCCTTAACACCTACAAGTGATAAGTAGTCTCCGCAGATGTCGAGGCCTATCTCGTAGGGTTCACCGTTGAGCGCAAGGTGGGCGAAATCAAAGTATATCCCAACATGTTGAGGGTCGCAGTTGTCTGCCAGCATCCGCGTTCCTAGGCAGGTACAGGTGAAAAGAGACCCTGAGTGTATGTGTAAAAGGGTCTTCGGCCCATACTCAGCTGAAAGCGCGGTTAACGATTTAAGCTTCCTCCGCGCCTCCGCTAAATCACTCCAGAAGCAACCGGCTCTTGCAGGATAGT
>Ga0315307_1000029_pt1 | contig 59524 bp, 54 predicted proteins | sample TDP2_MG_FD_203079 | JGI IMG/M metagenome (GOLD analysis project Ga0315307, IMG submission 203079) | Freshwater sediment microbial communities from Lake Towuti, South Sulawesi, Indonesia - TDP2 | ecosystem: Environmental > Aquatic > Freshwater > Lake > Sediment | place: Indonesia: South Sulawesi...
TCCAGCTCCAGGAGTTCTCTCGCCAGGTCTTTGCTCTGAAGCAGGAGAGCGGAGTAAGCCAAGTCGATCATGAGCTCCGAGGTGTCCTTAAGCTCGACGAGCATCTCTTCGAGTGTCTCCTGGCTTTCGGCAGCCAATCTTACGGAACCTCCTTGAGCTCACCTCTACCGAGTCGGTCGAAGAGCCCTACTCCCACGTCGGAGCCCCGGGCATGGACGATGTCCCCCTTGACCAGCTTGAAGTCCGCTCTCGGGGCGACATGCCAAGTCTTGCCGCGCCTAACGGCGATGATATCGACGCCGATGCTGACCTCAAGCTTGAGGTCGCCGATCCGTCTGCCATCCAAGATGGAGCTTGGCTGGATCGTCGTCCGCACGAGCCTCTCCTCCACCTTTTTGAAGGCTTCTTGGACGCTGGGGTGGAAGCTCAGCCCTTGAAGCTCAACCATGGCTATATCTCTCGCAGCCCCTGCCATCTTATGTATTGAGGACGCGGCCTTCAGTATCCCGGCTATTTGCTCTGCGTCTCTCTTGTCCCGGGCGACTAGGGAAGCGTTCATCAACAACAGGTAGCTCAGGTGGTCTGCCATGTCGCCTAGCTCTAGGACCTCCTCTGCGAGGTCGTGGTCTCGGTAGAGCACAGAGGAATACGCTAGGTCGACCATGAGGCTGGAGAGCTTCTTCATCTCCTTCAAAGCGCCTCGAACGGACATGGGCCGGTACCTGACCGGCCTGAATTCCATAACGGTCTCAGCTCGTTCTTCGTCCAAGAGTATCAGCTTCATCCTAACGGAGGCTTGACCTTGCCAACTCGAATAGGGGCGAAGGAGGTGAAATACGTTTCCTAGGCTAGTCCCAAGATCCTCGCACCCGTCACGAGGGAAAGCAGAGCAACACCATCCGCCATCGTAGCCTCAAGGGGTATAGTGAAGTTGTCTGGGTCCAATCCTCTTAGATAGGTGATCGAGCCGGCAGTGATGCTTATCACGGCCACGAGGGGAGCCGTGAGGAGGCAAGTGAGCCCTAGCAGGCCTGCCAGTGTTAGGTAGCTCAACGACCTTAACCCCATGAGGTAGCTTACCGCGAGGGTGCTGGCTCCGCCCAGCCCGACGAACGTGATCAGTGTGGCTGAGTAGACTGCAGTGAACTCGGCCAGCATCTTCTTCGCGAACTCCCGGGAGAAGAGGCTCGGCACTTCGCCTAGGGCGAGGCTGGTTGTGAGCCGAGAACCGATGATGGCTCCTATGTCGCCGCTTAGGTCCATGATCACTGGAACGACGAGGAACATGGTCGGCAGCGCCTCAAGGGTTGTCTTGATGCTCTCAAGCGCGACGCCTAGGAGCACCCCGATGAGGCCGGTACCCATAATCGTGGGACCCGCCTCCGCCAATATCTGTCGCACAACCCTGTCCATGCTAGATCACCAAGAGAAAGCTCACAAGCCTCGCGACAAGGAGTATTGAAAACCCCGTCAGAGAGTCGCTGACGCTAGAGATCATCGGGTAGAGCAACACATCCGGGTCGAGGCCCCGCCTGTACGTCTGGAAGGCTGCGGCCAGGGTTATCGGGGCAGTCATGACGGTTGCGAGCATAGCTGAGAGAAAGGCGACGGAGAAATAGAAGACCACGGAGAGAAACCACACAGGGCTTGGAGGAGCGACACCGAAGACCTTGCTCATCACGTATCCGAGGGCGCCTGACCAGAGGGACGACACGGTAGCGAGGAGGAAGACACCGAGGACGGTGCTCCTGAACGTGGAGGTGTTCCCACGGAATCTGGGCTCTATAGTTCCCAGGTGAAGTGCCGTGCTCAGGCGCCCGCAGAAGACCCCGAAGAGGTTGCCTCGAAGCTCCAAGATGGGAGGAATCAAGACGAGGATAGCCGGTAGGCGTGTCACGGTCTCGGTGAGGAGCCCAAAGACCGATTGGGCTGGGATCATGAAGGACATGGAGATGAACTCACCTAGCAGAACCTCGAAGAACAGGAGCCGAAACGCCCTAGCCGAACGCATCACCGCAGTCGTAAAGTCGCCTCAGGTTGGGCCGATTGAACAGCACCAGAACCGAGGTTCCCTTAAACTGTTGCGCACTTGGGAAGGCTCTCTTCGCGGAGTCCAGATCTCAGCGAAAAGTGTTCCCGAGCTGCGCTGGAGAGGAATGGTATAGGCAGGGCTTGAATCCCAGATCAGCTACACGATCATGCTGGGCGGTCCTAGGGCTTGGAGCAGATGCGTTAGGAAGAGGTCTTCCGGGTAGGCTCCTGTGAACTCCACGGTCTCGTTTATCACGACCTTCGGCACGCCCATCACACGGTACTTGTAGACGAGCTGCGGGAACTCGATCGACTCTATCATGTCCGCTTTCACGTTCTCGTTCTCCACTGCGAACTGATGCGCCAGCCTCACGGCCTTGGTGCAGTATGGGCAGTTAGGCGTTGTGAAGACCTGGACGTGCGCCGGCTTGTCGACGGCCTTCAGGCGTTCCTTGGTCTCTGGGCTAAGGCCGGTTGAGCCGCGGGAGACGTCTATGATAGCTTCAATGAAGGGCATGAACTCGTACCCTGACGGGACGCCGTAGAACCTTATGCCATATCTGCGCCGGCCGACGACCACCACAGCCGGGATCTTGTCCACCCCGTACTCTTGGGCCTTCGCCTCGTCCCTAACGAGGTCGTAGACCTCCACGTTGATCCGGTCGGATGTGGAGGCCACCTCCTCAATGATGCCCCGTGTCTCCTTGCAGAACTGGCACTCCGTCTTTTGGGTGAATACTACAAGCCTCACGTCGCTGAGAAGCCTCTGCTTGAACAGGCCCCTCAGAAGCTCCCTGTCACGACCGGATATGAGGCTCATAGGAAGCATACTCCGGAGGGCTCTAACCGGCATATTCGCCCTTTAACGTCTCTCTAAACCAGGGCAGCGTGACCGATCTCCATCATGGATGAGGGGAAAGCCGTATATAGGAGGCGAAACCGTTAAATAGTAATCGGCATATGGTTGCCGCTGGCCGTTCACTGAGGGTCGGCCTATGAAGCGAATCTATCCCCTCGAAGAACGCTGCATGGGCTGCGGGCTCTGCGAGGTCTACTGCACGCAGGAGCATTCTCAAACCAAAGACTTGGTGAAAGCCTTCAGGCGTGAGTATCCGAGGCCTTTCAGCCGAGTCAGGGTTGAGCGCGACAGGCCCGTCTCCTTCGCGGTCCAGTGCCGCCAGTGCGAAGACGCCCCATGCGTCCTAGCCTGCCTCTCAGGAGCCATGTACGTAGACGAGTGGACCGGCCTCGTCTCTCACGATGCGGCCAGGTGCATAGGCTGCTGGACCTGCATCATGGTCTGCGCCTACGGCGCGGTGAGGATCAACCCTCAGACCGGCAAAGCCGTGGCCAAGTGCGACCTCTGCCCCGAGCTGAAGGTCCCTGCCTGCGTCGCCAACTGCCCGAATGAGGCGTTAACCCTTCAGGAGGCGACGGCCTAACGGCAAAGTACCTCCTAGTCGGCGGCTCCGTCGCCGCCATCGGCGCCGTGGAGGCTATCCGCGAAGTTGACCCCGAGGGAAGTATAAGCCTCGTCGCGGAGGAGGCCTTCCCCAGCTACTCAAGGCCCATGATCTCGGAGCGCCTCAGCCTCGAAGCCGACCATGCGAAGATAGCCTACCGGCAGGGCGATTACTGGAAAGCACAACGGGTCGACGCCTACCTGGGCAGAAGGGCCGTTAAGCTCGACTTCGAGGCCAGGGCAGCGGAGCTGGACGACGGCAGCAGGCTTGGCTTCGAAAGGCTTCTCCTCGCGACAGGCGGCCGATCGATCGTGCCCAGGATGGAAGGCGTCGAGAAGCGGGGCTTCTTCACCTTCACGAGGCTCTCTGACGCCGAGGTCCTGAGCGAGGCCGTTGAGGCGGCTCGAAGCGTCGTGGTCGTCGGCGGCGGCCTCATAGGCGTCGGCGTCGCGGAGGCCCTCGTGAAGCGTGGGCTCCAGGTCACCATCGTGGAGCTGAAGGAGAGGCTCCTAAGCCTGCTCTTAGACGCAGAGGCCTCACGGATCATGGAAGACGCGATCCGGGCTGCAGGTGTCTTGATCATCACAGGCCGTTCGGCTCAACGAGTTCTCGGCCGGGAAGGCGACGAGGCGACCGTGGGCGGTGTGGCGCTAGACAACGGCGCGCAGTTCTCCTGCGACCTGGTCGTCGTCGCGATAGGCGTGATGCCGAGGACGGAGCTTGTCGCCGGAACCCCTGTGAAGACGAGGCGGGGCATCCTCGTCGACCGCTACATGGAGACGAGCGTCCCCGGCGTCTACGCAGCCGGGGATGTGGCCGAGGCCTTCGACTTCATCCAGGGCGATGATCGCGTTCTCGCGCTCTGGCCTGTGGCCCACCTGCAAGGCCGGATCGCGGGCTACAACATGGCCAGCTACAGGAGGGAGTACCCCGGCGGCACGGCGATGAGCGCGCTCAGCTACTTCGCGGTGCCCGTCATCTCCGTAGGCCTGACGCAGCCTGAGAAGCCTGAGGGCTACGAGTTCCTCGTCAGGCGTGGGCCGGGGCCGCGCGATTACGGGAAGCTCGTCCTCAGAGACGGTCGCATCGTCGGCCTGATCCTTGTGGGCGCCATCGAGAGGGCAGGCCTCTACTTCGCCTTGATGAAGGAGCGCGTCGATGTGAGCGGCCTCAAGGAGAGGCTGTTGAGCGACGAGTTCGGCCTGGCCTCGTTTCCCGAGGCGCTCCGGGGAAAGCTGATGGGGTGAGCCATAATGAAGAACCTACAGTGCGTGAACAACCCGTACGGCGATGATAAGGTCATCGATGCCTGCAGCCTCTTCGGAGTAATGGACACGACGGGGCGGAGGTTCTCCTCCCGCGACCCTGTCAAGGCTATCGCGAACATGCATGAGCGTGGAAACGGCCTCGGCGGGGGCTTCGCGGTCTACGGGCTCTACCCGGAGTATGAGGACTACCACGCCTTCCACGTCATGTACATGAGCAAGGATGCCAAAGAGCGGGGTGACAGGCTCATAGCCGCGGCCTTCGACGTCATCTACGACGAGGAGGTGCCCGTCGATCCCACGGCGAAGGTCTGGAACCCGCCGATCCTCTGGCGGTACTTCCTAGAGCCCGTCAAGGGCAAGCTGGACGAGAGGACGCCCGACGACTACGTGATGCAGCACGTCACGAGGCTTAACGCCGAGACGGACGGGGCCTTCGTCTTCAGCAGCGGCAAGGACATGGGCATCTTCAAGGGCGTCGGCTTCCCAGAGGACGTAGCCCAGTACTTCCGCCTAGAGGAGTACGAGGGCTACCTCTGGGTCTGCCATGGCAGGTTCCCGACGAACACGCCCGGCTGGTGGGGCGGAGCCCATCCCTTCAACATGCTCGACTGGTCGGTCGTCCATAACGGAGAGCTCTCCTCCTATGGGATCAACCGCCGCTACTTGGAGATGTATGGCTACCGTTGCACGATGCAGACCGACACGGAGGTCCTGGCCTATGCGCTGGACCTCCTCATGCGCAGACAAGGGCTGTCCATCGAGGTGGCGGCGAAGATCCTCGCTCCACCGCTTTGGACGGAGATCGACGCCATGAACGGCAAGGAGAGGGCCGGGTACTCGTACCTACGCCAGTGCTATTCGAGCCTCCTGATGAATGGGCCGTTCAGCATCATCGCCGCCCACACCGGCGAGATGATCGGCCTCACGGACAGGGTGAAGCTCAGACCGCTCACCGCCGCCACGGCGGGTGATGTGCTCTATCTATCGTCGGAGGAGGCAGCGATACGCCTTGTCTCCTCGGGTGTAGACAAGGTCTGGAGCCCGAGGGGTGGCGAGCCGGTTGTCGCCCGTTTGAGGTCGGCAGGAGGCCCCTCCTAGAGGTGAGCATGGGTTGAAGAGCTACCTTGAGCCCGAATACATCGTAGAACGGAACAACGAGCGGTGTATCCGTTGTAAGGTCTGCGTTAACCAGTGCACGTTCGATACGCATTACTACGATGCGGAGGACGACGTGGTCCTCAGCCGAGATGAGAACTGCGTCAACTGCCACCGCTGCGTCGTCTTCTGCCCGACGAGGGCAATAACGATCAGGAAGAACCCGACAGACTACACAGAGAACTGGAACTGGACCCGCGAAGCAATCGTCGGCGTCAAGAAGCAGGCGGAGACGGGCGGCATCATCCTGACGGGGATGGGCTGCGACAAGCCCTACTACACCTACTGGGACAGGCTTCTGCTCAACGCCAGCCAGGTGACGAACCCGTCGATAGACCCGTTAAGGGAGCCGATGGAGCTACGGACCTTTCTCGGCGCCAAGCCCGACAGCCTCCAGCTGGAGTATACCAGCGGCGACCTCGTCCTTGAGACGAAGCTGGCGCCCCAGGTCGCCTTGGAGACGCCTGTCATGTTCTCGGCGCTCTCCTATGGGGCGATCAGCCTCAATGTGCACGAGGCCCTGGCCCGCGCGGCCACGGAGTTCGGGACGCTCTTCAACACTGGGGAAGGTGGCCTCGATAAGAGGCTCTTCAAATATGGGGATCACACCATCGTGCAGGTCGCCTCAGGCCGCTTCGGCGTCTACCCTGAGTACCTGAACGTAGGCGCTATGCTCGAGATCAAGATCGGCCAGGGCGCCAAGCCCGGCATCGGCGGCCACCTGCCCGGTGAGAAGGTCGGCCCCGACATATCACGTACAAGGATGATCCCCATAGGCACGGACGCCCTCTCGCCGGCGCCGCAGCACGATATCTACTCCATAGAGGACCTGAGGCAGCTCATCTACGCCTTGAAGGAGGCTACGGACTACACGAAACCCGTCTCGGTGAAGATCGCGGCTGTCCACAACTCGGCAGCTATAGCCAGCGGCATGGTAAGGGCCGGAGCGGACATCATAGCCCTAGATGGAGTCCGAGGCGCCACCGGCGCCGCGCCGAGGGTTATCCGTGACAACGTGGGCGTCCCCATCGAGCTGGCGCTCGCGGCGGTGGACCAGAGGCTTCGAGACGAGGGCATAAGGAATAGGGCCTCGATCGTGGCGGCGGGAGGCATCAAGGGCAGCGCAGACGTGGTCAAAGCGATCGCCCTAGGCGCCGATGCCGTCTACATCGGAACCACGGCGCTCGTCGCGATGGGCTGCACGCTCTGCCAGAAATGCCACACCGGCAAGTGCGCCTGGGGGATTGCGACATCAGACCCTTGGATTGGGAAGCGGGTCAACTCGGACATCGCAACGCGGCGGCTCGTCGACCTGCTCAAGGGCTGGAGCCTGGAGATCAAGGAGATGATGGGAGGCATGGGCATCAACGCCATCGAGAGCCTCAGAGGGAACAGGCTGCACCTACGCGGCGTAGGCTTGACCGACACGGAACTCCGCATCCTAGGCGTCAAGATGGCGGGGGACTGACTCAAGATGACAGACGTAAACGCAACGAGAGAAGAACAGCTGAACGGCCTTCCCGGTTCCCCCTCGTTCTACGTGAACGCTGAGCCGGTGAGGTTCCACGACGGCGTCGCCGAGGTGGACGCGGAGGGACTCCACTACCGTGACCTGAACGCTCTGCTGAGGACCTTAGGCGGCGGCCGCGTCAAGCGGATCGAGCTGCGCAACGTCTACGGCCAGAGGTACGTGGGCACAGGCCTCCACGCCGACTTGGGGCTTGATATTCACGGTACGCCGGGAAACGACCTAGGCGCCTTCATGAATGGGCCTCGGATCGTCGTTTACGGGAACGCTCAGGACGGCTGCGGCAACACGATGGATAACGGCGAGATCATCGTCCACGGCAGGGCGGGTGACATCGTAGGCTACAGCATGCGGGGCGGCCGTGTTTTCATCCGCGACGACGCCGGGTACCGCGCGGGCATCCACATGAAGGAGTACGCGGAGAAGAAGCCCATCTTGGTCATCGGCGGCACAGCCCAGGACTTTCTAGGCGAATACATGGCAGGCGGCATCCTCCTCGTCTTAGGCATGACGCTTCCGAAGGGCGAAGGGCATAGGGCAACCTACGTCGGGACGGGGATGCACGGCGGCACCATCTACGTCAAGGGCCGCGTAGCCCACCTGGGCAAGGAGGTCGGCGTCAAGGAGATGACTGAACAGGACTATGCAGTCGTCAGGAGCCTAGCGGAAGACTACTGCCGCTTCTTCAACGTAAGCCCTAACGAAACGTTGCAAGGCGAGTTCCAGAAGCTCATGCCCGTCTCCTCAAGGCCCTACGGGACGCTCTACGCGTACTAAGCCGGTACTCAGCTCAATGGCCTGTTCTCCCCGCCGTCAGATCACTTACCGAGACGCCTGGGTGAGTAGGGGAACAATGCCATCCCAGGCTCTGCTCTTTCTCAACCTGCTGATCCTCGCGGCTTCACCGAGGTCTCAGAGTACGCGGGAAGCCGTTCTGTCAGATGTCGTCATCTCAACTGTAGCCCTTGCAGAGCTCGAAAGTCATGAGTTCCGGCGAAGCCCTCCAGTTGGCTCTCCAGATGATCAGGGATGCCCGTTGGCGGAGACGGCATTCACCCAGCTCTTTGCGCCCAGTTCGAGTTCCACTGGCAAGAGTACTGGGCAAGCGTACAGCTTAAATGCGTGCAGTGGTCAGACTCCCCCGGTTAGGCTCGCGGGCCGTTGCAAGGTAGAGGAAGGATGGTTGTAAGCCCTGAGGATGCGAGGCGGAAGGAGCTTGAGATCCTCCGAGCCCTGAGCGAGTACGATGAGCCAGTGGGCTCGACGATGCTCCGGCGCGACCTGAGGCGAAGAGGCTTCCTGCTGAGCGATAGGACGATCAGGTATCATCTTCAGCTTCTGGACGCGAAGGGCTTCACCGAGGGCCACGCCCGGAGCGGGAGGACGATCACGCGCCAGGGCTTGGAGGAGCTGGGCCGTGCGATGGCCTATCAACGCGTGGGCTTCGTGATGACCCGTTTCCTCTCGATGGCGTACGAGGTGACCTACAGGCCTGAGACCGACGGCGGGAAGGTCGTCGCGAACGTGGCGGTGCTGGACAAGGGCTTCCACGATAGGGCGGTGCAGCTCGTCAAGGACCTGCGAGCGAACGGGTTGCTCCCGGCGCCGTACATTAGGATCGTCGATGAGGAGGAGACCTACCAGGAGATTACGCCGCCCCGGGGGAAGATCGCGCTCTTCACGGTCTGCAACCTGACGATCGACGGCGTCCTTATGCACGCGGGCATACCGATGCTCTACACGTACGGAGGCCTCGTCCAGTACCTCGACCATAAGCCGACCAGGTTCGTGGAGCTCATCTCCTACGAGGGCACCACCGTTCCGCCCCTGGAGGTCTTCGTCTACCGCGGCATGACCTCCATAACGCGCATACTCCGCACGGGCTCGGGGATGCTCCCTGCGAACCTACGGGAGATACCCGCCCAGGCGCGCGAAAGGGCTGAGAGCATCCTAGGCGACTTGGGAAACAAGGGCTGGGGCGGCGTCATAGCCTTCGGCCAGCCGAACGAGCCCGTCTTGGGCATACCCGTGGGCATGGACCGCGTCGCGATATCCATGATCGGAGGCCTCAGCCCCATCGCCGCCTTGAGGGAAATAGGCGCAAACGTGGACACCTTCGCCCCGCACAGCCTCCTCCGCCTCGAAGAGATGACGAGGATCTAGGTCTTCCACCAGGCTTCTAACGCCGGCTAGAATGAGACCACAAGGGTCTCCGTGGACTGCACATTCGGTATCTCTCTTATCTTGTCGATGACGGTGTTTGCCAGGTCGTTCATCGTCTCGGCTTCGACGAGCGCGATCAGGTCGTATCTGCCGAAGATCCCGTAGACGCTCTTCACGCCCGGTATCTTCTGAATCTCGTCCTTTATGCTCCTCAGCTTCGCCTGCGGCTCACCGTAGAACCAGCCGATGCCCACCTTGATGCCGACAAACGCCTCAATCATTTAGGCTCCCTCCTTTGGGCTAGTTGTCTAATATCGCCTCTATGGCGTCCCGCTCCACGTTCTCGACGAGGGGGATGCCCGTCACCTTGTGGGCTCTCTCCGTTAAGGACGCGAGGTTGCCGCGGCTAAGGAGGTGGAGCTTCCATACACGGCAGCCGGCCATGAGCTGCCTCAAGCCCGTCGCAAGCCTGTCGCAGTAATACGTGTAGAGCCCCATCGCCCCGGCTGGCAGCTTCTTGAACTCCTCGCCGAAGCGGCTTCTCAGCTCCGTGGTGGTGACGAAGAACTGCTCCGGTCTATCGCCGTAGCTGGCCTTGAAGTCCACGGGTAGGCCGCCTCTCTCCGCGAGCTCCGCGAAGTAGCTGGCCTTCATCGTCGCGGTTATGGGCGCACGGGCCATCGCGATCGCCTTAACGTACGGACCCTTGCCGAGGTTGCTCAGGGCGATGGACTTGAGGATCTGAGTCTCGCTTATGAAGCCCCCGGCCATGACGATGTCCGGCACGTAGCGCCCATGCTTCTCCAAAAGCTCTATGCACCAGAGCACCTGAGCCTCTAGGAAGACCGTGGGTGTGCTACACTCCTGCATCATCGGCACGGGGCTCATTCCCGTGCCGCCGCCGGCGCCGTCGAAGGTGACCGCGTCTATCCGGGCCTCAGAGGCGAGCTTCATCGTGAAGGCCACGGCCTCCGGCCTGTACGCGCCCGTCTTGAGGAAGACCTTCTTCGCTCCCTGGGCTCGAAGCCAGTCCACATCCTCAAGGAAGCCCTTCTCGGTGGCCATGCCTACGCGGCTGTGCCGCTCGAAGGAGCGGAAGGTGCCCATCTTGAAGGCCTCCTGGATCGCCGGGTCCTCGGGGTCGGGGAAGACCACGTAGCCCCGCTTCTTCAACAGGACCGCGCGGTCGATGTCCTGAAGCCTCACCTCGCCGCCGATCGCCTTCGCGCCCTGACCCCACTTTCGCTCGATGATGTTCACCTCGAGCTTCGAGAGCGCGTACGCGTCCTGGCCTAGCCTCTGGTCCTCCACGTTCGTCTGGACGACGATGTCGCCGTATTTGCCGTCCCAGAACTCTCTGTAGGTTCTCACCCTGAAGGCGAGGTCCTCGGTGTACGTGACCTTCCCGTTCTCGAAGCGGGCCTGGGGGTCCATCCCCGTCACGTTCTCGCCTATCGTCTGTATCGTGCCGGAGATCGCGGCGCCAATGGCGAGTTCCCGCCAGAAGTTCTTCGCCACGGCTGTGGAGCCTAACGCGGCGGTGAGCACCGGCACTCGGAGGGGTACGCCGCCCACGGAGGTCTCGATCTCAACGGCGGGGAAGATCGCCTTGTCGGAGTCCGTCTCTATGCCCCGGGCGCCCGTGAGGTCGGTTAGGATCTGGAAGTGACTCCAGTCGAGCACGTAGTCCTTGTTCGAGGCCTGCGTGCTGTAGCCGTACTGCTCCGGGACCGGGTAGAGGACCTCCCTGCCTCGGAACGCGGACTTCCCGACCTCGCAGAGCGTCTGGCAGTCCCTGATGCAGATGGGGCACATGCCGCTTTGAGGCGAGACGTCCCAAACCCTAGTGTCAGTCCCCGTGGTAGACCTGGCATTCAAGTAGCTCTCAGGCAAGAGAACAGCCTCCGAAGGTTACTCCATGTACCTAGAACGGGCTCGGGCCCAGGCATGCCGTGCGTGGCCTCGGTCGTTCAAGACCACCTCGACCGAGCCGTTGGGACAAGCCCCGAAGCATTGCCTGCAGCCTTCGCAGAGCCGAAGGTTGATCATCTGTACGGAGCCGTCTATGAGGGCAAGGGCCTGCCGTCGGCAAACGGCCACACAGTTCCCGCAGCCGAAGCAATCGTCCAGAGCCATCCGACAGCCGTCCCTGGAACACTAGCCGGAGATGCAGAGGCGTGCTAATTTAAAAGGCGCGAAAGTGAGATCAATAGTTCACGTAGCGGAGAACGGAGACCTATGTCCGACAGGCCGGGGACGGGCTCCCGCCCACGCGAGGAGTTCAGGAAGCTACAGCTTACAGGCCGCTCCTCCTACGTGGTCTCGCTGCCGAAGAAGTGGGCTACAGACCTAGGCCTGAAGCCCGGCGACGCCGTCGCGATCAGGGTGCAGGAGGACTCCTCGCTTCTCATCTCGGCTAGAGGCGGTACCCCGCCGGGGCTTGGCGTGCAGCTCGGGGAGGTAAGGATCGCTAAAGGCAGCGGCGACCTCCAAAGCCTCGCTAGGAAGATCGTGTCGCTCTACCTCGTAGGCCATAACCTGATCCATGTCACCTCGGCGGACGGGGCGCTCACGCTCCGAGAGCGAAGCCTGATCAAGCACCTGGCCCAGACCAAGCTTGTAGGCGGCGAGATCGTGGAGGAATCCCCGAGGCTTATCTCGCTGCGAATCCTGGCGAGCTACCCCGGCCTGACCGTGGAGGACGCGCTCAGGAGAATGTTCTCCCTCGCCCTGGCTATGCAGAGGGACGTGATCTCGGCGCTTAAGACGTTGGACAAGGAGCTGATCCAGGCGGTGATAAGGACCGACGACGAGGTAGACCGGTTCTCGCTCTACATCGTGAGGCAGTTGAAGCGGGCCGTGGAGGATGAACGGCTGATCAAGGAGATCGGGCTTCGGAGCGCCAAGGAATGCCTAGGCTACAGGCTGGCGGTTAAGGCGGTCGAGAGGGTGGCTGACCACGCGGTGAGAATGGCCGAGAACATGCTTCTCGTCGAGAAGCCTCTCGGCCCGGAGCTGTACGACAGGGTTCAGAGGCTTGGCTCGATGGCGAACAGGCTCTTCGAAGAGGCCATGCTTGCGCTCTTCAAGCGCGATTATCAGGCCGCTGACCGGGCGATCTCGCGCGCCGGCATGTTCCCGCTGATGGAGAAGGAGGCGGTGGAGATGCTTCTGGGCTCAGGCCTCTCTGCGAAGGAGGCGGCTAACCTCCGGCTTATAATCGAGAGCTCGCGCGAGATAGCCGAGTACAGCCAGGACATCGCGGAGATCACGTTGAACAGAACCGTGGAGGACACCCTCTGAGAGCGCGGCGCAAACACTTAAATCCGGGTCCCACGTAGACCTTCGTCCAGTAGGAACGCGTCAGGGTGCACATTTGAATGGACGATGTTGACCTGAAGATCCTGAAGGAGCTGAGCGGGAACGCCAGGCTTTCCTACAGGGAGATCGCGCGGCGAACCCGCCTAGCCGTGGGAACCGTGGCTTCGCGTATCGCGAACCTTGAGAAGACGAGGGTCATCAAGGGCTACAGCCCTGTCTTGGACGCGGAGAAGCTGGGCTACGATATCGTCGCGATCATAGAGGTCGTCGTCGCGAAGGGGAAGCTTCTGGACGTGGAGGAGAAGGTGGCGCAGAACCCCAGCGTCTACGGTGTCTACGACGTGACGGGGCCGAGCGACGCGATAGTCGTGGCGAGGTTCAGGACGCGGGCGGAGCTCAGCCAGTTTGTGAAGTCCCTCCTCGCGATGGAGTACGTGGACAGAACGATAACCCACGTGGCGCTTGGAACGACGAAGGAGGACTTCAGGGTCCCCGTCGAGTAGCTCCTCAGCCCCCTTAGCTGGGCGCCGGCCTAAGGCGGTTCAACATCGGCCCCGCGTCGGCGTAGGCCATCTGTTCCAGCCTCGTCGCCCTCAGCCCGTGTAGGGCGGAGGAGAGGCACTCCTCCTTGCCCAGGGTCGCTCTTATGAAGTTCACGTCTGGGTTGGGGCTCACCCTGGGCAGGTTCGCGGGAAGCACCTGCGAGAGGTTTCCTCCCTTCTCCTGGAGGTAAGCCCTGCCCTCGATCACGAAGACCGCCCCGCGGCTGCACCAGAGCCTGAGTTCCTCCCTGACCGTCGCCTCAGGTGAATCCCCTAGAATGGAGATGTTCGCCAGGGCTCCGTTCGATAGCTCCACAGAGAGGCCGGCGTAGATGTCGATCTCCGTTCCCTCCTGCTCTAGGAGGGCTTTCACCCTGATGGGCTCAGCGTCCGCAACCCAGAGGACCACGTCCGTCAGATGCGTTCCAGAACAGATGAGCTGGCCTCCTCCCGCAAGCTTTGGATCGAGGTACCAGCTTCGGGCGCCTATGGCCCTTCTAAGGTCCTGCGTAAGCCAGGCGAGGATGAAGTGGGGCTCGCCGAGGCCTCCGCTCTTCACCAACTCCCTGGCGAAGACGTACTCCGGCTGGAAATGCCTCTGATATCCCACGGCCAGCACGAGGCCTCGCTTCTCGGCGCTCCGCTTCATCGCCTCGGCCTCCTGCACGCTCAGGGCCATAGGCTTCTCCACGAGGACGTGGAGCCCCCTCGCTAGGGCGGCCATGACGTGCTCGTGGTGATAGACGTGAGGCGTACAGACTATGACGGCGTCCAGCCTCTGCTCCTGGAGCATCCGCCGGTAATCCGTGTAGAGTGCCTCTTGGCCCAGCGGCTTCGGGGCTATGTTCCGGAACCTGCTCGCCAGGAGCGCCAGCTTTCTGGCGATCTCGATGTTTACGTCGCAGAGGCCCATGACCTCGGCTTCCCCATCGGCTAGCAGCGAGAGCCTCTGGACGTGCGAGTGGCTTATGCCCCCGCAGCCTATGAACCCAAGCCTGACCATCCCTTAAGCCTCCAATCGGACAGCGATACCCTGGCAGGAACGCAATAAGGGTATTCCCTCATCGCCCCGGGCACAGGTGGGTCCACGAAGGGGGCTCCTCGAAGCCATCCCGGGAGCTTGGACCGCTACGGTTAAGCCCTCAGCGCGGCTCTGAGGCGGATATGTCCAGGCTGGAGAGGTTCTCGTCAGGCCTCGACCACGTCAGGATTCTCTGCGATGAGATCGGCCCGCGGGGAAGCGGTTCGGAGGGAGACCGTAGGGCGGCGGAGTACATCGCTTCGAGACTCGTGGGGTATGGGCTCTCCGCGGTGGCGCAGGAGCCCTTCGAAGCCCTAGGCTGGGCTTACTCGAAGGCGTCGTTCAGAGCCCTCAAGCCCAACCTGGGTCGATGCGACTGCCTGCCCGTTGAGTTCTCGGCCTCAACGCCTGAAGGCGGCCTGGAAGCAGAGCTGACCTTCCTTGGCTCGATGGAGGAGCTTGGCTCCCAACGCGTCGAAGGGAGGGTCGTCATGCTCTACGGCGGCCTCGGAGATCATCAGGCCTATGGCCGGCTTATGAGCTCTGGGGCGGCGGCGATCGTCCTTATCGATATGAAGCCTTGGCCGCTGTGTAACATCGTCTCCCCCAGCTACCTGAAACTGGGCTCCTTGCCTTCGGTCTCGCTCTCCTGCCCGGACGCCATCAGGCTCCTATCCGCCGAGGTCTCCAGAGTCCGGTTGGACGTTCAGACCAGCGTTAGCACGGTGGCTTCGCAGAACGTCGTCGGCGTGGTGCCGGGCGTCGAGAGGCCTGAGGAGGAGGTGCTCGTCGCGGCTCATTACGACTCGGTGCCCGTGGGGCCGGGCGCCGAGGATAACGCCGCGGGCGTCGCGGTTCTGCTCGAGGCCGCCAGGGTGATGGCGGGCTCCAAGCCTCGTAGGACCGTGAGGTTCATTGCCTTCAGCGCCGAGGAGACCGGGTTAGGCGGCGCGTTCAGCTACGTGAGGCGGCATAGGGCTGGGCTTGCCCACGCTCAGTTCATGGTCTATCTGGACGGCCTAGGCGGAGCCCTCGGTAGGAACAACGCCTTGATCTGCGGCGGGAAGGACCTTGAAGCCTACGTGAAACGGCTGTCAGATGAGCTTCAGTACCATGCTTCAGTGAGGGCTCAGGCCACGGGCCTGGACGACCTGCCGTTCTGCCTGGAGGGAATCCCGTCAGCCTGGCTTCAGCGCGAGCCGCAGTACACGTGGCACAGCCGCTTCGACACCTCAGAGGCGGTCTCCTCGAAGGCCCTAGCCCAGGCCTCGGAGTACGCCTACGAGCTGGCGCTCCGGGTCGCGAACTCGACCGAGCCGCCGTTCAGGAGGGAGATACCTGAGGAACTGTTGAGGGGGCTGAGGCGGAACCTGGCCGCGTACGAGGGCAGATTTGACGAGCTTGGGAGTCAGCCCTGAATGCATTAGCCTCGTTCGCCTGACGGCGAGGGGGGGCGTCTAGGCCGGAGGGGGCATGGTCCTGAGCCGCTCTGAGGATGCGAGGCTTGCTTACTGGCAGCGGCGCGTCTTCGCCGTGGGCTGGGTGACGTACGCTTCCTATTACCTGACGAGGCTGAACTTCTCCGCCGCCCTGCCGGGCATCGTGGAGGAGTTTCGCTACTCGAAGCTCGCTCTGGGCCTCATCGGAAGCGGCTTCTCGGTGGTCTACGCCTTCGGCCAGGTGGCGAACGGGTGGCTTGCGGGGCGCATGGGCAGCCGGAGACTCGTCACCCTTGGGCTTCTCGCATCGTCGTTGATCAACCTTCTCTTCGGTTTCACAGATCTCCTCGCGGCGATGATGGTTCTCTGGGCTCTGAACGGTTACTTCCAGTCCATGGGATGGACGCCCATGGTCAAGGCCCTAGCGGAGTGGTTTCCCATCAGCCGAAGGGGCAGGATCACGGGGCTCTTCTCCTCCTGCTTCCTGGTCGGAAGCGTCTTCTCATGGCTCCTCGCGGGCTTCCTCGCCGGGAACCTCGGCTGGAGAACCGCCTTCTGGCTGCCCTCCGTCGCGGTGCTCTTCTTCGCCTTTCTCTTCGGCATGGGCGTGAGGGACGCGCCCGAGGACGTCGGCCTAACTCTCTCGCAGAGGGAGAATCCGCGTCCAGCTCCCAAGAGCCCGGGTGGAACAAGCCTTAGGAAGACCGGGGTCATCGCCGCGGCCTACACGTTCAACAGCTTCGTAAGGAGCGGCTTGACGCTCTGGGCGCCTAGTTACGTCCTTGAAACCCTCCTCACGCCACTGGACAAGGCAGTGTACGGTGCCTCCGTGATTCCCCTGGGCGGCGTCCTAGGCGCCTACGCCGCGGGCTGGGCGAGCGACAGGCTCTTCCGCTCGCGAAGGGCCCCGGTCGCCGCCCTCATGACCGCGGGGCTCGGTCTGCTCCTGCCCGCGTTCTACATCGTCCGCTCCGCGGGCTGGATGACAAGCCTCCTCCTTCTAGCCACAGCGGGCTTTCTCCTCTATGGCCCCCAAAGCCTGATGGCTACCACAATGCCCATAGATTACGCTTCGAAGCGCGGCGCCGCCCTCATGGCAGGCATCATAGACGGCGCAGGATACCTCGGACTGGCCTTCGCCGACCCCTTCACGGGATGGCTGGTTGACATGAACGGCTGGGACGCCGCCGTCTCCTTCTGGATAGCGAGCAGCTTCGCCTCCACCGCCTTGACGCTCCCGCTCTGGAGGGACCAGCCCGTCGAGCACGGCCGCTAGACGGGCTCAGGCCGCGGGGTTGCTCCATGCGAGTCCTTCGAGACGAGCTCTAGGAGCGCCGCCTTCCTAGCCTTGATGCCTTCCAGATGCTGGTCGAGCGGCACGGAGGGATCTCTTGTCTCAAGGATCGTCCTGCAGGGCAAGTCGGGGCAGTGGCCGCAGTGGCCGAGGCCCTTCTCGTTCACGCAGCAGCGATAGATGGGACACGAGCCCCAGAACAGGTTGCCGTGTTGAGCGTAGCAGCCTGCGCAGTTTCCGGCCTTGTAGTAGCCGCAGTCGGAGCAGGAGAGGCCGCAGACGCTGATGACGGGGCTTCGGGAGGCTTCAGCCATGAAGCCCACACGGCTCATGGGAAGGTTTCCGCCCATATTAAAGCCTTCGTGAAGCCGCGGGCTGGAGGCTACGCTAAGGGATCGCTTTTATCGCCTGGCGCACTGTTGTCAGGCGCTCTTCTCAGGGTTGATGCGCGTGATGAGTGCGCGTGAGACGATCGAGAAGCGTAGGCTTGGACGAACGGGGCTCTGGGTCTCGGTGCTAGGCTTCGGCGGCGCCCCCATAGCCGATCCTATGCCTCCTAAGACGCAGGAGGAGGCAGAGCGCACGGTGCGCTACGCGTTCGAACAGGGCATCAACTACTTCGACACCGCCCGCAGCTACGGCAATAGCGAGGAGACCATTGGCGCCGCGCTAGCGCCAGTCAGGGACGACTGCTTCCTTGCGACAAAGCTCTGGGACAGGACGAGGCGTGGCGCCCTGGTTCAGCTCCGGCAGAGCCTCAGGAAGCTGAGGACGAAGCGCATCGACGTGATCCAGCTGCATGGCGTGATGGCCTTGGACGACCTGAAGAAGGCGATGGGCCCCGACGGCGTCCTAGAAGCCCTCAAAGAGGCTAGGTCGCAGGGACTCGTGGACCACATAGGGCTTACGGGCCATCGTCCCCACGTGCTCGTCGAGGCTATACGCACAGGCGAGTTCGAGACCGTCCAGGTGCCCATAAACGCGATCACGCGGCGCGCCCTAGAGGAGCTTGTCCCCCTAGCGAAGGAGCTAGACGTGGGCGTGGTCGTCATGAAGCCCTTCGGCGGCCAACCCTACTTCCAAGGCTCACCGGAGTTCCGGGCGCTCCTAGGCAAGGACCCGGAGACGATCGCGAGACGCGGCCTGGGCTTCCTACTACGCCGGGAGATCTCCACGATCATCCCGGGCTTCAACAACACGGCGGAGGTCGATGCCGCCGTGAAGGCTGTTCGCGGCTTCGAGCCCGGCGAACCGGAGGAACGCTTTGAGTTCTGGGACGAGGAGGGCGGCCGCCACTGCCGTGAAAGCGGCACGCTGTTCACATGCGAGACATGTATGCCCTGCCCCGAGTTCGTGAACGTGCCCGCGATCCTGAGGCTTGACCGCTACTATGGCTACGGGGCAAGGGACTGGGCCCGGGAACAGTACAGGAGGCTCCCCACGAAGGCGGAGGACTGCACGCAATGCGGCGAATGCGAGAAACGATGCCCATACGGAGTGCCGATCATAGAGCGACTAGAGAGGGCAGCTCAGAGACTCGGCTGATCGTCCGGCTCTAGCTAGGAGACACGACTCCTAGCGCGCCTCGCTACCTGTGCGTCTTGGCTCCCAGCCTCTTGTAGGCGTCGCCGAGGGTCTGCCAGACGAGCTCCGGTCGGTCTGAGGCTAGGACGCTGCCTAGCCCTCCCCTGTAAGGCCAGGCATAGAGCGAATACACGCCCATCTCGGCTGCGGCCTCCAGGGCCTGGGTGAGCTCCCACTCTCGACCGTTGGGAACACGGAAGGCCTGAACCCATATCTGGCAGCGTTTCCCATAGCGGTCTGAGAGCGTCTTGGCCCTCCCAGCTCGTTCCCGGAAGAACCTGAGGCCCTCCTCAGAGGGCATGTGGTACCAGTACGGGTCGGTGGAGAAGATGTCCATCTCCTTGATCTCGAAGGCTTTCTCCCAGTTGGGCACGCCGTACCCGGGGTCCTCCCGGGGCAGAAGGCATAAGACGACCTCTTTGCTCGGGTCCGTCTCTTTCACGCGCCTGGACATCTCACCGAGGAAGCCGAGAATCATGCTCTGTCTGAACTCTAGGACTTCCGCGGTGAGGCCCTGGGGCATCTCGAAGCCATACTCTTCCTTGAAGAGCCCTCGGCAGACGGGGCAGCGGCAGCTCCAGTCCGCCGGGGTTCGTCCGTGGGCGTAGTGGGGCTCGTCCCAGAAGAAGGCGTCCAGCTCGGTCTCTCGGCCCAGCCGCTCTATGGCCTTTAGGACATAGCCCCTGAAGGCCTCCGTGTTGAAGCAGGCAACGTTAAGGGTCTCTCCCTTAACTGAGACCTGACGGTTCCCCACGTTCTCCTGGAGGAAGATGCTCGGCGGCTCGCCGCCGAAGGTCTTTCCCCAGCCCCAGAGGTCCAGGTAGACCTTAAGCCCCAGGGCCTTCGCCTCGGAGATGAGCCTTCCGACGTTCTGAAACCAGAAATCCACGTCGAACTCCGAGACGGCGAGGAGCACGGAGTTGCAGCCATGGTCCAGCATCTCCTGGAAGTCCAGAAGGGCCCTCTCCGGGTAGGCGACGCCGTAGTAGCTCACACCGGTCTCTTCCACCAATCAACTCTCCACCTTTGCTATAGGCTCCCTTTCACGCTCTTTCCTCAAAAGGCTTCAGCACACAGCCCTCAAGCAGGGGCTACCGCTTCCCGTGTCTCCACGCCTCATCGTACATGGCGATGATGTTCTCCACAGGCGTGATCGACTGGATGTTATGGCAGGGCGCCAGGATGTAGCCGGTTCCGTCGCCTGCAAGCGTATCGATGCAGCGCCTCACCTCCCCACGCACTTCCTCGGGGGTCCCAAAGGGCAGAACGCGCTGGTTGTCCATGCCACCGTGGAAACAGAGCGCTCGGCCGAAGTCCCTCTTCAAGCCCTCGAGTTTCATTCCGGGACAGGTCCACTGTACGGGGTTCAGGACGTCGATGCCCATCTCTACGAGGTCGGGGATGAAGGGCCGGATGGCGCCGTCATCGTGATGGAAGACCTTGATCCCGAAGCTGTGAGCGAGGTCGATGAACCCCCGCATGTGCGGCCGGTAGAACTCACGGAAGACCCTCAGGCTGATCATCGGCCCGTTCTGCGTGCCGAAGTCATCCGTCACCTGCGTAACATCGACCAGTCCCTCACAGGCCTCGAACATCCTTCGATGCTGCTCGTACAGGAAGTCGGATATCCGGCTTAGCAGGTGACGCGTGAACTCGGGACGAGCGATGGGATCTATTAAGGACGTCTTCAGGCCGCGCAGCTTGTTGTGCTGGAAGAATAGCGCCATGTACCCGCACATGACGATCTGCTTCTCCCGCGCGGCCTCAGCGGCGGCGCGCATCTTGTAGTAATCGAACCAGTCTGGCCTCGGCCACCTGTACTGTTCTAGGTCCTCGATCGTCTGAGCCTGCGACAAAGGGTTGTAGGACTGCTCGTCGTAGCTGCCCGTCCCATAGTCAATCCTCCTCGTGCGGATGCCCCAGTAATCTACGGTCTCGCCCTCAGTAACCGTAGGCAGCGTGGGACCCGCGTACTCTGGCCCAATGCTGGCCATGCCGTCGATGTGCAGGACGGCGTAGAGGTCGGCCTCTTGGCCGAAGTGCTCCTTGAGCTTCGTCCACACTTCAGGGGTCGCCCAGATGTCTGTGGGCACGCGATCCGGCTCCTCATGGTTGATCGCAGCCAGCATCCGTCCCCTTGAGTCCACGATCCCATCCTGACTCCTGCTAAAGCGAGAGAGTACTTAAGCTGACCCAATGCGCCCCTCAGAAGACCGACGTGGCAAGCGGTCCCGTGACGATGAGCATAGGCTCAGCAGAAGAGGGCGGAGGACCTTAGGACTTGGCCTCGACGCCACGTGTTACCATCCTGGTAACGGCCCCTTCCTGCTCCTGATGAGTGTTAGGCTCAGCTCGTGGGCGTCCTATTCCTGGCGATCGTGGCCTCTCTGCTGCCGGGCAAGGGCTCCTGAGAAGGCTTATAATCGCCCTAGCCCCAATGCGACGGCAGACCCTCCTTGTCGGCGGAGCTGAAGAAGGCTCTTCTCGATCAGGCGGAGCGCGACTACGAGCGCGAGCGGCGGGAGATCATGGAGCGCCTGGCCGCGTACCAGGAGCTTCTGGCTAGGATGGCGGCTATGGGCGGCTATACGCTCCCGCTCTGGGCGGAGGGCGGGGACGCGGGCTTCGACGCCGAGCTACGCGACCTGAGCCTTCTAGAGCGAGCGGGCCTGATCAAGGGCGCTTACGGCTTCACGGAGCACAACATGTTCCGGAAGTACTCCCTAACCGAGCGGGGAAAGGAGATCGCCCGGAAGCTACAGGTCACGGAGAAAAGCTAAGCAACCCATCAAGATCGCGCCTAGAGGCTAGAACCGCAGCCAAGAGACGGGCCTCGGCTGGGAGGGCTATTTATTCAGCTAAGAGGGGTTGAAGCTTGGCTTCGTTACGTCCCCTGGGCTTGGAGGGCAGGCCTTGCGAGAGCTTAGGAAGCTTGTGGAGGAGGCGGTGGAGGCATACAACAGGTATAGGCGGCCTGAAGCCGTGGCAGCGGTCATCCGCCTCGAGGGAGGGCTCTTAACGGTCCGTTTCCAAGGCCCCTTCTGCGCCACCTGCGGCGTCTCTGATTGGCTTGAGGACCTGGGCTACGAGCTGAAGGCCCTGGACCCCGCCGTGGAGTTCAGGATCACGCGGGCGGAGAGGACGGGTGAGCTTGAGTACACCGTCGAGTTCGAGCTTACAGGCAGGAAGAGACGTGGATGACGTGGCTTCTCAGGGCAAGGTCTCAAATACGATAGGGGTCTTTACCTCCTGCCCTGGGGGCTGACGCTGCCTCCCAGCGGCAGGTTTGCGTCCCGCGGCTGATTCAGTCGAGGGTTGATGGAGCCTTGGAGATAGTGGACACGCACGTGCACCTCTACGCCGAGGATGAGGCACGGTACCCGATGAAGGAGAGCCCTCTGAGGCCTCCGCCGCGAACGGGGACCCTCGCCCATCTGCGTCAGGTGACAAGCCGCGCCGGCGTCACCAAGGTGGTCGCGGTTCAAGCCGGCACCGCGTACCTCTACGATAACCGCTTCCTAGCCGAGACCGTGAAGGCGAACCGCGACTGGATGACGGGCATCTGCCTCCTAGACCCGGGCAACGCCGGAAGCTCCCTGGAGCTGACGAGGCTCGTGAAGAACTATGGGCTCAGGGGCATCCGCGTCGGCTTCCCAAACACGCGGCAGCTCGAAGGCCTGCTCGGGATCTGGGAGACCGCCCGCCGCCTGGGAGTCGTGGTCTGCGCCCACTTCAAGGGCGACTACTTCGAGACTCTGGCTCGCTTCCTGGAGCGCTTCCCCGAGGTTCCCGTCGTCCTAGACCACTGCGCCTATATGTCTGCCTCCGAGGCCCCGGGCCTCCCCACATTGAAGGCCCTGCTGAAGCTGAGGAGGCCTAGGAACCTGTACCTGAAGCTGTCGTTCGTCGTCATGGGCTCCTTGAAGCCCTATCCCTGCCCGGACACAATGGCCCTGGCTAAGCGCTTGATCGAGGGGTTCGGCGCCGAGCGATGCATGTGGGGAGGCTGCTTCCCCACGGAGCTGTGGATACCGAGGGTGACCTACGAGCAGCATCTCCGGATCTTCACCGAGGAGATGGGCCTCGACCCCGGCGCCCGAAAAGCCATCTTAGAGACGACGCCCATAAGCCTCTGGTTCACCCCGTAAGCCAGCCGCGTAGAGGGACAGCTTCTCCTCGCTCGTCTCGATGTAGGGCTCGGTCGCGTCGCGTAGGAGGCGAGGACACAGGGCCTTGGAGCCGTGGCCGGGAAAGAAGGTCTTAAGTGCCGGCGAGGCAGAGTTTGAGCCGCGGATCCCGCGGGGGTTGCCAAGCCCGGTCTAAGGCGTGGGGCTCAGAATCCCATGGCGCAGGCCTTCGAGGGTTCAAATCCCTCCCCCCGCACTTAGATTGCACACGATTTTTCATGACTGTCTGTTCGATTTACGGGTAGTCAGGAAAACTTTAGAAGCTGGGCCAGGAAAATCCATTGCATGCCTCCTTACGCTTCAGGCTTACGACAGGCTTGGGATAGGATGCTGCAAGACTACGCCGAATGCAAATTCAGTCCTCGGGGCGAAGTGGACGTTCAAGGATACCTTTACCATTGCTGTTACACGATCCTAGAGAAAGTGGCAGACCGACCAGATATTTTCTTGGAATACCGAAAAGAAAAGAGACCACGATATGATCTGCTCTTGGGAGCGCACCCACTTGCTGTGGAGGTAAAGTGGTCGTCTCCGCGTGCGCGTGAGAACATCCCTGGGGCGTGGCAGCGCGATGTGGACAGGCTTTGTCAGGTGCGCCAGCAAGGCCAAGCACGGAAACCCTATTTTGTCCTGTTCGTTGCGCCTAAGCCGCGGAAGCCTGTCGTGCCACGTGCTCGGGATGTACTTCCAGCCCTAACCAGACTGCGACAATACGCTGAAGGTCGAAAGGTTCATGTCCTATCGATTGACAAGTTTCGGTGGGGCTCCATACGCAGACCTCTGCGCGGCCCTCGTGAAAAGAGACGGTGGATAGATCAGTTGGCCGAGGCGCAAGACGAGCATGCGCGTTGCCCGGTTTCCAGCGAACACGGCTACAAAGCCTAGCCAAAGCCGCTACAGCCCTGTCCCATAGCCGCTACGAAGGCGAGGGTGTAGAGCTATCTCGCTGCAGCAATCGCCTCGAAGGCCTTGGCTGGGGAAGGTATAAATTTGGGTTATACGTTTCTCCAACCTGGGGTTGTACATGATCGAGGAGGAGATGAAGGTTGGGCCGAAGGGTCAGGTCGTGATCCCTAGGGCTTTGCGGAAAGCGCTTAGGATTCACCCGGGTTCAAGGGTCATCTTCAGGCTTGAGGGCGACAGAGTGGTTCTGCGGAGACCAGAGGTTGACGCTGTTGCCCTTCTGGAGAGGATAGCGAGGAAGGGGCCGTCTGTCACGCGGATTCCACCCCACCTGTACGAGGAAGAGCTCGCAGGCAGGGTGGGATGAGATGCTCTACCTAGACGCAAATGTCTTCGTCTACGCAGCTCTAAATCAGGAGGACGTTGGGGACCGGGCTCGATCACTCCTTAATGAGATACAGCAAGGCCGACTGCGCGCCGCTTCATCGGCGCTAACCTTCGACGAACTCATCTGGGCAGTGAAGAGGTACAGGAGTCTTGAGGATGCTGCTACTGCTGGAGAGGCTTTCTTGAACATGTCCAGCCTGAAGCTTGTGGATGTAAACGGAGACCTATTATCGCAAGCCCTAGAGCTAATAAGACGGTATCAACTGGATCCCAGAGACTCGATCCATGCTGCCTCGGCGATATCCGAGAAGGCCGAGATGATCGTCTCAACCGACGAACACCTTGACCGAATAAGGGAGATTCGAAGGAGAACTATCTGAACGTGACAGGTCACCAGTCTTCAGGCTCTTAGGGTTGCGGCTGAAACCCTACCTCAGACAGGTCTACCACCTTTAAGTTCTGAGATGAGCTACGGCTACACTTCTCCGCGACGCCTCAATGGAATCAAGCCCGGTCTAAGGCGTGGGTAGAGTACAAGTGAACGCTAAACCGACTGTACTGGCTAGTGGCATTCAGGGGGCGAAGAGGATGGACTATGAGAAGCTAAGGCCGCTCTTACTATTTCAGCCTTGATGGTTTGATGGTGGTTGCTCCCGCGGTGGAGTAGCTGGGCATGAAGCTCTCCAGACTACCTTTTGTAAGCCCGGTGGTGGTGCCGTCGCAGCGAAAGGTTCGAGAACCGGGAATCGCTGGATAGGCACCTGCGTTTGAAGCACAGGAAGAGGTGAAGCTCGCCATATTCAAGCACCCCCTGCGGTCAGAAGCCTAGGCAAAGCCCACATATTCTCCAACAGGCCAAATCGGGTCATCGCTGACCGAATGGTCTAGGTGACCTTGCGCAGGGCCGTCGCAGGTCGCAGTAAAGTATTTCCTCTACCTGACAAGCAGGTCCTATGTGACCGGGAAGTGTGCGGCGGACATAACCCCGTTATACTTAAATATAACGCCGTTATACTCGGACAGAATCAGGGATTCAGGGGGAGCAAGAAGATGCAAGGTGAGTCACTTTGTCTCCGGTCCGCTGAGACGCCCATTAGTACAATTACCGTTCCCAGACGCTCCTCCCGTTATTCCCCCCGTCGCTGAGGTGGCACCGTCTCTCAAGGCCATCCCTCGGCCTCGGTCGGGTGGTTTAAAGGAGGGTGTAGCTTTCGTACCGACGGTTATCGTGTCGGCCCTCCTTTTGCCTAACAGCGTCGGCGGACTCTTCCCAGCCGCGCCGCTCCTTGGCTTCGCGGCAGGCCTCCTCGTCGGCATATCCGGGATAGGTATGGGCTCGCTCTTAGCCCCTCTCCTCGTCCTCCTCCTCGGCGTCAGCCCCCTGGTTACTGTAGCGACAAACCTGGTTCACTCCTTCCTAGTTCGGTCGGTGGGTGCAATACAGCACTACCAACAGAGAACCGTGGACACAGCTCTTCTAAAGCCGTTAGCCGTAGGGGCTCTCCCCGCCTCCATGCTAGGCGCAACTTTAACCTCCTTCGCCGTCGTGGGAAGAGTGGGTTTCGTGGACGCCCTAATGAAGGCTGCCATCGGGGTCTCCCCCGATCGTCCAAGCCCCTCCAGATTATTTGCCAGTAAATTGGGGTCTGAATTCCACCCCCGCACTTTTACGCAATCTCCTCGCAGTCTAACGTCAGGCATATCCTAGGCTTCGCTCTCTGGCTTAACAAGAACGGCTACAAGGAGAGCAGCAGCATCATCGGCTTGGTGAAGGCGATTAAGGCCCTAGCAAGGCATGTCGATCTCCTAGACCCAGAAGCCGTCAAGCTGTACTTGGCCGATAAAGAGGTCTCGGAAAGCCGAAAGGCCCCCATCGCAGATGCGCTGCAACGCTTCTACCGCTAACTGAACCTGCCGTTCAACAAGCCGCTCTACACGCGAGTACAGAAGCTCCTCTTCATACCGACTGAGGCTGAACTGGACGCCTTAATCAACGCTGCAGGACGCAAGACCTCTCCGTTCCTTCGACTCTTAAAAGAGACCGGCATGCGAGGCGGAGAAGCGTGGATGCTCGAGTGGACAGACATCGACCCTGTGAGTCAGACCGTGATGGTAACTCCTGAGAAGGGCTTAATGCGAGAAGGCTGAAGAACAGCTCGCAGCTCTTAGCGGTGTCCAACGCCTTCCCGAAGAGCAGCCGCTACGTCTTCCGCAAGGAACCTGGAGCAAGTGTTAAGGGCTTAACCTACTTCATAAGGAACTTCCTACGCATGAGGCACGAAGTGGCTGCTGGCGGGCGAGGCCACGCACGCCGTCAACGGTCACTGGAGGGCAGCCGCGGTCCTGCTCAGGAGCGCCTTGGGCTGATGATGAGGGCTGTCATATGCTTTTGGCTCATAATCCTTTTCGTCCATTGAGGGAGTATTCCTAGCTGATTTCGCCTTTGAGGTACGCCTGTGTCCTTGGCTCCTTGGGGTTTGCTAAGACCTCTCCGGCTGGCCCATGCTCGACCAACTCACCAAGGTAGAGGAAGACTGCATAATCAGCAAGCCTTCTCGCTTGGCGCAAGATGTGGGTCACAAATACTATAGTGTAGTCTTTCTTAAGGGTGATAAGTTGCTCCTCTATGTGCCTTGCGGAGATAGGGTCAAGTGCTGATGTGGGCTCGTCACACAGGAGAACTTCAGGCTCAACGGCGAGAGCTCTAGCCAAGCAAAGCCTCTGTTGTTGCCCCATAGAGAGCTTCGAGGCAGGCTCCCTAAGCCTACCCTCTACTTCGCCCCACAGACTTGAGGCGCGCAGGCACTGTTCAACTATTTGATCTAGTTCTTTCCTATCTTTCACTCCATGGATTCTTGGCCCGTAGGCTACGTTGTCGTAGATCGACATAGGTAGCGGGTTGGGCATCTGGGCGATCAGTCCCATCCTCTTCCTTATGCTAGTGACGTCTACCCCGTTGTCATAAATGTTGACGCCGTCAACCAATACTTTGCCCGACAGTCTAACCTCATCAACCAAGTCTATCAGACTGTTCAGGCTCCTCAGGAAGGTTGTCTTCCCGCAGCCAGAGGGCCCGATGATGGCGGTGATCCGTCTTTCCGGGATATCTACCGTTATGTCCTTCAAGACATGATGTTCTCCATAATAGACGTTGAGTTTTTCGATGCTTACGTGTGGTTTAAACATACCTTTCACCCTCTACCTTATCACATATTTCGTGAACCTCTTTATCAGGAGCCTGGAGGCTATGCTTAATGATAGTACTATGACTAAGAGTATAGCTCCGGACGCATACGCCCTCTGTTGGACTTCGGGGAAGGGGGTTCCGAGTTGGAAAAAGAGCGCTAGTGGCAGCGATGCGACGGGGTCGAAGAGTGAACTGGGAATGTTGTCGGTGTAGCCCGCGGTGAACAGCAAAGATGCGGCATCACCGATAGCCCTGCCGGACGCCAATAGGACGGCCGTCAATATCCCAGGCAACGCTTGCCTAGCCACAACGTTCCAGGCCGTCTCCAGCTTCGTCGCCCCCAACGCGTAGGATGCCTCTCTCAGCCTAAGCGGAACCGTATTGATCACCTCATCCATAACCCTAGTCATGATCGGGATCTCTAGCAACGTCAATGCCATTATCCCTCCTAGCAGCGACGCCCTCATGCCCAAGTAGATCATGACGGTGAAGCCGAAGGCACCGTATATTATGGATGGAACACTCCACAAGACATCTAGGGACTGTCTAGCTAGAGTCGCCAACCTTCTCCCCGCATACTCATGCAGGTACAGTGCAGTTGGGAGGCTGATGAGGAAGGATATGGTGGTTGCACCGCCGGCCAAGTATAGGGATCCAACTATAGCGTTGAGTATTCCGCCCTCTTTCCCCAGGTAGTATCCTCCCTTTGGGATTTGAGTGAGCATCGAAATGCTGAGGGCGGGTGCACCCTTCAGAATTACTACTATGAATACGGACAGAAGACTTCCTACAACTATAAGGGTGGATGCTATCATCATGCCCTTAAAGATGTTCTCCTCAAGCTTTCGCCTATCCAACGGTGTACCTCCTCTTGATCCTTACCAGAATTATCCCTGCCAGAACGCCGAAGAGCAGAACCAGAAGGAGTAAGATCAAGGCTGCAAGCATGAGAGCGGAGTCATATAACGGTATGGACATCATCTCACCGTAGTTGTTGGCTATGAGAGCGGGTAAAGGGTAACCGGGGTCGAAGAGTGAGGATGGAACTCTAGGCACATTTCCCACGACCATGAGCACGGCCATTGTTTCGCCGAAGGCGCGGCCGAAGCCCAAGATTACCGCGGCTATGATACCGGGAAGGGCGGTTCGCACGACCACGTGCTTCACTGTCTGCCACTTCGTAGCGCCGAGAGCCATTGATGCTTCTCGAACCTGCTGAGGCACAGACCTGATCACCTCCTCTGAGATGGAGATTATTATGGGGAAGACCATTATGGCAAGCACTAGGCCTCCCGCGAGTACGGTGTAACCCGTTGTCGAAACTCCTGCTAAGGGAGCTACGTAATCCCTTACCAGAGGTACGATGAGTAGCACACCCCACAGCCCATAAACGACCGAAGGTATGCCAGCGAGCAGATCTATCATAGGCTTGATGATCCCTCGAACCTTGATCGGCGCATACTCCGCTAGGTAGATGGACATCAGAAGGGAGGGCGGTATCGATAAGGCCATCGCTAGGATTGTCACCCAAAGGGTACCCATGATGAATGGATAGAAGCCAAATTCTCCCTTCCAGGGGTGCCAAGAGGATGCGAGAAGTAGCTCGCTTAGCGGTTGGGTTGTCAAGATCGGCGTGGATTTCTGGAAAAGGGCGAAAGCTATGATGAAGACGATTAGGCTTGAGAGAACCGTTGCTGAGAACATAAGCTTGGCTACAACGAGGTCCTCCAGTCTTCTTGTGTTCACGTCATCCCCTCAGGTGCGAATGTCACTCCAGCTTTCTTAGTTGCTCGTTGATTACGTCCCTTGGAAGTGGCACGTACCCCGCTTCTTCAACGTATTTCTGTCCGTCCGTCAGAATCCATTTTACGAATTCCTTGGTTACGCCCGTGAACTTGTCTTTGGTCACAAGGTGTAGGTTCCTTGCTGGTGGGGATGGATAGAGTCCGCGGCCTATTGCCTCAACGATCTTGTCCTTGGTGCTGTAAAAGTCCTCTCCCGAGTCGATTCGTCCGTTCCCGTTGACATCGATGGGGACGACCCCTATCCCCTCAACTTGCTCCTTGGTCTTTATGTCATAGGCATAGCCTATGTTGTTAAAGCCTATCCCCAAACGATCTCTTATGACAGCCTCCAACAGTCCAGGGTCGCCGTAAACACCGGTTCCCCGAAGGTCCTCCTGTCTCTTGCCTAGGTACTTTGCCCAAGTCTCTGGAGCGCCGGCAGCGTCAGACCTCGTGTAAACATGAATCTCATCCGTCACGTCAGACCTGCCTACGACCTGCCCCCAGGTGGTAACGTTTCCAGCGATGTAGATGTTGTAGAAGGTCTGCCTCGTCACTCCCTTTGCCAGAAGGTCGTTCAAGACGGGGTTATCCTTGTTGACGGTCGCCACTACGGAATCCTTAGTCACCGCAACGTAGTATGCGCCTTTCGCAACCTCTTCAGGGTAAATATCTCTTGAGACCATGCCTATATCCACCAGCCCGGCGATGGCATCGGCCGCTCCTTTGCCCGCGCCGCCAGCGGAGACCTCTATCTTCACCTTTGGATGGATCTTCTGGTATTCCTCAGCCCACTTTACCATCATTGGGTAAAGTGCCCATGCCCCCGACACCTTTATCGTACCGCTCGGCTCACTCAAGATGCCAAAATAGCTGTACGCGACAATGCTTGCTATGATGATAGCTACAGCGATGGTTATGAGTTTTCTGTTCACGTTAACCACCTCCTTAAAAGAGCCTCACTACTCGACACTAGGACCATGCCCACTGGATCACCCCAAGTAGACCAAGGGGATTGAGAAGAGGACCCGATCATGGGAGCGGCCCACCCTTCCATAATCTTCCTTGGACGCTTCATCTAGACACCTCGCAGATTCTAGGCCTCAGGAGGAAGAGGCGGAACCTTCCGGCGCGGGGCACCGCCCCACCTCCTCTCACGCGTTTCCCCGAAGCTGTTCCGTCGAGTTGTCGAGGACTGAGGATCACCGGGGCGCTTAGGAGACCGGCTCGGGCTTGAAGCCCTCCGTGGGAGTTATCAGAGACAAACTAGATCCCTCCGCATGTCACCCCACCGCAAATTATAACGGCGTTATGCCCCGCCTGATCATATATAAGCTTTGCTCCCTCCGGTTGTATTGCATCTTAGGGACTTGAAGCCTTCGCCAAGAGGGGGTGTTGCGCGTCGGGACTTGACATCGTTGGGTCATGCTTAAATATAACGGCGTTATACAACCTGGAACGTCAGGGAGAGGGGGGTCCGAAGAGATGCATGGTGAGTCACTTTGTCTCGGGTCCAGTGAGAGGCCCTTTGGTACAGTCGCTGTTCCCAGAGGCCGGTGCTCATCCTCCCGCTGTCTTCCCCGTCACTGATGCGGCAAGGTCTGTCGAGGCTATCGTTCGTCCAAGGTCGCGTAATTTGGAGGCGGCTTCAGCGGTCTCAGCGACGGTCGCCGTGTTGGCGCTCGTCGTGCCAAAGAGCGACGGACGGCGTGGTGAGATTGATGCCCTGCCTCCTCCTCTGCCCCTCGGACTGTTCATGCTAGCGAAAGGGTGAGGTGCGATGCCGATGAGGATGAGTGAGAGCGAGGTTGCGGCCGCAGCGCGCCTGTTGGAGCCGAAGACCGCTCAGGAGGTGCTCTTCTGGGCTTTGGGAAGGTTCGAGTCGAAAGCAGCCCTAGCCTCGAGCTTCGGAGCTGAGGACGTGGTGTTGATAGATATGCTCTCGAAGCTTGGGAAGCCGGCGCGGATCTTCACCTTGGACACTGGGAGGCTCCCCCAAGAGACGTACGACGTGATCGACGCGGTGAGGGTGAAGTACGGGCTACCTACCGAGGTCTACTTTCCCAGCGCGGAGGCAGTTGAGGAGATGGTCTCAAGACATGGGTTCAACCTCTTCTACCACGCGATCGAGCTAAGGGTGCTCTGCTGCCAGACGAGGAAGGTGGAGCCTTTGAGGAGGGCCCTCTCGGGGCTCGACGCCTGGATGACAGGGCTGAGACGTGAGCAGGCCTCGACGAGGGCCTTCATAGCGAAGGTGGAGGTAGACCACGCGAACGGGGGCCTCGTCAAGGTCAACCCCCTAGCCGACTGGACGAGCGAGCAGGTCTGGACCTACATCCGGGCGAACAAGGTACCGTACAACGCGATCTTCGACCAAGGCTATACGAGCATAGGCTGCGCCCCTTGCACGAGGCCCACCCTACCCGGAGAGGACCCCAGGCTTGGCCGATGGTGGTGGGAGCAGGGCTCAGCGAGGGAGTGCGGGCTCCATCATAGGTTCGTGACCGCAGGGCAAGCCGCCGCGGAGGCGGCGAAAGAATAGGGGGCTTAGAGAGTGGTCTTGAAACCCTACGGCGACGGCCCCCTGGTCCACAGGGCGCTGGACGAACACGCTAAGGCGAAGCTCCTCAACCGCCTCGACGCGCTGCCCGGGGTCGAGGTGGACAGGGCGACAGCCCTCGACGCTGAGAAGATCGCCCTCGGAGCCTTCACCCCTCTGCAGGGCTTCATGAACCCCGAAGACTACGAGAGCGTCCTCCGGCGGGAGACGCTTCGCAATGGGCTTCCATGGACGATACCGATCATCTTCGCCCCTCGGGCCTCCAAGGGCGTCGACGCGGCGGTGAGGCTGCAGGAAGGGAACGAGGCTGTCCTTTTCTACAAAGGGAGGCCTATAGCTGTCTTGTACGTCGAGTCGCGCTTTGCCTTCGACAAGCGGGATTACGCCCTACGCGTCTACGGGACGTTGGACGGAGGCCACCCGGATGTCCGGAAGCTTGTAGAGATGCCGGATGTCCTGGTCGGCGGCCGTGTGGACCTCCTAGAACGCGTCACGGCGCCATCGATGTCGTCGTCCACGGGCGGAGAGCTCACGCCGGCCGAGACCCGGGGGGTCTTCGAGGAGAGGGGGTGGGAGACCGTGGCCGCGTACCAGACGAGGAACCCACCCCACCTCGCCCATGAGTACCTTCAACGGTGCGCTCTAGAGATCGTGGATGGATTGCTAATTCATCCCGTGGTGGGCGAGTTGAAGGAGGACGACTTCCCACCGGAGGCGGTGGTGGAGGCCTACGAGTACCTTATTCGCCATTACTACCCGCCGAACAGGGTTCTGATGGCCACCCTCTCGATAGCGATGAGGTACGCGGGGCCGAAGGCCGCGGTTCTCCTGGCCATCGTCAGACGGAACTACGGGTGCACCCACTTTATCGTCGGCCGCGACATGGCCGGCGTGGGCGGGTACTATGACCCCTACGGGGCCCACGATCTCCTGAAGAGGCTGGACTTGGGCATAGAACCCATCCTCTTCAGGGAATCCTTCTTCTGCCGTCGCTGCGAACGATACGCCACGGAGAAGACCTGCGGCCATGTCCTTGAGGACCACCTGAACGTCAGCATGACCCAGATACGAAAGATGATATCCCTGGGGCAGAGACCGCCGCCTGAGGTCATGCGGCCGGAGATAGCGGAGATCCTCATGAAGTACGGTCGGACCTTGGCCAACAACCTGAAAGGTTGAGGCTCGTAGCTGAACGCGGGCTTCAACGGTGTACTGAGGATGGGTTCGTGACAGGAGTGGGTCGGGTTGATCGTGGATCTAAATCTAGTTGGAAAACGTGCAGCCGTGGTTGGAGGAGGAGCTCAAGGTTACCGTAAGAGCCTTAACCTGCTTGAGGCCGGAGCTGAGGTCCTCATATTGAGCAAGACCTTCTGCAAGAGCATCTTAAGATTGGCCGAAGCGGGCAAGGTTAGGCTTGAGAAGACCCGTATCGACGAAGCACCCTCCTTCGTGAAGCGGCTGAACCCTAGGCCCTACCTGTTGGTGGCCGCAACCGACGATAAGGATCTGAACGCTCACCTCGCCAAACATGCGCGAGCATCGGGCTGCATGGTATACGTGGTTGATGACCCCTCGTTGAGCGACTTCACGCAGCCCGCTATTGCCAACGTCGAGGGAATCAAGATAGCGGTCTCCACCGAGGGAAGAAGCCCCATCATGGCCAAGACCCTGAGCCTAAGACTAGAGAAGCTTATCAAGAGGGAGGATGTCCTGCAGGTCAGGCTCCAACAGTACGCAAGAACTTTCCTGAGGCAGCACGTCGTGGATCGAGGGGGGAGGAAGAAGTTTCTCTACACCCTGCTCAAGAATCCTAAGATAAAGGCCCTCCTCAGAAAGGATAGGTTCAACGAGGCCAAAGAGTTGACCGAAGAGATGCTGCAAACCCTAGTGGAGAGGCAGCAACCATACAGCATCATAGATGTAGCTGCCACCTATAGGAAGTGCCCGGTACGGGTGCTTCAAGACCTGCGTTTCAAAGACCCTGCCTCCACATACAGAGAGCTTCTCAACATGAAGGGTGTTCGAGAGTGCTGCATCATCCAGACGTGCAACAGAGTCGAGGTTACCGTCGTGAGTGGGCTCGCGTCCAGGTCTAAGGTAGAAGAACAGGTCATCGAGAATTGGAGGCGGAACTCCGGAAATGGAGAGGGATGGTCGAAAGACCTCTTCGAGATCTACAGAGATAAGGACGCGCTCCTGCACCTCCTAAGGCTGTCCAGCGGCTTAGAGTCGATGGTCATCGGCGAAGAACAGATTCTCGGACAGGTCAAGGACGCCTTCGATGAAGCGCAGAAAAGTAACGCCATCGGATTGACGCTTACCTCCATCATGGCCTGCATCATCAAGGCTGGGGTAGAGGTCCGGAAGGCAACAGCGATAAGTAAGGGCTCGGTCTCTTTAGGCTCTGTCGGCGTCAAATTCGTGGAGTTCTCGCTCGGCGGCCTAGAAGGTAAGAGGGCCCTACTCGTAGGTGCCGGGGAGATCATGAAGTCCGTGCGGGATGCTCTGGGCGCGAAGGGCCTCTCGGAGATCTACGTCGCTGGAAGAAACCTTGAAAAGATGAAAGCATTTGCAGAAGCCGTAGGGGGGGTTGCCATAACGCTCAGCGAAGCCCCAAGGGTCCTTGGAAGTGTAGACCTAGTTGTGGTCGCAACCTCCGCCCCGAACCTCCTCTTGACTGAGAAAGAAGTTCGTGAAGCGCGTCAAGGAGGGGCATGTAAGCCCCTCCTCATATTGGACCTGTCTAACCCTGCGAATGTTGAAGACGGGGTCGCCGCCGTAGAAGGGGTCAGGCTGGCGAACCTAGACAGCCTGAGGCAGATAGCCGAGGAGAATCTGGCTAACAGGCGTAAAGAAGCAGAGAAGGCTGAGGAGATTGTGGAGACCGAGCTGCAAAAGCTCCTTAAAACCCTCAGGAGGAGAAGCGTAGAACCTCTTATCTCCAACATCTTCAACTCGGCGGAGGATCTGCGTCGGAGAGAGGTCGGCAAGGCGCTGCGGAGGATGAAGGGTCTCTCGGACCAGAATGTAGATGTTCTCAACAACCTGACCATATCTGTCGTTGAGGGCATACTGAGCAGGCCGGCGGCTCAGCTCAGGATTGCGGCTATGAACAGTGACAGGGAGATTATTGAAGTCGCAGAGAAGATCTTCTCAGATAGAGGTGCGCCTTGAAGCTTTGGCCTTTCCCCTCGTCAGGCTGCGGAGAGCGCGGAACACCCCCGCGATCAGAGAGATCCTGCGTGAAGTCAGGTTGGAAGTCCAGGACCTCGTCTACCCTATATTTGTGGATGAGTCAGCTCTCACCCCCGTCCCTATCCGGTCGATGGCTGGACAGAACAGGCTATCGCTTTCAGGCGTGGCAATGGAAGTCAAGAGAGCGGTTCAACTCGGCATCAAGGCTATGCTCGTCTTCGGAATCCCCACGAAGAAGGATGAGGAAGGCTCCTCGGCATTAGCAGAGGACGGGGTAGCTCAGAGGACGGTCAGAAGCATCAAGGACGAAGCCGGGGATAGGGTCGTCGCCATCACCGATGTCTGCCTCTGCGAATACACCACACATGGACACTGCGGCATCCTGGAGGAGGGGAGAGTCCTCAACGATCAAACCCTCAATGTTCTTGGGAAGATCGCGGTCAGCCACGCGGAGGCAGGGGCTGACATGGTCGCGCCTTCAGCAATGATGGACGGCCAGGTAAAGGCCATCAGAGAAGCCTTAGACGATGCTGGCTTCAAGGACACAGGCATCATGGCCTATTCAGCGAAGCACGCATCCTGCTTATACGGCCCCTTCAGGGAGGCTGCCGAATCGAAGCCTCAGTTCGGGGATCGAAAGACCTACCAGATGGACTACGGGAACCCCAACCAGGCGATGAGAGAGGTCGAGATGGACATACGGGAGGGGGCAGACATAATCATGATCAAGCCAGCCTTAGCCTACCTCGACATCATCTACAGGGTCAAGACGAGGTTCGGCGTACCGACCGCAGCTTACAACGTGAGCGGAGAATACGCGATGGTGAAGGCGGCTGCAGAGAAGGGATGGATAGACGAAAAGGAAGCAGTCTTGGAGATCCTCACAGCGATAAAACGCGCAGGCGCCGACCTCATCATCACTTACCACGCGAAGGAAGTGGCTGAATGGTTGAAGTGAACGCGGCCAAGGCCGAGAGCTCAGAAGCGCTCTTCCGGCTAGCAAAAGCCCTCATTCCAGGCGGAGTCAACAGCCCCGTAAGGGCCTTCGAGCCCTACCCCTTCTTTGTGAGCAGCGCTAAAGGCTCGAGGATCAAGAGCTTGGAAGGCTTCTCCTATGTAGATTACTGCATGGCCTATGGCCCGCTGATCTTCGGCCACGCCCCCGAGGAGGTTCTGGGAGCGGTTCGACAACAGCTCGATAAGGGCACCCTCTATGGTGCTCCCACCGAGGCGGAGGTCGAGTTCGCGGGGCTCATAGCCAGGTCGGTTCCATGCATCGAAATGCTGCGACTTGTGAATTCAGGGACTGAGGCTACTATGCACGCGATCAGACTTGCAAGAGGGTATACTTCAAGGAAGAAGATCGTGAAGTTTGAAGGCTGCTTCCATGGGTCACACGACTACGTCCTCGTCAAGGCCGGTTCAGGTGCCAGCACCTTCGGGATCCCTGACTCAGAAGGTATCCCTGAAGACACAACTAGGAACACCATCATCCTCCCCTACAACGATATCGAAGCATTGGAGAGAGTTATCAGAGAAGCGGGTCAAGACATCGCAGCGGTAATCCTAGAGCCTGTCATGGGCAACATGGGCGTAATCCTCCCCAAAGACGATTATCTGAAGAGGGTTCGAAGTATCACGGAAGAGGAAGGCATCCTCTTGATCTTCGACGAGGTGATCACAGGCTTCAGGCTCGCGCTGGGAGGAGCACAAGAATACTACGGAGTCAAACCCGACCTGGCAACCTTGGGAAAGATTCTGGGAGGCGGCCTCCCCTTGGCTGCCTACGGGGGGCGCAGAGAGATTATGCAACACGTTTCGCCTTCAGGCAAAGTCTATCAAGCCGGCACCTTCAGCGGAAACCCTATCTCAGTAGCCGCAGGCTACGCCACCGTAAAAGCCCTGAGAGAGAAGCGTGGCAGCATGTACCCAAAGCTGGAGGAGGCCGGATTGAAGGTCAGAAAGGTGCTGAAGGAACTGGTGTCGGACAGGCATATAGACGCTCAAGTCAACGGAGTAGCCTCCATGTTCCAGATCTTCTTCGCCCCTAACCCTGTCGTCGACTACGCTTCTGCCCGAGCCTCCGACACCCTGCGCTTCCACAAGTACTTCTCGAATCTTCTCCAGCAAGGGGTATTCATCCCTCCCTCTCAGTTCGAAACATGCTTTCTCTCCACAGCCCATAGTAGCGAAGACCTAGAGACGACCATCGAAGCCTTCGACCGATCCCTTCGAAACCTTTCGGAGAAAGGCGAGTAGCCTCCTATGATTCTGAAGGTGGGCACAAGGGGAAGCAGGCTATCACTCAAGCAGACGGAGATAGTTCTAGGCAAGCTCAAAAGCCTCAGCCCAGACCTCCGATTCCACATAGAGGTCATCAAGACCCTGGGGGATGTGAAGCAAGAGGAGCCCCTCTACGACCTAGAAGATGTGGGCGTATTCGAAGAGGAGATCAACCTCGCCGTAATGAGAGGGGAAGTGGACTTCGCGGTGCACAGCCTCAAAGATCTTCCAGTGGTCGAGGCTCCAGGGCTGGTCATCGCTGCGGTACCGGAAAGGGCCTCTCCCCACGATGTACTCGTCTCGAGAGGTAATCTCCGTCTTCGTGAGCTGCCTAGAGGCTCCTCCGTAGGGACGAGCAGCCTCAGAAGGATGGCAGAGGTCAGGTACCTCCGCCCCGACCTTGTAGCCAAGCCGATTCGGGGCAACGTAGAGACGAGGATAGCCAAGGTCGATAGGGGAGAGTTCGACGCGGTGATACTTGCCGAGGCGGGCTTGGAGAGGATGAGCCTCCTCAATAGAGTTGCTGAACGCCTCCTCTTGGACGAATTCACGCCAGCAGCTGGGCAGGGCGCCCTCGCTGCCGTTGCACGGAGAGATGATGCAGAGTTGGTCAAGCTCCTGCGGGGGGTCGAAGACCCGCTGGCCAGGGCTGAAGTTACAGCCGAACGGTGTCTCCTATCTGAGCTCAGAGGGGGTTGTCGTGTCCCCGTCGGCGCTGTCGGGCGCGTCAAAGGAGACACCCTTTCGCTCTACGGCTGCGTCTATTCTGCAAAGGGCGACGCGAAGCTCTCATCCAGCGCCCAAGGCAGGATCGACGACGCTGAGCAGCTGGGGAGACGAGTCGCTCAGAGCCTGCTGGAGCAAGGAGGCGAATCCTTTCAAGAAGAGTGGAGGAAGCTATATGGGTCACGGTAGGGTCTACATAGTAGGCGCTGGGCCAGGCGATCCAAGTCTCCTGACTCTCAAGGCGAAGAACCTTATTGAAAACGCGGATGTCATCATCCATGACCGGCTCGTCGCGGAACCCATACTCCGACTGATCCCCTTGAAAGTGGAGAAGATATGCGTCGGAAAGACGCCTGGTAGACAGGATATTAGCCAGCAGGAGATCAATCGAATCACCGCGAGGAAGGCCCTTGAAGGCAAGACCGTTGTAAGGTTGAAGGGAGGGGACCCTCTCCTCTTCGGCAGGGGAGGAGAGGAGGCGGAGGCGTTAAGGGAGCAGGGCATCGACTTTGAGATCGTCCCAGCTGTGACCTCAGCCGTAGCTGCTGCGGCATACGCTGGCATCCCTCTGACTCACAGGGAATACTCGCATTCTGTGGCGATCGTCACGGGGCACCGAGCGGCGGATGGGGGAGGGCAGGTGGATTGGCGCGGCCTAGCAACCTCGGTAGAGACGATCGTAATTCTGATGGGCATTGGGCACATGGAGTCGATAATGGAGGAGCTGAGAAGGGGCGGCCTAGACCTTAACACCCCAGTTGCGATCATCGAGCAGGGCACCCTCCCTGAGCAGAGGACTCTGCTTTCGAACCTCGGCTCAGTCGTCAAAGAGGCAAGGAGGATGCGAGTCAAGGCGCCGGCAGTCATAGTGGTAGGCAAGATCGCTGAACTCGGAAAGAAGCTAGCATGGTTCAGGGCTCCTATATGCTCAGAGGAAGAACCATAGCAGTGACGAGGCCCCGTGAGCAGGCTGGGGAAGCCTCCAGGACCATCGAAAGGGAAGGAGGAAGAGCCTACCTCTTTCCGACGATTGAGATCAAGCGGACCAGGGACCCGTCGGTCGTTGAGAAGTTCATTGCAGACCTTGAGGGCTCCCAGGTCGACTACGTTGTATTCATGAGCGCCAACGCCGTCAGATGCTCCTTTGAAGCAGCCGAAGCACTTGGGCAGCGCCACCGCCTCTCCGAAGCCCTGGATAAGACTACAATCGTAGCGGTGGGACCTAAGACGGCCAACGAGCTTGCCAAGCATGGGGTGCACACAAGCTTAGTTCCGAGAAGCCACAGCTCTGCAGGTGTCTTGGGGCTCCTGCGCAGCCACGTTCTCGCTGGGAGAACGATCTACTTGCCCCGTACCAGAGCGGCGAGGCCTACGCTGAGCAGGGGGTTAAGGAAGCTAGGCGCCGAGGTTCGAGAGTTCTATGTCTACGAGTCGCTCATTCCAAACAGGAGGGGCGAAGAGGAGCGTTTCCTACGTAGCCTTACGCATGGAGCCATCGACGCAGTCATCTTCAGTAGCCCCCTCACCGCCAAAAACCTCTTCCGGATGCTGGGGAGGCACACCTCCTCGAGACAAGTCACGGATCTCTTGAACAGCAGGACGACCGTTGTCGCGATCGGTCCAACCACCGCCAAGGCTCTTAAGAAGCTGGAGGTCAAGGTCGATGTGCTGCCTAGAAGATACCTTTTCGAAGACGCCCTACGGGCATTGGGCCGCTACTGGGATGACAAGACAAAAGCTGGCGCGAATGAGCCTCCCCCAGATATGCGCACAGATGCGGAGGATGATGGCCGCAGGGCATAGGCCGCCGCCTGAGGTTATGCGGCCGGAGATAGCGGAGATCCTCATGAAGTACTGTCCGACCCTAGCCAATAGCCTGAAGGGCTGACCCCGGTACCCAGGCGGGTGGAACCGTTGCAGACGGAACGCGACCAAGGAACTCGTGCGATCGATCGTCAGGTCCGGCTTGCTCCCAGCGCGAGACCCCAGACCTGGGTTGAGAGGATTGTCTGCCAGGCGGTCACTGAAGGGGGCATCTTCTCACACCGTGAGCTTATTGACCGTTTAGCTCAGGACCTGTTCAGGCGGGAGTTGAAGGCTTAGGGCTTCGTCGCGGAGATCGGCTTCCTGGGTCCACAGCCGTACTCGGCTGAGGCTCGAAGGTTGATCAAGAAGTTGGACGGGAAGTTGATCGTGTTCAGCTAGCCTCAGACAGCAGCCAACTTCAGGTCCTACCATATGGACTGTTCAAGAGGGTGGATACGTCATTCTCAGGGTCACGACTGTCGGGAGCACACGGCCAGCTAGGCAGGAATGACTGACTGACGGCTCAACCATCTCCCCGGCAGCGTTGCGGTATCTGGCTCTGCAGGAACCGGTTTGTGGGAGGTGGAGCCTGTCCCTTTCTGCCTTCATGAGCGCGGTGGGCGCCGCAAGCTACTGGACCTAAGAGAACCCCACATTCCTTAGGATGACCTGTAACTGTACTATAATGGTCTCACATATCGGCAACGGTTAAGTGTTTGGAGCGGCTGGGGCTGCTGAGTCAGGGGTTAGATAGCCTTGCAGCAGAGGCTGGAGTCTCCGGAGTATGTCAGGGTTAGCCTCGGAGCGGCCATGACGCTAGGGCTGACAGAGGGCAGGTTCTTCAGAGACGCAGCCCTTTACTGCCTCAACCTCCTGCTGACCTACAGCTCCGGGTGCATAGGCAGATGCGCTTACTGTGGTCTTGCAAAGAGCAGGAGATCTGAGAAGCCATGGACGGATCACAGCTTCATTCGCGTAGACTGGCCGACAGTGAGCCTAAATGAGGTCTTGAGAAGGATTGACTCGTGCACCCATGTCGAGAGAGTCTGCGTCTCGATGTTAACCTATGGCAGGGCTCGACGAGACTGTCTCACCGTCGTCAGGAGGCTCCGCGAGAAAACAGACGAGATATCGGCGCTGATTACGCCGACGATAGTTGACCACGAATGGCTCTACGAACTGAAGAAAGCTGGCTGCGACAAGGTAGGCATCGCCGTCGACACGGCCACGCCCGAGCTCTTCGGCAAACTCAGGGGAAGCGGTGTAGGAGGCCCGCACCGCTGGCAGAAGTACTGGCAAACAGTAAAGGAGACAGTCGAGGTCTTCCACAGGTTCGATGTCGGCGTTCACCTTGTCGTCGGGCTTGGCGAGAACGAGGAAGAGATGGTTAGGACGATACAGATGGCTTATGACCTTGGAGCCTTGACCCACCTCTTCTCATTCTTCCCTGAGGAGGGCTCCTTGATGGAGGGCTGCAGCCAACCGCCGATCGGTCACTATAGGCGTGTGCAGCTTGCGCGGTACCTAGTAAACAAGGGCCTGACGACCGCCGACAACATGGGTTTCGACGCTGAGGGCAAGATAACGGGCTTCGGCGTGGACGAGAGAACATTGGACGAGGTGGTGGACAGCGGACTGCCCTTCATAACCTCGGGGTGCGCCAGCAAGAACAGAGAGAATGCATGCAACAGACCATTCTCAGACTGCACGCCTTACCAGGCACTGATCGGAGAGATGCGGAACTATCCCTTCACGCCGACGAAGGATGACGGCGCGCTCATCAGGAGGCAGCTGGGTGATTACTCGACGGCACCTGTAAAGATTTGGGTTGAGGAGCTTACGGTTGCTTAGCTGCGAAGGCTGTCTGCGAGACTGTTAGGCGCCAGCCAGTGCTTTCCTTGGGGAAGTCGCTCCTCGATCCGTGTTTCGACCTGCCGCTTAGTGGCCTAAGGCCGCTATTGGATGAAGCATACGGGCTAACGCGCAGATACTTCCGTAGCAGTATCTACTTCTACTTCCCCGGCATGGTTCACTTTGACGCCCCGTTCTACAAGTCACCGAGCACTCCACATTTCCCCGGGATATCTATTACCGGCCGAGTCTGTAGGCTTGACTGCGAGCACTGCAGAGGTAGGTTACTCGACGGCATGATACCTGCGAGGACACTTGACGGACTTTTCGAGGCCTGCGCGGAGGTGAAAGCGGCGGGCGGGCTGGGCTGCTTGGTAACGGGTGGGAGTCTCGGCGATGGAAGCATCCCGCTGATGGAGTTCATGCCTACGCTGAAGAGGGTAAAGGAGAAGCTTGGACTGCGCATCGTCGTCCATACAGGGCTCGTCGACGAGAACCTGGCTCAAGCACTGGCCGACGCGGGCATAGATGCGGCTATGATGGATGTCATAGGCTCAGACGAGACCATTAGGCAGGTATACAGGCTCAGCAAGAATGTAGGCGATTACGAACGTTCTCTAGCCCTGCTCGGCGAATACAACGTTCCCACCGTCCCCCATGTCGTAGTCGGCATACATTACGGCCAACTCAAGGGCGAGCGGGCCGCTCTAGAGATGATTGCGAGGCAGAGCCCCGCCGCGGTTGTCGTCGTAGCATTGATGCCGATAGACGGAACACCGATGGAGAATGTTCTCCCACCGTCTCCTGTCGATGTCGCGCGGGTCATCCTAGCGGCGAGGTTCCTCATGCCCTGGACCCCGCTCTTGCTTGGCTGCGCGAGGCCTAGAGGTGCGCTGAGGTCAGCCACGGATGTGCTGGCTATCAAGGCAGGTGTGAACGGTATAGCCTACCCGAGCGAAGAGGCCTACAAGTTCGCGCAGAAGCTCGGCCTGCGGGTGAAACTCCACGAAGAGTGCTGCTCACTCCTCTGGCGGGAGCTGGTGCCCGCATGCGGGTCGACATGAAGACCTGGCGGCTACTCGACACAGGTCGGAGAACAGCCGCGGAGAACATGACGCTCGACGAGGTCATCTTAGAATGCAGGGCCAAAGACCTTACGCCCGACACCGTCAGGTTCCTCCGATTCGAGCCACCCGCGGTTCTAGTCGGCTACCACCAAGATGTCGAACAGGAAGTACGCTTGGAGTTCGTCAGGGAGAACGGCATAGACGTTAACAGGAGATTGACCGGCGGTGGTGCGATCTACTTCGACAACACCACAGTCGGCTGGGAAGTAGTGACTTCTCGGCAAGCCATCGGCTACGGGGGCGTTGTCGAGAGCATCCTCGGACAGATGTGCGAATGCGTCATTAGGGGTCTCGGGCTGCTCGGCGTCAAAGCCTCGTTCAGGCCGAGGAACGACATAGAGGTTGACGGCAGAAAGATCTCTGGGACGGGCGGCGTGGAGCGCGGCGCTGCCTTCCTCTTCCAAGGAACCCTGCTGGTAGACTTCGATGTCGAGACGATGGTGAAAGCTCTCAGGATACCTATAATCAAGTTGAAGGACAAGGAACTGGAATCTGCAAAGAAGAGGGTGACCTGTCTCAGGTGGGAGTTAGGGGAAACGCCGAGCTACAGGCGGATACGGCAGACGCTCATCACGGGCTTCGAGGAGGTGCTTGGGGTCAGCTTCAGCTGGGACGGCCTAGCCGAAGCTGAGCAGAAACTACTCGAGGAGAAGTTACCTTGGTTCAGGTCAGATGACTGGGTTTTCCTAGACAGGCGGCCACAGGGCGATGCTGTTCTGGTCCACGCGGTGGAGAAGAAGCCGGGCGGCATCATCCGTGTCTCGCTGTCCGTTGACAAGGGCGCGAACCTCGTCAAGAGCGTGCTCATCACGGGCGACTTCTTCGCCTCCCCGCCCAAAGCTCTCATGGACCTAGAGGCCGCCCTGAAACTCATCCCGTGTGACGTGGAGACCATCCGGGAAGCCGTTCACCGAGTGTTCAGAGAGAAGCAGGTTAGAATCCTCGGGATAACTGCCGACGACCTTGTGAAGCTCATATTAGAGGCTTTGGATAAGACAACATATGACTCGCTTGGCATAGAGGTCAGCGAAGCGAACCACCTCTACCCCATCGTGGCGAATGTCCGGAAGGTCGTCGAGGACGGCTGCGAGTACCTGCTGCTACCCTACTGCGCTAAACCATTCTCATGCGAATACAGGTGGAAGGAGGGCTGCGGCAAGTGCGGAGGATGCACGGTGGGCGCGGCTTATGAGCTCGCAGGGAAGACCGGTCTCAAACCAGTAACGGTTCAGAGTTTCGAGCATCTGGTGGAGACGCTTCAGGCCATGAAGAAGGCCGGAGCTAAGGGTTACATCGGCTGCTGTTGCGAAGCATTCTACCTTAAGCACAAAGATGACATGGAACGGGCCGGCGTTCAGGGAATCGTAATCGACATAGATGACAGGACTTGCTACGACCTCGGAAAGGCCGAGAACGCTTACGAAGGGCGGTTCGAGGGCCAGACCAAGCTGAAATTAGACCTCCTCTCGAAAGTCACTGAAGCAATCATAAAGGGGGGCAGCCAGCAACATGCGTAGGCTCGACGTAGTAGTCGTAGGCGGCGGACCGGCAGGCTCAGCTTGCGCGCTGAAGTGCGTCGAGCAGGGCTTCGAGACGCTCCTTCTAGAGAAGGCGGGGAGATGGCGACATAAGGTCTGTGGCGGCGTCACACCGACTGTCTCCAAAGACTTGCTGGAGGCGGAACTCGGATTGACCATTCCCACCTCCGTGCTGGCGTCTCCGAGCGAACTCGGCCTGTTCTATGTGCCGCCGAGCGGTAGAGAGAATAGTGGCGCAGTGAGAAACTGCAAGCTTCTGAACCTTCGTAGAGACCTCTTCGACCAGTGGCTCCGAGACGAGGCCGAGCGGCGCGGGACCGAAGTTCTCTACGACTCAGAGCTCCTCCGATTCGAAGCCGGTGAGATGATAAGGGTCGTCGCAAGGTCAGCTGGCAGGTCTGAGGTTTTCGAGGCGAGGTACCTCGTCGGCGCGGATGGAGCCGCCTCGACGGTGCGTTCACAGATTCTCCCGAATTTGCAGCTCAGGATGCTAATAGTTGCGCAAGAGAGTTGGAAGGCTACAGGCGAGCTGGACGACTACTTCTACGTGTTCTTCAGAGATGAGGTCAGCCCTGTCTACGGCTACGTGATTCCGAAGGACGATCGTTTCCTCTTAGGGGTAGGCGCCTTGAAGGGAGGCCCGGTCAGACTTACGCTGTGCGCCGCTCGGCTTAGAGAGTGGCTTAGCCGCGAGTTCTCGTTCAGAACCATTCACCTGGAGAGAAGAGAGGTTTCGCTGATCCTCTTCGACGCGCCGCCTGAGGGGTGTGGGAGCGTCGTCTTGGCAGGCGACGCAGGTGGGTTCTGCAACCCTTTCTCAGGTGAGGGCATAAGACTCGCCGTCGAGAGCGGCATCGCCGCCACCGAAGCCGCAAAGCTCGCAGAGCAGAAGGGTGAAGATCTAGCCTCGGTCTACAAGTGTAGGGTCGATTGGCTGCGGGAATTCGTGCTGAAAATGCGTGAGTTAGGTGAGAGTCTGGACGACGACGGAAAGGAGGCGTTCGTAAAGACCGAGCTTTCGCGTTCCTACTTCTCTGGCTAACCGTTTGCTAGATTTACTAGTAGATTAATGTCCGAATCCCTCCCCCCGCACTCCTTCAAAAGGAGGATTTTTCATCCTTATTTCGAATAAGCTGCCCAGCTTTGAGCCCGTTCCAAGTGAATTGAACGGTGTGTAGGGCAGGGTTTGAACCTTCTAACGCAGCAAGCACCCTATGACAACCTTTATATATATCATGCACTTCCTTCCTACAAGCAGGAAGGATGGCCCCTTCTGCTGCTGCAGAAGAGGTTAGGAGGGATGGAGGAAGAGGTTATGCCTCAAAATAATCAGTCGAGACGCCCCGACCAAACAATGGTGTGGGTGAAGATTCCTCCAGAACGCCTTCAACCTACGGGTGAACTTCGATGAATGTTCCTGAATGGATAGAAGATGTCTTTCAGACATACCTGACTTCCGAGTTTACATCTATGGATGGAGATAGTCCAAGAACGGTGGCTGTAATGCCATTCTATGATGCTGATAGGAGTTTGATTATCGTGACTACCACGCCAGCCTTCTACCACAAGGTTAAGTGCATAAAGCGTAATCCTAAGGTCTCACTCCTCTACTCTAACTCAAACCATAGTGGGTTGGATAGAGATTCTGTGGTTCTAGTCCAGGGTGAGGCTAATGTGGATGAAGAGGATCTAGATAGGAATGATCGGTATGTTCGGGACCTCATGAGTAGGCAACGCCACTCCTGGAAGAAGACTGCAATCGACAAGATGGTGAAGGAGCTGAGTTCGCCGATCGCTAAGATGATGATGGATTGGTACCTTATCAGAATCCTCATAGAGGTCAAACCGCATAGAATATTTGCTTGGCGTGACGGCAATCTTGAAGAAATTCCTGAAACATTTGAGGTGAGATAGATTGAGCCTCAATGAGCTTATACAGGGCTATGAAAGGGCCGTGGTTTCACTTCAAGGCAAAAATGGGTATCCCGTAAGCTTTTCCGTAGAAGACTTCAAAATCAAAGATGATAAAATCCTAGCACACAATCCTAGAGGTTTACACTTGGATGTTGATGTTGGACATAAAGGCTGTATCCTGTTCCACGCCCATAACAAGTATATAAAAGGTCTTAGATCTGTATCCTTTTACGGCTTCTTTACAAAAGTCGATGCAGAGTATCTGGAGTTTAAACCCCATAGCCATTACGGCTTCAAACAAGGAGGCTTGTTAAATACACTCCGGTTTGTATTGAATGGCAAAAGGAGAGCCAAAAAGTATCTACGTGAACGAACTCGGCAAAAGACATAAGTCTTTACCTGAGTGGTCCTGATTCATCGGCGGGAGTGTTGACGGCTCGTGGCATGGAGTAGCGCCCGAGGATGTATCTGAACCGTCGCGATGGGTCCTCCACATACGGCCCAAGGCACAGGATTTGTGGGAACCTGCAACCCAAAGGCCAACTGCCTACAATGTCAGAAATCCTGCGCTCGTTTAAATGGGAAGTTGGCGGCTTCTTCCGTGGTACGGCGGCAAGGGTTTCCATTGGGAACACATCAACCGCCGCCGAACCGTAACGAAGAAGGCTACGAAATCTAGCCGAAACCGCTACGCCATTAGCCCATAGTCGCTATGAAGGCGAGGGTGTGAACGAGGGTGTAGACCTATCCCCCCGCACCAAACTACCAGTAGATTAAAGATCCAACCTCCGCCAATTTCCAGTCACAACTTCTGCCAGGAGTTCACGCCTCCAGCTTCTTCTCTCCCAGCCATTTGCTCTTCGCCGTCAAGCAAGAGGATACCTGTATTCATCTAGGTGTTCTTTTCTGCACTGCTTCTTCCATGCTCATGAGTTCATCAACTAAGATGGGTTCTCTTTCGAGGTGGCTGTTCACTCTTTCGTTTATGTTCGGAAACTGGACGGGATTGGTACGTTCTGTAGGCCCGCCGCATCGAAGCTGACGAGCAGCCACTGCCTTTTGGTGAACCTTAGGGCCCTCTTCAACGCCTCCTCTGTCGCCCAAAGGCATCAGCCATTGTGTCCCTGTCGTACCTCCTAGGTAGCTTCGAGACTAGGTATGTGTGCAGCTGACCTAGTATCTTCGTATCCAAGTACGCCCTGCGTAGATTGCCCTGTTAATCCGAAGGGCGAAGCAGGCGGCATTCTCGGCCTCCCCTCTTCTCAGGGGAGAAACTCTTCCCTAGTCTGTCCAAGCGGTAATAACGAATTCACCCGGAATGCCTTGCGGTGAGGGCTGGAAAGGCATGCTTGGCCAAGAATCGTAGGGGGTTTTGAGGACAAGTTATATAAACGCGGGAACGAACGGTGTAGCGCTAGCTATCCGTAGAGAAGGGGAGATTTGGTGTTCTGGAGGAGGAAAAAGCGCGCGCCCGTGCAGATAAGCAGGGAAGATTTGTTGAAGCTAGTCCCCTTGAAGAACCCCGTGTTGAAATGGGAGAAGAATTCGGGTGAAGTCTCGGTGTTTGTACCCATGGGTGAGTTCAAGCATACGACTCGCTTGGCTAGGAGGGTCGGTTCCCAGCCCCCTAGGAGAATAGTCTTAGACAGGCTGAGCACGGACGTTTGGGAGCTTTGCGACGGCATCAATACCATAGATGACATTGTGCTACGGTTCTGTGCTACTCATAGGGTTCAAAGACACCAAGCCGAGCCCGCTATCATCGCGCTGCTCGGTAGGCTTACAGGAAAGGGATTAGTCGCGATGACGCCTAGGCAGGTCCCGCCGGGGAAGCAGAGCAGTAGAACCCCAGGCGAAGAGCTCTCTGAATAAGGTGTTTGGGGGACACATCCTGAAGAAGTACGTCACAGCGGCTGAATGTGAGTACAGGCATCTCCCGTAAGGGCCGCCATCGAAGCCTCGCCGGACAGCGTATGCCAGGGTGAGGGGCCTTCGCAATAGAATGCGACCCGTAGGCCGCCCTTGGACCCCCTTCCGACGATACAGAAGTCTATGCGAAGTGTTGCTCTGAAACCCACCCAGCTCACACTTACCAATAGCTTCCTCTGCACGGCATGAGCTAACCGCAAGTATTCCAAGCAGAGGACTTGCGCAAAGTCTTTACTCTTGCTCCGCGCGTGTCTAGGTAGCCATGGTGGACCGATGAAGACGTTCGGCTGGCAAGGCGTGGAGTTTGAAACCCCCGAGGACTGGGAACTCACGGTGGACGAGGGGGTCTTCGAGAAGGGTTACATGAGGGTCTATGACTCCGTGTCTGCAAGGATGGCCTTGAAATGGGAGACCATTAAAGGAGAGAAAGTCAAGCCCCCAAGGGACACTCTGAAGGAGCTCAAGGAGCAGATGAAGAAGAAGGACAAGAATGTAACGTTCCTTAGAGAGAAGGGTATCAGGATATGCGGGCATCCAGCGAGGTGCCTCCACTGGAGGTCGACGGGCGAGGGCTATGACGCTTTCTGGTACTGTCCCAAGACCGGTCGCGCCTTCATAGCCGAGCTCTACTTTGCAGGCGATGAGTATTTGAAGGTAAAGCCAGTCGTAGACAAAGTCTTTGAATCCCTTGAATGCCACCGCAAGAGGAATGTTCAAAGGTGGACAGTGTTCGGGTTAAACTTGCATGTGCCCTCGGAGTTCAAGCTCGTGGAACGAAGCTTCTACACCGCCCGCCTCCACTTAGTGTTCCAGTCGAAGCAATCGTTGTTCATCATGGACCGCGCCTCCTTCGCCCAAACCCTCATCGGAGAGAGGTACAAAGACCTCAGAGACTGGTTCGAGAAAGACTACCGGAGGGGGTTGAAGAAGAGGTACCATCGGCTCAGATACGGGAGAACCCGCCGAGATGAAACCTTGGGGCATAGGGGGCTCATCCTCTCCGGATATTACAGGGAGGGTATTCTTACCCGTAGAAGGTACCGTGTCGAAACGCGGGTCTGGATGTGTGATGTGGAGAACAGCATCTTTGCCGTTACAACAATCCGGAGGGAGGGTGTGAACGGCAAGGTAACCCGAGCCCTCTCAACGATCATGGCATCGATCCATTGCCATGGCCAACCATCAGAAGAGCTTGAGACGCTCGTAGAACATGAGCAGCCGGTGGAGACTTCTGAACGACCCACCCCAAGAGATGCCTGACGAGGTAATGTGGGTGGGAGCAGCTTGAGCCGGACGGTCAATCCCTGATGCCCTTTAAGGCGGGAAGTACGGCGAGTCGAGTGAGTCAGCGCCAGCCATGGTCAGATACTTGTACCGTCCAAGGGTTATCGGAAAGGACCCACTCGACTACCCTTCGATCATGGAAGAACCGGATCGAGTTGCCCGGTTCTTCGATGAGGGATTGTACGATCATCATCTAGGCCTTTCCGCTACTCCGTGAACTCTCAGGCTTCTGTCCCCGGATAGGCAGTAAGACCAAGGATAGCGAGGGCCGATGCTATCGGTGTGGTGAAAGCCTTGGCATGGTCAAGTCGCGATGGGCTTCTGAGCGTCGAGGCGGTAAGGCTTATATTCGGCTGAGTGAACGGGCTCCGAAAGTTCCAAAAGGAAGGGGTCGAAGATTCCTACTAACCTGTCTTCTAGGGAGCGTCTGCTTCGAACCATCGGTCATCAAGAGCCGGATTACGTGCCGCTTTACATCAAGTGGTGGGAGAGGCAGTTCCCCGAGTTTCCGCAACAGACTTGGCGGAGCCAGTATGAACGGATCGAGTGGAACCTCCAGCATGGCCTTGAGCAAGGCGTGACCATTGCTCCTCCCCGGTGGCGTCTCAGGCAGGATGTCAAGGTGAGGCGTTGGACCCAGATGGTGCCGGGGGAGAAGTACCCGGTCCACTTCAGGGAGTACGAGACGGAGAAGGGAACCCTCACACAGGCGGTGAAGATGACATCGGGCTGGCAGGAGGGGAAGTCCATGTGGAACTACTTCGACGTGAGTTTCTCAAACCGTTGGGGGAGTGACCTCCCGCTGATGGGCAATGAGGTCGTCAACCGGTCGCTGAAGTTCCTCGTTGAGAACGAGCAGGACGCAGAGGCTTTCACCGCGTTACTAACGGGGCCAACGGAGGAAGAGGTGGAGGCCTTCTTCGAAGAGGCTGAGAAGGCGAAGAAGTGGGCTGAAGAGCGCGAGATACTGCTCGAAGGCGGAGATTTCGCGGTCTATGGGGCTACGCATGCGCTCTCCCTCTGCGGCGGCGAGAAGATGATGGTCCACCAGTACCGGAGGCCGGAGATGCTTCGGAAGTTCCTAAGCGTAACGCATGAGTTCGATATGAACGCGATACGCCTCCTAGGCAAAGTCGGCGGCATCGACGTGATCCACCACCACGCCTGGTATGAGAACGGTGAGTTCTGGTCCCCGCCCAAGTTCCGCGAGTTCATCGCCCCCATCCTAAAGAAGGCAGTAGAGGAATCCCACCGATACGGGATGAAGTACTGCTTCATCTGCACGATAGGCCTGATGTCGATCATCAAGATCCTACAGGAGATGGGCGTCGACATCCTCCTCGGCGTCGACCCCGTTCAAGGGAACACGGACCTCCGCCGCGTCAAGGAACAGATCGGCGAGAAGGTGTGTCTCTGGGGAGGCGTCAGCAGCGCCGTCACCCTCGGCTTCGGCACCAAGGAGAAGATAGACCAAGAGGCGCAATCCGCAGTAAGGAGCCTAGGCCCCGGCGGAGGCTTCATCCTCGCGCCGATAGACCAGCTCTGGCCCTACACGCCCTGGGAGAATATCCAAGCGATGATCGAAGCCTGGCGCACGCACAGAGGCTACCCGATCCGCCTATCGTAGCCGCTGGGATAGGCACCAACTGACGACACTCTCCGCCTTGAGATCATCTTAAGCTTGGCTTAGCTCATGGCCTTGAGGAAGCGCTCGAGGTCGCGTCGGTTCTCTATCTTCGTCAAGGGGCCTATGGCGACGACTACCTCCTCGACGCCGTTTTCTTCCAGCTCTCGCATCCCCTGTCTTGTCGGTTCCTCTAGGCGGAAGACGGTGTTCCCCTGAAGGTGGAGGTCGATCCCGAGCTTCCGGTGTCTCAAGAGGAGGGCTTTCTCCTCGCAGGGCTTCGAGCAGTTCTCAGGGCTCTTCTCGCCGGAGAGGCGCGCTGTGTGGCATCTCCGCGTCACTGTGACGGGTACGAGGTGCGAATGCACCGATAGACGAAGCCCGTACTCTGCGAGGAACTTGTAGTAGTCGAAGGACCCCGGTATCCAGTCCAGTTCAACGGTCTGAACGCCGTACTCCTTCAGAAGCTCGAGAGTCGGTAGATAGCTCAGGTTCGTCTGGTAGAACAGGTCGCGGACCCGGGACCGAGCGTATTTCACGCCGAAAGCGTGGAAGGGGGATGAGGCGATGTCTCTGCCTCCGATGTCGGGCCAAGGGCATCGGGCCGGAGCGTACACCAGTTGCCGCCCGAGATGAGGCTCAAGGCCTCGATGCTTCCGGAGGAGGTTGAGTACCCCGAGATCGTTCGCGACCACTCCGAGTCCACCTTGCTCTTGGAGAGCGTCCAAGCACCCTTTTATCAGGTTGAGGCCTCTCGTCGAGACCCTTGGCGTTACGTAAACGAATCTCTTCCCCTTGGCAATGCGGAGGGCCTCCCTCAAACTCGCCAGGTCAGGCAGCCTCTCTTGGCAGAACTCGTCGCCGAACCGGAGGGAGTCGCAGCGGCTCCGAGCCATCTCTCGGAGCTTCTCCAAGCTGCCGGTCTGGACTGAGAATCTCAACGCCGCCTCCCCGCTTTCGCCTCAACAGCCCTGGCGAAGGGTGGGTAGGGGTTGGTGAAGAAGGGGGAGTAGTAGCAGCGGTTCGTGGCGCAGAGGGACGGCCCTCCCCATTTGATGAGGTTAAAGGCAACGATCTTCCTCTTGAGAGCCTCCAGCTTCTCTTCGAACGAGCTCTGCTTAGGCTCTTTCTCGGCTAGGTCTATGAGACTTCGGCAGGCCTCGGTGGCGAAGGCTTGGGCCTCGCGGTCCAGGCATCTTCCAACTATCTTGAACCCTGTGATGCCAGTCCGGACGAGTTGACGGACACGGCAGGCAGAGCACCAGGTGAAGGCGTCGAGCACAGGCACGTTCTCGAAGAGCCTTCCAGCCTGAGGATGCGAGGCGTCATACACATCGAAGAGATACATGCAAGGGTTAACTCTCTCCTTGACGGCGAGTCTGGGTAGCCGCCAGTGGAGAAGGTAGCAGCTCGCGTTATAGTTGGAGCATCCCCCGCCGTGGAAGAACACTTCAACCTCGACGTTGTCACCGGCGCCTTGCACGATCTCACGGATCTCGTCGATCGTTAACTGCCTCTCAAGGATCACCCTCTTGAAGCCCAGCTCCTTCAAGAATTCTACGCCTTCTAGGTTCATCGCTGCGAAGAAGGTACTGGCATGGAGCGGCACCTCGACGCTCATCCTCCGCAGGAGCGAGAGGATGCCGAGGTCTGTCACTATGAGGGCGTCCACGCCCTGGTTGAGGCAGCTTCGGAGATGGCTCCGCAGGTCTCCTTCGACCGACTGCGTCATGAAGGGCATGACGGTTGTGAGGATAACCTTCACCTTGCGGCTGTGGGCGTACTTCACGATCCTCTCGAGCTCCTCGTACGTGGGGACTTCGCATTCAGGCCTGCGGTTCAACCACAGGTACTTGAGCCTGCTCGGTATCCTTACGCCGCAGTAGAGCTCGTCAGCCCCAGCCTTCACCACGTCAACGGCGCTGTCGAACGAGCTGACGGGAGCGAGCAGCTTCACCATCCTTATTGTCTCCTTGCACAATCAACTTAAGGGTTTCCTACCACAGCAGGGAATAGTCCCAAGCCCTGTGGTCAACGCCGGAAGCGGCTAGTATGGTAGGATCCAAGCGGCTTTCGAGAGCATCGCAATGGCTACGCATATTCCGACCACGACGCCTTCGCCTGCCATGATCCCGGCGACGACGACGGACCGGTTGTTCGTCCACCACGTGGGCCCGAAGGCCCTCCTGAAGAGGAGGCGGCCGAGGATTCCGCCGATAAGGATTGGTATGCTGTAAGCCGGTAGCATCGAGGCACCGGTTACGAAGGCGACTAGGGAGAAGGGCATGGTTATGAACCTGGTGAGGGCCTCTACGACCGCGCCTAGGCCTAGGATGATGGCGAAGGAGCCGATCATCACCTCGGGCTTGAAGACGGTTATCTGCCTCGTCGTCCAGAGCGCTTGTTCTATGCTCCTGACGGGCCAGTAGATCATCGTCGCAGGGTAGATGGAGGAAGGTATCGGAGCGGCCATCCAGAAGATGGAGACGTAGACGAAGCTGAAGACGTGGAAGGCGACCGTCGCGAGTACGATTGCCTTCGCGTAGTCGATGGGCCTCGTCTCAAGGGTTTGAGCTACCTTCAAGTCGCTAGTCCACTTTGGGGAGTTCCAGCCGCCTATCGCCGGGGGCTGCAGGAAGGGCCCTACACCGCCCTGGTAGCCGCTTAGGAAGATGGAGCCGTACCAGATGTAGTTCGTCACCTGGCCGCCGATGATGGGGAAGCCGGTCTCAGCCATAGCTCTGGCCGAGACTAACGCGTAGAAAAAGCCGACGCCTACAGAGACTATCGTCGTGATCCAGACGGGGAAATCAGGGTAGAGCGCTTGCACCAGCACCACGGAACCGACGGTGCCGAGGAGGTAAAGGCAAAGCCAGACATAGAGGGGTGTACCCCCCTCCCCCTGTCTTCGAGAGGCCCTGGCGAGAGTCTTGAAGGTGTCGAGGATCGCCTTCCTGCTCTGGAATACTCCGAGCACGGCTGTCGCCAAGGCGAAGCTGATCAAGGGGCCGATCCAGACTCTCAGGTAGGCTCTTTGATAGACGAGGGCTGAGGTCATGCCGGGCCTCCACTCCGCCAGCCAGTCTGAGAAGAGCGAAGCGAGACCTATCCGCGCGTACCAGCTGCCGAAAATCCAGATCGCGAACGAGCCTATCGCCATCGATGCTATCGCGTTGAACGGGATGATGAAACCCATCAGGTAGCTTAAGGGGTCCGTCGCCAGGCCTAGGACCGCGCCTGGGAGGACCTTCTCGATCCCGTAGGTCCCAGGGGTCAGGTCGACCCATGGGATCGGGATGGGGCTGATCGCTCCTTGGGTCAGCAGTGGAGCGCCGTAGACGACCACCGCGTAGGCGAAGCCGACGAAGAACGTGACGGTGAAGATGCGGAACCTGTCTGGGTGCCTCTCAGTAAGAACGAGGCAGACCTGCGAGTCGACCGTTGCCATGGGGAAGTCCAGTTTCTCCCTGTGAACATAGAGTTCGGCGCCTATGTATGTGATCGCTATCTCTTGGGCCAACCAGAGGAACCAGTAGGCGGTGTATATGGCGATGGGCACCAAGAGGTCGGGGGTGAAGAAGGTTCTCATAGTGTACGCCGGAGACGAGAGGGGTGGGATAAACCAGCTAGGGAGCAGCTCGGGAAGCGGTCTGCCCGTGACTAGGTCTGTGAAGGCGTAGCTGATGGTGCCGGACCTGAAGTAGAGCCGCCAGACGTAGTCAAGGAACGGTATGCTCGTCGCGGTAAGCCCGGAGGCCGAGTAGATGATGAACATCTCCTGCTTCGTCAGCGGTCGACCGGTTATCCTAGCTATCTCGGCGAAGAGCACAGCTGTGAGATACGTCGCTGCTGAGGCTAAGGTGATGCCGGCCAAGAGGTTGATGGAAAGGGAGACGGGAAGGATTATCGCCGCGGCGAAAATGATGGCCAGTATCGACCTCCAAGTCAAGCCGGCTTGGACGAGGCGTTCATTAGTGCTCATTGGGCACACTCTGAAGGCTGTGAGAGCCCCTTACTCCTCTAGATGCGTATTTAAATTTACTGGACAAGCAACGTACGAGCGCGGAGGCTCATCTCCCCAACGTGATGCGTAAGGAGCTAACCAACCGGAAAGCTTAAACTGAACCTATGGGCCTGGTTCACCAAACACAGCATGTGATCTGAAGTGCGCGGTCCGTAAGAGAACGAGGCGGTAACTAAATCAGGGTCATGTGGAGACGCGGGTTACAACCTTCTTTGGAATGACTCTTACTAGCGTCAAGCCAGCTTTGAACCAAGCGTCAACGTTCGCGGTTTCAAGGGCCTCTTCGCTCATGTATTTCCTGTATATCCTCAGGTGGTCTTGCTTGGCCTCACCGGTCACGGCCTCAGCTCGGCCTTCTAAGATCACGTACTTCGTCTCGCCGGGGTCGGCGACATCGATGCAGACGGCTACCTTGGGGTTCTTAGCGATGTTCCGAACCTTCTTCGACCCGCTGAAGGTGGAAAACCATAGGGCTCCATCCTTAACGTTGAACCAGACCGGGGCTACGTGCGGAGTATCCTTGAAGCTCGTCGCGACGCGAGCCACTATCGGCCTTGAGAGAAACTCCTCCACATCGAACACAGGCCTCTCGACGGGTGTATCGTTCAAGTAGGACTTTGTGATGTTCTCCCAAGGTACCCTCTTCGGCAAGGTATTTGTCATGACCTGCGCTTAAGTAGCCCACAACTATTCAACTCTTTCCCATCCTTGAGAGCTCGCAGCTCCCCGGCTGTCCTCCCTTCGCAGGTAGGCGACTCTTGGAGAACCTTTCACTGGTTCAACCAGCTTAAGACGGGTTTGATAAGCAGAAGGAGTGGAAACGCGACCGCTACGGAACTCGCCTCCACTGTCAAGGCAAAGCATAAATATTCCGGACCGCGTCTGCTGAGCTTTATGGAAACAGTTCGAGCGGAGCCAGAGAAACCAGGACTTACCACGAGAACTGCCATCATAGCGATCATCACCGTGGTCGTCGCGTATTTCAGTATCAGGTTCACGAAGTACAACAACGCGGGCTTCGGCCTCATCCCTGTCTGGTGGGGTGTCCTCTTCTTCTTCACCGTCTGGGTTGCTCCTAAGATCAGCCCCAAGCTGAAGCTCTCGCTGCAGGAGTCGATGTTCATGATGATCGTCATCTGGGTTTCCACCTACACTGCCAGCAGCGGCTGGAACCCGGAGTACAACGGCTACAGCTTCTGGGTGAATGGCAACGGCAAGATGGGCTACTTCAGGATGTTCTACGAGTTGACGAACTCTCCCTACAAGGAAGCCTACACGAACTGGATTCCCAGCTTCTGGGCGCCAAAAGACACCAACGTCCTCAACACAGCCTTGACAGGCGGACCTCTAGACTGGGGAGCCTGGGCGACACCGGTCCTCTACTGGATGCTCATGTTCGGCATCGTGTACACAGTACAGTACCTCTGGGGGCTCTTCATCCGCAAGCCCCTAGTAGAAGTTGAGAGGTTGAGCTTCCCATCCTTCATGACCCCCAGGTACCTTGTCAATTACGTCTACATGGAGGACGAGACGACGAAGCGACCTACCCTGTTAAGTCGCAGGCATACTCTGACGAAGGTCTTCTGGGCCTTCTTCATCGTCGGCATCATCACGAGGCTTCCGGACTTCCTCGTCAACTTCCTCCCCAGCGTCACGCCGTTCTTCGCCTTCTACGAATTCCACTGGGAACTGTACACGAAAGACATCTTCCCTGGGGCTGAGTTCTTCAACGGCTTCATGACCGGCAGCCTTCCGGGCTTCCTCCTGCTGCCCGTCAACACCCTGATGACCTTCATGTGGACCGGCATCTTGCTTCACCTCGTCTACCCAACCTTGGGCATAAGGATGGGTTTCCTCCCCTACGAGCCCGGGTCAGAGGTCCAATACGGGCTAAGCACCTACGGGACTCTTACCGGACCGTTCAAACACATCTTCTGGGCACAGGAGGGCGTGATCCTCGGCCTAGGCGTCTGGATAATCTTCACCCACAGAAAACACATAATCAACATCTTCAAAGCTGGCTTCGGCAACAAGGAGGTGCCCCAGGGAGAAGGCGGGATCTCCTACCGTACCCTCGTCTACGCTACACTAGGACTGTCAGCGTTGGCAATAATACTCCTCACGGTCAGCGGCATGCCAGCCCCGGTAAGCATCTTCTGGATGCCACTCGCCGTAATCGGCGGCTACGGATTGATCAGGTACCAGTCGGAATCCGCTGACTGGACACCGACGATGAACTACGTCTTCAACTGGCCACTGTACGATTTCGGCCAGGCGTTAGGGTACTGGGGATCGGTTCCCGCGAACAACGAGGCCGCCTACAGGACGATGACATTGTCGTACTTCGGAACGACTGACCACACCGGCATGGTCTGGGTTCCCTCCGGGGTCTTCCCAGGCTACAGCGGCGGCATAAGGGCACGCGACAGCTTCATCGCCATCATGATAGGCATCATGGGAAGCGCGATCGTAACCTTAGCCTTCGACATCCAGTTCGCTCATATATGGGGCCTCTCGAGCCCAACCTTCCAGCCTCAGATGGCCGGCGGAGCGTTGGCCTCCAACACCTACGGCTTCGTGACGAGCGGCGCGCCGGAGCCGTTCGTACCCGACCCCTTAGAGCGCTATTGGCTGATGATCTCTGGGGCTATCTTCGCAGGTGCTATGGGCTTCCTCCACGTAAAGCTTCCATGGATCCCGTGGAGCCCTGCAGGGTTCCTGTTGACGATCTGGTGGGCTTGGTACTGGCTAGCGGTGCTATTGGCGCTCATAATCAAGGTGATACTCCTGCAAGTCGGCGGAGCAAAGGCCCACGACCTAGTGCTTATGCCAGCCGTTACCGGCTTCATAGCTGGCGCGGGAACGAGCTGGTTCCTCGCACAGGTCACGTTGTTCTCCATGCGAACCCTACCGGGGCTAATGGCAGGATAGCATCGCCTTGCCTACGTCCTCCCTTTTTCAGATCCAACCGGACACAGACCCCTTGCTTCTCCGCATCGAAAAGAGCTTGCGCCCGGAAAGCGCCGGTGTTAAATAGTAAACTAGCAGAAGGTTGGAGGTGTAAGAGGTCGACTCATGCGGTGTCTGCCGCCTCTCATACCCTCTTCGCTGTTGTGGCCCTTGTCGTGCTCGTCGCTGCAGGCATCCTGGTTGCCGCACCGGTTCCTGCTTATGCAGCGCAGGGAGGAGGCTTCGATTACAGACAGGTCGTCCAGAGCATCGACATGGAGAGGATCCGCGGGCACATGGCGTTCTTCTCCGGACTGGGCTCTAGGGTTACAGGTTATCCTGGCTCAGCGGCCGCGGCGGATTACATCGCGAAAGGCCTGACGAATTATGGGCTGACGGTGGAGACGCAGGAGTACAACGTGACTCTGCCCCTTGAACGCGAGGCCTCCGTCACCGTGCTGTTTCCGGAGAGCAGGGTGGTCGAAGCCCACGCGTTGTGGCCGAACTACGTCCAGGCCAGCCCGACTCAGGGGCTGAGGGGGCGGCTCGTCTACGGCGGACAGGGCGAGATGGCAGACCTTAGCGGCCAACCGGTCGACGGCAGCATCGTCCTGTTGGAGTTCAACAGTCAGAAGAACTGGTTGAACGCTGCGAACCTAGGCGCGAAAGCGGTCATCTTCATCGCTCCCACTGACACGGTGAGCACGGAGGCCCGAGCGAAGATCACGAACATTCCCATCTATCTGCCAAGGGTGTACATATCACGCGAAGACGGACAGTACCTTAAGAACTTGGCATCAACAGGCGACGCCACGGTGGAAGTCAAGTCCCTGATCCGATACGAGACGGTGACGGCCGAGAACATAGTCGGCGTGGTGGAGGGCTCCGAATCCGCGAACGATATCATCATGATCGGAGCGCACTACGATACGTGGTCTGTGGTCCCCGCCTTAGCGCCGGGCGCCGAGGACTCCGCCGGCGTCTCCACGCTCTTGGAGCTGGCTCGGTACTTCTCTGAGCATAGGCCCCAGAGAACAGTCTGGCTCGTAGCCCTCTCAGGCCACTGGGAAGCCTTAGCTGGGGCTAGGGAGTTCGCTGAACGATACTACATGGACCCGGTCGTTGAGAGGGGTGAACGGAAGATCTGGGCCTTCATCGGCCTAGACTTCTCGAGCGAAGGACAAGCTTTGGGCATGATCTACAGAGGGGCCATGCTAGACTATGGCAGCACTAGGTTCATGGGGACCGGAGGCTGGACCGAGTTCAAGAGTGTCCTGCCGAGGTACGACTGGTACTGGCGATCCATGCTGGACTGGGTGAACACCATGGGCGGCCAGCTGGGAAGGAGCTACACCCTCGAGAACGGTTTCCTAGTGGATGGGTGGTGGACCAGCATCCCCACGACGGAGTACATGCTGGACTCTGAGCCGCTGGCCGTGGCCCGGTGCGCCGCTCTT